>Ga0114129_10005874_pt1 | contig 17382 bp, 15 predicted proteins | sample RhiMetdeltSRZDD1_FD_80071 | JGI IMG/M metagenome (GOLD analysis project Ga0114129, IMG submission 80071) | Populus rhizosphere microbial communities from Tennessee, USA - Rhizosphere MetaG P. deltoides SRZDD1 (version 2) (version 2) | ecosystem: Host-associated > Plants > Roots > Rhizosphere >... | reverse complement strand
CTGCAATATCCGACGATTGCGTCGATGTACCTCGAGGTCGTGTTCGCGTTCGGCCTCGGCCTGATGCTCGTCGCCATCGACGCCAGGAACCGCGTCGCGGCGGCGGTGTGGTTCGTCGCGCTCACGGCGATCGCCAACGCCATCATGCTGACGTTCACGCGCGCCGGACTCATCACGATGGCGCTGAGCCTCGCGTTCGTTGCCGCGCTCCGGCTCCGTCAGCGCGGCCTCGAGATCGGCGCCGGTCTCGTCGCGGCGCTCGCGCTCGTCATCGCGGCGTCATTCTTCTCGTCGCGCTCGGCGCAGTCGCTCTGGCTTCGCATGACGAGCGAGGGCCAAGACAGCTGGTATCTCGCTCGTCTCGACGCGCCGGAGGATCTGTCGCTCGCCGTCGGCCAGCGGTCCTACGCCACCGTCCGCGCGACGAACATCGGCCGCGTGACGTGGGACTCTGACGGCGAGAGCCCCATTTATCTTTCGTATCACTGGCTCGACGCGACCGGCGATCGCGTCGTCGCCTACGACGGCGCGCGCACGAAGTTCGACGAGCCGGTCGTGCCTGGCGGGAGCGCGACCGTTCACGCGCTCGTCCGCGCGCCGCGGGCCGCCGGTTCGTATCGTCTCGAATGGGATCTCGTCCAGGAGGATCGCCTCTGGTTCAGCACGGAACAGGGCGCGCCCGAGCCGATGCTGACGCGCGCGACGGTCACGGGCCGCAGCGTCGGCGGTCCGCTGCCGACGAGGCCACGGCCAACGCGCGCCGTCCGGCCCGGACGAGTCGTGTTGTGGCGAACGGCGCTGCGCATGGCGACGGCGCATCCGGTCGCCGGCGTCGGTCCGGACAACTTCCGTCTGTTGTATGGCGACTACGCCGGCCTCGCGAACGCCGACAAGCGGACGCACAGCAACAACATGTATCTGGAAGTCCTGGTCGGCGGCGGCCTGATCGCGGCCGTCGCGTTCGCGTGGCTCCTCCGCGACACGGCATCATTAATTGTCTTCGGTTGTAAGGGGTCTGATTCTCTCAAACGCGCCATCGCGCGATCCTGGGCTCAGACTCCGTTACACACGCCGGTTGCGGCGGGAATCGCCGCGGCGGCGATCGCCATCGCCGTTCACGGCACCGTCGATTCGTTCCTGAGCTTCGCGCCGACCTACATCCTCTTTTCGTTGACCCTGGGCTTTGCCGCGGCAGTCGGGCGCGGCGTGGAGACGGCGGCGGATGCGCATCGGGTTTGACGGATCCGCGCTTCGTCCGGAACGGACGGGCGTCGGCTATTACACGGAGCATCTGCTCCGTCATCTCGCCGATGCGATCGGGCCCGATGACGAGCTGATCGTGCTGTCGAATTGCGCGGTCGAGACAACGTCGCCCTTGCCAGCGCGCGTCCGCGTGCTGCACGACGCGAAGCACCTGCCGCGCATGGTCTGGATGCAGACGCGCGCGCCCGCGATGCTGCGCGAGATCCACGCCGACGTGGCGCATTTCACGAACGGGATGATGCCGCTGAGGATCGCGACGCCGACCGTCGTCACGATTCACGACATGAGCCTGCGGCTCCTGCCGCGCTATCACCCGATGCGCCGCGTCCTGCTGAACCGACCGCTCATGGATTTCGCCGCGCGCCGCGCCGATCTCGTCGTCACCGTGTCCGACAGCGCGAAGCGCGACATCGTGCGTCTCTACAACCTTGACGAGGATCGCGTTCGCGTCGTCCACGAAGCGGCCGCACCACACTTTCGTCCGGTGACCGATCCCGCGGCGCTCGATCGCGTGCGCCGGAAATACGGCCTCGCGACGCCCACGATCCTGTACGTCGGCACGATCGAGCCGCGCAAGAACCTGTCGATGCTGATCGACGCGTTTGCCAGGCGAACGCGTTCGGGTGCGCTCGATCATCAGCTCGTGTGCGTCGGCCCGTACGGCTGGCGCTCACGCGGCGTCGACGAGTCGCTCGATCGATCCGACGTCCGCGACCGCATCCGGTTCACGGGCTACGTGCCGTTCGAGGATCTGCCCGCGCTCTACAGCGCCGCCGATATGTTCGTCTACCCCTCGATGTACGAAGGCTTCGGCCTGCCGGTCGTCGAGGCGATGGCGTGCGGGACGCCCGTCATCACCGGCAGCGCCGCGGCCGTTGCGGAAGTCGGCGGCGAGGCGGTGGAGCAGGTCGGGCGACTGGACGCCGACGGCCTCGGCGACGCGCTCGTTCGCCTCGCTCGCGATCCCGATCGGCGCCGTCAGCTTTCGGAGTCGGGCCTTGTGCGGGCGGCGCGGTTCTCGTGGGCACGGGCGGCTCGCGAGAGCCTGACCCTGTACCGCGAAGTGATTGCGACGTCGGCGGCGACGACTCGGTCGGCGCGTGCGGCACATGCCGTGGCAGCCGGAGCGACGTCGGCCGTCGACGTCGTGATCGGCCAGGCGTATTACCTGCGCTTCGATCCGAAGCTGTGGCAGGCGCGGCAGCCGTACGCGCCGCTCGGCGCGCTGTACGCGGCGGCATGCGTCCGCCAGCGCGGCTATCGCGTCGCGCTCTTCGACGCGATGCTCGCCGAAACCGAAGCGGAGTGGGCCGCCGCCCTGGATCGTCACCGGCCGAAGTACGCCGTCATCTACGAAGACAGCTTCAACTATCTGAGCAAGATGTGCCTCCTGCGGATGCGCGAGGCGGCGCTGACGATGATCGCGGCCGCCCGCAGCCGCCGCATTCCGGTGATCGTTTCAGGCTCCGATGCGAGCGATCATCCGGCGACCTATCTGGACGGCGGCGCCGACGTCGTCGTCACCGGGGAAGGCGAGGTCACACTCGTCGAACTGCTCGATGCGCTCGAGGGAAAACAGCCGGGCGGCATCGCGCGCGTGGACGGCATTGCCCATCGGGCTGGCGGCGGCCGGCTCGCGCGGACGAAGCCGCGGGAGATCATCCGCGATCTCGACGCGCTGCCGCTTCCGGCCTGGGATCTCGTCGACGTCGATCGCTATCGATCGATCTGGCACGCACATCACGGCTACCACTCGATGAACGTGGCGACGACGAGGGGCTGTCCGTATCACTGTAACTGGTGCGCGAAACCGATCTACGGGCAGCGCTATACGGTGCGATCGCCGGAGCAGGTCGCCGCGGAGGTCGGCTGGCTGAAGCAGACCTTCCGGCCCGATCACCTGTGGATGGCGGACGACATCTTCGGCCTCAGACCCGGCTGGATCGAGCGCTACGCGTCGCTCGTCGAGCAGCACGATGTGGCGATTCCGTTCAAGTGTCTGCTCCGGGCGGATCAGGTCACGCCGGCGATCGCGGGCGCGCTCGCGCGCGCGCGCTGCCGGACGGCCTGGATCGGCGCCGAGTCGGGATCGCAGCGGATCCTCGACGCGATGGAGAAAGGGACGCGCGTCGAGCAAATCGATCTCGCGACGCGGCTGCTTCACGGCGCCGGCATCGACGTCGGGTTCTTCCTCCAGTTCGGTTATCCGGGTGAAACGCAGGAGGACATCGCGCGCACGTTGGCGATGGTCCGGCGTTGTCGTCCGGACGACATCGGCGTGTCGGTGTCGTATCCGCTGCCCGGCACGACCTTCTACCAGCGCGTCCAGGCGCAGCTCGGACGGAAGCAGAACTGGATCGACTCGAACGACCTCGCGATGATGTATCAGGCGACCTACGTCCCTGACTTCTATCGCGTGCTGCACGCGCTCGTGCACGCCGAGTTCCGCGCGCAGCGTGCGGCCGACGACCTGGTGCACGCGCTCGGCCATCCGCTGAGCGTGCGCCCGCGTCACGGGCGTGCGCTCGTGCATTTCGTCAGTCGTCATGCCGCGGCGCCGTGGCTCAGGCGCAGAGTCGATCGGCTGGCGCGGCAGTCGACCGCGCAGCCATCGGTGCTGCCGATCGCCGTCCTGTCGCCGCAGGCCGCGGCGGTGCCAACCGAGCAACCGCAATGACGGCGACGTCGCTCGCGACACTCACCACGGCGGTGCTCGTCAGGCTCGGCGAGGTCAGCAACCGGACGTTCGTCCTGCCGCTCGTCGTCTTCTATCCGACGAGCCGCTGCAACAGCCGCTGCGTCTCGTGCGACTGGTGGAAGCAGAGCGGCGAGGGCGACCTGTCGCTCCAGGAAATCGACTCGGTGGCCGGCGCGCTGCCGGCGCTCGGCACGCGCGTCGTCGTCTTCTCCGGCGGCGAGCCGTTGCTGCGGCCGGAGGTCTTCGACGCGGCGGCCATGTTTCGCGCGCGCGGCGTGACGCTGCACCTGCTGACGAGCGGCGTGCTGCTCGAACGGTTCGCGGATCGCGTGGGCCGGCATTTCGCGCGCGTGTGCATCTCGCTCGACGCGTCGACCGAGGCGCTGTACGAAGAGGTCCGCGGCGTCGCGGCGCTCGGCACGGTGGCCCGCGGCGTGGCGCGCCTGCGCGCGAGCGCGCCGGACGTCCCGATCACCGCGCGGGGCACGCTGCACCGCGTGAACTTCCGCGAGCTGCCGCGCCTGATCGATCGCGCGCGGTCTCTCGATCTCGACGGCATCTCCTTTCTGCCGGCCGACGTGTCGTCGTATGCGTTCGGCCGCGATCGGCTCCCCGACGCGTCGACGCTGGCCCTCGACGGCGACGAAGTGCGCGCGTTCGAAGAGACCGTCGAGCACACGATTGCGGCCTATCGCGACGACTTCGAATCCGGGTTCGTCGCCGAGTCGCCGGAGAAGCTGCGCCGGCTGCCGCGCTACTACGCGGCGCTGCGCGGCGACGCCGACTTTCCGCCGGTCCGCTGCAACGCGCCGTGGGTGTCGGTCGTCATCGAAGCGAACGGCAACGTGCGGCCCTGTTTCTTCCACCAGTCGATTGGCAACATCCGCGAGACCCCGCTTCGCACGCTCGTCACGACCAATCTGGCGGCGTTCCGCGACGCGCTCGACATGGGCGACGACCCCATCTGCCGCCGATGCGTCTGCTCGCTGAAGACCGGTTGGAGGCATGCGCCGTGGCTGTCGTGATGGAAGCGCCGGCGCTCGCCGAAACCCAGCACGCCTTCGACGGTGTGGCGCCGACGTACGAGCGGTCGAATGCCGAGAACGCGTTGTTGTGCTCGATGCGCGAGCGCGCCCGCCGCGCGCTGACGGATCGCGTCCGCCCCGGCTCGCGGATCCTCGATCTGGGGTGCGGGCCCGGAACGGATGCCGTGCCGCTGGCCCGCGCGGGCTACGAGGTCACCGCGATCGACTGGTCGCCGGCGATGGTCGGCGAAGCGGCGCGGTGGGTTGAGCGTGCAGGCCTCGACGCGCAGGTGCGTGTGCACCGGCTCGGTATCCACGAGCTCACGCGCCTCGGGCCGGATCGTTTCGATGCGGCGTACTCGAATTTCGGCGCCCTCAACTGCGTCCCCGATCCTTCGGCGTCCGCCGAGGCCATCGCCGATCGCCTGAAGCCGGGCGCGCTCCTCGTCGCATCGGTGATCGGCCGCCTGTGTCCGTGGGAGCTGGCGCTGTATGGCGCGCGCCTCGACTGGCGGCGTGCGGCCGTCCGATTCTCACGCGGGCATGTGCCGGTGCCGCTCGAAGGCCGCCGCGTCTGGACGCGCTACTACTGGCCCCGCGAGCTCGCGCGCATCTTCGAGGCTCGCGGCTTTTCGACGATCTCCATCCGGGCGCTCGGCCTCGTCACACCGCCGCCGTACGCGCACGCCTTCGCCTCGCGCCATCCATGGTTCGTCGAGCGGCTGCAGCGGCTGGAAGATCTGATTGCGGGCTGGCCGGGGATCCGTTCGTGGGGCGATCACTTCCTCATCGTGGTGCGGAGGACGTGACGCATGTGGCTGCCGCGATTCGTCTGCCCGGCGTGTCACGCGGCGCTCGACGATGCGGGCCCTGGCGGCTCTGAGAGTCCTGCCGCGCGAGTATGCGCGCGGTGCGGGACGCGGTTCGAACGTCGTGACGGCGTGTGGCGTTTCCTGAGCGCCGAGCGCGAACAGGGGCTCGCGCCGTTCGTCCGGCAGTATCGCGCGGTGCGCGCGCGGGAAGGTCGCACGTCCCAGCCCGCCGCGCACTGCCGATCGCTGCCGGACATCTCTCCAGCCGACCCGCATGCGAGCGAATGGCGGATTCGCCAGGAGACGTACCGTCATCTGCTGCGGTGTGTGCTGGCGACGGGCAAGGCGCTGAACACGATCCTCGATCTCGGCGCCGGCAGCTGCTGGCTGGCGCACCGTCTCTCGCTGCTCGGCCATCACGTCGTCGCCGTGGACGCAATCGACGACGAGCCGGACGGCCTGGGCGCCGTGCGCCGGTACGAGACGCCGATCGTTGCGATCCAGGCGGACTTCGACGCGCTTCCCCTCGCGCGCGCAGAGTTCGACATTGTCGTCTTCAATGGATCGCTGCACTACGCGCCTGACGCGGTCTCGACGCTCGCGCGCGCGCGGCAGATGCTTGCCGCGGACGGCACGATCGTCGTCATGGACTCGCCGATGTTCCGCGCCGAGGACGCGGGCGCCGCGATGGTCGCGGACGCGAGCCGCCGCTTCGAGACGGAGTACGGCCTGCGCGACCTCGTCCGTCCGGGCTCGGGTTACCTGACGTTTGGATCGCTGGCGGCCAGCGCGAGCGCGCTCAACATGGAAACGGCGTTCGTGCCCTCGCGCGGCCCGCTCGGCTGGCGCGTTCGCCGCCAGCTCTCGCGGATCAGACTCGGGCGCGAGCCGGCGTCATTCGGGTTGTGGATGGCCCGATGATCGTCCTCTTCAATCCGCTCTCGACGACGCCCGGCAAGCAGCCGCTTCCGTTGTCGCTCCTGTCGCTGGCGGCCGTCCTCGACGGTGCGTTGCCGTGGCGCCTCGTCGACGGCAATCTCGTGGCCGATCCCGCGCAGGAGATCATCGACGGCTTTTCGCGCGCGTCCGGGCCCGGCGCGGCGATGCTGGCGGTCACCGTCATGCCCGGGCCGCAGGTGACGCAGGCGGTCGCCGTCTGCCGGCGCGTCAGGGCCGCGCTGCCGCAGATTCCCATCGCGTGGGGCGGCTACTTCCCGACACAGCACGCCGACATCGCGCTCCGCGCGCCGTACGTAGACTTCGTGGTCCGGTCGCAGGGCGAGCGCGCGCTGGTCGATTTGATCGCGCTTGTCGGAAACGGCGGATCGGCAGCGCCGATCGCGGGCCTGTCGTGGAAAGCCGACGGGCGCGTCCACCACAACCCGATCGGGCCGCCGATCGCACTCGACGATTTGCCCGACCTGCCGTACGCGCGCGTCGACATGGAGCCGTACCTCCATCGAAATTATCTCGGCCGCCGAACGGTCGCGCACGCGTCGTCGTTCGGGTGCCCCTTCGCGTGCAGCTTCTGCGCGGTCGTCGCGATGTCGAACCGGCGATGGCTGGCGCAGTCGCCGGCGCGCGTCGAGCGGATCCTGCGGCATCTCGTCGAGACGTACGGCGTCGACGCCGTGCAGATGCACGACATGGACTTCTTCATCTCCGAAGCGCGGACGGCGGAGATTGCGGAGCGGATCGCCGGCCTGAACCTTCGGTGGTGGGCGCTCGGACGCGTCGACACGCTGATGCAATACAGCGAGGCGACGTGGCGCAAGATGGCGCGCTCGGGCCTGAAGATGGTCTTCTCGGGCGCGGAATCGTCCAGCGACGCGACGCTCGCCGCGATGAACAAAGGGGGCAAGGCGACGACGGCGCTGACGCTCGATCTGGCGGAGCGGATGCGCCGGCACAACATCGTTCCGGAGTTCTCGTTCGTGCTCGGCTCGCCGCCCGACCCGCTCGCGGACGTCGCGCGCACGTTCGAGTTCATCCGCGAGATCAAGCAGATCAATCCGGCGACGGAGATCGTTCTCTACACCTACACGCCCGTGCCGCTCGACGGCGCGCTGTACGACGAGGCACGCAAGCATGGCTTCCGCTTCCCGGACACGCTCGACGAGTGGGCGTCGCCGCAGTGGCAGCAGCTCTCGATGCGGCGCGGCGACGGCATCCCGTGGATCGAGCCGGCCGTGCGCCGGCGCGTGCGCAACTTCGAGCGTGTCATCAACGCGTTCTATCCGACCGTCACCGATCCGCGGCTGACGCGGTGGCGCCGCGCGGTCCTCAAAACGATCAGCGCGTGGCGCTACGCACTGCGTGTCTACGCGGCGCCGTACGAGCTGCGCGCGCTGCACCGGCTGATGCAGTACCAGCGGCCGGAGACGACGGGGTTCTGATGCAGACCCTGGCGCCTCGCGCCGCGTACGAGCTGTGGGCGCCGACCTACCCGGCCGAGGCGCACAACCCGTTGATGGCCGCTGAACAGGCGATCGTCGAACGTCTGCTCGAACGGATCCACGGGACACGCGCGCTCGACCTCGGAACCGGCTCCGGCCGCTACCTCGCCGTCCTCGAGGCGACCGGCGCGTCCGCCGTCGGCATCGATCTGTCGATGTCGATGCTCGCTCGGGCCCGAACGCTCCGAAATGCCGATGGGCGTCAGTTCCGCATCGCCTGCGCCGACGCGTACCGGCTGCCGTTCCGGCGCGGAACGTTCGATCTGGTGAATGCGTCGCTGATGGTCGGCGACGTGGCGCGGCTGGGCGACTGGACGCGGGAAGTCGCACGCGTCCTCTCGCGGGGCGGCCACCTCGTGTACTCGGACTTTCATCCGACCTGGACCGAGCGCGGGTGGCGACGCACGTTTCGGGCCGTCGACGGTCGGTTGCGGAGCGTCGCGCTCGAGCCGCACAGCTTCACCGATCACCTCGATGCGCTCGCCGACGCGGGCTTCGAGATCAGGACGATTCGCGAACCGAAGCTTGTCGTCGAAGGACGTTCACTGCCGGTCGTCGCTGTCTTTCATGCGGTCAGGGAAGGCGGCGCGGCGCGGTGATCTGGGGCACCCCGGTGACGCTCGTCAACGGCCGCGTGGCGTGCGCGCCGGATCGGCCGCTCGCGTCGTCCATCCGGTTCGCGTCGAAGGTACTGGCGATCGACGAACCACCTCGCCGCGGAGACACGGTCGTCGATCTGGAGGGCCGCTTCGTCATTCCCGGCCTCGTGAACGCGCACGATCACCTGGAGCTGAATCACTACGGACGGCTCAAGTTCCGCGATCGCTATGGGAACGCGACCGAGTGGATCGACGACATGCGGCCGCGGCTGGAGAGCGACCCGGCCATCGCAGCGGCGCGGCGCCACCCGCTCGGCGATCGCCTGTTCATCGGCGCGCTGAAGAATCTGCTCGCGGGCGTCACGACGGTCGCGCATCACAATCCGTACTACGCCGAGCTGCGCCGCACCATGCCGATTCGCGTGGTGCAGCGGTACGGCTGGGCGCACTCGTTCGCCCTCGAGAATCGTCCGGCGGGCGCGCGCGGGGAGCGAGGCGGCGACGTCGCGAAGCGCTGGCGGCAAACGCCCGCCGACGCGCCGTTCTTCGTCCACCTCGCGGAAGGGGTCGACGACGAGGCGGCGGGAGAGCTCGCCCGGCTCGAGTCATGCGGGTGCCTCGCGGCGAACACCGTCGTCGTGCATGGCGTCGCGCTCGACGCGAGCGACGTCGCGAAAATCATCGCGGCGGGCGCCGCGCTGGTCTGGTGTCCCGCGTCGAACGGATTCCTGTTCGGGCGGACCGCGCCGGTCCGCCTGCTCCTCGGCAGTTCGCCTCGCTCGGGTCGCGTGGCCCTCGGGTCCGATTCGCGGCTCACGGGATCGACCGATCTGCTGGCGGAGATGCGAGCCGCGCGAGCCACCGGCTGCGCGACCGACGCGGAGATCGTCGCGATGGTGACGACCGACGCCGCCGCGATGCTTCGTCTTGCCCATGCCGGCACGCTCGCGATCGGCGCGCCGGCGGACCTCGCGATCCTTCCCGCGGCCGCCGGCGATATGGCGGGCGCGGTGATCGAGGCCCAACGCCGCGACCTCACGCTGGTGGCCGTCGATGGACGGCCGCTCGTCGGCGATCGATCGATGGCCGCCGCGTTTCGCGCGCGGAACGTCGCGACCCGCGACATCGTCGTCGACGACGCACCAAAGATCGCCGCGTCGCCGCTCGCGCGGCGCATCAGGGAATCGCCGATTCCGGAGCCTGGTGTCAGCGTCGCTGCGTGAGATCCGAATACAGCCGCTCGAATGCCGTCGCGGTCCGGTCCGCGTCGTGTTCGAGCGCCCACGCGCGCGCCGCTACGCCGAGACGCCGGCGTGCGGTGGTGTCGCCCAGCAGCGCGACGATCGCCTCCCCGAGCGCCGCGGGATCGCGAGTCGGCACGCCGACCGCGCGGTCCGGATGCCAGTCGTCGACGTATCCGACGCGCGTTCCAACCGTCGGCAGGCCGGTGCACGCGGCCTCGAGGACGGTCACGTTCGCCGCCTCGTGGCGCGACGAGACGAGATTGAGATCGGCGCGCGAGTAGAACGCGGCCAGCAGGTCCGTCGGCTGGAATCCGTGAAACGTCACATGGTCGCGAAGCTGCAATCGGCCGGTCAGCATCTGGATTTCACCGCCGAGCGTGTCCTCGCCGACGATGTCGAGGTGGACGTCGGGGAGGCGTGCGGCGACCGTCTTCATCGCTTCGAGGAGCGTGGGGTAGTCCTTCACCCGGTTGAGGCTGCCGACTCGCAGCAGACGCCAGGGCGGTCCGTCAGGACGATCGACTGCCGGAAACCGCGCCGCGTCGACGCCAAGCGGGATGATGTGTGGATGAGCGTTGTGTCCCGCGAGGAAGCGCGCCATGAAAGCCGTGCAGACGGTGACGGCCGCCGCATCGCGAATCGCACGTGCCATGGCCCGGCGGTCGACGAACCGGCGCTGCAGGCCGTACGCGATATCGTCGATCGCGACCAGCTCGCCACTGTCCAGCGTCAGCACGCACGCCACCCCGAGCCGTCTGGCGAGACGCGTGGTCACGACGCCGGCTGGCATCCCGCCGTAGGCGTGGAGCAGGTCGAATGGACCGATGCGCGCGAGCGCCGCCGCGAGCCGGCGGCCGATCTGCGGTCGCCTGAGCCCGCGGGGCGCCGCCACGCGGCCGAGATCGTGAATCGTTGCCCCAAGCAGCGGATACGAGCACGGCTCCGGGTAGTAGTCGAGGACGAAGACGTGCACGTCGTGGCGGCGCGACAGCCGCTCGACGAGCCAGAGCAGGGCCGGGATGACACGCTCGCGCCCGCCGCGATCGAATCCGCCCTGAACGACGAGGCCGATTTTCATTCAGCGATAGACGAGGGCTGCGACGGCGTGGAACTGGTTGACGTGCGCGCGGCCTTCCGCGCTCTTTCGAATCCAGCGGTAATCGAGCTGCAGACGCGCGGCGATGCGCGAGCTCAGTTGATAGTCGACGCCGCCGCCGGGCTGAAGACACAACCCGCTCGTGGACGTCGTAAGGCCGAAGGCGGACGCGTGTCCGTACGCGACGCCGCCGAGCACCTGAACGAACTCCCGCAGCCGTCCGATCCGCACCGCGGCACGCGGGCCGGCCATGGCTGCGTGAAACCGCAGCGACACCTCGGCGTCGAAGGTCGTCTTCGTCTTGTAGTTGCCGCTGACCTCACCGACCGCGTCCATCCATCGCGTGATCGAATGCGCGATGCCGGCGGCCCACCCGAGTGGAAATGCGTTGTCGCCTGCGGTGATCGCGAGCACTCCGTTGCCGGGATCGAGCAGGTATGAGTAGCCGCCGTAGATTTCGGTGGACGATTCCTGTTGCGCGGAGGCGGGTCGCGGTGCGGCGATCAGGAAAAGCAGGCACACGATCGTCGGCACACGCGACGCGGGGCGGCTCATCGAGGCGCCATTTATCATGTCACGCCGCCATCGTCGGTGCGGCGGTTTTCCTCGTCCCACTTGTGTGGCCGGACGCATCGCGCGCGCAGAACATGCACTACGGCATGAACACGCGCGTGCTGACGCCCCAGATGGCGGACAAGACCGCGGAGCTCGGCGCCGGCATCGTGCGGCTCGCGTTCGGGTGGGACATCATCGAGCCGAACTGCAAGGGCTGCTTCAACTGGTCGGTCACCGACGCGTGGCGCGACGAAGCCAGGCGGACGGGCCGGACGATGTTCGCGTCGCTCGCGTACGCGCCCGGCTGGGCGAACGGCGGCCGCCCGTACAACTACCCGCCGCTCGTGCTTCAGGACTGGTTCGATTTCGTGTACGCGACCGTCGCCCGCTACCGCGACGACATCTTCTTATGGGGCGTGTGGAACGAGCCGAACCTCGAGAACTACCTGCACGGCACGAGCATCGAAACGTACCGCAACCTCGTGGTGACCGCGCGCGCGGCGATTCGCGCCGCGAACCCGAGGGCGCTCGTGCTCGGACCGGAGGTGAGCTGGCACGCGACCCGCGACGGCTGGTTCTCCGCCTCGATGCGCGGCATCGCCGCGCTGCTCGACATCGTCACCGTCCATTGGTACGCCGACGGCCCGAAGCTGGACGCGATGATGGACGATCTGGTGCTGCCGTTTACATACGGCAGGGAAGTGTGGCTGGCCGAAACGGGGATGCGGCCGTGCGAGTCGTTCTTCGGCGAGATCGGCCAGGCGCTGTTCTACCGGCAGGTGCTCGAAGCGTTCCAGGCGCGCCGCCGCTGGTGGACCGCCGTGCTGTTCTACGACCTGTACGATCCGCCCGCGGTCAACGACTGCGGCAGCGCGATCACGCGTCCGGACTGGAGCAATCGGCCGGCGTTTTCGGTCCTGCAGAAGTTCATTCGCGCGAACCCCTAGGCCGCGGACGATTTCGAGCCGGACTCGCAGGCCTCGAGCATCTGCTGCAGGTACTTCAGGCGATCGATGCGGTCGGGACCGAGGACGTAGATCTCGTACAGCATCATCTTCAGCGCGACCGCCAGCACCTTGAGCCGGTCGCCGTCGAGCGTCGGATGATCCTTCGACGCCGCCTCGCCGAGCCGGATGCAGAGCGCGAAGAGCGACTGCGGCACGGACGGGTACTTGTGGGCGAGCGCCTGCAGGCGGGCTTCGAGCGTCGCACCTTCGGCTGCTTCGTGGTTGAGGAGCGCCTGGATCGCGCGCTGCGCGCAGACGGTGCCGCCGGTCAGGAAGCCTGCCTTGAGACAGCCTTCGGCTTCGATCAGCAGATCGCGGACGGCGGCCGGTGCGCGATGGTCGATCGTCAGAAACGCTGGCGCGGGATTGTGAAGCGCGTCGGGCATGGATCGAGCTCGAATTCGGGTAGGCAACCGGAATGCCAGCCGCGGCGCTGCGGCGGGCCGGCACGAAGCGCATGCGGGAGGCGCGTGAGATGTGCAATTCTGCAACCGCTCGCACGGAAGTGGTCGGTTCCGGGCGGACACGCCGGCCGGGCGCGGGCGACTTATGTGTCCGCCATTGCGCGTGGCGTCATCGAAGGAACCAATCGAACGCCTCCCGCACGACCGGCGGTGAGGGCGAGTGACGGCCTTCGTACTCGCGGTAGGTCACGTCGTATCCGAGGTCTTTCAGCTTCGGCACGAACCGCCGGCTGGTCAGATCGATCGGCATGATCGGATCGGCGGTGCCATGCGAGATGAAGATGCGCGGTTTTCCGCGCGCCGCGATCGGCTGCATGACGCCGGGCGACATCGCGATGACGGCGCGGAACTGATCGCCGTAGCTGATCCCGAACGACAGCGCGTACGACGCGCCGTCGGAGAACCCGCCGATGCCGACGCGCGTACGATCGACGCGATGGCGCTCGAGCGTCTGCGCGACCGCCGCCGACAGGAACTCGACGTCCGGCCCCCAGCTGCGCAGCACGCCGTCCCACGTCCGCTCGTCGCGCGAGTCGGGCGCGAGGACGATCACGTCGAGCTCGTCGGCGAGCGGCAGCGCGTACTGGACCGACATCGATGTGTTGCCGGCGCCGTGCAGCATCAGGAGCATCGGCAGCGGCCGGCCGGCGTATCCGCGCGGCAGGTAGACGAAGCCGTCGCGATCGTCGCCGAGCTTCAACGCTTCGCGCCGGCCGCCCGGCTGAGGCGCCGTCTGTATGGCCGCCGGCGCGGCGGCCGCCGCCAGGAGGAATTCGCGCCGCGTCGCGATCATCGCGTTATATTACGCGGCAGTGAATTCGATCGTAGTGTCCGCCTTCAGGCGGACCGTGAAGTGAATAAAGGAGATCGTATGCAGCACATGGCCATTCGGGCCTTCGCCGTCGCGTGCGCGCTGATGCCGGCGGTGCTCACGGCGCAGGTTCAGAACAACGGACCGAAAGCCGCGACCTACATCACCGCCGAAGACGTCGCGGCCGTGAACGCATTGCCCGGTATCGATCGCACGATCGTCAGCGTCGACATCGGCAAGAGCAACGTGCAGGTCGGCATGATCCATCGCGTCGCCGCCGGCGCGGGACGCGGCGCCGGGACGGGCGCGGGTGCGGCGGCCGGCGGCGCGGGGCGTGGTGCCGGCGCCGGTGCGGGAGCGGCGGCCGGCGGGCGCGGCGCCGCGGCGGCCGAGCCGTGCGGCGAGCAGACGACGTCGCCGCCGAGCGACGGGATTGCCGGCGGCATCTATCACGACGGCCAGACCGAGACCTACCTCATCACGTCGGGGAGCGGCACGCTCGTCACCGGCGGCAAGATCGTCAACGGACGGAAGTCCGCGCCGGACAGCGAGGTGACGAAGGTTCTGAACGGGCCGTCGTGCAGCGGCACGATCGCCGGCGCCGACGTCGTGAAGCGGAAGGTAAAGACCGGCGACATCATCATCATCCCCGCCGGCGTCCCGCACGGCTGGACCGAGATCGTCGATCACGTGGACTATCTCAGCGTGCGGCCGGATCCCGAACGCGTTCTGGCGGCGGGGTACGTGAATCCCGCGTTGCAAAAGAAATAATTTGTGAGCTACCTCTTCACGTACTTCATCGCACGCTTCGGACCGACTTCCGCGCCGTAGACGTTGCCGGCGGCATCGACCGCCACGCCTTCGGCGGCGCTGGTGCCCGTGAAGTCGGGTCGGCTGCGCGTGTCGGGATCGGGAATGAACGCCAGGATCCTGCCGTTCTTCCCGTCCCTGATGCGGCCGACGCGGATGCCGCGCTTCCAGCCGTTGTGATTCTGCGAGACCGACTCTGATTCGGAGTCGGCGACGTAGATCGTGTCGTTCCTGTCGATGTAGATCCCGCTCGGCCGGCTGTACTGCGTCCACTCCTCGAGGAACGTGCCGTTCTGATCGAAGATCTGGATGCGGTTGTTGTTGCGGTCGCCGACCAACAGCCGCCCGCGCGAATCCATCGCGAGCGCGTGCGGTCCGTCGAGCTCGCCCGGCGCGGTACCGAGCTTGCCCCATTCCTTGATGAACTTTCCGGTCTTGTCGAACTTCAGGATGCGGTTGTTGCCGGCGCCGTGTCCTTCCGACACGAAGATGTCGCCGTTCGGCGCGGTGACGACATCGTTCGGCTGGTAGAAGTAGTCGGGCGCGGCGGCGCCGCCTTCCTTGCCGAGCGTGAGGAGCAGCTTGCCGTCGGGGCTGAACTTGTAAACCTGATTGCCTTTCGTCGCGCCCGGACGCGGGCCGATCGGCCCCGCGGGCGCTTCGCCCCGGCCCCGGCCGCCGCGGCCGCCCGGCGGCAGCGGCGCGTTATCCTGACCGTCGGTCACCCACACGTTGCCGTCGCGATCGACGTGGATGCCGTGCGGGAAGATCAACATCCCGGCGCCGAAGCTCTTGATCAACGTGCCCGACGCGTCGAAATGGAGAATCGGATCCAGCGACGACATCTGGCCGGCCGTGCGATCGAGGCAGCTGTTCTGCGTGCAGCGCTCGGCGATCCAGATGCTCTTACCGTCCTTGTCGATGTCGACGGCGCTCGTCGATCCCCAGGCGCGGCCTTCGGGAAGCTTGAAGAAGCCCTCGAGGCGCTGATACGGGTTCGGGCCGTCGTTCGTTGGCTGCGGCGCCGTCTGGCCGTGCGTCCGGATGCCGGACGCGGCGGCCGCGACGACACACACCGCGCCGAAAGTCGATCTGACGATTCGTGACAGCGACATGCGGTCTCGCCGGGAGCGGCTCATGCCAATCCCCGTCAGATGCCGCATGTGAACGTGCGGAGGATGAGCGCGGGCTGGCTGCCCGTGCCCGATCTCACCGTGACGCTGTCGCCGTTGGTGTCGGTGACGGTCAGCGTCACGCTCAGATCGATCGGCTCGCCCGTCGCGCTGCTCGGCGTCTGGCCGCACGTATCCGTGAACGAGAACGTCGCGCCGCTGCCGCTCAGCGTCTTCTGCGACGGCGACGGATAGACGTACTGGACCGTCCACGCGTACGAGACGATCGCGTTGGTCCCGAGCGGGAACGACGTCGACTCGAGCGTGCAGGTCGTCGCCGTACTGGTCAGGCTGCGAATCTGGCACTCGTTCGTCGCGCCGGGCCCACGGCCGGGATCGATCAGACGGAAGCTGACCGAGAGCGCCGAGCTGGACTGTGTGACGGTGACGGTCTGACCAGCGATGGTGACGGTGCCGCTGCGCGCTCCGCCGCTGCTCGAGGCAACCGCCAGCGTGACCGTGCCGTTGCCCGTGCCGCTCGCGCCCGATGTGACCGTGATGAACGAGGCGTTGCTGACCGCCGTCCAGCTGCACGTGGCGTCTGTGGTGACGGTGACGGTGTGGTTGCTGCCTCCGACGCTCGCCGTGATGCTCGTCGGCGAAACCGTATACGAACAGGTGGAGGGCGTGCGGAACGTTTCAGTGTCCGAATACGCGCTCGTCACCGTGCCGTTCGTGGCCCGCGCGTGCCAGTACCACAACACGGCGGGGCCCAGGTCGCGCGGGATGACGCCGCTCGTCGTGCTGCTGCCCTGCGCGACGCCGTCGACCGAGAACGTTCGCACCGGATCGTTCGGGAACGAGCTCTGATCCGAGACCTCGAACCGGTACGTCACCGTGCCCGGCGATCCGGTCGCGGTCGAATTCGTGACCGTGAGCGACGGACGCGGCGTGTCGACCGTTTGACCGCCGATCGGCGATCGAGCCACCGGCGCCGTCAGCGTCACCGGCGTGACCGGCGCGGGGGCGCGCTGCGTAATCGTGAGCGTCGAGCCGGCGACGGCGATCGTGCCGGTGCGGTCCGCGCCGGTGTTCGCGGCGACCGTGAACTGGACGGTGCCGTTGCCGCTGCCCGACGTGTTCTGCGTAATCGTGATGAAGCTGGCGTTGCTGGCCGCGGTCCACGCGCATCCGGATGCAGCCGTGACGGCGACCGTGCCGGTTCCGCCTTCGGCTGCGAACGTGCTCGTGCTCGGATGGCCGGCTGTCGTCGTGCACGTCGGCTGCGTCGGCGTCGTATTTTTCTTCGAGCAAGCGGTGGCGCCGATCGCGATCAGCACGGCGAACGCAGTGAGCTGCTGCAGTTTCATGGCCGCCGAGCATACCTGAAGGGAGATGCGAGGTGCTAGGTGCTAGGTGCTGGGTGCTGG
>Ga0114129_10005872_pt1 | contig 17384 bp, 16 predicted proteins | sample RhiMetdeltSRZDD1_FD_80071 | JGI IMG/M metagenome (GOLD analysis project Ga0114129, IMG submission 80071) | Populus rhizosphere microbial communities from Tennessee, USA - Rhizosphere MetaG P. deltoides SRZDD1 (version 2) (version 2) | ecosystem: Host-associated > Plants > Roots > Rhizosphere >... | reverse complement strand
TGGATCGCCACACGCAAGGCATGCTCCCGGACCCGGGGAATTTCACTGGGTTCCTTGGCCGTGGTGATGAGGGCCGGCACAGCCGAGGCGGCATTCAGCATGGAAATCGTTTCAATGGCGTTATAGCGGGTTCGTGGTCCGGGCATGGTCAACGCTTTTACCAACACCGGGACGGCCGGCTCGCCGAGGTGGACGAACTCCCCCATCGCCCAAAATTCCTGCTTGCCTTCCAGAAGCGGCAAGAGGGCTTCAGCCCGTTGGATATCTTCGGCACTTAGCGGCTTCGTATTTGGCGGAACGGACACCGCCGGCGTATCGTGTCCCTTGGGCGGCATTTCATAAGGTATCTGGACCGGAGTGGGCCTGAGACGCTCCGCGAAAGCGTCCACTTCAGCGCCCCCTGCGGCCAGCGTCGCAACCACGATGGCCATCGCTCCGTAATGTTTCAGCGACACGGTGCTCTCCTTTCGTCAATGATCACGGTTCCATCCCTTCCGACCGGCGATGGACCAACTCATATAATACAGGCAACACGACCAAAATCAAAAAGGCAGCCGTGAGCATGCCTCCCACGACGACCCGGGCCAACGGCTTTTGCGCCTGCGCTCCGATACCGGTTGCCATCGCCGCAGGCAGGAGTCCTATGGCCGCCCCAAGGGTGGCCATGAGAATCGGCCTCATTTGAACGTCCGCTCCCCTGATGACCGACTCGCGAAGACTGAGGCCGGTAAATCTGAATTCCTCGATGCGGGATACTAACAGCACGCCGCCCAAGATGGCGACGCCGAGCGTCGAGATGACACCGACCGCGGCTGAAATGCTGAAGTGAGTTTGAGTGGCCACCAGGGATAGGACGCCGCCTACCAGAGCAAAGGGCACAGTCGAGAGGACCAGCAGCGCATTTTTTAACGAGTCGAACGTCGTGTACAAGAGCAACAAGATGATGAGAAGGCTGAAGGGCACGATCGTCATCAGCCGTTTCTGTTCGTCCTTCAGCTGGTCATACTGGCCGGCCCACTCCATGCGGTATCGTTCGGGCAAGCTCACGTCTTTGGCCAACTGCGCTTGCGCTTCTTCCACCGTACTTTGGAGGTCCCGCTCTCGTACGCTGAACTTGATCGGAATATAGCGTTCGTTATTTTCACGGTAAATGATGAATGCCCCGGTTTGAGATGTGATTGTGGCGAGCTGCTTAAGCGGAATGCGCGCGCCGTCCGGCGTACTAACCAGGATGTTGCTGATGGATTCGACGTCTTGGCGAAATTCCGGCAGGAATCGCACGACCAGATCGAAGAGGCGTTCTCCTTCGTAGACCTGGGTGACTGCTTGTCCCCCGACGGCGGCTTGCACGACCGCGTTCACATCGGCGACCTGCAACCCATAGCGGGCGCTCGCCTCGCGGTCGATTTGAATGAGAAGGTTCGGCTGGCCGACCAGCCTGAAGATGCCGAGATCTTTGACTCCTTTGACGCGTTTCATCACGCTCTCGATCTCGACGGCCTTCGTTTCCAACGTCTTCAAGTCGGTGCCGAAGAGCTTGATCGAATTTTCGCCCTTCACGCCGGACATCGCCTCTTCCACATTGTCTTGAATCACCTGGGAGAAGTTGAAAATGACGCCGGGGATCTGAAGGAGCCGACCTTCGATCTCCTTGATCAGCCGGTCTTTGTCCATCCATGAACGCCACTCCTTTTGCGGTTTTAGGTTCGCCAGGAACTCTGCATTGAAGAAGCTCGTGGGGTCCGTTCCGTCGTCCGGTCTGCCGAGTTGCGAGACGACGGTGGTGACCTCCGGCGATTCCCGAAACATGCGGCGGATGTCGGTGGCGAGCCGGGCGGCTTGATCGAAGGAAATATCCACCGGCATCGTCGCGCGCACCCAGAGATTCCCTTCTTCCAAGGCGGGCATAAATTCGCCGCCGAGAGACTGCAGCGCCGCAAACGTCAACAGAAGCAGTGCGGTCGCGACTCCGAGGACGGGAAGGCGATGATCGAGCGAGAAGGTCAGCATGCGATGGTACAGACGCCGTATCCCGCGCACGATCGCCGTATCCGTCTCGCTCAGATGACCCCTGAGCAAAACCGAGCACAAAACCGGCGCCAGGGTGAAGGCCATGATCAAGGCGCCGACCAGGGCGAACCCGTAGGTTACCGACATGGGGGCGAAGATTTTGCCGGGCACGCCGGTCATCGTGAACAACGGAATGAACGCCACGACAATGATCGCGGTCGACGAGAAGATGGGCCGTCCGACTTGTCGTGCCGCACGGATGATGTGCTGGTTGACCGTCAAGTTCTGACTCTTGGCGTGGGCCAGGTGAAAGAAGATGCTTTCGACCATGATCAGGGTCGCGTCGACGATAATTCCGAAGTCGATCGAACCTAGTGAAATGAGATTGGCGGACTGCCCGACCAGCACCATCATGCTGAACGTGAACAAGAGGGACAAGGGAATGGTCAGGGCGACGATCAAGGCGGCACGGAAATGGCCGAGGAAGAGAAACAGGATCACGAAGACCAGCACCATACCGCTGATGAGAATGTCCGTCACGGTTTCGACGGTCGTATGGATCAGCGCCGTTCGATCGTAGAACGTGCTGACTTTCACGCCGGATGGCAATTTCCACGCGTTCAAGTCTTGCGCCTTTGCACGGACTGTATCGAGGACCGGCAGGGCCTTGTACCCTCGCTGTAGGAGGACCACGCCTTCGACCACGTCGTCGCGATCGTCGATGCCGACCTTGCCCAAACGGACCCGGTGCCCGACGGCGACCTTGCCGAGCGATTTGACGAAGATCGGGGTTCCTTCTTTCTCCGCCACCATCACATTTTCAATGTCTTGAATGCCGTTGATCAGACCTAGTCCACGAATATTGTAGTTTTGCGCCCCCACCGTCAGGTAGTTGCCGCCCACGTTGGCGTTGCTGTTGGCAAGAGCCGTGACCACTTGGGAGAGGCTGACGCCGTAACTCATCAATTTTCCCGGATCGATATCGATGTGGTACTCCTTCGTCGTTCCGCCGAACGCCGTCACGTCGATGACACCTGGAATCCGCCTGAACTCCCGGCGCACCTGCCAATCCTGGATCGTCTTGAGATCGGTCAGCGAAGTGGAACCTGAGCCGGTCAACTCGTAGCGGTAGATTTCCGCAATGGCCCACCAGGGAGAAAGACTCGGTTGCACTCCGTTCGGCAGTTGCACGGAGATCAAGCGGTTCAACACCTCCTGCCTGTCGCGAAAATAATCCGTGTTAAAATCGAAATAGATCTTGATGTCGCTCAGCCCGAAAATCGACAGCGACCGCACGTCCTTCAGGCCTGGCATGCCCGTGAGCGCGACTTCGATCGGAATGGTGATTTGACGTTCGATTTCCTCCGCCGACCAGCCTGAATTCTGGGTGATCAATTCGACCATCGGCGGAGAAGGATCCGGATACGCGACAATGTCCAGCAGATGAAACGAATAGAGCCCTCCGAACAAGAGGGCCAGGCCGAGCGTGCAGAGCAGAAATCGCTGGAAGAGCGATATCTCAACGATGCGGGCGATCATGAGCTGGGTTGGAATCCCGATGGAGGCTGAAAGGCCAGAAGCAAGGCCGACTATCCTTTGGCTTCCCGTCCCTTGATCAGGACGGCGCCCTTGACGACGATCCGCTGGCCGGACGTCAAGCCTTCGACGACGCGCACCTGATCCGGCGAAATCGGTGACACGGCAATTTCGCGCTTGACGTACTGGTTGTCCCCTTCGACGACGTAGACAAATTGTTTTCCGTCGGCTTCGAGGACGGCTTCTCTGGGAATGGTGAGGAGCGGCGTATTTTCACCGACGCGTAAGTGCAACCGCGCGAACATTTCCGGCTTGAGCCTGTGGTCGGGGTTGTTCACCCAGGCGCGCAATTTGATTGTTCTGGTCGTCGGATCGACGACGTCTCCCACGGCGGCGACGGTAGCCGGAAAAGTCACGCCCGGATAGGCTTCGACCGAGACCTTGGCGTACTGCCCTTCTTTGACGAGAGCCAAATCCCGTTCGTACACATCGGCGACGACCTGCAGCATGTCGAGATCCGCCACGGTGAAGAGCACCTGATTGGCATCTCCTCCGACCGATTGGCCCGGCGTCACGCTGCGCTCGACAACGATGCCGGTGAGCGGGCTCTTCATTTCGAAGCGCGACGTGATCTTTTGTTTGTCGAGCGGCTTGTCGAGTTCTTGGGCGGGCACGCGCAACGACAGTAATCGCTCTTTGGCCCGGCGGAACTCCGCGCGCGCTTTCACCAACTCGTTTTCGGCCTGCTTCAAATCTTTCAGCGGCATGGCCTTATTTTCATAGAGGTCCTTGGCCAGTTCGTGGGCCCGGATCGCATACTGGAGATCCGAGTCTTCTTTTACGTATTCCGAATAGGCTTGGGCGATGTCCGGACTGTCGACGACCAGCACGATATCGCCGGCTTTGACCCGATCTCCCAGATGGGCGCGAACTTCGACCACGCGGCCTTGCAACGGGGAAGAAATACGGGAATAGCGATCTTCTCCATAGGCGACTTTCCCCGCCAACGTCAAATCGTGTTCGCCCGATCCCATTTCGACCGTGCCGATTTCCACACGTGGTCTCGTCTCCGTCGCCGCTTCGAGTGTTTTGGTCGGAATGGCGGCATTGGAATGAGGCGGCTGCTCACCACGTCCGCAGGCAGCAAGGAAGAAAAAGGTCGAGGTTAAGGCCAAGGTGTAGAATGCCTTTCCCGTTTTCACGAGCGAATCTCCTGGCCTACTGCGCTTTCCAACTGAAACAAATTGCGCTGGTAGGTGAAAAGTGCCTCGATGTAATTCTGCTGGATGGTGCGGGATGTGCGCGCCGCGTCGAGCAAGTCGAGAATCGTGGCCCCTCCCCGTTCGTAGGCGCGCTCGACGATCGTCGATGTAGAACGCGCGTCGTCCAGCACTCCACCGACAAACGCCTCGACCAGTCGCCGGCTTTGGATGAGATTTCGATAGGCGACTTCGACCTCATTCTCTACCTGATTGACCGTCTTATTCAAGTCCGCTTCGGCCGTCTGGACGGCTACTTCCGCTTGTTGAATACCGCCTTGGTTGCGGTTGAACAAAGGCAGGGGCAGTCCAAAATTGAGCGCCCATTGTTGGGGGTTGTCTGGTCCCAGAGCGCCCTGAACGGCGTAGCCGGCGCCGATCGTCACGTCGGGGACCCGATAGGCCTTGGCCAGCTTCAGGTCCGCTTCCCGCTGCGAATAGGAAAACCGCTTGGCTCGAATATCGGGACGGAGATCGAGCGCCGCCACCCGCAACCTATTGATATCGGGGTCGATGCGCCGAAAATCCATGTCGGTCGTCAACTCCATAGTGGTCTTCGGCGAGAGTCGTAGGAGCTGGCGGAGGTCGCCTCGAGCCGACTCGGCTTCCTGGAGCGATTGAATGACTTGAGACTGAAAATCGACCATCTGCAGCCTGATTCTGATCAGGTCGACTTCGGCGATGTAGCCTTTCTTGAACCGGATCGTATTGACGTCGAGGATGCGGGCGAAGCGATCGCGGTTTTCTTCTGCCAATGTGAGCCGGCGCTGGGCTAATTGAATGCGGTAGTAGGTATCTTTCACGGTAAAGCCCAGTTGGCGTACCGCATCCTCGAAGGCCGCCTCCGCCGATTGCGTGCCGAAGCCGGCGCTTTCGATCCGATAGCCGCGCTTTCCCGCCAATTCAAACAGCTGCTGCACCTGGGCGAAGATCTGGCCGCCCGAAGAGAGCGTGTGGCCTTGCGTATACGAACTCAGGGTGCCGATTGAGGCCACCGGATTGGGAAAGAGTCCTGCGGTAATCCGCTGACCCTTGCTGTAATCGATTCCGTACTTCGTGATGAGCACGTTGAGATTTTGTTTGAGGAAGAGCGCCAGGGCGTCGTTGAGGCTCAGGCGAATGACGGAAGACGCTTCGGGAGCCGCATCCGGAGCTGAAGAGGGTGTCATGGGCTGTACCGCGCCGACCATGGAAAGACAGATGGTCAGAAGACTCAAAAGCGTGAGGACACCGAGGAGGCAAGCGCGTCGAAGTGATGCAACGGACACGGACGGTCTCCTGCTAAATACCCGTTGTGTAGGAACGGGCGCGGCGCATATCACCATCCTGTAAATCGATGCATTATACAGCGTCTCCCGGACGGTGCAAAGAACCTCTTGAGAAACGCGCAGTTAGAAAGGGAAGCCAGAGGACGACGAGGCGGTTTTAAAAAGCACTATGAAAGACAGTCGAGGCCGGGGGATGGCAGAGACCGAAATCAATAATCCAGACCGACTTTTGAATTGTTCGACCGTATATGTTTACGAACTTGGACTCGCTCGTGATGTTTGCGCAGCAACTGGCGACGAATGGTGTTGCGATCCTCAGCCACAATGCGCACCAATCGGTCGACATCCTCGGCATGATCACGGACCAGTTCGGAGAGCCGCTGCATCTGCGTCTCAAGCCGTTCCAATCGCCACAGCGCGTCTTGGAGGGAATTGGCGGCCGCCTGTTTTTTGGCTGCAGCGTCGGCTCTTTTGGCCAAAGACGACATCACCACATCGTGCTTCATGTCCGTTCCCTTGCCGGTCGACTGAATACCGAGCGGGAGATCGTAGTATCAACCGCTGGTTGTCGGAAGTCAACGAATTCGGTTTCTTTCTATTTAGAGGGTGTCCTGCTACAATCCGCCCATGCACAGCATTTTTACGATGTTGTTGGCCGGAGGAAAAGGCGAGCGGCTTCAACCGCTGACCGAACATCGGGCGAAGCCGGCCGTGCCGTTCGGCGGAAAGTACCGCATCATCGATTTTACCCTCAGCAACTGCCTGAACTCCGGGCTTCGGAATGTCGCCGTCCTCATTCAGTACAAGTCCCATTCGCTCGACCGTCACATCCGCTTAGGATGGGACGTGTTCAATGCCGAGTTAGGCGAATATATCGCCTCGATTCCACCCCAACAGCGGATAAGCGAAGAATGGTATCGCGGTACGGCCGATGCCGTGTATCAGAACCTCTTTCTCCTGGACGGCGAACAACCGGACTACGTATTGATTCTGGCCGGCGATCATATTTACAAGATGAATTATATGGAAATGTTTCACTGGCTCGTCGCCAAAGGCGCGGATGTGGTGGTCGGCGCCATCGATATTCCCATTCATGAAGCCAGCCGCTTCGGCGTCATGGCGGTCGATGAGGATTACCGCGTCATTCGCTTCGACGAGAAGCCGGTGAATCCCCCGCCCATTCCCGGGGATCCTACGCACGCGTTCGGATCGATGGGCATCTATCTGTTCCGGGCCAAGAGCCTGCGCGAGGAACTCATCGCCGATGCGAAAGAAGAGACGGCACACGATTTCGGCAAGAACATTATTCCACGAATGATCGGTGATCGAAAAGTCTATGCGTTCAAGTTTCAGGACGCTAATAAGAAGGCGGTGAAATACTGGCGAGATATCGGTACGCTGGACGCCTACTGGGAAGCCAATCTCGATTTGGTCGCCGTCGATCCTCTGTTCAATCTCTACGATCAGCAATGGCCGATCCGCACCTATCAGGGGCAATTCCCGCCTGCCAAGTTCGTGTTTGCGCAGGACTATCAGGGTGGCCGCATGGGCGTGGCGCTCGACTCGATCGTGTGCGGCGGGTGCATCATCTCCGGCGGCCGCGTTCAGAACAGCGTCCTGTCGCCGGACGTCCGCATCCAGGACCATGTCGACGTGCGTGACTCGGTGATCATGGAAAATGTCGTCATCGGCGAACAGAGCCGTATCCGGCGCGCCATCATCGACAAGGACGTCATCATTCCGCCCAAGACGGAAATCGGCTACGATCGTGATGCCGACGCCCAGCGATTCACCGTCACCGAGTCCGGCCTCGTCGTCATTTCCAAGGGAATGAAACTGAATGCCTCCCTCGATTCATCCGGTTGACCTGATCACCGCGCTTCGACAGAAACACCTGACCCCCGCTATCGTGTTCCTGACGTCACGACGCGCCTGCGACGAGGCGATGCAGGCCTTCGACCATACCCACGCCCTGCTCCCTCCCGCCCGCCAAGAGGCGATTGCTGCGGTACTGGGGCAGGTAATTGCGCAGTATCCGAGTATCGCCGAGCATCCGTTGATTCCCACCGTCCAGCGCATAGGCATTGCGGCGCACCATGCGGGACACCTGCCTTCATGGAAGATTGCGGTGGAAGAACTCATGCGGAACGGATGTTTGGACGCCGTATTCGCCACCACGACATTGGCGGCGGGCGTCGACTTTCCGGCGCGGACCGTCATTATCACTCAATCCAGCATCAGAAAGGCGCGGGATTTTACCGACTTGACCATCGGCGAAGTTCAACAGATCGCGGGCCGCGCCGGTCGTCGAGGAAAGGATCTCGTCGGATTCGCCATCGTCGCGCCGTCGCCCTATATCGATCTGGGAGTACTGACGAAGGGATTGACCGGCCAGCCGGAAGCCATCAACAGTCAGTTCGTCATCAGCTATCCGATGGTGTTGAATCTGCTCAAAGCGCATCCGCTCGACCAGATCCAATCGATTCTGGCCAAGAGCTTTGCGCAATTTCAATTGAACCAGCGAGCCGAAGTACTCGAGCTCAAACTGGACGAGGTGCACCGGCAGCTGGAACCGTACGGACCGCGGGTCTGCACCGACTGGGTTTCACAATGGCACATGTTCGATCAAGTGCGTCGGCAGCGGACCCATCGTGCACCTATCAACAGGCACGAACCACCCGAGATCGCCGCGCGATTCCACTTTCTGACGCCTGGGCGCGTGGCCGGCTTGTCCAAAGCTCGCGGCGTGGTGTTGCGGCAATATCGCAGCAAAGGCCAGAAAAGTCCCATGGTCACGGTGCTTCGTCCGGGAGGCGCCATCACCGAATGTCCGGCCGCAATCGTGACGGACGTCTTCGATCGGGTGCTGGAATGCCAGGAAGCGCCCGGTTATCCCTGGTGTACGCCGGACAGTCTGGAGAGATTGCTTCAGGACCTCGAGGACTTGCCCACCCGGCTTCCCACGCTGCCCATTCTGATCTCGAAGAACGACGAACCGATTCCCGATGCGATCGTACAAACGCTCGGTGACTTTTCCTGTCCCACTTGTCCGTCACGATCGGCCTGTCAAAAAGATTATCTGCACGCGTCCAAGCTTAGACAGGAACAGCAGCGGCACATGAAATCGATTCAGGCGTTACGAACCAGTTTGTGGCACCGATTTCAGGAGCGGATCGAAGCCCTACAGCAGTTTGGATATCTCACGGCGACAGCTCAATTGACGGAAGCGGGTGAATGGGCGCGGCTGATTCGGATCGACCATTCGTTGCTCATCACGGAACTGATTCGCGCCGAGGCGTTTAGCGGCGCCGATCCCTCTTTGCTCGCTGCCGTCATGTCGAGCATCGCGCATGACGACGATCGACCAGGCTTGTTCCCGCGTATCAGCACGGGACTTGGTTCTTTACTCGGGCAGGTCCGCAAACTGGCTGAATCCCTCGCGCCCTACGAAGAACCCCCGCTGTTGCGGGCAGACGTGGCCGCCGTGACCGAGCGCTGGATCGCCGATCCTTCGCTGACATGGATCGGCCTCTGCAAGATGACGACCATGGCGGAAGGCGACATCTACCGCCTGTTGGCGAGAACCTTGGAATTTCTTTCGCAGATCCACACCTTGAAAGACACTCATCCCGCTCTGGCAGACTGTGCATCCAAAGCCATCGCTGCCCTGCGTCGGGGAGTCTTAGAGGAATTGCCATGAATGAAGGGGGTTAAGCGGGAGAGGTAAAGCGAAAGAATGATGACTACCGAAGAACTCGAACAACTCCTGGTCCAACAACCGATCGCACTGCTGCACCGTTTGGCGCGCGGGCGAGTGCATCGACATTTTCGGGCCGGCAAGCGACGCCTCATCGAACTGCTAGTGCGCCACGCGGCGGAGAATCGCGCCGGGTTCGAGTCGGACCTCATGGCGTTGATCGGCGAGCGCCATACCGGGCCGGCACAATCGCCGATACAGCGCCCAGCTATTCACAAGGCAGCCGGAGGATCACCCCCTCGGCCGGCTCAGCATAAGCCGCACGACCATGAATCGCACGACCCGGCCGTGTCGCTGGCCGAATGGCTCTCCGGCATCGGGGTTCCGGCACCCCAACCTTTTGTGCCGGATGTCTGGCAAGAAGAGGCGTTGGCCAAACTGCAGACCGGTGATGTGGTGGTCAGCGTGCCGACCGGCAGTGGGAAAACCTATGTGGCGGTCGAGGCGGCCAGACGTGCCATGGAGGACAATCGAACGGTCATCTACACTTCGCCCTTGAAAGCGCTCTCGAATACCAAGTACACCGAGTTCTCACGCATCTTCGGTGCCGAGCGCGTCGGTATTTTAACGGGTGACCGGCGCGACAACGGTCAAGCGCCCTTGCTGATCATGACGACGGAGATTTTGCGCAATCTGCTCTATGACGCGGCAGGAGGTGAGATCGACGTGCGGCTCGATACCCTCGGTCTGGTGATTCTGGATGAATCGCAGTATCTCGCCGATCCGGAACGTGGAGTGGTGTGGGAAGAAACCATCATCTTTTGTCCGTCGCAGGCGCGTTTATTATTGCTGTCGGCTTCGATCGGAAATCCTCACGATATCGCCGATTGGCTGGCCTCGATCCGTCCCGTTCCCTGCCATCTCATCAAACACAGCAAGCGCACCGTCCCGCTCCGTGCCGGCTACCTGCATCCCGACGGCAAGCTGACGCCGTTGTTCCGCACGATCGGCATTCCGCAGGGTCATCCGGGCCATTGGCATCCGGAAGCCAAACGGCTCTTCATGCGATATGAAGATGAAACGTCCGGCCGTTCCCGCCGGTGATCGAGCAGGTGATGGCCTTCCGCACGTATCGTCTGCCGTTAGAAGATGAGAGTAATCCCGGCAGTCAAACCGTGTCGAAGAGATTCGAACTGCGTAAGGGGAAAAGATTCTGTAGAACCTGAAACCGGGTGCACCGTGAGATTACCAGTGAGGATACGATTGTAGTAGACGCGATATCCGAGACTTGCGGCCAGATTTTTGATGATCATAAACCGGACTCCAACATCCGCATCGGCTCCCATTCCATAGCCCACCATCGAGAAGCTCGGGTTTTGTTTCAGATCGCTTCGCAAGTGATGCTGATCCTTGTTGTCGAGGATACTGACGGGAATCAGAGCGACAGTTCCGTGGATGCTGATTCGCCTCGTGAATCGATATTCCGACGATACGCCCGCTCGGATCGAATGCCAGTCCGTCGTGTTGGTAAGAACCGTCTGCCCTTGATTGCTGGTCGTTCCTGCGGCAGGACAAGTCAGGCCTGGGATGGCACTCGGATCGCAGACGACTTGGCCGATTCCGACCGCGCGATAATCGGTGTGCCAATATTGATATCCGCCGAACACGTCCAGATAGCCGCGGCTGTTGGCAAACTCTTTCACCCGTCCCCCCACATCTGCATTGAGGTACCACATGTTATGACCGTTGATGTCACTGTTCGTTCTCGAAAAAAGCCGTTGGCCGGTGCCATAATCATCGTCGGTCAAGCGCCCGCCGCCGATGTCGGCGAATCCGACGTTGAGCTTGCCGAATATTTTCTGAGAGAACCACAATTTTCCCGCCAAGTCGATCACGTTGGTACCGACATCTTTATAAATCAATTTAGAGGTGGGGTTGCCAAGACCCGGCACCGAAGAAGCATTGTGCGCCCACCTCGTGTCGCCGACGCTGATCCAGGTCCCGGCGCTGAATTCGACTTTGGGTCGCCGTATTTGAACTGGGTCCTCATCCTGGGCAGACGCCACGGCAGGAATGACCAATGTAAAACCCAATACCACTGAGCCAACGAGTTGCCGTAACGTCATCGTCTCGCTCCCCCGCGTTGAATGATGACCGTATCGACACATCGTTCCGCTGTTTCAGGCATGAGTCGTTTGCAGGCAGTTCGAATTTCTTCCAGCATGAACTGCCGTTGCGAATAGGCCGCCCACCAGACGAGCCAGGTGCCGAGGCCGAACGCCACGATAATGCCGATTGACCACTGGAAGATCAGGCGAGTGAGTGCGGGACCAAACGGTGCGTGTGCCCTGACCGGATCTTCTTTCCCAACGACCTGAAGATTGGGCATAGCGATTACACGGTCCGATTGAAGATCGAATGTCAGGCTCCATCCTACTGGAGCGCGCCGGATCTGGGTATTCTTTTTGGCATTGTGACATGACATTTTCAAAAGCATGAAGCGCTGAAGCCCTGAGTGACGCACGACGGTCCTTGACCCGCCGGGCCGCCGACCTGTATAACCGCTGGCTGCCGCAATGGCCAGTGAGACTATAAGGTGCTGAGTGCTGAGATAAGGGAAAGTCTTAACTAACCTTCAATCGAGTTTCTTCTTCCACTCAGTACTTAGCGCTCAGACCTCAGCACTGCTTCGATATGCGCCCGTAGCTCAATGGATAGAGCACCAGACTACGGATCTGGGGGTTACAGGTTCAAGTCCTGTCGGGCGCACCATAAATCATGATGTTACCAGGTGATAGCTGAGAAAGAATTGATATCGATGGAATCATCCTAAGGCGGCCCAGACTGATCGGCCGCCCTCTCGAATCGGGCTGACGTGTCCCTCTTGCGCATCAAGCGCATGCTCCCGGTCACGCCGGCATGGCTGCTGGGATTTTTTCTGCCGACTGCTCGGCTGGTTCCCATACCGGTGCCAGGGGTGCGGGAGGCGATTTCATCGACGTGGGCGAGCACTCCCTGGCTGATGAAGGCGATGAAAAAATCAAAACCTCTTGAGCTCGCCATCGACAAGGCCAATTTGGAGATCATCAGGCACTCACACGGTGAGTGGACGCATGTGGCGAGCCTGCGCTATCAGAAGCTCACGCCGATGCCTGATCATGTCGCGGAGGCCCAATTCATGAGGCGCCCTATCTCGATCCTCTTCACCGCGGCAAGGTCGAAAAAGCGATTTGCGACCCAGAAATACGTCACCAAGTATGTTACGGTAATGAGCGCCGATTACAACTACGGTCGGACTTGCCGGCCAGATCGGGCCGCCTCGAACTCGCGTCTGGCGAAGACGATAGATGCCTTACATTCTCTGGGTAGAAGAAAACGGCAAGCCTCGCATCCTACGCATTGTGGATGAAGTCTTCGCCGAGACGGGCATGGTCCACCATCACACCCCGAAGCAGTTCGAGAAGGTTGTCGGACCCAAAAAAGCGAAAGCGGCGCTTGCACACTACCACAAGGACCGGCAGAAACGAGCCGCAAAGGACCAACACGGCCATGCTGGTGACGCGTGAACACGTTCGCATAGGAGTTGTGTGTTCGTCTTCTCTCTGATTGGTCGAACTCGATTCTCCCGTGCAGAATCTCTACAAGGTGCTGTGAGGAGGAGCGACATGCGAATGCGATACCATGCCCCTGATACGCGGGTCTATGTTGCCTCGACTGGCCTCACGCGCGGTCAATGGCAATGTGTCGAAATGAAGGAAAAGCTAAGCACCATTGGCGGGTCCGACGGCGAACGCCAGATCTATCTCAACCTGTATCTTGCACTGCTGCTTATGATGGGGACCTCAGCGCTCGGGTGGAGATTTCGCCCGAAGATTTCGCCCGATCGCGGATCCTGATCGTCACCTGGGTGCGGCGTATGTGCGTGCGTGTGAATGCTTGCTCTCTCCCTTCGATCCTCCGCTGAACCAGGATGAACGCCATCTGATGGCGTACTATGTCGAGGATTTGGCTCGCCGGCACGGGCCGAGCCCAAGCGCTAAAGCGAGCACTCCGTAGCGATCTTCCTGCACCCGACGTTCTTTACTTTTCGAAGGAAAGCTTCTAGACTTCCCTCCCCCACGAAGCCCATTTTCATCAATGCTTATTTTAATAAAATCCGGGATAAAAAGATTGCCAGTCATCCGAAGCTTTGTATCGGAAAGGAATCAATTGCAATCTGAACTTGCGGACATCAAACGTTTTGTGCCTCCGGGGCACTTCTTCTCTCCAATCCCGGCCTTGGACGAGATCAGAAAGGATGAGGCGCGGATTTTCGAGCACGTCCCGCGAGATATCGATGGGGTTGACTTGCACGAGTCAGAGCAACTCATTCTGCTCGATAAGCTCGCGCACTACTACCAGGACATGCCATTTCACTCACACAAGGTCGAAGGCTTGCGGTACTACTTCGAGAATCCTGCCTATTCCTACTCGGATGCCATTCTTCTTTACTGTATGATCCGATATCTGAAGCCCAAACGATTCATTGAAGTCGGCTCTGGCCATTCCTCGTGTGTCACGCTCGATACGAATGAGTTATTTTTTGATGGCTCTATCTCGACCACCTTCATTGAACCGTATCCTGATACGCTCATGTCCCTTATCAAAGAGAACGATAAGGCGAGGATTCGGTTGCTGCCATCTCGATTACAGGATGTTGATGTCAGTGAGTTTTCCTCGCTTCGGGCGAACGACATCCTGTTCATCGACTCCACCCATGTGAGCAAGGTCGGAAGCGATGTCAATCACATCTTCTTTGAAATACTGCCCCGCCTTTCTCCTGGCGTCTATATCCACATCCATGATGTTCAGTATCCGTTTGAATATCCCAAGGAGTGGGTGTATGAAGGGCGGGCGTGGAATGAGGCCTACATGGTGCGGGCCTTTCTCCAATACAATAGCGCATTCCGCGTGGTGCTCATGAATACCTTCATGGAGCGGTTCCATGAGTCCTTCTTTGAAGAGCGGATGCCTCTCTGTCTCAAAGATCCTGGAGGCAGCATCTGGCTTCGTAAGATGTAGTTCAATTCCTGCTGGGCATTCTATCCCGTCGGTATCAACCTCAGAATTAATGCCAAAAGTGCCTGGTGAGGACCACCATGGATGAGAAGATGCTCGCCGCCGTGTCCACCTCCCGTGCCTTGTTTCAGATCCAGCTGAAATGCCATGTTGCTTTTACTTGAACGGCATTCGCCCGCCAACGCCGATTCGTGACTTTCAGCGGTTGGTCCGGAAGGAGTTGAAAGCGTGGGCATGGAACAAAGATATGAAACAGCATTCCCGGGCGCGTTCTCGAATGTGACAATAGCCAACTATGGAAGCCTTAACTTTAAAATAACGGATCCGGATGAACTATTCCAAAAAATCCAAAGAATGGAAGTCTCATGCGATTCAGGATTTTCCCGAATTACAAAGGACTCGCTCTATTGGGTTATCGCTAATTTTATTTCCCTTCCGTAGCGTGCTGGATCTATTCCAAAGTTTCAGCGAGAGATTCATGCACGAGAGGCATTAGGAATCATTGCCCAGATTTTAATGAGGGATCGACCATTAAGGTTCTCCCGCTTTACGAACATTTATTTGATGGTGGTCCGTCAGATAACTGGGGCATCAAGATATACTCCGTGCCGCAGCATGGGTCTTGGTCAATCAAGATTATGGGACTGCTCGTGCCTTGAGAGAAGCTCGTACTTGGTTTCAACGGCGAACCTGAATTTAGAAAATTCGCCTACGAACGCTGAATTTGACATTCCGAAAATAATCGTCGAATGGAGTGCGCTAGGAAAGCAGGTCTACTGCGAGTAAGCACTGCGCAAAGCTCGGCAAAGCGGCCAACAACGCTCCGAGCGAGGGATTCCTGAGACGACTCGAAATCCCGCTTGGCATACTTTGTGTGTAAAGCGGGAGGCCTCGCGCTTATGTCGAGGCCTCCCTCAGGTGAGGACTTAACCCTGGATCTCGATTCGACGTAGTTTTGCTTCTTGGCGTTTAGGAAACGCGATCGTCAGCAGCCCATTCTTATGCGTCGCCGACGCCTGCTCCTGATCGACAAAATTCGGCAGGCGGTAGCGTTGGGTAAATTGGCCGCTGGCCATCTCCCACTGATAGACTTTCCGTGTCGAATCGGCCTCTGGTTTGTGCGAGCCCGTCACAGTCAGCACCTGTTTCTCCAGCTCGATGGACACGTCCTTGGGCTCCCACCCTGGCAGCGCCAGCTGCACATAGAACCCCTTCTCATCCTCCCACACGTTACTGGCCGGCGCCCAAGCGGACTCATGACTGAAGCCCCGAATGGCCTCCTCTAACAGCTGATCGATGTGCCCATTGAAGACAGTAGGAATGTAACTGGTCATAGCAATCCTCCTTCACCCATACGAGGGTTGTTATAAAACTCCACCGCGCTGGTAACGGGTGTCAGCCTAGGACGAACGCTGTTCTACCGCCGCTACTTCAGTTCGGGCCTGACACCGTTGAACCGGGGTAGTAATTGTCATGCCAGGCAGATAAATCTCCCCATTTGAGAGTCAAGTGGGGGGGACCCCTTCTCCACCTGGCTGTTTCACTTAGGAAGGCAAGACATAGAGAGTTGCAAACGAGGCGAGTTGAGCAATAAAAAACAGCACATGAGCATGCTCAGCGTCATACTGCTGGAGAATCTCATCCGCAATCATAAAGGCGGCCCACAAGCCCGATCCTGTCATGAATGCAGCATTCATGAGATCCCTGTTAAGGGATCCGGCGGTGACGGACGAGATGATGGCCCATCCGAAGCAGGATACGGCCAGAAGCTGCCATAAGAGAACACCGGAGAACAACAGCCGAGGGAGCCACGCAGGGAGGCGGTATCGTTTCAGTGGCATGGATTACTTGCTCAAGGTTGCTGGAAGCAAAGGGCCAGGTTTTGGGGAAGAGTCGGAAAGCCTTGAAATATTCGAAGAGATTTGTGGAAAAGGCGATCAAAAACCACAGGCCCCAAAAACCGAGGAGACCGAGTTTAAAGGTAAAGAGTGTCATCACAGGCGTAGAAGCCAGTTGCAAGACGTAAATGTCAGCTTCATTTTAGATTCATTTACGCCCTTGTCCAGCGGAAATACGGCAGTTACTTATTATCGGTATGTTTCTCCTTCGTCCGGCACATCTACGGGTTTAGATATGCCAATTCAGTCCTGTCCGACGCACCAAGCTGACAGCTTCTCGGACCCATCAGATTCTTTGGCGCAACCATGTTGTGCGGAGTTTGAGAAAGACTGGTATGCATCGTCGGCACGCGCCTGAAGTTGCGTTCGTCGGTTGCAGAGAAGGAATGGACAACCGAATTCAAGACTGCATTGACAGAAATAAAGCCCCTCACGGTATAGGCCTAGGGGAATTACTAGTACCAGCTCGGCCAACGCTGACTTAGCCTATGTGAAGTATCGTTATCTTCAACCTTCAAAGAACGAGTCAAATGGAGAGCTCTTGAGCGCGTTGTCAGATGCAATGATGTGAGGAGACGAAAGGGTCAGACATGAAGATCGAATTTGTCACATCGATGCTGAGAGATTCAGATTGTATCGGGCCGGACCAGAGACAGCA
>Ga0114129_10005871_pt1 | contig 17387 bp, 16 predicted proteins | sample RhiMetdeltSRZDD1_FD_80071 | JGI IMG/M metagenome (GOLD analysis project Ga0114129, IMG submission 80071) | Populus rhizosphere microbial communities from Tennessee, USA - Rhizosphere MetaG P. deltoides SRZDD1 (version 2) (version 2) | ecosystem: Host-associated > Plants > Roots > Rhizosphere >... | reverse complement strand
TGACGGCCGCCGCCAGCAGTCTCGTCTCCGGCTTCAGCACGCCGGCCTGCGCCCTCAGCACCGCCGAGGGCGCTCTCGACTGGGCCGCGGTCCGCGGGCTCTTCAACCTCGCGCCCGACTGGATCCATCTCGCGAGCTTCTTCCTGGCCTCGCATCCGAAGCCGGTGCGCGAGGCGATCGACGAGTACCGGCGACGCCTCGACGCGAATCCGATGTGGCTCGAGGAGGTGATGTTCGCGGACGGCCACGAGCACATCCCGGACCGCCTCAAGGCCACGATCGCACCCTACCTCGGTGGCCGGCCCGAGGAGATCGCGCTCGTACCGAACACCACGACGGGGCTCGCGCTCCTCTACAACGGCCTTCGCATCCGGCCGGGCCAGGAGATCCTGACGACTGAGCACGATCACTACTCGCACCACGAATCGATCCGGCTCGCGAGCGACAAGAACGGCGCGAGCGTGCGGCGCATCGCGCTCCACGACGGCGCTGCCGGCGCCCGCGCGTCCGACATGGTCGAAAGGCTCAGGCGAGCGATCACGCCGCGCACGCGCGCGGTGGGCCTGACCTGGGTGCACTCGAGTACGGGCCTGCGCCTGCCGATCCCGGCGCTCGCGGAGGTCGTGAAGGCCGCCAACGCAGGCCGCGACGAGGCCGATCGCTGCCTGTTGATCCTGGACGGGGTGCACGGGTTCGGCTGCAGCGACGCGGCGGCGGCCTCGCTCGGCTGCGACTTCTTCGCGGCGGGCACGCACAAGTGGATCTTCGGCCCGCGCGGCACCGGGCTCATCTGGGGCCGCGCCGACGCCTGGCCGCATGTGCGGCCCACGGTGCCGAGCTTCGAGTCGCTCGAGCCCTTCGGGCGCTGGGCCGCGGACCAGCCGCTCGACCCGAAGACCCGCGCGGGCTGGGTTGCCCCCGGAGGCTTCTGCGCCTACGAGCATTACTTCGCGGTCGAGGCGGCCTTCCGACTACACGACGAGCTCGGTCGCGCCAGGATCGCCGCGCGCGTCGCCGAGCTCAACGGCCGCTTCCGCACCGAGATGGCGGTCATGAAGCACGTCACGCTCCACACTCCGGTCGCTCCGGAGCTCGCCGCCGGGATCGTCTGCTTCGAGGTCAAGGGCTTGACGCCGCAGCAAGTGGTCGAGCGCCTGAAAGCGCGCCGCATCGTGGCCTCGACCTCGCCCTACGCCGTGAGCTACGCGCGAGTGTGCGCGGGCATCATGGTCACACCCGAGGAGATCGAGACGACGCTTCGTGAGATTCGCGCGCTCTCGTCCTGAGCGGGCGTCGCCGTCAGCCCTGCGCGAACATGTCGATGACCTCACGGATCGAGCGAGCGCGCCTGACACGCTCCTGGGCAACGCTCAACTTGTCCACCGTCTCCCACTGTGTAGGGAGCTTGGCCATGGCATGACATATCCGATCCTGGAGGCCGCTCAAGGGAAGCTGCTCGCCAGTTTCCAAGTCCAGGTCGAGCTCGATCTCGGTGCCCCGGAGTCGCCGCCAGAACTGGGCCAGAAGCTTCTGGCCGAAGCGGAGTATTCCATCGGTATCCGGGACGCGAAATACCTGTCCAGCCGTGTCGATGAACTCGAGGCGATCGTAGTTTCCCGTACGGCGCGCGGTCGCAGCGCAGGACTCGAGCGCCTGACGGTCCGAGACCGAGGCCACAAAACCGTTCGTTGCGACGCACACCGCCGGAAACTCGGGGTACGTTGCAGGTGAGTTGGGCATCGCGACCTCATTGCTCCGCTCGGCGCAACGGCGAGCGAATCGGATTCGCGGGAAACGCAGGATGCTCTCATGCGACCGGGCCGATGGACAATGCGAAGAAGCGAAACGAATAGTGTCCGAGAGCCTCGTAGCCTCGGCATTTCGTGTGTCTTTTTGGGCCCGAGGGGCGCTCACGAGCCGACGCGGAGTCGCGCGTCCCAGCCTGCGCACGCGTGCGACGCAGTGAGCGTCAGCGCGACAGCTTGAAGTTCACCACGATCGGCATCCAGGTCCGGACCGAGACGCCGCCCTTCGTGGCCGGCCGGTACTTGCGCGCGCGCACGTAGGAGTCGGCGTGCCTCTCGAACTGGACGCCGGTGCGGGTCGAGCGCACGACCGTCACTTCGATCACCTTGCCCGTCTCATCGATCAGAGCCCGCAACTCGACTCTGCCCTCGGCGCCGGCCGCGGTCGCGATGTCCGGGTACACCAATCGCGGCTCACTCTGCAGCACCGGCGGCCTCACGGCGGGATCGTTGATGTCGACGAGCGTGCCGGGCTCGACGGCGGGCACGGGTGTTGGAGCGAGTGTCAGAGCGGGTGTGGGAGTCGAGATCGGAGTGGGCGAGCCCGTCTCGAGGGGCACCGCGAGCCCCGGGGGCAAGGGCGTCGGCGTGGCCGGCGCCACAGGCGGTACCGTGCGCTCGACCGTCTCGAGCGCCGGCCGACCTGCGTCGGCGAGCCGCTGCTCCTCGGCGCGTTTCTCGTTGGCCAGCCGCCGCATCTCCTGCTGTTGGCGGCGCTCCTGATCGAGTCGCGCACGGAGTCGGGCTTCCGCCTGGGCCGCCGCCACGGCGGCCGGGTCGGCGCGCTGCCCTTCGGCCTCCGCGCGGCGCACGAGCTCGAGGCGTGCCTCTTCCGCCGCCCGCGCCTCCGCGTCGGCCTTCTCGCTCTCGAGTGTCGCGATGCGGGTCTCGAGCTCACGCACGCGCGTTTCGGCGGCGGCCTTTTCCGCGCTCGGACCCGGCGCGCTCGCGACGTGACGTCCGGACACCATGTACACCAGGCCCATCCCGCCGACGAGCAGTATCGCGGCCATGAGGCCCAGGACGAGCCCCCGGTTGCGCCTGAGCCTGGCGCGTGCCATCGAGCTCGCTGCGGCGGGCCGCAGCCGAGGAGCCGTCTCCCGCACCGTGCGGCGGCGGTCCTTGGCCGGCTCCGGCCAGGCGGCCTCGGCGTCCAGAGCGTGCCCGGATTCGCCCGACCGCGGTGACCAGGGATCGGAAACGGCCGGCTCGACGTTCTCGCCGGCCGCCGCGGCCGCCGGAGTGGGGGCGGGCGAAGGCTGCGTGTCTACTGGCTCGGTGTCAGGCGAGCTTGCCGCCGCTACCTGACTCTGGGCGGCGTCGCCGAGGAACTCGCCGTAGTCGTCGGCGCTGGCCTCTTCGATCGCCCGGGCTTCGCTCTCGACCTCCTGCCCGAACAGCGTATGCATGAAGAACGCCAGGTTAAAGGTAGTGGGCGCGAAGTCGCCGGAGAACAGCAGCGTGTCGATCGCCTTGCGCAGCTCCGCCATGCCCGCGAAACGCGCGGCCGGGTCGGGCGCCAGCGCGCGGCGCACGAGATCGACAAGTGGCGGCGGCAGCGGCTGAGGCTCGCCTCCCGGCCCCGCGAGACGCGCCCGCGCCAGCCGCTCGAGCGGGTCGCTCGCGTCAGTCTCGAGCCCGGAGAGCGTCTCGAGCAGCACGAGCCCCAGCGCATAGACATCCGAGCGCGGCTCCGCCTTCCCGGCGGCCCCGGCCTGTTCCGGCGCGAAGTAGACGCTCTCCTCGGCGGGGATCAGCCCCGTATCGCCGAGCGCGGCCCAGAGGCCGAGCCCTTTCAGCTTCACTTCCGCGTCGAACGCCACCACCAGCTGGCGTGGGGAGACGAGTCCGTGAGCGAGCGGCTGGTCGGGCTCGGCGCGTCTGTGCAGCAGCTCGAGCGCGGCCGCGGCTCGGCTCGCGAGCATCAGCGCGTGGTCGGCGGTGAACGGAAATCCTTCCTCGCGGCAGCGCGCGAGCACGGCGCGCACGGTGCGCCCTTCCACGAGCTCGGTCGAGAGGTAGAACGCCCCGCCCACGCGCCCAACGCCCAGCACGCGCAGGATCCCCGGGTCGCGAATCTGTGCCGCCCGGCGGGCTTCCTCGATCAGCCGCTTCGTGGCCTCGGCGTGAGAGGAGACAGCAGGCGAGAAGCGCAGCACCGTAACGAGGCGCTCGAACCCCGACGGGCCGAGCCGGGCGGCTCGATACTCGGTCCCAAGCGGGCCCGAATCGGTCTCCTGAAGAAGGATCAGCCGACCGAACTTCTCCCGAGCGCCATGCGCCTCGCGCCGCAAAACCTTACTTGACCATAGCATGGCTCTCCTGACGTCGAAAACGGCCAGGCAATCGGCCGGTGCCCGGCAGCGGTCGGCGAGTGACGGAACGGCGCAAACCCATGTGCCGTAAACTCGTACGGGAACTGCAATGGGATGTGGTCGGGCCGAAACGAACTTGAGCGGCGCACCACCCCGCGCCGACTGGAAGCGCGCCGCCGACGGCATCGGTATGGCGGGCTTCGCGGTCTTCCTGCTGCTCAACACCATGGGTGTCCTGCCCTGGTCGTTCTGGATCGACGCGATCGCGCTCTGGCCGCTTTTGATCATCTCGGCCGGGATCCAGATCACCTTCGAGAAGACGCGCGTGCCCTGGCTGGTACTGGTGGGGCCCGCGATCGTGCTCGGCGGCCTCGCCTGGGTGGCGACGGGAGCCCGTGTCGACATCCCCCTCGGCGAGTGGAAGGCCGAGGGCTCCCTGCCGCGTCCCGAGGGCGCCAAGCGCGTGAAGCTGGACCTCAACCTGCTCGGCTCGCGGCTGCAGGTGGTCTCGCGCGAGCTCGAGAAGGGCGCCCTCGCCGACGCCCGCTCGATCGAGCGGGTCGCGACCGCCAGCCTCGAGGTGAAGCGCGAGGACGAAACGGCGCACGTGCGCCTCGACTCGGGTTCGAAGCGCGGCGTCGCGCTGCTGCCGGGGCGCAGGCAGCGCTGGGAGCTGGGCGTGCCGAGCGAGCTGCCGCTCGCCTACGAACTGCGCGGCGCCATGGTCAGGAGCAGCTTCGATCTGACGCACAGCCGCTTCGAGGGAGGCCGGATCGACGGCGTCTTCCTGATCACTCGGCTCAGCTTGCCGGCGGTCGAGTCCCCGATCAAGCTGCGCGTGAGCGGCGTCTTCAACGTGCTGCGGCTGAGTGTGCCTGAGGGCACGCCGGTGCGCGTGCATGGCACCGGCTTCCCCTTCAACCTGGTCAAGCGCCGTGTGGTCGGCGATCCGGAGCGTCCCGGCTACGAGGTGCAGGTCGACGGCATCTTCAACGCGGTCACCATCGACCCGCGACCGGCGGCGCCCGAGGAGCGCCCTCCCGCCGAAGCACCCCCCGTTCCGCCCGCAACCGTCCGCGGATAAGATCGGCGACGGCCGCTCGCGCGGCCCCGATCGAGGTGACCCCATGGTGGAAGAGCGCCCGTCGTCCCTGACCCGTGTGCTGCGCGGCCTCGACGGCCTGCGACGCTTCCTGATCAACGTGCTGTTCTTCGGCCTGCTCGCGGGGCTCCTGATCGCGAGCCTCAGTGGCCGGCCGAAGGTCCCGAACGGGGCCGCGCTCGTGCTCAACCCACGCGGCACGATCGTCGAAGAGGTCGCGAGCGTCGACCCGGTGGAGCGCTTCGTCTCGCGCGGCACGAGCACGAGCGCCGTGGCCAGCGAGACCTTGCTCCGCGATCTCCTCGACGCACTGCGGCTCGCGAAGGACGACGCGCGCATCAAGGCCGTCTTCCTCGACACCAACGAGATGGCCGGGGCCGGCTTGTCGAAGCTCCGGGACCTGCGTGCGGCGCTCGCCGACTTCAAGAAGAGCGGCAAGAAGGTGATCGCATACGGCGACGACTACTTCCAGCCGCAGTACTACCTGGCCGCGCAGGCGGACGAGGTGTACCTGCACCCCTTGGGCATGGTGCTGCTCGAGGGCTACGGCCGCCAGCGCAACTACTACAAGGAGGGCCTCGACCGCTTCGGGATCGAGATGCACGTCTTCCGCGTGGGCGAGTACAAGTCGGCAGTCGAGCCCTACCTGCGCAACGACATGTCCAAGGAAGCCCGCGAGATGTCGCTCGACACCTACGGCGACCTGTGGCGCGACTGGCTTGCCGACGTGGCCGAGGCCCGCAAGATCGCGCCCGACGCGATCACCGAGATGGTCGAAGGGCTGCCCGACAAGCTGCGCGCCGCAAACGGCGATATGGCGACGCTCGCCGAGCGCGAGCACCTCGTCGACACGATCGCGCCGCGCGACGAAGTGAGGAAGCGCCTGATCGCGCTCGTGGGTGAGGACAAAGAGCAGCACTCGTTCAAGCAGGTCGGCTTCGCCACGTACCTGAAGGCGAAGGGCGGCAACCGGGACGGCGCCAGTGGCCGGGGCAAGGCCGTGGCGGTCGTGGTGGCCAAGGGCGTGATCCTCGACGGGACGCAGCCCGCCGGAAGCGTTGGCGGCGACTCGACGGCGCGGCTGCTGCGGCGCGCCCGCGAGGACGAATCCGTCAAGGCGGTCGTGCTGCGCGTCGACAGCCCCGGCGGCAGCGCTTTCGCCTCCGAGGTGATCCGCCGCGAGTGCGAGCTAGTGCGGCAGGCCGGCAAGCCGCTCGTGGTCTCGATGGGATCGCTGGCCGCCTCGGGTGGCTACTGGATCTCGACGGCGTCCGACGAGATCTGGGCGGCGCCGGAGACGATCACGGGCTCGATCGGGATCTTCGGGGTGTTCCCCACCATCCACAAGCCGCTCGCCAAGTATTTCGGGATCCACACCGACGGCGTCGGCACGACGCGCTTCAGCGACGTGCTGCGGCCCGACCGGCCGCTCGATCCGGCGGTCGCCGACGTGGTCCGGCAGGCGATCGACAATGGCTACGAGGACTTCCTGAAGCGCGTGGGCGAAGCCCGCAAGCTGACCCGCGCGCAGGTGGACGCGATCGCGCGCGGGCGGATCTGGAGCGGCGAGGACGCGAAGGGACTAGGGCTCGTGGACCAGCTCGGCGGATTACAGGCGGCGATCGAGTCGGCCGCGACGCGCGCCAAGCTCGAGAAGGGCTACCGCGTCTGGTACGTCGCCAAGGAGAAGAGCTTCCGCGAGCAGCTGCTGGAGATGCTCACGGCGGGTGTTGCGACCTTCGCCGGCGAGGCCGGGCTCGCGCGCGAGGAGCCGGCGCTCTCTCCGTTTTCAGTCGCCTCGAGCCTGCGGCGGATCGAGCGCGAGGTCAGAGAGGCCGCGCGCCTCAACGACCCGCGCGGGATCTACGCCCACTGCTTCTGCGGCGAGGAGTGAGCTAGACCGTCGCAGCCCGGATCTTGCGGTTGAGGCGGTGGTACTCGCGGCGCAGGGCCTTCAGCTTCTTGCGGTCCGCGGCCGCGATCGCCTTTTCCTTCTCGCCGCGGATCGCGTGCATGCGTGCCTTGAGCTTGCCTTTGTCGATCCCGACGGCCGCGTGGTGCGGGTGCTTGTGATACTCGATGCCTAGAGCCTTGCAGAGCGCCGGGAGCAGGTGCTCCTTGTTCATCTGCGTGTAGCCCTTCACGGCCTCGTGCTCGAGGGGCTTCGCCAGCTCGCGAAGCTCGTCGATCGTCTTGTGCTTCAGCTCTTCGTACGTGTGCGCCATATCCCGGATTTCCTCCAATGAGAGCCTTAAGTCCGTGGCGGGTCCTAGTGTAGCCTCTTGAAGAGGAGGCGGCGATGCCCCAGAACCTCGACGACTTCGACCTCGATCCGACCGAGCGGGGCGACGAGCCGATCCGGCCGCCGCGCGAGCCCGGCGGGATCGGCTTCCCGATGATCCTGGTCGGCGCCGCGGTGCTCGCGATCGCGCTGCTCGGCGCGCTCTACTACGTCTTCCGGCAGCCGGCAGCACCCGCAGCAGCGTCGGCTCCGGTCGCGGCGGCCCCTGCCGCCCCCGTGCCCGCCACGCCCGCCGTGCCGCTGCCCCCGCTCGACACGAGCGACGCCTTCGTGCGCGAGATCGCGCAAGCGCTCTCCTCCCACCCCGAGCTCGCGCGCTGGCTGGCGCAGAACGCGCTCGTGCGGACGCTCACGGCCGTGGTCGACAACGTGGCGAACGGCGAGACGCCGCGCCCGCACCTCGAGTTCCTGGCGCCGAAGCAGCGCTTCGCGGCCGCGCGACGGCCCGCCCAGCAACAGAGCGTCCCGGATCCGGCCGGCTTCGCCGGTTACGAGCCCTTCGCCGACGCTGTGGCTTCGCTCGATGCGGGCGCCACCGCCGCCGCGTACCGCACGCTCGCGCCACTCTTCGAGGCCGCGTACGTGGATCTCGGTCACCCCGCCGGCGGCTTCCCGAAGGCGCTCGCGATCGCGCTCCAGGCGCTCGTGGCGGTGCCGGTGCTGCGCGAGGACGTCGCGCTGGTGCCGCATGCGGTCGGCTTCCGCTACCAGGACCCGGCGCTCGAGGCGCTCACGCCGGCGCAGAAGCAGTTCCTGCGGATCGGGCCCCGCAACGTCCGGATCGTGCAAGGGAAGCTGCGCGAGCTGCAGGCCGCGCTCGCGCCCTGAACGACCGCCGCAGCCCGCCTGGTCTCCTCGACAGCAGCGCACGCGCCGCATATAGTCGGCTCGCATCTCATGGCTCAGCCCGTGCTGGTTCTCGACAACCCGATCCAGAACTACGCGTGGGGCTCACGCACCGCGATCGCCGAGCTCCTGGGCCGGTCCGCGCCGTCGGCCGAGCCCGAGGCGGAGCTGTGGATCGGCGCGCATCCGAAGGCGCCGTCGCGGATCGCCGAGCCCAAGGGCAAGGGCACGCTCGACCACGCGATCCAGAACGACCCGGTGGGCCTGCTCGGCCCCGAGGTGTGTGATCGCTTCGGCAACGAGCTGCCGTTCCTGTTCAAGGTGCTCGCGGCACTGGAGCCGCTTTCGATCCAGGCGCACCCGAACCAGGAGCAGGCGAGGATCGGCTGGGCGCGCGAGAACGCCGAGGGGATTCCACTCGACGCCGCGCGCCGCAACTACCGCGACTTGAACCACAAGCCCGAGCTCTTGTGCGCGCTCACGCCGTTCGTGGCGCTCAAGGGCTTTCGCGCTCACGACGAGACGGCGCGCGGCCTCGAGCCGATCGGGCGCCCCGAGCTCGCCGCCGAGATCGGCCGGCTCGCGCGCGAGCAGAACCCGGCTGCGCTGCGCTCGCTCTTCGCGCGGCTGATGACGCTCGAGCCGGAGGAGCGCGAGGCGCTGCTCGCGCGCGCCGCCGCGCAGGCGGTACGCAAGCCGCGCGATCCCGCCTGGCGCTGGGTCAAGAGCTTGATGGAGCGCCACCCGGGCGACCTGGGAGCGCTCGCGCCGATCTACCTCAACCTCGTAACGCTCGCCCCGGGCCAGGCGTTCTTCCTGCCCGCCGGAGAGTTGCACGCCTATCTCGAGGGCACGGGGCTCGAGATCATGGCCAACTCCGACAACGTCCTGCGCGGCGGGCTCACCCCGAAGCACATCGACCTCCAGGAGCTGCTCGCGACGCTCGTCTTCGAGCCGCAGCCCCCCGAGCTGCTCGCGGCCGAGGACAGCGGCCCCGGCGAGAAGAGCTTCAAGACACCCGCCCGCGAGTTCGAGCTCGGCTTCGTCGAGGTCGCGCCCGACCGGCCGTTCACGGCCACGAACGGCCGCGGGGTCGAGATCCTGCTGCAGCTCGAGGGCGCTTGCCGGCTCACGAGCGACGGCTCCCTGGTCGCGCTCGAGCGGGGTCGGAGTGTCCTGGTGCCGGCCGCGCTCGAGAGCTACGAGCTCGAGGGGGAAGGCCGCCTCGCGCGGGCGCGGGTGCCGGCCTAGATGACTCCGCGTCGGATCCTGATCGCGCGGGTGATCGCCGTCGCGGTCGACCTCGCGCAGTTCGCGCTGCTGCCGGCCGAGCTCACGCCGCTCAACAACATGATCGACGTGGTCACGGCTCTCACGATGCTCGGGCTGGTGGGCTGGAACTGGGCGTTCCTGCCGACGTTCCTCGCCGAGCTCGTGCCGTTCGTGGACCTCGTGCCCAGCTGGACGCTCGCGGTGATGTTCGCGACGCGCGGCCCGAAGGCCCCCGACTCACCCGGCGCTCCCCCGCCGCCCGCGCTGCCGCCGACCGGTCAGGTACGCGACGCCTCCGGCTCGTAGAGCAGGCCGATCCGGTAGAGCCCGGCGGGCAGCTCGAGCGGGACGCTTCCGAGCCCGTCGAGCCGCAGCCGGTAGTCGCTGGTGTCCTCGCCGGAGCCCGCCGCCTCGCCGGTGAGGCGCACCACGATGTCGCTCAGGATCGGGATGTCGGGGAGCTGTACCTGCAGGAACACCTGGCGCGCCCCCTCGGGAGTCTCCTCCTCGAAGACCCGCAGCGGGCCGAAGTCGGAGAGCGCCTCGAGGTCGTCGGGGATCCGGATGTGCGGCGTGTTGTGCCCGAGCCGCTCGCGCACGTACGCCTGCAGCCCGATCTCCACTTCCATCAGCCGGAACAGCGAGCGCGCGACGCGATTCTTGCGCAGGATCCGGAGCAGCGGCGCCGCGACCACGTCGCGCGCGAGCGTCCACTCACCCGCGGCGATCAAGGTCGCGAGCTGGTCGAGGCTCTTGAACAGGAGCCCACTCTCGACGGGCGCCAGGCGCACGCTCGAGACCTCGAGCAGGATCGTCTCGAGTAGCGCCAGCGCCTCGCGGCTCTCCCCCCGGGGCTGGCTGCCCTCGTCCGTCTCCTCCCAGGCCATCTGGACGAGCGTCGGGACCAGGCGGAAGAACGTCGCCATGACCTCGCGCGCAGGCTCCGGGCTGAGCGTCGGCACCAGCGCCTGGAAGAAGACCACGAAGCTCTCGGCGGCCTGGGCCGCGTCGCGCCGCGGGCTACGGCGGCAGGACTCGACGAGGCCGTCGCAGCGCTCGCCCAGGCTGCCCGCCGAGAGCTCGAGGAACGTGGCCTCGTTGAGCGGTGGCCCGCCGGGACTCTCAGGAGCCATGAACGAGGCGAGCGCCTCGCGGTAGCCCCGAACGGCTTCGCCCGCCTGGGTGACCTCGGACACCTTGATCCCCGAGCCGGTGACAAGCCCCTCGAGCTCCGAGAGGAATGCAGAGTCGAACGTCTCCTGGCGCGGCGGTTCCGGTATCGTGAGCCTCCCTGGATCGAGTCTATGCGCGGCACGCCCGAAAGAGCAACGAGGGGCCATAATCCGCTGCGGATGAAGCGGCTCCTGCATCACGCGGCGCAGCTCCTGCCGGCGCTCCTGGCGCTCGGGCTTCTCGCCTGGGTCTTGCGCTCGGCCGACATGAGGCGCGCGCTCGAGTTGGTTGGAGCGCCCGGACCCTGGCTGCCGCTACTGCTCGTGCCGAACCTGCTCGCGATTCTCACGGACACGTTCGGCTGGTGGCTCGCGTTCGACCGCCTGGGCGCCCGGCCGCGCTTCCAGCGACTCGCGTCCGTGCGCGTGATCGGCGACGCGCTGATGCTCGGTCTGCCCTCCGGCTCGCTCGTGTCGGAGACGGTGCAGCCCTGGCTGCTCAAGCGCCGCTGCGGCGTCCCCACCGAGCACGGCATCGTCGCCGCCGTCGCGCGGAAGTTCTTCGTCGTGGTCTCGCACGGCCTGTTTCTCGCCGCCGCGACGATCCTGGCCTGGCCGCTCGTCGAGCGCGCTTCGCGCGGCACGATCGGCCGCGTCGGCCTGCCGGTGCTGCTGCTGCTCGCGGCGCTCAGCTTGGTGACGGTGGCGCTGCTGCTGGTCACAGCGACCGCCCTCGGGCAGGTCGCCGACCGGCTGCGCCGCGGACTCGACCGTTTCGTCGGCCGTTGGATGGGCTCCTGGCTCGAGCGCAACGCGCTGCGCTTCCAGCGTACGGACGAAGCACTCGCCCGCTTCTTCCAGAGGCCTTGGGGACTCTTGCCGTCGGTCCTGCTCTACCTCCTCGGCTGGCTGATTCGCTCGCTCGAGACGCTCCTGTTCCTGCGCCTCGTCGGTGTCCAAGCACCGCTCGCCGCCGCGATGGTGATCGAGACCGCCCTCATCCTGGTGCGCGCGATGGCGGTACCCGTGCCCGCGGGCCTCGGTGTCCAGGATCTCGGCTACGTGCTGAGCCTGCGCGCGCTCGGCGTGCCCGACCCGACGACACTCGGCGCCGCGTTCGTGCTGCTGAAGCGCGGCAAGGACGCGTTCTGGATCGCGGCGGGCTTCCTGCTGCTGAGCCTCGGCCGGCCGGCCGGAGGGCCGCTCGTCGAGCACGCTTCCTGAGCGGCAGAGTCCGGCTCAGGCGCGCTTGTCTCGGGCCGGTGCTTCGTGCTCAACTGCCCCGATGCGACTCGTGACGCGCGCCGACCTCGACGGGCTCACCTGCGGCGTGCTGCTCTCGGAGTGTGAGAAGCTCGACGCGGTCGAGCTCGCCAATGCCGAGGACGTGACCGAGCGGCGCATCGCGATCGGGCCCAAGGACATCATCGCCAACCTGCCCTACCACCCGTCCTGCGGGATGTGGTTCGACAATCACCTGCTGACGGACGCGAAGGCGATGCCGGCCACCGGCTTCAAAGGACGCTACGGCAAGGCGCCGAGCGCCGCGCGCCTGGTGTACGAGCATTACCTGCCCACGCACCCGGCGCTCTCCCGCCACCAGACGCTCCTGGCCGAGACCGACCGCCTCGACTCCGCCCAGCTCACGGTCGACGACGTCGTCTCACCGTCCGGCTACGTGCTGCTCGGCCTGACGCTCGACTCGCGCACAGGCCTCGGCAGCCTGCGCGGCTACTTCGACGAGCTGCTGCCGGCGGTGCGCGACCGCCCGATCGCCGAGGTGCTGGCGCTTCACTCGGTGCGCGAGCGGGCCGCGCGCATGCGCGAGCAGGACCAGGCCTTCCGTGACGCGGCGCGTGCCCGCTCGAAGCTCGACGGCGACGTGGTGCTGACCGACTTTCGCGACCTCGACCCGATCCCGATCGGCAACCGCTTCCTGATCTTCACCTTGTTTCCGGAGGCGAGCGCCGCCGTACGCGTGCAGTGGGCGGTGGACCGCAAGCGGGTCGCCGTCTCTGCCGGCCGCTCGATCCTCAACCGCAGCTCGCGCGCGAACATCGGGGTCTTGATGTCGCTCTACGGCGGCGGAGGGCACGCCGGCGCGGGCGCCTGCCTGTTGACTCCGGCGGACGCCGACGCCCGGATCGCCGAGATCGTGGGGGCGCTCAAGCGGAATGGATGAGCGCGACGTCGGGGCGAACCTGCCCTGGCTCGACTACGGGCAGGACTTCGGGCGCAGCGCCTGGCGGCCGGAAGGCGGGCTTTCGGTCCCGAAGCAGCGCGAGCGGCTGCGGCGCGAGCTCGGCAACCTGGCCGACTCGGGCGCGAGCCTGATCCGGCTCTGGCTCCTCGGCGACGGCCGCTCCGGACTGGTGGAGGACGCGGCCGGGCGGCCGCTCGGTCTCGACGAGCGCTTCATGCCGGATCTCGAGACGGCTCTTTCCGCCCTACGCGAAGCCGGCCTCTGCGGCCTGCTGGTGCTCACGGACTTCCTCTGGTTCGCCCCGGCCCGCTTCGAAAGCGGCGTCAAGCTCGGCGGGCGCCGCGAGCAGGTGCGCGATCCCGACAAGCGCGCAGCGCTCGTCGAGCGCGTGTTCGTCCCGATCGCCGAGCGCTGCGCCGCGGCGCCCGAGGTCGCGGCCTACGACCTGATGAACGAGCCCGAGTGGGCGACGCTCGGGACGGGCACGCTCGACCCGCGCCGTTCGATCTCGCGGCGCGAGATGCGCGGCTTCCTGTCGGAGCTCGCGGCGTGCTTTCACGCGCGCGCCCCGCAACCCGTCTGTGTCGGCCTCGCGAGCGCCCGCTGGCGATCGCTCGTCGACGGGCTCGCGCTGGACTTCGAGGAGCTGCACTGGTACGAGGGCCTCGACAACCTCGCCGCGCTCGCCCGACCGGTTGCCCCGCCCGCACCGGGTCGAAGAGCCCCGCTGCTCGGCGAGTTCCCGACGCGCGGGGCGTCGCTCCGCCCGGAGCGGATCTTCGAGATCGCCGCCCGCGCGGGCTACTCCGGCGCTCTCGCCTGGTCGGCGCGTGCGACCGACAGCGCCACCGACGCCACGGCCTGCCTCGCCGCGCTGCGACAGGCGTCGGGCCACGCCAGGCTGGCACGTACCTGAGGCGGGGCGATGCGGGTCTACCGCCTCGACGAACGCCTGCTGTTCCCCCCGCCCGAGGGCGGCCCGCGCCGCGGACCGATCGCGATCGGCGGCGATCTGCGCCCCGAGCGGTTGCTGCTCGCGTACTCGATGGGCATCTTCCCTTGGCAGGGCGAGCCGCTCCACTGGCACTCGCCCGACCCGCGCCTGGTGCTGCTCGCGGACGAGCTGCACGTCACGCGCAGCCTGCGCCGGGCGCAGCGGCAAAAGCCCTTCCGGCTGACCTTGGACACTGCGTTTGCGGCCGTGATGACTGCCTGCGCTTCGGTGCCGCGGCCCGGCCAGGAAGGCACCTGGATCACGCCGGAGATGATCGAGTCCTACAGCGAGCTGCACCGCCGCGGCATCGCCCACTCGGTCGAGGCCTGGCACGACAAGCGGCTGGTGGGAGGTCTCTACGGCCTCTCGCTCGGGGCCGCTTTCTTCGGCGAGTCGATGTTCGCGATCGAGGCCGACGCGTCGAAGCTCGCCTTCGTAGCGCTCGTCGAGCAGCTCGGGCGCTGGGGCATCCCGCTCATCGACTGCCAGGTGTACACGCCACACCTCGCCCGCTTCGGCGCGCGCGAGTGGCCGCGCCGCGCCTTCCTGCAGGCACTCGCGGCCGCCCTCGATCGGACGACCCGGCTGGGGCCGTGGAGGTTTGATCCGCCAGCGGGGGGATCGGGGGGCGCTTAAGCCCCCCGTAAGCTCGGCCCAGAATGTCCGGGCAACTTTTCGATCACCCGCCCGCCACTCCGCAGCGCGGCCAGCACGGCCGCAAAGTCCGCCGGGATGGGACTCTCGATCACGAGCGGCTTCCCGGTCGTGGGGTGCGGCAGAGCGAGCCGTGAGGCGTGGAGCATCAGCCGCGGCACCCTCGACCTCGCGGCCGCGCGAGGCACGGCCGCTCCGTCCGGAGGCGGCAGACCTCGCAACGGCGCAACACGCCCGGTAGCCTCGGCGCTCGCCGGACCGTAGAGGTGGTCGCCCAGGATTGGAAGCCCCGCGTGTGCCAGGTGGGCACGCAGCTGGTGGCGGCGGCCGGTGAGCGGATGTGCCGTGATCAGCAGCGCGCCGTCCAGGACCTCGCGTACCAGAACCTCCGTCTCGGCCGGCTGGGCCCCCTTCCCTCCGATCCGCACACCCTCGCGGCCCGGACCGGCGGGGCCGATCGGGGCCTCGATCCGGAAGCGGTCCTTGGGCCGGCGCTTCGGAGCCGCGGTGATCGCAAGGTAGCTCTTCTCCGCCTCCCGAGAGGCGAAGGCCCGCGCGAGCCCCGCGTTCGCGCGCGGGTCGATGCCGAAGATCACGACGCCGGAGGTGTCGCGGTCGAGACGCTGGTGGACCGCGGGCTTGACGGGGGTCCCGCGCGCCCGCAGATAGCCTTCGACGTGCCCGACGAGGCTCGGCCGTGCGAGGTCGGCCGTCGCGTGCGTCGGCAGCCCCGGCGGCTTGTCGACCGCAAGCACGATCCCGTCGTCGAACAGGATGCGGTCGGCCGAGAGCGTGAAGCGCCGGTCGAGCAGGCGCGCGCGGGCTTGCAGCCGCTCGGGCTCCACGAGCGCACGCACGTGCTGGCCGCGCCGCAGCGGCCGGCCGGCAGCCCGCGCGACGTCTCCGTCCACCCGCACACCGCCCGCGGACACGAGCGCCCGCACCCGGGCCATCGGCACGCGCTCGCCGAGCTCCGCCGCGAGCCAGGCCTGAAGCACGTCAACGAGGCGCCGGCCGGCCTCGGCCACACTCACCCGTCGCTGCAGCACGCGCTCCCGCCGCTCGCGGCGGGCCGTCACTACGCCTCGCCCACGGGTGCGCCGCCCACGGCGGTCGCGGCGGTTCTCGCGTCCGGCACCAGCTGGTGGAAGAGGCTCGACTCGCGCCGGAAGAAGCCCTCCGTGTGGAACGAGTCGGGGAGCTCGAGACGCTCGTAGTCGAGGTGGTGGCCGACCTCGTGCAGCAACGTGCGCAGGAAGGTGCGGAACGCCACGATGCGCTTGTGGTGGGCCGTCCGCATCCAGAGCTGGATCTGGGGCGTGCGCCCGGCCACGCGAGTGTAGAGGCCGTGCAGCTCGCCCCAGTCGGCCGAAGGCCGCACGGCCAGGACCTCGATCCGCACCGGTTGGAGCTCGAGCTGGGCGACGAGGCCGAACGCCAACCCTCCGGCCGCAGCCTCGACGGACCGGCGCTCCTCCGAGGCGAGCGCGCGCCGTAGCTCCTCCACGGCCGCCTGGAGCTCGCCCGGGCGGGGCAAGGTCACGGAGGTGACGGCATCACTCCTCCGATAGATCGCCCGGTCGCGCGCCGAAAGCCGCTGGTAGTAGGCGAAAGGCATCCGTCGGCGTCCATTCTAACGGGCCTGGAACGCCAGCGAGACCGCCCGATCGCTTCCCGATCGCCCGAAACCAGCCGTCCGGGGCAAATGAGTCATTGACGCCGCGGCTGGTAGGCGCCTACCTTGTAACCGCCGAGGAGACGAGCCGTGACGAACCCGCCTGCCGTCACCACCGCCGCGCGCACCGCCAGCCGGGAGCAGCTCGCCCTGCGGGCGCTGCTCGACCAGGTCGAGGCGGCCTTCGTCCGCAGCCCGCCGCGTACCGGGTGCGGGCCCGACGTGGTCGCGGCCCGACTCGACACCTTGCGAGGACCCCTGAAGGCCCACTTCGACGAGGAGGAGCGGAAGCGCCTCTTCGAGACCATCGAAGAGCACGCTCCCGAGCACGCCGGCGCCTGCACGCGCCTGCTGGGCGAGCACCGCAGCTTGCTCGAGCGGCTCGACAAGTTGCGCGTGGCCACGCCCGTGGGCCGGCGTAGCGGCGGCTGGATGACCGAGGTACGCCGCTTCCTGGCCGACGTGCTCCGCCATGAGGACCAGGAGGCCGAGCTCTTGGAGCGCGCCTGCGACGGGGGATCACCCGCCGAAGACTGAGGCTCACTTCCGCCCGGTCTTGTGTTCCTGGATCAGCCGGTCGACGACTTCGGGCTCGGCGAGCGTCGTAAGGTCGCCGAGTCCTTCGTACTCGGACGCGGCGATCTTGCGCAGGATGCGGCGCATGATCTTGCCGCTGCGCGTCTTCGGCAGCCCCGCCGCGACGTGAACCACGTCGGGCGCCGCAAACGCCCCGATCGCGTGGCGCACCTGCTCCTTGAGCGCCCCTGCCACCTGCTCCTTGTCCTTTGAAGCAAAGTCGGAGGTGAGCGACACGTAGGCGTAGATGCCCTGCCCCTTGATCGGGTGCGGGAAGCCCACGACCGCTGCCTCGGCGACGGCCTCGTGCGCGACGAGCGCGCTCTCGATCTCCGCCGTGCCGAGCCGATGCCCCGAGACGTTTAGCACGTCGTCGATGCGGCCGGTGATCCAGTAGTAGCCGTCCTCGTCGCGCCGCACGCCGTCGCCCGTGAAGTAGTAGCCGGGGTACTGACTGAAGTAGGTCTCCTT
>Ga0114129_10005870_pt1 | contig 17387 bp, 18 predicted proteins | sample RhiMetdeltSRZDD1_FD_80071 | JGI IMG/M metagenome (GOLD analysis project Ga0114129, IMG submission 80071) | Populus rhizosphere microbial communities from Tennessee, USA - Rhizosphere MetaG P. deltoides SRZDD1 (version 2) (version 2) | ecosystem: Host-associated > Plants > Roots > Rhizosphere >... | reverse complement strand
GGCTCCACGATCATGAGATGGAGGTCGAGCGGCAGCCGCGTCCGCTTGCGGATCGCCGTGACGACGGGGAGCCCGACCGTGATGTTCGGGACGAAGCGGCCGTCCATGACGTCGATGTGGAGCTGGTCGGCACCGGCCGCTTCCACGCGGGCGATCTCGTCCGCGAGCACCGCGAAGTCCGCGGAGAGGAGCGAGGGGGCGATCCGGACCACGGCGTTGTTATACCGCGCGCCGCGCGCGCGTCAAAGAGACGCGGCGAGGCGGCGGCGGCGAAAACGGACGGCGGTGAACCCATCGGTGCCGTGACGGTGAGGAAGGCAGCGCAGCACGCCGTCGGGATCGAGCGGGGGCGTGAACGATCCGGGAGCGTCGATCACGAAGTCGGGCCGGGCCTCGAGAAACGCGCGGACGACGTCGTCGTTCTCCTCCGGCTCCAGCGAGCAGGTCGCGTAAACCAGGCGGCCGTCGGGCCGCACCATCGTCGCCGCCGCAGCCAGGATTGCGCGCTGGCGCGCCGCACTGCCGGGGAGGTCCTCGGGACGCCGTCGCCACTTCACTTCGGGGTTGCGGCGCACCACGCCGAGGTTGGAGCAGGGCGCATCGACGAGGACGGCGTCGCACCCCGCCGCGTGCTCGAGGGCGCGTGCCTCGACGGTGCCTCCCAGCGTTTCGACGATGGAGGTGCCGAGCCGCGTCGCCGCCTCGACCACGCGCGCGAGCCGCTCCGGCTGGGGATCGAGGGCAAGAACGCGCCCGCGGTTCTCCATCAGCTGGGCGAGGTGCGTGGTCTTTCCGCCCGGGGCCGCGCAGGCATCGGCGACCGTCTCACCGGGGACCGGCGCCAGCAGCCGGCTCACGAGCATGGCGGCTTCATCCTGGATCGCGAAGAGTCCTTCCCGGAACTCCGGCCATGCCGCCGGGGGCCCCGCCCCCGCCGCCACCACGAGCCCCTCGGGCGCGTGGACGGTGGGCGTGCTCGGCCGCCGCCCGTCGCGCAGCCGTGCCGCCAGCGCCTCACGGGTGATCTCCAGCGTGTTGGTGCGAAGCGTGAGCGGTGGCCGCGCGTTCAGCGCCTGCATCAGGGCCTGCGCGTCCTCGACACCGTAGCGGGCCACCCATCGTTGCGCCAGCCACGTCGGGAACGAGCAGCGCGTGGCGAGCGCGTCCACCGGATCGCGCGGCGCGAGCGGCTCGCGCTCCGTCGGCCGCCGCCGCGCGAACGATCTCAGCACGGCGTTGACGAACTCCGGAGCGCCGCGCGCGCGCGGCGTGCGCGCCAGCGTGACCGCATCGTTGACGGCAGCAAAGGCCGGCACACGCTCGAGGAAGACGATCTGGTACGCGGTCATGCGCAGGAGCACCCGCACGTGGGGATCGAGCGTGTCGAGACGCCGTCGCGAGTGCGGAGCGAGGACCCAGTCGAGATAGCGCTGCCACCGAAGCGTGCCGTAGGCGATCTCGGTGGCCAGCGCGACGTCGCGCGTCGGCGCCGGCCGCGCCGCGAGCTCGGCATCGAGCGCGAGCTCGGCGAACGCGTCGTCAGCTTCCACGCGCTCGAGCACGCGCGCGGCGATCGCGCGCGCCCGCGCCACCACGGTCACGGTGAGGTGAAGCGGACGCCGGGGCCGAGGCGTGCGCCGCGCAGGTAATCGGCCCACGCGATCGATCGGCGGTTCTCCGGCTGCACTTCGAGCGGAAGCAGTGGGTGCGCACCGGTTCCGATCGCCAGCGTGCGGCCGTGCTCCCCCAGCGCCCCCGGTTCCAGCGTCCTCGCGCTCTCCGCCCCTCGCTCCAGCACCGCCGCGCGCCAGATCGTGAGATTGCCGAGCGGCGTGCGCGTCGTCGCACCCGGCCAGGGATTGCAGCCGCGCACGACGTTGACGAGCTCCGGCGCGGGACGGTTCCAGTCGAGATAGCCGTCGCTCTTCTTGAGGCGAGGCGCGAGCGTCGCCTCCGCGTGTGCCTGTGGTGTCGGTATCAGTGCGTCGAGGCGATCGAGCGTGTCCATGAGAACGCGGGCGCCCACGATCGCCAGCCGTGTCGACAGCTCCCCCGCCGTTTCGTCCGGCGCCACCGACACGGCTTCGCGCAGGAGCATCGGCCCCGTGTCCATGCCCTCTTCCATCTGGAAGGTGGTGATGCCGGTCTCCGTCTCGCCGCGCATGATGGCCCAGGCGATGGGAGCGGCGCCGCGATACCGCGGCAGCAGCGACGCATGGACGTTGATCGATCCGCGCGCGGGGGCATCCAGCACCGCGCGCGGCAGGATCTGACCGAAGGCCACCACGACCGCCACGTCGGCGCGCACGTCGCGCAGCCGTTCCGGCCAGCCAGGGTCGCGAAGTCGCGCGGGCTGCAGGATCGGGACACCGGCCGCGAGCGCCCGTTCCTTGACGGGAGGCGGAGTCACGCGCTGTCCGCGATGAGCGGGACGATCGGGCTGGGTGACGACCGTGACGATCTCGTGCCGGGCCAGGAGCGCGTCGAGCGTGGGCAGCGCGAACGCCGGCGTGCCGTAGAAGAGAACGCGGTACCGGGGACTAGAGCGCGAAGGCGCGGTGCGATGCCTCCTCGGACAGCCCTTCCTTCTTGATCCGGCGCTTGACACGATCGCGGGTGACGGGATCGAGACGGTCGATGAAGAGCACGCCGTCCAGATGATCCATCTCGTGCTGGAAGACACGCGCGGTGAGGCCGCGGGCGCGGATCGACACCGGCCGGCCCTCCAGATCCTGCGCTTCCAGCTCCACCCATTCCGCGCGCGCGACCGGCGCGAAGACGCCCGGGATCGACAGGCAGCCTTCCTCCGCGGTCACCTCGCCGCCCTGCCGCGTGATGACGGGATTGACGAGCGCACGCGCCGAGCGGCCGTCCTCGTCGCCCACGACCATGAGCCGCAGCGGGATGCCGACCTGGGTGGCGGCGAGGCCGATGCCGACCTCGTCGTACATCGTGTCGATCATGTCGGCGATCATCTTGCGGACTTCCGGCGTGATCTCCCGGACCGGGTCGGCCTTTCGCCGGAGCACCGGATCGCCGTATTTTCGCACCGTTAGGGCTGCCATTCGACCGGATCCACCTCCACGCTCATGATACCGCGGGAGCGGGAGCGCGGGGCGAGGAAGTCCTCGAGCGCCGGGCGCAGCACGGCGGCGAGGTCGGCGTGACCTTTCACCACGATCCGCCGCTGGCGATCGTGCCGCTCCGCGATGGATGGATAGACCGTGAGCCGTGAGGATCGGCGAAGCGCGGCACAGACGTCGTCCGCGAGCGCGCGCGTCTCGGTCGCGCCGGCCCCGCGCACGGCGATGACGGCAAGCCGGCGAAACGGCGGGTAGCCGAGCTCGGCGCGGAACTTCAGCTCCTGCTTGTAAAACGCGCCGAGATCCTGCCGGGCCAGCGCCTCCAGGGCGTAGTGCGACGGAGTCTGGGACTGGACGACGACGGCGCCGTCCCCGCGCACACGTTCCGCCGCCGCCCACATGAGGGAGAACGCACGCTCGCTCGACCTGAAGTCGGGCACGCGGAGGAGCTGGTCGGGCGAGACGAAACCGGCCAGCCCGAGCGAGGCGGGGCCGAACAGCCTGAGCGCGCCGCGGGTGCCGATGACGACGTCGGCCGCGCTCGCGGCGGCGCGCTGCGCCTCGCCGCGCGCGCCGCGCGCGGCGTCGGGATCGTAGCGCGCGACGCGGATGTTCGGAAAACGGCGGCGCACGGCGTGCTCGACGCGCTCGATGCCCCACCCGAACGGGGAGAGCCGCCGCCCGCGACACCCGGGGCAGAGATCGGGAAGCGGCATCCGATCGCCACAGAGCCGACAGGTGAGCACGCCGGCCGCGCGCGAATACCCGAGGGCGAGCGCACACTCGCCGCAGCGGACCACCTCCCCGCACTCGTCACAGGCGAGCGCGGAGCTGAGGCGGCTCACGGCCAGGAACACGCGGCGTCCGAGCGCGAGCGTCTCCCGGATGGCGCGGGCCAGCGGCGGAGTGAGCGGCTCGCGGCGGACGATGCCGCGCGTGTCGGCGACCGTCACCGCGGGCCAGGCGCCGAGGGGTGCCGAGTCCGCGGCAAGCTCGCCGCGGTCGGCGCGCCACCAGACTTCCACGCTCGGCGTCGCGGACGTGAGCACGGTCGGCACGTGCTCGCGCCGCGCCCGTTCGAGAACGACGTCGCGCGCGTGCATGCGCGGCGGCCCCGGCGGCTTGTGCGCGGCCTCGTGCTCGTCGAGCAGGACCATGCAGGCGTGGGCGGGAAGCGGGACGAGCAGGGCCGAGCGTGTCCCGACCGCGAGCGCGACCGATCCGCGTGCCAGCTCCGTCCACGCACGCGCGCGCGCCTCCTCGTCCACGCCGGAGTCGAGACGCACCACGCGCCCGAGCTTGGCGAGGCGTCCGGCCCAGCGGCCGGCGCTCTCCACGTCGGCGGTGAAGACGACCGCGGCTTCCGCGCTCGCGATGCGATCGAGCGCACGTCGCTCTCGCCCCGCGCCCACGAGCAAGTCGAGCCGCGGTTCCGACGCCGAGGAGCCCGGCCGCCAGGGCGTCGACCGAACGGCGCAGTCCGCGGACGCGCCCCGCTCCACGGGCGCCACATGTTCCAGCGCGGACGCCGGGCGCTCCGCCGTCGCCGCCCGTCCCGCCGTTGGCGCGCGCCCCCCCGGCGGCGGGAGCAGCGCGGCGCACGTCCCCCCCACGCTCGACAGGCTTTCGGTGGCGATCCAGCGCGCGAGCTCGAGCTGGGCCGCGGAGAGAATGGGCTCCGCGTCCACCGTGCGCACGAGCGACCGGAGCTGCTCGTCGGTGCGCTCGCGCACGCCCACCACCAGTCCCACCCGGGCCGCGCCGCGGAGGGGCGCGAGCACGCGCTGGCCGGGGGCGACGTGGACGCCATCGGGAATGCGATACGAAAACGGGTGCAGCATCGGCGCGTCGAAGACGACGTCCGCGATCATCGGGTCCGGCGGCGGTCGTACTCCCGTTTGGCGAGCTTCAGATCTTCCCAGGCCATGCGCTTGTATTCCTGGCCGGGATTGCGCAGCAGGAACGCGGGGTGGAACGTCGGCACGAGTACGGCGCTCCCGTAGGGGTGCACGCGCCCGCGCAGCTTCCCGATGGCCTCGCGCGTGCCGAGCAGTGCTTGCGTCGCCACGCTCCCGAGGGAGAGGACGACTTTCGGCTGCAGGGTGGTGAGCTGCGCGTTGAGGATCGGCGCGCATGCCGCGAGCTCGTCGGGCTCGGGGTTGCGGTTGCCGGGCGGCCGGCACTTCACGGTGTTGGTGATGTAGACCTCGTCGCGCGACAGGTTCACGGACTCCAGCATCTTCGTGAGGAGCTGGCCGGCGCGCCCGACGAACGGCTTGCCCTGCGCGTCCTCGTCAGCGCCGGGGCCTTCGCCGATGACCACGAGCTCCGCGCGCGGATTGCCGGAGCCGAACACGACGGTGGTGCGTCCCGCGCCGAGCTTGCAGAGCTGACAGGCCTGGATGGCCGCTTCCTGCCGCGCGAGCGCCGTCTCCGGCTCGAGGAAGTACTCGCCGGCGAGGCCCACGTCGGTCAGTCCGAGATCGCGATAGAAGCGTAAGGTGGAGCGGAGCCCGGACAGCGCATCCGCGAGCGCGTTCTCCGGCGATGCGCTCAGCGTCCGACCTTCACGCGCGCGGCGGCACGGGTGGCGAGGATGTGACTGAGGATGGCGTCGGCGACCGCCGGCTTCGGCATCCGCGGCAACGCCTGCTGGCCGCCCCACCGGTCGAGGAGCAGCACCTCGTTGTCCTCGGCGTCGAAGCCGATCCCGGCGCGGCTCACGTCGTTGGCGACGAGGAGATCGATCCCCTTGCTCTCGAGCTTGGCGCGCGCGTGCGCGATCAGGTCATCGGTCTCGGCCGCGAATCCGACCACGAAGGCGCCCGTTCGGCGCGCCGCCACCTCGGCGAGGATGTCCGGATTCGGCGCCAGCTCGAGCGTGAACTCGCGCTTGCCCTTGAGCTTGCTCGGCGCCACCCGCGCCGCCCGGAAGTCGCCCACGGCGGCGGCCTTGATGACGACGGTGGCATCGGCCGCGTGGTGCAGCACCGCCTCCCGCATCTCTTCCGCCGTTTCCACGGGAACCACGGTCACCCCTGCCGGCGGCACCAGCGACGTAGGTCCGGACACGAGCGTGACCGCGGCGCCGCGGCGCCGTGCCGCCGCTGCCAGCGCATAGCCCATCTTCCCGGAGGAGCGATTCGAGATGTAGCGCACGGGATCGATGGGTTCGCGCGTGGGACCGGCGGAGACGACCACGCGCTCGCCCCCGAAATCGCGCGCGGGCGTGAGCAGGTCGTCGAGCATCTCGAGGATGTGCGCCACTTCGGGCAGCCGGCCCTTGCCGTGGAGACCGGAGGCGAGCGCGCCCGCGTCGGGCTCGAGGACCGTCACGCCTCGCCCGCGCAGAACGGCGACGTTGGCGACGACGACCGGGTGCGTCCACATCCCGCCGTCCATCGCGGGCGCCATCAGCACCGGGCCCCGCATGGCGAGGAGGAGCGTGGTGAGGAAGTCGTCGGCGATGCCGTGCGCGGCCTTGGCGAGGACGTTCGCGGTGGCGGGCACGACGAGGAGCGCCGCCGCGCGCTCGGCGAGGGCGACGTGCTCCACGGCCTCGTCGTGTTGAGGGTCGAAGAGGTTCGTGAGCACGGGCCGCCCCGACAGCGTGCGGAACGTGAGGGGCCCCACGAACTCACGCGCGTGCTCGCTCAGGCACACCGTCACCCCGGCACCGAGCGCGCGGAGCTCGCGCAGGAGGTACACCGCCTTGTAGGCGGCGATGGAGCCCGTGACCCCGAGAACGAGCTCCTTGCCGTCGAGCCGGAGCACGGCGGGATCAGCCTTTCGTCTCGTCGTCCTTCACGCGGTACTCGACCTTGGCGGAGGCGATCTCCTCCAGCGCGTTGCTCGTCGGCTTCTTGTGCTTCGTGTCGACGCGGACGGCGGCACCACGGTTCAGCTGACGCGATCGCTTGGCGGCGAGCACGACGAGCAGGTAGCGGTTCGAGACCTTGTTGAGCGCGTTCTCGAGCGAGGGAAAGGCCATCAGTTCTTGTCCTCCAGGTCGGGAATGCGGAGCGCGAGACGGGCGGTCCGACAGCGCTCGGCGGTGATGACGGCCGCCAGCTGCTCCACCGCGTCCTTCACGTCCCGGTTCACGATCAGGTAATCGTACGAGCGCCACATCGCCACTTCCTCGCGGGCGCGCGCGAGCCGGCGCGCGATCTCGCCGGCAGCGTCGGAGCGCCGCTCGCGCAGGCGCTGCTCGAGCTCCGCGAGGGACGGCGCCACGATGAAGATCAGCACGGCCTCGGCGTACTTCTTGCGGAGAGTCGCGGCGCCCTGGGTATCGATGTCGAGCAGGATGTCGGTGCCGGCGTTGAGCGCGGCCTCGAGGGTCGCGGCACGCGTGCCGTACCGGTGGCCATGCACGAGCGCCTGCTCCGCGAAGGCGCCGGCGTTCAACAGCTCGTCGAACTGCTTCTCGGTGACGAACGAGAAGTGGGTGCCGTCGATCTCGCTCGGACGCGGAGCGCGCGTGGTGACGGAGACCGAGTAGGCGAGTTCGGGGATGAGACGGCGCACCTCCGCGCACAACGTCGTCTTGCCCGCCCCGGACGGCGCCGAGACCACGAAGAGCGTGCCGCGTCGCCGGATCACGGGGCCTCGCGCTCCGTGACGAGCCGCTGGGCGAGCGTGGCCGGCTCCAGGGAAGAGAGGATGAGGTGATCGCTCTCGGTGACGATCACCGCGCGCGTCCGGCGTCCGTTCGTGGCGTCAACGAGCTTCGTGCTGCCCTTCGCGTTCTCGATCAGGCGCTTCACGGGCAGGGAGTCGAGGGCGACAATGGCGACGATCTGATCCGCGACCACCACGTTGCCGTGACCCACGTTCACCAAGCGCGTCGCCGACCGCGTCGCCACAGTGCCTCCGCCTATTCAAGGTTCTGGACCTGCTCGCGCATCTTCTCGAGGATACCCTTCGCCGCGAGGGCGCCCTGGCTCAGCTCCAGGTCATCGGCCTTGGCGGCGACGGTGTTCACTTCCCGGTTCAGCTCCTGGATGAGGAAATCGAGCTGACGACCGACCGCGCCGCCCTTGTCGAGGACCTGCGTGAACTGCTCGAGGTGCGCGCGCAGCCGGGCCAGCTCCTCGGTGACGTCGGTCTTGTCGGCCGCCACCGCGAGCTCGGTGAGGAGGCGCCCCTCGTCCACGACGACGCCCGCGAGGAGCGTCGTCAGACGCTCGCGGAGCCGTGCCGCCCGGCGCGCGGTGGCCGCCGGCGCGCGCGCGGCGACGAGCTCCACCGTCGATTGCAGATCCGTGTGGAGCACGCGCAGCTCGGACGTCAGCGCCTCGCCTTCCGCCGTACGGGTCGCCACCAGCTCGTCGAGGGCACGTCCGAGCGCGTCCGCGAGCACGGTCCAGAGCCGCGGCGCCGGCGGCGCATCTGCCTCCTCGACGCGGACGACGCCAGGGCGCTCCAGCACCCAGGTGAGGCTGACGTCGCCGGCCACTCCGAGCGCCTCGCCGAGCGCGCGCGCACGTTCCACGTACTGCTGGGCGAGCGCGGCGTCGAGCGCGACCTTCTGCTCCGAAGCGCCCGGCGACGGTGCGAGCTGCACGGCGATATCGATGCGACCACGCTCGAGCCGCGCCTGCACCAGATGCCGTGCCTCGATCTCGAACGCGGCCAGCGCGCGGGGGAGACGGAGGGCGATGTCGAGGTGGCGGTGATTGACGGACCGAGCTTCCACGGCGACGCCGATCGTCTCTTCCCTGACTTCGGCACGCCCGAAACCCGTCATGCTGCGGATCATCGGCCGGGGGCTGACCTCGCGACCTTCATCCACGGATTCTAGGCGAAATTTCGCAGCAGTGTCAATGCGTTGCGGTGGGGAGAGGCGGGAGCACCTCCGCCGGCGCCGCCGTGGCCGGGCTCGAGCCCTTCGATTGACACGCATTTTCGTGATGGCTAGACTCGGACGCTGATCGCGCCGTCGTAGCGCTCTCCAGGAGGTCCGGATGTCCATCAGTCGCCGCCGCTTCCTTGCCACCACCGCGGTCGCCGCCGCGACCGCCGCCGTGCCGCGCTTCGTCGGTGCCCAGGGGCTGAAGCCGATCACCGTGTCGCACAGCGTCTCGACGTTCGTCTACGGCCAACATCTCGTCGCGAAGGAGAAGAAATTCTTCGAGCACGAAGGCGTGACCGTCGGCAGCTTCATCGTTCCCGGCGGCGGCGCCAAGGTGAGCCAGGCGGTCGCCGCCGGCCAGGCCGCCTTCGGGCTCGGTGACTCCAACCATCCCGTGAAGATGACCGAGAAGGGCCGGCCGACGCAGATGCTGTTCACGACCGACCGCCGATGCAGCTACGCCAACGTGGTCGTTCGTCGCGAGCTCTACGACAAGGGCGTCCGCGGGGTCGAAGCCCTCGGCGACGCCAAGCTCGTCGGCCGCAAGGCCGTGGTGGCGGCGACCGCGATCGGATCCGGCACCTACGTCTACGGCGTGTACGTCCTCAAGGGCATCAAGGGTCCCGACGGCAAGCCCGTCCACGAGTCGGTGGAATGGGTCGGCGGCGGCTCGTCCGCGACCATGCTGGCGGGGCTCAAGGCGGCGAAGTTCGACGCGATCATGGCCGTTCCGGAGTGGCAGTGGGCGGCGGAGGAAGAGGGGTTCGGCAAGGTCATCTACGACGTGCAGGACGAGAAGGCGTGGAACCGTGTCTTCGGTGGCAACATCCCGGTCACGGTGGGGTATGCGCTCAAGGAAACCATCGAGAAGTCGCCCGATCTCGTCCAGGCCTACGTGAACGCGTGCTACCGCGCCCAGCAGTGGATCCGGCGCGCGCAAGACGAGGAGATCGTCGAGCTCCTCCACAAGCCGTACATGGAAACCTTCACGCGGGACGTCGTGCTGCGCTCGGTGCGCTACTACAAGACGATCTTCGACTGGGACTTCACGATCCAGCCGCGCGACTACGACAACGGCGTGAAGGTCTGGGTCCCCATCGCGGTCGAGAAGCCCATCCCGTTCGCGGAAGCGGCCGACATGGCGTTCGTGAAGAAGGCGCAGGCGAAGTTCCGGGCGTGACCAGCGCCGCCGCGTGGTGATGGGGCGGCGCCGCCCCCGCATCGTCGTGAGGGAGGTCGCGAAGGTCTTCCGCGACGGCGCGCGCGAGGTGGCCGCGGTCGCTCCGGTGTCGTTCGACGTCGGCGACGGCGAGTTCGTCGCCATCGTGGGGCCGTCCGGCTGCGGCAAATCGACCATCCTGAACATGATCGCGGGACTCATCGCGCCCACCACGGGGACGGTGGAGATCGACGGCGGTACGGTGCGCGGCGTCCCACCCCACGTCGGCTACGTGTTTCAGAAGGACACCGTCTTCCCGTGGCGCACGGTCGCGCGCAACATCGGCCTCGGCCTCGAGTACCGCGGCGTGTCCGCAGCGGAGCGCGCGCGTCGCGTCGAGGTCGCCATTCGGATGGCCGGTCTCGACGGCTTCGAGGACGCGTTCCCGGCCACGCTCTCGGGCGGCATGCGACAGCGGGTGGCGCTCCTGCGCACGCTCATCGTGGAGCCGCAGATCTTGTTGATGGACGAGCCGTTCGGCGCCCTCGACACTCACACCAAGATCAACCTGCACGGCGAGCTGCTCGCACTGTGGGAGGCGCAGCAGCAGACGGTGGTGTTCGTGACCCACGATCTCTCGGAAGCGATCACGCTCGCCGACCGCATCGTGGTCATGAGCCGCCGGCCCGGGCGCGTGCGCATGATCCACGAGGTGAAGCTGCCGCGGCCGCGCAACGTGATCGAGCTGCGCGAGGCGCCGGAGTACGCGCGCGAGTATGGCGACGTCTGGCACGTCCTCGGCCAGGAATTCGCGGCGCGCGCGTGACGCATCGTGGGGCCGGGATCCCATGAGGGATACGACGTCCGTTCTGTTCTGGCGGCTCGCCATCCTCGTGACCGTGGTGGCGGCATGGGAATGGCTCACCGGCATCAAGGCCATCTCGCGGACGCCCGGGCTCTACTGGATCGACCCGTTCTTCATCAGCCGTCCCTCCGCGATCGGCCGCCGCTTCCTTTATCTGGCGTTCGGCGACGTCCGCCTCTCCCTCTGGCAGATGGCCGCGTCCACCGTGCAGTCCACGCTGTGGGGATTCGCGGTGGGCGTGTCCACGGGCTTCGTGGCCGGCCTCGTGCTCGGGCGTCACGACCGTCTCGCCCGCGTGTTCTCGCCCTACATCGTCGCCTTCAACTCGCTGCCCCGCATCGCGCTCGTGCCGCTCGTCACGATGATCTTCGGCTTCGGGCTGGCCGCGAAGGTGGTGCTGGCGTGGACGATCGTCTTCTTCATCGTGTTCTTCAACACGTTCCAGGGCGCGCGGAGCGTGGACGCCGATCTCATCTCCTCCGCGCGCTTCCTCGGCGCCGGCGAGCGTCAGATCATGCGCACGGTCGTCGTGCCCTCCGCGCTGGCGTGGACGTTCGCGTCCCTCACGCCGTCCATCTCCTTCGCGCTGATCGGGGTGGTGGTGGGCGAATTCCTGGGCGGTGAGTCCGGCGGCGGCCTCGGCTATCTCATCATCCAGTCGCTGGGCACGCTCAACGCGGCCGACATGATGGTCGCGCTCCTCACGCTCGGCGCCATCGGCATCGTGATGGCGCTCGGGATCAAGCAGATCGAGATGCGGCTCCTGCGCTGGCGCCCCGAGTACCAGCGTCGCGCATGATCCGCTGGGCGCTCATCATCGTCGGTGTGCTCGTGGCCGCGGGCGTGGTCGGCGCCACCATCGCCCGCGTGCTCGGCCGCTCCGGCGCGCCGGCCTCGCTGCTGCTCTCCGTGGTGTCCTACTGGCTGGCGGCGTGGGTACTGTGGAGCTTCGCGGGCGGGCTCGCCGTCCACTACGGCGCGCTCGCCGCGTACCCGGGCGGATTCTTCGCGCTGGTCGCGCTGGCGGGCGGGCTGTGGCATTACCGGACGGCCCGCCGTCTCGGCCGTGAGCGTGCGTTGCCGGTCTTCGTCGGCGTTCAGCTCGTGTGGCTCGTGTTCGTGCTCTTCCGTAACGGCGTCTTCGGTTTCTAAAGGCCGCACTTCAGGGCGCCCGCCCCCGCGTTCGGCGGGACGCGCTGTCACCACCAACCCGGCAAGTTGGCAAGCCGCCACGCGGCGGTGGCCACTCGCCGTCGCGGGACCCGCGCGCCGCGCGACGTCGTGAGGAAACTGACACGCCCGAGAAGGCGGCGTTTTTGCGCATGGTTCCAGGCCTCCCCGCCGTCTGACCCCGCTTTGGTACGGTCCTTGTATGGTTCGCGCGCGGAAGGAATCTGAGCCAGGACGGCTTCTTTCCGATCGAGTCCGCTGACTCGGCCTCGTTGCCGAAGAGAAGGAGGAGCGCCGGCTCCTCGCGGAAAGACAGTGCCGCTCGAGGAGGGGCGAATGATCGTCGCCGTACCGCGGTCTGCGCACGTGTTGCACGCGATCGTGCCTCTCTCCGTCCTGCCACGTGCTCCTCATGGTCCTTACCACTTTCCGACGGAGGCCTGACGCAGTCATGGGCAAGGTGATGGTGGTCGACGACGCGTATTCGGAACTTCAGATGATGGAGACCATCCTGAAATCCGCCGGGCATCAGGTCATCACGTATCTCGACGGTGAGGCCCTCGAGGACAAGATGGCGGCGGAGCGGCCGGACGTCTTGCTGCTCGACATCGTCATGCCGAAGCGCAACGGGTACGAGATCCTGCGCACCCTCAAGAAGGACGAGCGGACGCGCCACACGCCGGTGGTGGTCGTGAGCTCGAAGAACCAGGAGAGCGACCGCGCCTGGGGCAAGCGTCAAGGCGCCGATGAGTACCTCATGAAGCCGTTCACCGCCGACGAGCTGCTCAAGGCGGTGCGGGTCTTCCTCCGGTAAGAGGTGAGCACGGCGATGAGCCAGCCGGCTGTCGCCGACCCCAAGCGTTTCCTTTCGGCGTCCGCCGCTGCCGATCGTCACGCGTCGTCGCTGCGCGCCTGCGTGTTCACGCTGGCGGGCGAGGCGTTCGCGGTGGACGTCCGGTACGCGCGCGAGGTCGTCGACTTCGCAACGTGGACGACGGTGCCGCGCGCGCCCGGCCATGTCCTCGGCGTCGCGAACCTGCGCGGCGTGATCGTCCCCATCGTCGATATCCAGCCCCTGCTCGGGCTGGGCTCGCGCGGCGGCCGCGGCGTCGTACGCGCGCTCCTCATGGAACAAGGCGGGTTTCAGGTCGGCATCGCGATCGACGACGTCCTCGGCCTGGAGCCGTTCGAGACCGTCGTCCCGCTCTCCGACCGCTCACGGCGGGAGTACGGCGAGTTCGCCATGGGACTCCTCGCCCGTGGAGATGGCTTCGTCACCTTGCTCGACAGCCCCGGCATCCTGCACTCGGCGCGGATGCGGCCGTGGGCGCACAAGGATGGGTAGGCATGGAACGTCGCAACTTTCTCGGCTTCCTGATGCAGGCGGTGCTGAGTGGCCTCGCCGTGAGCGAGACGTCGGCGCAGGTCGCGAAAGGGGTCGCCGGCGGCGGCCGCCCGGAGACCGCCGTCCCCGTCCGCTCCGAGCTCCCCACCGCGAGCGCGCCCGGCGTGACCGCGCGCGACATCAAGATCGGCATGAGCGCGGCTTTCAAGGGCGCCTCCGCCGGTCTCGGTGGTGAGTTCTACCGCGGCGCCCAGGCCTACTACATGGACGTCAACGCCAAGGGCGGGATCTACGGGCGACACATCACGGTGGCCGCGCTCAACGACGGCTACGAGCCCATCCCGTGCGTGAAGAACACCATCGAGCTCGTGGAGAAGGAGAACGTCTTCTTCCTCTCCAACTACGTGGGCACGCCCACGCTCACGCGCGCGCTGCCCGTCATCAAGCGCTACGCCGATCGCGAGCTCATCCTCGTCGGCAACTTCACGGGTGCCCAGCCGCAGCGCGAGACGCCCTACGTGGACCAGGTCTTCAACATCCGCGCCTCCTACCGCCAGGAAATGATGTCGCTCGTCGAGCGCTTCTGGCAGCTCGGGGCCCGGAAGTTCGGCGTCTTCTACCAGATCGACGCCTACGGCCGGAGCGGCACCGACGGCGTCGCCCGCGGGCTCGCCCAGCGCGGCGCCAAGATCGTCGCGGAAGCGACCTATCCCCGCGGCGCCAAGTTCGAGGACGACATGCGCCCGGCCGTGAGCGCGCTCCAGAAGGCAGGCGTGGACGTGGTCCTCTGCACGGGCGCCTATCAGGGCTGCGGCGCCTTCGTGCGCACCGCGCGCGAGGCCGGCTGGAACGTGCCCATCTCGAACGTCTCCTTCGTGGGCTCCGACGCGATGCTCGGCCTCCTCGTGAAGAGTGGCAAGGCGGCCGGCCGCGACTACACGCGCGGCCTCGTCAATTCCCAGGTCGTGCCCAGCTACGACGACGTGTCGCTGCCGGGCGTGGTCGAGTACCGCGCCCTCATGGATCGCTACAACCCGGCGGTGCCGGAGGCGCTGCGCGATGAAAAGTACGCGGCGCAGAAGTACAGCTTCATCAGCCTCGAAGGCATGGTGAACGCCAAGGTCATCGTGGAGGGCCTCCGCCGCGCGGGTCCGCAGCCCACCCGGGCCGCGTTCCGCGCCGCCCTCGAGTCGCTGCGCAACGTCGAGCTCGGGATCGGCGCGCCCGTGACCTTCAGCTCGGAGCGCCACCAAGGACTCGACAGCGTCTACTTCACGCGCGTTGACAACGAACGATGGGTTCCGGTGGCGGACTGGGCCGCCGTGACCAAGGCCTGACAGGGGTCAGGGGAGATGGCGATGAGAATGTTGCGCTTGCGGCTCGGGCTCCCGCTCAAGATCACGATCTTCCTGGTGGCCGTCCTCGCGCCACTTGCGGTCGTGACGTGGTGGTCGTCCACCGACGTGTTGCGGTACCGGATGACGGAGGAGTTCACGTCGAAGGGCGAGGCCATCGCGAACAGCCTCGCCAGCTCCGGCGTCGATCTCGTGCTCACCCGCGACGCCTCCACGGTGCAGTCGGTCGTGGACCAGTTCGCGTCGATCAGCGGGGTCGCCTACGTCATGGTGTACGACCCTCAGAAGACGCTCATCGCCCACACCTTCCATCCGCTGGTGCCGCCCGACCTCATCGAGAAGAACCTCGTGCCCGGGGACGCGCGGCGACAGATCCGCGACATTACGTACCGCGATCCCGTGAGTGGGGCGTCGCGCGAGATCATCGACATCGGTGTCCCCATGCTGGCGGGGCAGCTCGGCACCGTGCGCGTGGGCATGAACAAGGCCATCATCGCGGATGCGGCGTCGAAGTCCGGCCGCAACTTGCTCATGGTCTTCACCGGGGTGGCGGCGGCGGCCACGCTCGCGTGCGTCGCGTTCGCGTGGTGGCGCATCACGCAGCCGGTGTCCCAGATCGTGAACGCGGCCGAGCGCGTGGGGCGCGGTGACCTCTCCGTGATGGTGCCGGTGCGGTCGGGAGACGAGATCGGCCGTCTCGCCGCCACCTTCAACGACACCGTCGTCCGGCTCCGCTCTCAGGTGCAGACGGAGACGGAGCGTGACGAGGAGCGCCACCAGCGCGAGCAGCTCCAGCGCAACGTGCAGCAGTTCCTCGACACCGCCATGGAAATCTCGCAGGGCGACCTCACCCGTCGCGGCGAGGTGACCCCGGACGTTCTCGGCAACGTCGTCGACGCCATCAACCTCATGGTGGAAGAGATCGGCTCGGTCGTCGGCGACGTGCGCGTGGCGGCGCTGCGGGTCGCCGGCATGTCGAACGAGATGATCGCGGCCACGCAGCAGATGGCGACCGGCGCCCAGGGGCAGTCCCGCGAAGCCATGACCGTGAGCAGTGCCATGGAAGAGATGACGCTCTCCGTGCGGCAGGTGGCCGAGAACGCGGAGGCGTCGGCGGTGGCGGCCCGGCGCGGCCTGGAGGCGGCGCAGAAGGGCGAGAGCGCCGTGCACGACAGCCTCGCCAAGATGCAGCGCATCCGCGCCGAGGTGCAGAGCCTGTCCAAGAAGATCAAGAGCCTCGGCGACCGCTCGCTCGAAATCTCGGAGATCGTCAACACCATCGAGGACATCGCGTCGCAGACGAACCTCCTCGCCCTCAACGCGGCCATCGAGGCGGCCGGCGCCGGCGAGGCGGGCCTGCGGTTCGCCGTCGTCGCCGACGAGGTGCGCAAGCTCGCGGAACGGTCGGCGCGCGCCACCCGCGACATCGCCGCCCTCATCAAGAACGTGCAGGCGGAAACGCAGGAAGCCATCGTGCTCATGGAGCAGGGCACGAACGAGGTCGAATCCGGCTACAAGGTCACGATCCGCGCCGAGGAGAGCCTGAAGGAGATCGCCGACGTCTCGCACCGGTCGGCCGAGCTCGCCCAGGACATCTCGCTCGCGACCCAGCAGCAGGTGCGCGGCGCGGAAGGCGTGGCGACCGCGGTGCAATCCATCGCGAGCGTGGCGGTGCAGACCGAGCAGGGCATCCTCCAGACGCGGAAGACCGTGGAGGAGCTCGTCAAGCTCGCCGAGGAGCTCACGACGAACGTCTCGCGCTTCAAGCTGGCGTCGGCCTGACCGCTCTCGGGTCATGGAGCTGACGCCCGTGGAGCTGGAGCGGCTCTCGGCGGTCATCGCGCGGCGATCGGGTTTGCTGTTCCCCGAGGAGCGGTGGCCATTTCTTCGCGACCGCGCCCGGGCGGTGATGGCTCGCGGCGGCTTCACCAGCGGCCGGCGGTGGACGTCTGCGCTCGAGCGTGCCGCCGAGGAAGGAGCGCCGCTCTATGCCGAGCTCGAAGCCGCCCTCCAGGTCCACGAGACGAGCTTCTTCCGCTACGAGCGCCATCACGACGCGCTCCGCGACGTCGTGCTCCCCGCGCTGGTGGGGGCGGGCGCGAATCGGGAGGAGCGACTGCGGATCTGGAGCGCCGGCTGCTCCACCGGTCAGGAGCCGTACTCCATCGCCATGACCCTGTGCCAGCTGCTACCGCCGAAGTTTCCCGTGGAGATTCTCGCCGTGGACGCGAGCGAGCAGGCACTGCGGACGGCCGCCGCCGGCGTCTACACGACGGCGGAGGTTCGTTCGGTGCCGGCCACGTACCTGGCGACGTATTTCCGCCGGCGGAACGACCGGTGGACCGTGGTGCCCGCCATCCGCGAGATGGTGAAGTTCGTCCAGTACGACGTCCGCCACGGCTTCTACATCGGCAAATTCGACCTCATCTTCTGCTGCAACGTCCTCCTCTACTTCACGCCTGCGGTGAAGCGGCAGGTGATGGAGCGGTTCACGAGGGCGCTGCTGCCGGGCGGCTTCTTGTTCCTCGGCCACGCCGACGGCGTCACGCCGTC
>Ga0114129_10005869_pt1 | contig 17387 bp, 15 predicted proteins | sample RhiMetdeltSRZDD1_FD_80071 | JGI IMG/M metagenome (GOLD analysis project Ga0114129, IMG submission 80071) | Populus rhizosphere microbial communities from Tennessee, USA - Rhizosphere MetaG P. deltoides SRZDD1 (version 2) (version 2) | ecosystem: Host-associated > Plants > Roots > Rhizosphere >... | reverse complement strand
GGCTCGCCAACGGGTCCTGACCAGAGGACAGAAAGTGTCTCCCCCTCAGCGCACGGAGGAGCGAAGATAGGCGCATAATCGCAAGAAACAAGGGATTTCACCACCCCGTTCGAGGTACGGACCTTGCTCAGCTACCCGTGAAGAGGGAGTAATTCCAGTCATGATCGCGAAACCTGTCGTGCTTGGGCTGTGTGCCGCGGCGTGTGTAACTGCCGCAGCCGGTGGAGCTTACGTCGCTGTCCGCCATAACGAGACATCGCGTGCCGAACCGGCAGTTGTGGCAGCCCCCGCGGCAGCTCCGACACCGGCGTCGGCCGTCGCAGAGACCGAAGCCATAGTTACCCCGACAACACCGGCTGAACCGCCAGCGGCTGCACCGGCCCCGGCCCCGAAGCCGCAACCTGCCCTCAAGGAAGGGGTGGAGCGCACGAAGCCGCAGTCGATGCGGCCCGCGCAGCCGCAGATCGCGCAGCGCCGGGCAACACCAACCAGCGTCAGCCGATCGCCAAGCGCTTCGCCAGCCGAATCACCCCGGCCGGTTGAAACGGCGCGGGAATCCACGCTGCCCGAGCGTACACCGCCAGCGCGCGAGTCGACTGGTTCGCCAGCCGCAGCGCCGACGCTGCCCGCTGTGGTCGAAACGCCCGCACCAGAGCCGCCACCGGCACCTCGCCCGCAGTTCGTCGAGGTGCAGGTCCCCGAATCTTCAGTTGTTGGTCTGCGCGTGGTCACCGCGCTCTCGAGTGAAACGGCGCGCGTTGAAGATCGTGTTGAAGCGAGCGTCACGCGCGACGTGATGGCTGACGGCCAGCTGGCTATTCCAGCCGGTTCGCGCGTGCTCGGAGATGTGGTCACCGTCGAGCGCGGCGGCAAGATGAAGGATAAGGCGAGGCTCGGCGTACGTTTCCACACGTTGGTGTTGGCTGACGGCCGCCATGTGCCGTTCCGCACCGATGCGATCTATCGCGAAGGATCTTCACCAGGTGCCGAGAGCGCGCGGAAGATTGGCGGTGCCGCGATCGGCGGAGCCGTACTCGGCGCGATCATCGGCGGCGCGAAGGGCGCAGCGATCGGCGGCGCAACCGGCGCGGCCGGCGGCAGCGCCGTCGTCATGGCCGGCGATCGTAACGCCGCCACGCTGCCAGCCGGCACGATCGTAACGGTCCGGCTGACGGCACCCGTCACCATCAACGTCGAACGAGAGTCCTGATACTTGTCGTTCCCGGGTTCCCGGGTTCCAGGTTCCCTGGTTCTTGGTTCCTGGTTCTTGGTTCCTGGTTCTTGGTTCCTGGTTCTTGGTTCCTGGTTCCTGGGTTCGCAGTACCTGGGTTCATCTCGTTGCGCTGTCGGACAATCCACAGAATTCAGGGAACCTCGAACCTCGAACCGGGAACCTGGAACCTGGGAACCAAGAACCAGGGAACCTGGAACCCGGGAACCCGGGAACGACAAAGGTACACCGATTGCAGCGACTCCGCCGGCTGGGCTTATGTCTGCGACATACCAGCGGAGGAGCCACTTATGTCAGCGCGAAAGTGCGTCGTCACGTTCGCCGTCGTCCTAATTTCGTTAGTTGCCACAGCGAAGTCTGCATCCGCGGACTGGATGCTCACACCCTTCGTCGGATGGAATTTTGGCGGTGCAGCCAACACACAATTCGTAGATTTCGCCGACGAGTTCGAGCAGAAGGCCAACTTCGGCGCGTCACTTACGTGGATGGGTGCAGGTGTGATCGGCCTCGAGGTCGACTTCGGGTACACGCCAAACTTCTTCGAGAACACCACCGGCCAAGGCGATTTCGAGTTCGGCGACAGCAACGCGACCACCTTGATGGGGAACGTGGTGATTGGTGTACCCATCGGCGGGCAGCACGGTCTCGGGTTTCGTCCTTTTGGCGTGGCCGGACTGGGGATGATCAAAACCAGGGTGGGTACTGTCGACGACTTCTTCCATATCGACAGTACAGATCTCGGGTTCAACGTCGGCGCCGGCGCGCTCTTCTTCTTCTCTGACGGCTTCGGAGTGCGTGGAGATGTCCGCTACTTCCGTTCGCTCCAGGACGAGGAGTTGAATGACGACTTCGAGTTCCGCCTCGCGGCGTTCAGGTACTGGCGGGCTTCTATTGGTGCGACGTTCAGGTTCTGAACGACTCGAGACGGAATCGTTCCGTCCAGAGCGATCCAGACGCCTCGAGCGCGACGAGACCATGCTGCGGAAAGTCGTGCGATTGATCGCCACCGAGCAGCGTCGCGTAGAGCTTCGGTAAGTGCGGCAGGTGGCCGACGAGCATTACCTCGCGCGTCTCGCCGGCGACGAGATCACGGATCCACTCCGGTGGGTCACCTGGCTGCAGTCCGCGAATAGCCGAGAACTCAGCGAGAGGATTGCACGCCCGAAGGAACGCTTCCGCGGTCTGACGGGCGCGCAATTTTCCGCTGTGCCAAATGGCGGCGGGCTTGATCCCTCTCGCCGCCGCATCCTTCGCAAGCAAATCCGCCGACGCGCGACCAACTCCGGAGAGCGGCCGCTGTGGGTCTGCCTCCGGCGGCAGGGCGTCGGCGTGATGCACGAGGTAGATCATCTGCCTTCGCGCGCGCTTATCGTTCGGCTGCCTCCAGCCATTGTTTACAGTCGGCCAGCGCTTTCGCCACCGCGTCGGGGTGCGTCGACTGCGGCGTACACTTTTTTCCAATCGACGCCGAGGCGGTAATGGCCGTCGTGACGTCGGGGCCGAAGAACTCCGAGTGGTTGCGCCACTCGTCAGCGCTGAGATCCTCGAACGACCGCTTTTCGCGCACGAGACGCCTCACCAGCGCGCCGACCATCGCGTGCGCATCGCGGAACGCGACACCCTTCGCGACCAGGTAGTCCGCCACGTCTGTTGCCAGCAACAGACCGGACGCAGCACGCTCGGTGACGGTACCGTTGATCGTGAGCCCGCCCACGACGGACGCCGTGGCGGCGAGTGACGCCAGCAGCGTGTCTTCACCTTCGAACAGCGCTTCTTTGTCTTCCTGCAGATCCTTGCTGTAGCCGATCGGCAGGCCCTTCATCGTCGCCAGCCAACCGCTCAACCGTCCGATGACACGACCGGCCTTGCCGCGAACGAGCTCGAGCGGGTCGGGGTTCTTCTTCTGCGGCATCAGGCTGCTGCCGGTTGCGGCGGTGTCCGCGAGCTCGAAGAAGGCAAACTCCTCAGACGTGAAGAGGATCATGTCTTCAGCGAGACGGCTCAAGTGAACCATCGCCAACGATGCGGCGTACAAGAACGTCGCGACGAGATCGCGATCGCCAGTCGCATCGATGCTGTTGCGGACAATTCGGGAAAAACCCAAATCGCGGGCGAGCGCTGCAACATCGATCGGATAGCTCGTGCCTGCTATGGCACCGGATCCCAGCGGTAGCTCGTCGGAGTCCTCAAGCAAACTTGAGAACCGTTCGTAGTCGCGGCGTAAGGCTGACGCGTGCGCGAGGTAGAAGTGCGCTGCAAGGATCGGCTGAGCACGCCGCAAGTGCGTGTACGACGGCATCACGGCCTGCCCGGCCGATTCAGCAGACGCCGTGAGTACTCGCACCACGGCGGCGATCGCCCGCTGAATCCCCGGAATTCGCCGTTTCAGGTAGAGGCGCAGATCGACCGCCACCTGTTCGTTGCGCGATCGCCCAGTGTGCAATCGGCGACCGGCATCGCCGATCCGCTCGATGAGCTCTCGCTCGACGAACGCGTGGACGTCTTCGTCCGCTGCGGCTGCCGGCGAATCGAAAAAACCCGCGCGCCCGGCACTCGCCAGCACGTCCTTCAAACCCTTCTGGATCGCTGCCGCGTCGTCCGCAGTTAATACCCCGGCCCGCTCGAGCGCTGCCGCCCACGCCATGCTCCCGCGCACGTCGTCTTCGAAGAGCCGCCGGTCGAATCCAAACGATCGGCCGAACTCGACGAGCGCGGCGTCGGGATCGCCCTCAAACCGCCCGGACCAGAGATGTGCCACTGATTGACTGTCCTACCTGAGGAAGGCTGCGGCCGACGACCCGGCAATCGCCTTTGAGCAGGCGAAGCCGGATCGTGCCGGTAACCTTCGGTTGAATGGAAGCGGCAAACGCATCGAGTGCGTCGCGCGCGTCCGAGAACCATTTGCCTGACTCGATCAGATCCCTGTACGAAGCGCCGACCCTTCGCGCGAGGTGACCGAGTTCATCGGAAACAACGAGTTCCTGAAGCTCGCTGTGCGCTGTCTGAAGAATGAAACCAGCGGGTACTTCGGCCACTTCGCGGTACTTCGTACCGTCCGCGCGAGTGAGCATCGAGTCGCTGCGGCCAACACCATGCGCGCCAGCAATGGTCTCGAGGCTGTCGAGCATCTCGAGGAGCAGCATCTCGATACCATTCACCCGTACCGGCAGGCCCTTCTCGAACTCGACATCGAGGTATGCCGGCTGGTTTGGCGCATCTTTTGGCGCGCGCGTCAGCGTGTACACGTCTTCGGGTACTTCAAGCCCGGCATCGACAGACGCATCGAGCGCGACCGATCGACCCCAGATGTGCGCTTCAATCACCTGGGTTCGAGTGTCACCGGATGCCGCGCACGGAATCAGTTCGATCGATGGATCGAGTGCTCGTGCAAGCACGCCGATCGGCGCAGCGTCCGACGGTCGCCGACACCCGTACGCGATCGCATCGGCTGATTCCATACGCCCCAGTTCGACGAGCGTCTTTGCCACGATTGGTCTGCCTAATGCAGTCAGCAGCGGCGGACGATGGGAAGGCAGCGCACCGGCTTGAAGCGCGGGCAGGACCGAGCGGCGCACGAACTCTTCTCGAGCATCGACGACGTGGCAACGGACCACGCCGAGGGCAAGCGCCCTTTCTCGAGCTTCGACAAGCTCGGTGCGAGCGCCGAGATCGACCATCACCGCGACGATCTGCGCGCCCGGATACCGCTCGAGGAGCCATGGAATGGCCGCGGAACTGGCAAACCCGCCCGAATACCCAAGAACGATTCTTTTCATCAATGGACGATCAGATCCTTCCTTGCATTTCCCGGAATCGATCGGCAATCGCGGCGGCGTCCTTTGCCGATCGGCAAATCACCAGGATCGTGTCGTCGCCGCCGATCGTGCCGGCGATCTCCGGCACGCGGGCGCGATCGATCGCTATCGCGAGCGATTGCGCCTGGCCCGGGTCCGTTCGGAGAACCAGCAGCTGCTCGACCGGCTCTTGCGTGCGGAGGTACTCCTCAACGGCGCGCCGCAAGCCGGCCTGACCGTCCCCGGCCACTGGTTCGGCGCCCAGCCGCCGATAAGCGCCATCCGCCGCCCGTTTCACGAGGCCGAGCTCGCGAATGTCGCGCGAAAGCGTGGCCTGCGTGGCGTCGATTCCGCGGTCACGCAACTTCTCGCGGAGCTGCTCCTGGCTTGTAATCGCTTCCTGCTCAACGATTTCGAGTATTGCGGCCTTCCGTCGAGCCTTGATTACCATGTCGAATGAATGAGTATACATGATTATGCAGGCAAACCCAAGAGTTTCCCAGGTTTTTGTTGACTAAGCCCGTGGATTACCTGTATAAATTTAGGTTCTGGTGAATACTTATTCGAAGATACGGGTCGGCGTCGCCGGGGCAACCGGCTATTCAGGGATGGAGCTTCTCCGGCGTCTTGCGCAGCATCCGGGGGCCGATGTTCGGCTCGCGATGGGCTCGAGTTCCTCAGAATCCAAGCGGTTGCCCGCCTTGAAGCGAATCTGGGACGCGCCGATCGACCGGCTCGATGTGGATCGCCTGGCGTCCGAGACGGATGCCGTGTTCCTGGCGGTGCCCGATACGCTCTCGGCTGAGCTCGGTCCCGCATTGGTACAGCGTGGTCCGCGCGTGTTCGATATCTCTGGCGCGTTCAGACTCCGAAGCCAGGCCGAACGGCAGCGGTGGTATCCGCACTCGCCCGATCCTGGCGTGCCGGTCACGTACGGATTGACCGAGCGGTATCGTCGCGAGCTGGCCACGGCGCCGCTCATCGCGTGCGCCGGCTGCTATCCGACTGCCGCGATTCTGCCGCTGCAGCCGCTCGTGGCCGCGAATCTGATTCAGCCGGGCGTGATCATCGACGCGAAGTCCGGAGTGTCGGGCGCGGGCAAAACGCCAACCGAGCGGACGCATTTTTCAGAGATTCACGGCAGCATAGCGGCGTACGGGGTGTTCTCGCATCGCCACGGCGCCGAAATTCAACAAGAGCTCGGCATCGAGGTCACGTTCGTGCCGCACCTCGTGCCGCTCGATCGCGGGATTCTGGAAACCATTTACGCCCGGCTGCAGCCCGGTGTCGACGCCGATGCGATCGAACGGACGCTGACTGCGGCCTACGCCGGATCCCCGTTCGTTCGGCTCACCGGCAGCGAGCTGCCCGAGATCAAGCACGTCGCGCACACGAACTTCTGCGACATCGGCTGGCGCGTCGATCGGCCCGGCGGTCAAGTCATCATCGTCTCGTGCATTGACAACCTGGTGAAGGGCGCGGCGGGGCAGGCAATTCAGAACTTCAACGTGGCGTTTGGATTCGACGAAGAGCTGGGGCTCGCGTAGATGGGGATCACGGTACTCAAACTCGGCGGCGAGCTTCTTGAAGACCAGGCGGCGATGCGACAGGCCGCTGACGCCGTCGTGCTTCTTGCCGCAGAAGGACCGTTGGTTGTCGTCCACGGTGGTGGGCGTGCGATTGATGCCGAGTTGCGGACGCGCGGGATCTCGCCGCGCTTCGTCGATGGATTGCGCGTAACGGATCAGGAGACGCTCGACACCGTCGTCTCGGTGCTTGCCGGCCGGACGAACACGGGGTTCGTGGCAGCGATCGGTGCGGCTGGTGGAAAAGCAGTGGGACTCACTGGCGCGGACGGACAGATTGGGCTTTCGAAGCGTGCCGCGCCGCTCCAGACGGTCGCAGGCGAGTCGGCGGATCTCGGGCTGGTGGGTGAGCCAAACGCCACAAGCGCCTCGCTCCTCACCGACTTCGTGCAGATTGGGTGCATTCCCGTGATCGCGAGCATTGGCGTCGACCGCAGTGGCGTGCTGCTCAACGTGAACGCCGATGTCCTTGCTGCGCACCTTGCCAGCGTTCTCCGCGCCGAACGGCTCATCGTGGCGGGCGGCACGGCCGGCGTGCTGGACGATAGTGGAAAGACGATTGCAGAGCTGTCCGTATCGGCGATCGATGCGATGACGGCATCAGGCGTTGCGCACTCGGGGATGATCGCGAAGCTTGCCGCGTGCCGGCGAGCGTGCGATGCCGGAGTTCCTGACGTGTCGATCGTGAGCGGGCGCCAGGTGAAAGACTACCGGGAGGCGCCAGGAACCAGACTGGTCGCAACAGTGGGCGTGGTCAGCGGAGAGAAGCAATGACAACGACGGCGATGAACAATGTGATGTCGGTCGAGACCGAACATGTGCTGCAGGTTTACAAGCGCAATCCCGTGGTCTTCGAGCGCGGACGCGGGTGCTATCTGTACGACGCTGCGGGCCGTGGCTATCTCGATCTGATCTCAGGCGTGGGTGTTGCCGCGCTCGGCCATGCGCACCCTCGTCTTGCCGCGGCCATCGCGGAACAGGCGACGACGCTCATCCACACCTCGAACCTGTTCTTTCATCCGCTGCAGGGCGAATTAGCGACGCGTCTTGCGGCGATATCCGGACTGCCGCGCGCGTTCTTCTGCAACAGCGGCACCGAGGCAGTTGAAGCCTGCCTGAAGTTCGCGCGCCGCTACTGGCATACACAGAAAGAATCTCGTCGCACCGGCTTCGTTGCGTTCGAGCATGCCTTCCACGGGCGGACGATTGGCTCGCTATCGGTGACGTGGGACGATCACTATCGCGCACCGTTTGCGCCGCTCCTCGCGGACGTTACGTTCGTGCCGGCCAACGATCCTGACGCATTGCGCTCGGCCATCACCGAGTCCACCGCCGCGGTAGTACTCGAACCGCTGCAAGGCGAAGGCGGCGTGCGACCGTTCAGCCAGGCGATGGCGGACGCGATCAAAGAGGCGTGCCACAAAACCGGGGCACTGCTCATCGCGGACGAGATTCAATGCGGTCTCGGCCGCACGGGCCATCTGTTCTACTCGAACGTGCTTGGCCTCACGCCCGATCTGATGGCGATTGGCAAGGCGCTTGGAGCCGGTGTGCCGATCGGCGCGGCGCTGTTCAGCGAACGCGTCGCGAAGGCCGCGTCGTTTGGCGATCACGGAAGCACGTATGGCGGCAACCTGCTCGCCTGCCGCGCGGCGCTCGTGTTTCTGGAAGAGCTGATTGACCGCGATCTTATATCGCATGTCGCGTCAATCGGCGCGCACCTCGAGCAGGGACTCCAGGCAATTGCCGCACGGCACGCAGTTGTCCGCGAAGTACGTGGTGCAGGGTTGATCTGGGGCCTGGATCTCGATCGGCCGGCGCTGCCGGTCGTCGAAGCTGCGCTGCAGTTGGGAATGCTCGTCAACCGGACGTCCGACACGGTCGTGCGGCTGCTGCCGCCGTACGTGATCAACGAAAGCGAAGTGGATCAGGCGTGCGCTCTCCTGGAGCGAGCCATTGCGACCGTCGAAGGGGGCCAGAAATCGTGAACGCTTCAGTCACTTTGCGAGCTGCGGCACCGGCAGATGCGCCGGCGATACACCGCCTCATCACGGACAACGTCGAGGTCGGGCACCTGCTGCCACGAAGCCTCGACGATGTTCGACGTCACGTGTTGCGGTTTGTCGTCGCAACGAGTCACGGCGAGGTGATCGGCTGCGCTGAACTCGCGCCACTCAGCGCGAGCGTCGCGGAAGTGCGGTCGCTCGTCGTGGACGGGGCGTTCCGCGGCCGCCGGATTGGCCCAAGCCTGGTCGCCGAAGTTGCGTCGAGCGCGACGGCCGCCGGCTACTGGACGCTGTGCGCGTTCTCACACGAGCCAGCGCACTTCGTGCGGATGGGATTCACGATCGTTCCGCACATCTGGGTCCCGGAAAAGATTGCGCACGACTGCACCTCCTGCTCGCTCTTCCGTCGGTGCGGGCAGCAGGCGGTCACGCTTCCCTTGCGCGCCGGCATCAGCATGGGACCGGAGCGGCCGGCGGCGGTCATTCACGGTTCGCGTTCCTCGGGCACCCGCAGGCTGCCGCTGCGACCCGTGACTGTCGAAGAACTGACGGAGGCTGTCCCGGCGTGACGACATCACGATTCGCCACCATCGACGGTGGCGTGACCGCGCCGAAGGGCTTCCGCGCCGCAGGCGTCGCGTGCGGGATCAAGCCGTCAGGCAAGCTCGATCTATCGCTGCTCGTATCGGACGGCGCGGCGAGCGCGGCCGGCGTGTTCACGACCAACCTGGCCAAAGCGGCGCCGGTGCTGCTGTCGCAGGCGCATCTCGAGCGCTCCGGTGGCCGGGCGCGAGCAATGGTGATCAACAGCGGATGCGCCAACGCCTGCACCGGCGCAGACGGCGTCGCGCACGCGAAGCTCATGGCGGAGTTTGCGAGCCAGGCGGTCGGCTGCGATCCGTCGGAAGTACTCGTGGCTTCGACGGGCGTCATCGGCGTCAAGCTCGATATCGAGAAAGTCCGTCGTGGCGTGAGCGACGCGGCGGCGCACTTATCCCCGCGCGGCGGCGCTGATGCGGCTCGCGCCATCATGACGACCGATCCGTTCCCGAAAGAATCCGCCGTCGAAGTTGCTGCCGGGGCCGGCACATTCCGTGTCGGCGGAATGGCCAAAGGCTCGGGCATGATCGAGCCGCTGATGGCCACGATGCTTGGCGGCGTCACGACGGACGTGCGCGTTGCGCCGGCATTGCTGCAGCGCGCGTTGAAGGCTGCGGTCGACGACACATTCAATGCGATCACCGTCGACGGCGAGTGTTCGACGAACGACTGCGTGTTCGCGCTCGCCAACGGCGCCAGCGGCGTCGAGCTGACCGATGCGGATTTCTCGCTGCTCGTTGATAGCCTCAAGGCGGCGTGCGAGCCCCTCGCGATTGGAATCGTGCGTGGCGGCGAGGGCGCAACGAAGCTGGTGACCGTGACCGTCACAGGCGCGGCTTCAGCCGAGGACGCGCGGCGCACCGCGCGGGCGATCGCCAACTCACCACTCGTCAAGACCGCCGTGCACGGCGGCGATCCAAACTGGGGACGGCTGATTGCCGTGGCCGGGCGTGCCGGCTCGGCGTTCTCGCTCGATCGCGCCGTGGTACGGATCGGTCCCATCACGTTGTTTGCATCGGGAACGCCGCACGACGATCGAGCGCCACAAGCGGCCGATTATCTCCAGGGAAAAGAGATCGATCTCGAGGTGGACCTCGGCACCGGTGGCGGCGGCCGTTCGCGGATGTGGACGTGCGACCTGAGCGCCGAGTACGTGCGGATCAATGCCGACTACCGAACCTAGTCAACCCGATCGACGCGCGACTACTTGAGGACGTTATGAAGCCTTCGGCACAGCGCAAGATGTCGGTTCTTTCGAGCGCGCCGACGCGGTTTCTGTCGATGCTGGATTTCGGGCCGGCCGAACTGACGGCCTGCCTGTCGCGCGCCGCAAAGCTGAAGGACGCTCGCGCCGCCGGCCGAAGGCACGAACAGCCGCTCGAGGGTCTTCACGTCGCGCTGCTCTTCGAGAAGCCGTCGCTGCGAACCCGTGCGACGTTTCAGATTGCGGTGCGCGAGCTCGGCGGTTACTCGATCGAGCCGCCCGAAGACGTGGCTCTCGGCGGGCGCGAGTCGATCGGCGACGTCGCGCGGAACCTTGAACGTTGGGTCGCCGCAGCCGTCGTGCGGACGTTCGCCCAGGCGCGGCTCGAGGAATTCGCCAACGCGGCCCCGCGCCTGCGCGTGATCAACGCGCTCACTGACCAAGAGCATCCCTGCCAGGCGCTCGCTGACTGCCTCACGCTGACCGAACGTCTCGGGGATCTCAAGGGCCGGACCATCGCGTTCGTTGGGGACGGCAACAACGTGGCGGCGTCACTCGCTCAGGCTGTCGTGATGCTGGGCGCGACCATGCGGATCGCCTCGCCGAAAGCATTCACGCTACCTGAACCGTTCCAGAAGAGCGTTGAAGCCTGCGCGGCCGACGAGGGGCGTCTCGAGCTGATGACGGACCCGGCGGCTGCGGTCCGTGGCGCTGACGCCGTCTACACGGACGTCTGGACGTCGATGGGCCAGGAATCAGAGGCCGCCAGCCGCCGCAAGACGTTCGCGAAATACCAGGTCAACTCCGCGCTGATGGCGAAGGCTGCGCCGAACGCGCTGTTCATGCACTGCCTGCCGGCCCACCGCGGCGACGAGGTGACCGACGAGGTCATCGATTCGAAGGTGTCCGTTGTGTTCGACCAAGCCGAGAACCGCCTGCACACACAGAAGGCGCTCCTGGCGATGCTGGTCGCTGGATAAGTCAAACCGACTTGAGCTGCGGCCTGGAATTGAGCGCCGTGACGAGGCCTGACCGCAGCTCCCGCTCGCTCGCAACCCCGAATCCAAGATCGCGCAGCCGGCCGTCGTTCAAACCGTAGATCCACGCGTGAACGACTATCGGCTGCGCGCGCCTCCACGCGTCCTGAACAACCGTCGTCTTGCACACGTGCAGGGCCTGCTCAATCACGTTGAGCTCGCAGAGTCGGTCCGCACGCGCCTCGAGATCACCGGCGTTGTCCACCTCGACGTGGTACTTCGTGTGGACATCCTGGACGTGGCGCAGCCAATTGTCGATGAGGCCGAGACGTGCGCCGTCGAGTGCGGCGCGCACGCCGCTACAACCGTAGTGCCCGCACACGATGATGTGCCGCACCTGGAGCACGTCGACGGCGTACTGAAGCACGGAGAGGCAATTGAGATCGCTGTGGACCACGACGTTGGCGACGTTACGGTGCACGAACAGCTCGCCCGGCCTGAGGCCGACGATCTCGTTCGCGGGAACGCGGCTGTCGGCACACCCGATCCACAAGTACTCGGGCGCCTGCTGCGCCTTCAGCTTCGCGAAGAAGTCGGGGTGCTTCGCGACGCACGAAGCTGCCCACCGACGGTTGTTCTCGAACAGGTCCGGCAAGCTCGTCAAACTCTCTCCTTTTACCGGTTCACGTTACGCGCAGCCGGCGGGTATTTATTATGTCTAAAGAATGCGCACGCTCGATGACTTACGGTGTTTTGCCGTCACCCACAGCCTCTTCGAGCCAACGACCCTCGAACGGGCCCTGGACGCGTTGGCGTTCGTGCAGGCCGATCCGATTCGCGCGCCGGCCCGCGCGCAGGACTTAACCCTTCGGCCGCGCGTCGAGAGCTATCGCGCCGGCGATCTGGAACGGCTCTACTCGACGCTGTCGGTCGAGGAAGACGTGTTCATCAACTACGGCTTCATCACGCGACCGCTGCAGGCGCTCATGCACCCCCGAACAGGTTGGTCCCGATGGCCAACCGCGCGAAGCCGCCGCGCAAAGGCCGTCCTCGCGTTCGTGCTCGAGCGCGGGGCCGTACATCCGCGGGAAGTCGAGGCGCACTTCTCACACGGAACTGTGACGAACTACTGGGGCGGCTCGTCGCACGCCACGACCCATTTGCTCGACCTGCTTCACTACCAGGGGAAGTTGCGCGTCGCGCGCCGCGAACGCGGCATTCGCGTCTACGAAATCCGCGAGCATGGCCCTGGACCGGCCGGCGCTATTGCGCGCCGGGGATGCATCGACGCTCTCGTGGACACGGTCGTGCAGATGTACGCGCCGCTGCCCGCGGCAAGCCTCTCGTTTGTGGTGGGCCGGCTGCGCTACGCCGTGCCGCAATGGCGCAACGAGCTGGGCGCGGCACTCTCCCGCGCGCGACTGCGGCTCGCCCGTGCCCGGATCGACGGCATCGATTGGTACTGGCCGCCCGACGTCAGCATCCTCGACGAGCCCGCGCCAACCGCCGTCCGCTTTCTGGCCCCGTTCGATCCTGTCGTGTGGGACCGCCGTCGCTTCGAGCTGCTCTGGGGCTGGCCGTATCGGTTCGAAGCCTATACGCCAAAACCAAAGCGCAGATTTGGCTACTATGCCTTGCCACTCCTGTGGCGCGATCGAGTCGTCGGTTGGTGCAACGTGTCGATCGTTCGCGGTGAGATGCGAGCCGAGTTCGGTTATGTTCGTTCGCGACCGCGCGAGCGAACGTTCAAAATAGAACTCGATGCGGAAGTCGAGCGAATGCGCGCCTTTCTGAGGGGCGTCAACGACCTCCCTGGGACGTGATCGTCTTTGCGGTCCCTCCTAGGAACTTCCTGAAGAACTGCTCCATGCGGTCGAGCGTGTAGAGCCAGCGGCTGTGCAGCATCGATTCGTGCGTGTCGTCCGGAAAGACAATCAGCTCGTAATACACGTCACGCTGCCGCAGCAGCTGCACGAGCCCTGTCGTCTGCTGAAACGCCACGTTGCGATCGTCGTCTCCGTGCACCAGAAGCACCGGCGACTTCCATCCGTCGATCGCACCGACGACGGAGGACTTGAACGAGACGGAATCCGGGTCGAGCGAGCTGCCCCAGAGGTGAACGCCGGCGAGATCCACACCCGCCTTGAAGATGTCCGAGTTGCGCGCCAGTGCCTGCGCGGTCAAAACACCGCCGTACGACAGGCCCCAAATGCCGATGCGTTCGGGATCGACGTCAGGACGCGACTGCAGGTATTTGCCGGCCACTGCGACATCCTGATACTCCGCGTTGCCGCGTCCGCCTGTGTTGGGCGCCATCCGGAACGATCGGCCGTAGCCGATTCCACTGCGGTAGTTCACCGACAACACGATGTAGCCCTGATCGGCGAGCCATTGATTGATGCCGTACGCCCAGTGATAGAACTGCATGTAGTGATAGCCGAGCAGCATCTGACGCACGGGACCGCCGTGCACGAAGACAATCGCCGGCCGCCTCTCCCCCGGACGAAGATTCTTCGGCAGGAAGAGTTGATTCTTGATCTCGAGCCCGTCTGGCGCCTTCGTCAGCACTAATTCCGGCTTGACGTGCGCATCCATCGGGAACACGCCGTACGACTTGGGATACACGATCTTCTGAGCAACCGTTCCACTTGACGTCGTAACCGGCCAGATGCCGACTGATTGCGGCATCTTCCAGTCGGCACTGAGCGTCGCGAGATTCTTCCCCGACGCGAGCGGCGCCGGGGATGTCTCGATGCCTTCGCCCGTCGTGATCTGACGCGGTGATCCGCCCGCGACAGGCACCGCCCAGATGTGGCGGCGCTCGATGTCCTTGGCGTTCGTGCAGTAATAGAGCGTCGCGTTATCGGCCGACAACGCGACCGACGTCTGATCCTCGATCAATCCATCAGTAGTCGTGAGCAGGACCGGTTTCGCATTCGGCACCGAGAGATCGATGGAGTAGTAGCGCTCCCACTCGTCGACGGGACCTGCGGGCGTCTCCACTGGCGGAGTCTGCGCGCCGCGTCCGCCGCGTCCGCCGCCGCCAACGTTCACCGGCACAATTAGGTATTTCCCCGCCAACCGGACGTTGTTGAGATTTGTAAACAAGCGATCCTTCGGCTGGTTGTGCCAGATCTCGCTCGCGTCGCCCGTCATCGCATCGCCTTTCCAAACCGATGCTGTATAGCCGCCGCGGAACGTTGACTGCGACAAGCCCGGAATGTTGGCAACCGGAGCCGACGGTGCTGGCTGATCGGGCTGCGCTCCGCGGCCCTGACCGCGTCCGCCGCGGCCCGCAGCGTTGCCTGTCTGGAACGCCGGACCGTTTGGAATGCCAATGCCTCCGCCGCCTTGCTGCGCCTGCTGGCCGAACGGAAGGCCCGGACGCCTGACGAAGTAAATGGTTCTGCTGTCTGCAGCCCAGAGTGGCGTCGTGTCGAAGTCGACGCTCGGCGAGATGTACTTCACCGTCCGTGTCGGAACATCGTAAACCATCACGAAGCTGTGGTCGGTGCGCGTGCTGACGAACGCGATTTTGCGTCCGTCCGGCGACCACTTCGGGCCGCTCTGCACACCCCACTGTGTGATGAACGGTTTCTCGCCGCGATCCACTGGCGAGGCGATGGCGGTCGGCGTCACGCGCGCACGATAGATCTGGCCGTCCTTCACGAACAGCACGGAGCTGCCATCCGGCGCGAGCTCCGGGTTCAGCGCGTCGCGGACAACGCGCCAGGAGGCGCCGCCGGCGGTTCGTGCGGCCCAGACCGCGCGTTCTGGTCCATCGGGATCGGCGGTCGGATTCGCCACCCACCCGTCACGATTCGGCACCGTGCCACGATTGAAAATCACCGTCGAACCATCATCGGAAATGCGGATGCCGGAAAGGTCCACGCCGTTGTCGGTGACAAAACTGGTCAGACGCACCGGCGCAAACGCCGGACCGACGGCCGTATATGCGTTTCGCTTCCCCTCTTCAAACGTGGTCCACGCAATGCGGTCCACTTTTCGGGCCGCTACCAGCTCCAGCGGCGACGCCGGGCTGAGGAATCGCTGGTAGGCCGGACTCGAGGCAATCGTGCGAATTGGCGGGGCAATGGGGCGTTGGGCGCGGATGACCGGGGCCAACAGGACCGCGACATGAATCGCAGCAACGAGCGTGAGCACAGGGCGTCGCGACATCCAGAACCTCCGGCGCAGAGTTTACTCCGATATGCCGGCTTGATATTCTTTCGCGTCATCGGGAGGAGGTGCTCGTGATCCGCCAGTCTCGTTCCAGGTACGTGCCGCTGCAGTTCTTGGTGCTCGGCGCGCTGCTCGTGCTCGTACCCACAACGGCCATCCGTCTCCAGGGCCAGGCGACCGGGCAGCAAAGTGCGCTGGCCGCACGGGTCGTGGCGTTGCGCGGCGGCACGGTGCTCACCGCCACCAAGGGCACGATCCCGAACGGAACGGTCGTTCTTCGCGACGGCAAGATTGCCGCCGTCGGCGCGAACATCTCCATTCCAGCCGGCGCCGACATCATCGACACGACGGGACAGTTCGTGTCGCCGGGGTTGATCGACGCGCACTCGCACATCGCGAACGACGCCATTAACGAAGGCGGAACGACCGTCAGTTCGATGACGGGGATGGAAGACGTCCTCGATCCGACCGACATCAACATTTACCGCGACCTGGCTGGCGGCCTGACCGTGGCCAACGTTCTCCACGGCAGCGCGAATCCGATCGGCGGCAAGAATCAGGTGATCAAACTGCGCTGGGGCAAGACGCGCGCGGAGGACATCAAGTTCGAAGGCGCGATGCCAGGCATCAAGTTCGCGCTTGGCGAGAACCCGAAGGACATGGCGACCGGGGCGCCGCAGACCGGTCCGCGACGCTACCCGATGACGCGGATGGGCGTCGAGTTCGTCATCCGTGAGGCCTTCACGCGCGCGAAGGCGTACCAGAAGGCGTGGAAGGATTACGAGAAAGCAAAGGCGTCTGGCGACGCACTACCGCCGCGCCGCGACCTGCAGCTGGAGCCGCTCGTCGAGATCCTCGAGGGCAAGCGCCTCGTGCATGCGCACGCGTATCGCGCCGACGAGATCCTGATGCTGATGCGCCTGGCCGAGGAGATGGGCTTCAAGATCTCAACGTTCCAGCACGTGCTGGAGGGCTACATCGTCGCGAAGGAAATGGCCGCGCATGGTGCCGGCGGCTCGACGTTCTCTGACTGGTGGGCGTACAAGGTCGAAGCGGTGGATGCGATTCCGCACAACGCCGCGATCATGCATCGCAAGGGCGTTCTCGTTTCGATCAACTCGGACAGCGCCGAGCACGCACGCCGCTTGAACACCGAGGCCGCCAAGACCATCAAGTGGGGCGGCCTGTCAGAAGACGAAGCGCTCGCGACGGTCACGATCAATCCCGCGAAGCAGCTGCGCATCGACAATCGGGTCGGGTCGATCGAGCCCGGCAAGGATGCGGACGTCGTCATCTGGAACCATCATCCGCTCAGCACCTATGCGATCGTCGAACGCGTCTACATCGACGGCACCGTGTACTACGATCGTCGCTCGGAGGAAGGCCGGCTCACGTCACTGCGCAAGGAAAAAACGTCGCTGACGACGACGGAAGGCGGCAACCGGCCGAGCACCGGCAACCCGCCGGAACCCCCGAAGAGCGGAGACGAACGAACCGGCGGTCCACGCGTCAACGAAGAGAGTTCAGCCACGACTGGAACGGCCGGATCATCGCAACCCGCGGCAGCCCAGACCGCGCGTCCGGCGCCTGGCAGCGGTCCCGTCGTCGCGATCACGAACGCCACGATTCATCCGGTGACACAAGCCACGATTCAGCGCGGCACGATCGTGCTGCGCGGTGCACGAATCGAGGCGCTCGGCGCCAACGTGTCGGTTCCGGCTGGTGCAAAAGTCATTGATGCAGCGGGTGCGGATGTGTATCCCGGCTTCATCAACGCGCGGACGCAGATGGGGCTCAACGAGCCAGG
>Ga0114129_10005868_pt1 | contig 17387 bp, 16 predicted proteins | sample RhiMetdeltSRZDD1_FD_80071 | JGI IMG/M metagenome (GOLD analysis project Ga0114129, IMG submission 80071) | Populus rhizosphere microbial communities from Tennessee, USA - Rhizosphere MetaG P. deltoides SRZDD1 (version 2) (version 2) | ecosystem: Host-associated > Plants > Roots > Rhizosphere >... | reverse complement strand
CCACTCCAGCGGCTGGGAGATGATCGCCTCGCCCGAGATGTTCCTGGCCGCGGCGGGCGAGCGGACCAGGCGCATCAAGCTCGCCACCGGCGTCGTCTCGCTGCCCTATCATCATCCGTACAACGTCGCCCAGCGCATGGTGCAGCTCGACTACATGACGGGCGGGCGCGTGATCTTCGGCTCCGGGCCGGGCGCGCTCGCCTCGGACGCCCACACTCTCGGGATCGACCCGATGCTGCTGCGCGACCGTCAGGACGAGGCTATCGGGGTCATCCGCCGCCTGATGCGCGGCGAGCGCCTGACCGTCACGTCGGACTGGTTCACGCTGCAGGACGCCAAGCTGCAGCTGCTGCCGCTGCAGGAGGAGATGCCGTTCGCGGTCGCCTCCCAGATCAGCCCCTCGGGGATGACGCTGGCCGGCAAGCACGGCATCGGTATCATCTCGATCGGCTCGCTGTCCGAGGAAGGGCTGAACGCGCTGCCGACGCAGTGGGGCTTCGCGGAGGCCGCCGCCGCCGAGCACGGCCAGACCGTCGACCGGAAGAACTGGCGCGTCCTCATGAGCTGGCACATCGCCGAGACGCGCGAGCGGGCCCGCGCCGAGGCCCGCGACGGCCTGTTCCGGCACAACAACGAGTACATCACGGCGACCCTCCAGCGGCCCGGCGCGCGCGCGTTCAAGACCCCCGACGAGGCGGTGGACAAGACAGCCTTCGTCCCGGGCGCCGTCGCGACGATCGGCACGCCGGACGATCTCGTCGCGCGCATCAAGTCGGTGCTCGAGATCTCCGGAGGATTCGGGACCGTCGTCGGCTTCGTCCACGACTGGGCCAACCCGGAGAACACGATGCGCAGCTGGGACATGGTGGCGCGCTACGTGGTGCCGGAGATCAACGGCTACCTCGCCGGCCTGCGCACGTCGCGCGAGTTCGTCGCCAGCAACCGCGAGTACTTCAATCGCGCGCGCCAGGCCGTGATGGCGAAGATCACCGAGAACCCGGCGGCGGCCGAGGCCCTCAAGGTCACGAAGTCGCCGCTGCTGGCCGCCGCGGCCGGCGCCGTGCCCGACCTGGGCGCGGCCCCCGACGGGCGCACGAGCTGACTCAGGGGTCGGCGGTGACCTCCACGCGGTTGTCGTGGAAGACGGCGCCGCCGCCCATGTCGGAGTCGCGCTCGGCCACGGTGGCGTTGGCGTTGGCGCCGCCCGCCACCCGCTTGGGCCAGTAGCCCTTGCTGGCGGCCACCACCCCCGGCCGCACGGCGTCGCTCACCCGCACGCGCGCCCGGAACTCCCCGCGGTCGTTGTAGACGCGCGCGACGTCGCCCTCGCAGAGGCCGCGGGCCCGGGCGTCGTCCGGGTGCAGCACGATCGCCGGCGCGCCCTGCCGCCGCTCCAGCTCGGGCACGTTGGCGAACATCGAGTTGAGCAGATAGTGCGAGGCCGGCGCGATCAGCGCCAGCGGGAAGCGCCGCGCCAGCTCCGTGCCGTCCTGGGTCGCCTCCTCCGGGGGCGTGTAGCCCGCGACCGGGTCGAGGCCCGCGTCGGCCATCGCCGGGGCGACGAACTGCAGGCGGCCGGACGGGGTCGGAAATCCGTCGGCGAACGGCACGAACGGCGTCGGCACCGCGAGGCGCCGCCAGCCCTCGCGCTTGAGGCCCTCGAGCGTCATCCCGGCCAGCGCGGGATCGGGCGCGGCCAGCACCGCTCGGGCCAGGTCGTCGTCGCTGTCATAGACGCACGGCTCCGTCATTCCGAGGCGACGGGCCAGACGGCGGAACATCTCGGTGTGCGGCAGGCACTCGCCGGGGGCGGCGACCGCGGGCTCGTTCCAGCCGAGATAGATGTGGCCGTACGCGTGGTGCAGGTCGGCGTGCTCGGTCTGCATGGTGCTCGGCAGCAGCAGGTCGGCGTAGTCGGCGGTGTCGGTCTGGAAGTTGTCGACGACGATCGTGAAGAGATCCTCGCGGGCAAGCCCGCGGCGGACGCGCCCCTGATCGGGCACGCTCGCCATCGGGTTGCTCGCGTAGATCAGCAGCGACTGGACCGGCGGGTCGTCGACGTCGAGCAGCGCCTCGGCGAGGCGCGTCATGCTCAGCCGGCGAGTGCCGGGCGGTCGCAGGTCGTCGCGCCAGAGCGCGGCCCAGTTGCCCCGGAAGAACCCGCGCGTGTCGTAGACGGCCCCGCCGCCCGGATAGCGCCAGTCGCCGGTGACGCCGGGGATGCACGTGATGGCGCGGACGGCCATGCCGCCGCCGGCGTGACGCTGCAGCCCCATCGTGACGCGGATGCCGGTGGGCCGCGTGGTGGCCAGCCGCTGTCCGAGCGCGACGATGCGCTCGCGCGGCAGGCCGGTGATCTCGCTCACGCGCTCGGGCGGGAACTCGAGGATGCGGCGCCGGAACTCCTCCCAGCCGACCGTGTGGGCCTCGATGAACTCGCGGTCCTCGCGGCCCTGCGCGACGACCACGTGGAGGAGGCCGAGGGCGAGGGCGGCGTCGGTCCCAGGCCGCACCGCCAGGTGCTCGTCGGCCTCGGCGGCGGTGCGCGTGCGGATCGGATCGATGGCCACCACGTGGGCGCCGTCGCGGCGGGCCGCGTCGATGTACTTCCACAGGTGATGGTTCGTCGTCAGCGTGTTGGTGCCCCATAACAGGATCAGCTTCGAGGCGGCGAAGGTCTCGGGGTCCATGCCGACCCGGTTGTCGCCCAGCGTGTAGCCGGTGCCCACACCACCCGCGATCGTGCAGATCGTCATCATGTGCTGGGAGGTGCCGAGCACGTTCCACAGCCGCCGGCCGGCGCCGTACACCCCCTGCAGCATCCCCATCGACCCGGAGCCGTAGTACGGCCAGAGCGCCTGGGGCCCGTGGCGGGCGATGATGGCCGTCCAGCGCGTGGCGATCTCGTCCAGGGCGTCGTCCCAGCTGATGCGCGTGAACCGGCCCTCGCCCTTGCCGCCGGCGCGGCGGAGCGGGTACAGGAGCCGGTCCGGTGAGCGCGTGTAGTCGAGGTACCGGTGCACCTTGGCGCACAGCGCGCCGCGCGTGTACGGGTGCCGGCGGTCGCCGCGCAGGCTCACGGCCGTGCCGTCCCGGACGGTCACGACCCAGCTACAGGTGTCCGGACAGTCGAGCGGGCAGGCGCCGACGACGTCGCGGGCGACGGGATCGAAGGTCATGGCGCGGTCTCCTCCCCCGGGCATACGGCGCAGCCTGGATTAGAGGGTGGTTCCGAATCAATTCCCTTCGGGGTAATGTCGGGCCGGCGGCCTGAACCAGCGGGACGCCGGACCTGGAGGATCGCGATGGCAGACAGGATTCGTGTGGGCATCGTGGGAGCGACCGTGACGCAAGGGGGCAGCGGCTGGGGGGCCAATGCCCACGTGCCCGCCCTGAAGGCACTACCCGACTTCGAGCTGAAGGCCGTGTGCACCGCGCACGAGGACACCGCCAAGGCGTCGGCCGCGGCCTTCGGGGCCGAGCGGGGCTTCCACCGGTTCAGCGACATGGCGGCGCACCCGGAGGTCGACCTCATCGTCGTGTGCGTGCGGGTGCCCGGCCACCACGAGCTGGTCATGGCGGGCCTGCAGGCCGGCAAGGCCGTCTGCTGCGAGTGGCCGCTGGGCAGGACGCTGGCCGAGGCGGAGGAGATGGCCGGGCTCGCGCGTCAGCGCTCGCTTCCGACCATCGTCGGCCTGCAGGGACGCAGCGACCCCGCGATCCTGTACGCGCGCGACCTGATCCAGGGCGGCCACATCGGCGAGGTGCTCACGGCGCATCTGAACGTCGCGGTGCCGGCCGTGCTGCAGCGCGGCCCCGGCCGCATCTGGCAGGGCGTGCGGGCCAACGGCGCCAACACGCTCACCATCGCCGGCGGCCACGCCATCGACGCGATGTGCGCCGTCCTCGGCGAGTTCGCGGAGCTCTCGGCCCGCCTGGCGACCCGGATCCCGGAGTGGCGAACCCCGGAGGGCAAGGCGGTCCCGGTCGATTCACCGGACAGCATCACCGTGGTCGGCCGCCTGGTGAGGGGCGCCGAGGTCTCGATCAACGTGGCCGCCGTTCCCTCGAATCCCAGCGGCAACCGGCTGGAGATCTATGGGCGCGAGGGCGCGCTGATCGTCCGCACGGACGGCTCGCTCAACATCGGCCCGAGCCAGGTCCACGCGGGCAAGGGCAAGGAGCCGATGACGGCGATGCCCATCCCGGCGAAGTACCGGGTCGTTCCGGAGGGCACGCTGAGCGGCCAGCCCTACAACGTCGCCCAGGCCTACACGCGGGCCACGGGTGCCCTGCGCCGTAGCGGGTCCTTCGACGTCGACTTCGGCCTGGCCGTCCAGCGCCACAAGCTGATCGACGCGATCGAGCGGTCGTCGTCCTCGGGCCGCTCGGTGAGGGTGGAATAGCGTGCTCGACACCGCGCTGGCGCCGGGGCGCCCCGCCGCCGACGAGTGCCTCCCCTACTATTTTCAGTACATCGACCTCGTCCCCGACGGGCACGTCGTGCAGCTCCTCGAGCGCCAGATCACCGAGAGCGCGGCGTACCTGGCCTCCTTCACGCCGGATCAGACACTCTGGCGCGAAGGGCCGAAGGAGTGGAACATCGTCGAGATCGTCGGGCACCTCGCCGACACCGAGCGCGTCTTCGGCTACCGCGCGCTCCGCATCGCCCGCGCCGACCGGGTCATGTGGACGCAGGTCGAGTTCGGCGACTGGGCGGCGGCCGCCAACTTCCAGCGTCGGCCGCTCGGCGACGTCGTGGCCGAGTACGCGGCGGTGCGCGCCGCGTTCGTCGCACTCCTCCGGGGCCTGGACGTGGCGGCCTGGGAGCGCCGCGCGCCGGCCGACTGGACGCTCCGCAGCGTGCGCGCCGTCGCCTACGCGATGGCCGGTCACGAGCTCCATCACCTGGCGAGCATTCGCCGCCAGCAGGGCCGCTGAGATGGAAGACGTCTACTGCTTCGGCGGCAATCCGCTGGATCGGGCCAGCGAGCGCCGCGACGACGCCGAGTGGATCGCCAAGGTGCTCGACGACCCGGACACCCGACTCCTGGCCCTGCGCGATCTGAAGCCGTTCACGCGCGGCACGACGGTGCCGGCGCTCGACTGGCAGCCGGTGGCCCCGTGGCGCGACCAGATCGACGGCGGCGCGCCGCTGATCTTCCTCGGCCTCGACGACGGGCGCGCGCACTTCGCGATCGATGCGGCCGGAGCGGCCGTCGCGCCCGACGTCGACACCGAGCTGATCGACGTGCGCGCCCTGGCGCCCACCATCGCCCCCGGCGAGGCGGCGATCCTCGCCGAGGCCCGCTCCCTCCTCGACTGGCACGCCCGACATCGCTTCTGCGCCCAGTGCGGATCGCCGACCCGTCTGGCGTCGGCCGGGTGGAAGCGGAGCTGCCCCGACTGTCGCGCGTCCCACTTCCCCCGCACTGATCCCGTCGTGATCATGCTCGCCATCCGGGGCGATCGAGCCCTGCTCGGCCGCAACCGTCGCCGCCCCGGCGCCCGGTTCTCGTGCCTCGCCGGCTTCGTCGAGCCGGGGGAGACTCCGGAGGAGGCGGTACGGCGAGAGGTACGCGAGGAGGCGGGCGTGCGCTGCGGGCGCGTCCGCTACCTGGCCGCGCAGCCGTGGCCCTTCCCGTCGAGCCTGATGATGGGGTTTCTCACCGAGGCCCTGACCGAGGAGATCACCGTCGACCCCGAGGAGATCGCCGAGGCGCGCTGGTTCTCGCGCGACGAGATCCGCGAGATGGTCGCACGCGCCACCGCCGGCCCCGACGACCCCTCGCGGGTGTCGCTGCCGGCGCCCATCGCGATCGCCCATCACATCTGCCGCCGATGGTCGAGCGGCCTCGACAGCGTGTGACGACCGCCATGGCCGAGCCCTCGCCGCTGCCGAACGACGTCCTCCCCGCGGGTATCCGGGCGCGCTTCGTCTCCGACGTCAATGGCCTGCGCATGCACGTGCTCGAGGCCGGCTCGGCGGCGCCGGGCCGGCCCTGCGTCCTGTTGCTGCACGGCTTTCCCGAGCTCGCGTATTCCTGGCGCGCGGTCATGCCGGCGCTGGCCGCCGCGGGGTTCCACGTCATCGCCCCCGACCAGCGCGGGTACGGCCGCACGACCGGCTGGAGCGCGAACTACGACGACGATCTCCGGCCGTTCCGGCTGCTGAACAGCGTGCGCGACGCGCTGGGGCTCGTGGTGGCGCTCGGCTACCGCTCGGTCGCGTCGGTCGTCGGCCACGACTTCGGCGCCTCGGTCGCCGCCTGGTGCGCCCTGCTGCGCCCCGACGTCTTCCGGTCCGTCGCGCTGATGAGCGCACCCTTCGCCGGGCCGCCCGATCTCCCGTTCGACACCGACCGCCATCCGCCCCAGGTTCCCGCGAGCCCCACCATCCACGAGGCGCTCGCGGCCCTGCCCCGGCCACGCAAACATTACCAGTGGTGGTACTCGACCCGCGCCGCGAACGCCCAGATGTGGCACTGCCCGCAGGGCCTTCACGACTTCCTGCGCGCCTACTTCCACCACAAGAGCGCCGACTGGAAGCACAACACGCCGCACCGGCTGGCCGCGTGGTCGGCCGAAGAGCTGGCGAAGATGCCGACCTACTACATCATGGACCTCGCCGACGACATGCCGGCGGCGGTGGCGAAGGCAATGCCGTCGCCGCAGGAGATCGCCGCCTGCCGGTGGCTGCCGGAGGACGAGCTGGCCGTCTATGCCGCCGAGTATCAGCGCACCGGGTTTCAGGGCGGCCTCAACTGGTATCGCTCGCGCAGCAGCGGGGCGTTCGAGTCAGAGCTGCAGCTGTTCTCGGGGCGGACCATCGACGTGCCGTCGATCTTCATCTCGGGGCGGAGCGACTGGGGTGTCTATCAGCGACCGGGAGCGGTCGAGCGCATGCAGGACACGGCGTGCACGCGCTTCGTCGGTTGCCACCTGCTCGACGGCGCCGGGCACTGGGTACAGCAGGAGCAGGCGGCCCGGGTCAGCGAGCTCCTCCTCGACTTCCTGAAGGCGCACGCCGCGTAAGCCGCCGGGTCGGGCGAGCCAACCGGGCGATGCCTGTGCGAATATTCAGGTGGTCGGGCGGGCCCAGTGGGATGCAGGGGAAGTGACGATCAACGCTCGCCACGGCCGAGAGGATGAGCATGGACCACGTAGAGTTCGATCGCGAGCCGGCGGCCAACCTGACGACGCTGGTCATGGCGTTCGGGGGATGGATCGATGCCGGTCGGGCGGCCACGGGCGCCCTGCGCCACCTGGCCCGCGACCTACAGGCCGAGCGGGTCGCACGGATCGACCCCGAAGAGTTCTTCGTGTTCAGCCAGGAGCGGCCCGAGGTGCGCATGAGGGCCGACGGCGGCCGCGACATCCACTGGCCGCTGAGCGAGTTCCTTGCCTGCCCTCCTGAGCGTGGGCGTGACGGCCTCCTGCTGTTCTGCGGCCCGGAGCCGCATCAGCGGTGGAAGACGTATACGAAGGCGTTCCTCGGTGTGACCGAGCGCTGTGGGGTGACACGCATCGTCTCGCTCGGCGCGCTCCTGGCGGGCGCGCCGCACACCCGTCCGGTGCGGGTCACGGCGCGCGCCACCGACGCCGCCTCGCGGTCCATGCTCGAGGCCTGGGGCATCTATCGCCGCCCGACCTACGAGGGCCCGACCGGTATCTCCTCGGTCGTCCTTGACGCCGCGGAACAACGCGGCATCCAGCACGTCGGCTTCATGGGCCAGGCCCCGCACTACCTCCAGGACTCCGAGAATCCGGCGGCGATCGAGAGCCTGGTGACCTATGTGGCCCGCCTGCTCAATTTGAGCCCGGACATGTCGAACTTCGCCGAGGCCATCCGGGAGTTCCGCGCGCAGTGCGATCAGGCGGTGGCTCGGGATCGCGCCACCCGGGAGCACGTCAAGCGGTTGGAGCAGGAGTACGACGCCGAAGCAGGCGAGGAGCGGCAACCCCTCCCGAGTGGAGAGGTCGACTCGGACAAGCTCATGCAGGAGCTCCAGGACTTCCTGCGCAAGCAGCGGGAAGGTGGCGGGACAAGCTAACCCTGTCGAGGAGGAACCCATGGACATGACGCGTCGTGACTTGGCGGTGGCAGGTGCGTGTGCGCTCGTCGCTCCCGGCCTCTTGCTCGGCAGCCTCACCGGCGCCGAGGCCGCCGCCGAGGCGGCGGTCACCGAGAGCGTCGAAATCTTACGGACGGGGCTGCTCGAGGCCGACCGGACCAAGCTGGAGCAGGTCACGGCGGCGCAGATCAGCTACGGGCACTCCGATGGCAGGGTCGAGACCAAGGAACAGTTCGTCCACGCCGTGATGACCCGCAAGCAGGTCGTCAAGTCGCTCGCCTTCCCCGAGCTCAAGGTGGCGGTCGTCGGCGACGCCGCCATCGCGCGTCACATCTATCTGGCCGAATCCGAGCTCGACGGCAAGGCGACGACGACCAGGATCGGCGCGCTGCAGGTCTGGCAGAAGCAGAACGGAAGCTGGAAGCTGCTCGCGCGGCAGGGATTCAGGCTACCGGCATAGATCGACGCACGGCGGGGTCGCCCCTCGCGGAGCGGCCCCGCCCTCCGGTGCGCAGGCGGCGTGCTACGATGCCGCCCCAGACACGACGACGTGCCGGAGGAGTCTCATGAGAACGACGCTGGCAGTCCTGCTGATTGCCGCCCTCGCCGCCGGTGTGGGAGTGGGCCTGTCCACCGAGGCGGCGGCCCAGGAGGTCATCCGCATCGGCTGCCCGACCAAGACCTACTTCCCGACCATCCTCGCCACCGTCGCCAGGGACAAGGGGCTGTTCGAGAAGGAAGGGCTCAAGCCCGAGATCACGATCTACCGAGGTGGCGGCGAGACGTTCGAGGCCATCGCGGCCGGCTCGGCCGACCTCGGCACCGTCGCCGTCCCGCTGATCGCCACCTCCCGCAAGCGCGGCGTCCTGACCAAGATCGTGGGTGGGAGCGGTGACGAGTGGTCGGGGTGGATCCTCGGCGTGAAGAGCGACTCACCGATCAAGTCGGCCAAGGAGCTGGACGGCAAGAAGGTGGGCATCACGTCGGCCGGGTCCGGCACCTACACGCTGGCGCTCTGGGCCCAGAGCGAGCACAAGGTCAACTTCTCGCGCATCGGCGTCGGCGGGGGCGGGCTCGTGCCGAATCTGCTGAACAGCAACCTGGCGGCCGCCGTCATCTACTCGCCGCTGAGCTACCAGGTCGTCTCCGAGGGCAAGGTGCGCGTGCTGATCGACTTCGCCACCGCGATGCCGCCCAACCTCATCGGCGGCTGGACGGCGACCGAGAAGAACCTCACCGACCGTCGCGCCTTCATCCAGAAAGGGCTGAACGCGCTCTACGGTGCGCTGGAGTACATGCGCGCCAACCCCGACTACGCCATCAAGACCATCGCCGAGAACAACGAGCTGTCGCCCGCGATCGCCAAGATGGAGTTCGAGAAGACGTTCCTCCGGCTATCGCGCGACGGCCAGACGAAGCTGGCCGCGGTCGAGAAGGCGCTGGAGCTGGCGGCGGCCAGCGGCGTGAAGGACATGGCGCCCGCCGCCGAGGTGTTCCAGAACATGCCGATCGTCCCGACCAAGCCGTAGCCCGCTCGCCGATGCAGCGGCACGAGCGGCTCATCGTCGCCGCCAGCGTGCTGGGGATGGTGCTGCTCTGGGAGGTGCTGGTCCGCCTGGGGCGGATCGACGCGAGCCTGGCGCCGGCGCCGAGCACCATCGTCCAGGCCCTGGTGGCCCTCGCGGGACGGCCGGAGGTGCGGGCGAGCCTGTGGGTGACCGTCTGGGAGGTGCTCGCGGCCTTTCTGATCGCCGCGCCCGTCGGGCTCTTCGTGGGCTTCGTGCTCGCCGAGGTGCCGTTCCTGGGCGGGCTGTTCCGGCCGCTCGTGAACTTCCTGTTCGGCGTGCCCAAGTCGATCTTCCTCCCGGTGTTCATCCTCGTGTTCGGCGTCAGCATCCCGCAGAAGATCGCCTTCGGCGTGTTCACCACGCTGTTCGTGGTCATCGCCGGTGGCATCGCGGCCGTGGAGTCGGTGCCGCGCGAGCTGGTGCTCGTGAGTCACGCGTACGGCGCCACCCGGTGGCAGGTGATCCGCGAGATCTACCTGCCCGCGATGGCGCCGATCCTGCTCGAGTCGGCCCGGCTGGGCATGATCTTCAACATCACGGCCGTGCTGCTCTGCGAGATCTACGGCGCCCGTGACGGCATCGGCTACCGCATCGCCGCCTGGGGCGAGAACCTCCAGATGCCGCAGCTGTACGCCGCGCTGGTGCTGGTGGCCGCCGCCGCGGTCGCGGTCAACGAGCTGCTGCGGGCGGCCGAGAGCCGGCTCGGCGCCTGGAGACAGGCGCCCTGAGCCGGCCCGTCGTCGCGATCCGATCGGTCTCGCAGCGGTTCGGCGCCGACGGCGACGGCGTGCTCGCGCTGGACCGGGTCGACCTCGAGGTCCCCGACGGCCAGTTCGTGACCGTCGTGGGTCCGAGCGGCTGCGGCAAGTCGACGCTGCTGTCGCTCGTCGCCGGCCTGCGCCAGCCCTCCAGCGGCGTCGTGCTCTGCGACGGCGAGCCGATGACGGCGCCAAAGCCGCGCAAGGTGGGCGTGGTGTTCCAGGAGGCCAACCTCCTGCCCTGGCTGTCCGCCGTGGACAACGTCGCCTTCCCGCTGAAGCTCCGCCGCGTGCCCAGGCGCGAGCGCCTCGACGCCGCCCGGCGCATGCTGGAGCTCACCGGCCTGGCCGGGGCCGAGGATCGGCTGCCGCACCAGCTCTCGGGCGGCATGAAGCAGCGCGTGGCGATCGCGCGCGGGCTCGTGCAGAACCCGGCCGTGCTGCTCATGGACGAGCCGTTCGCGTCGCTCGACGAGCAGACCCGCATGGTGCTGGGGGACGAGCTGTTGCGGATCTGGTCCGAGACCCGCAAGACCGTGCTGTTCGTCACGCACAGTCTCAACGAGGCGGTCTACCTGGCCGACCGGGTAGTGGTCCTCAGCGCGCGGCCCGGCCGCGTCCTGGACGACGTCACGGTCGACCTGCCGCGTCCACGGACGTTCGCCCTGACCTCCGGCGAGCGCTTCGGCGTCCTCAAGGACCGCATCTGGCAGCACATCCGCACCGCGGAGCGGCGATGACACGCGGGCTGCGCGCGAGCCAGGCGGCGCTGTACGTGGCGATCCTCGTGGCCTGGGAGGTGCTGCCGCGCGCCGGCGTCGTCCCGCGTCTGTTCGTGCCCCCGCTGAGCGAGGCGCTCGGCACGCTCGTGCGCGAGCGCGCCGAGTATCTCGGCAGCCTGCCCACGACGCTCGGTGAGATCCTCGTCGCCTACGCGATCGCGTGCGGCGGCGGTATCCTGGCCGGACAGGTCCTCGGCGGGTCGCCCACCGCGCGCCGGATGCTCCTGCCGGTGATCCGCGCGGGCTACGCGGTGCCGCTGGTGGTGCTCTACCCGGTGATGCTGGTCTGGTTCGGTCTGGGGCCGGAATCGAAGGTCGCCTTCGCGGCGATCTACGCCTTCATCCCGACCATGCTCACCGCGCTGGCCGGCGTGGCGGCGCTGAGCCCCGCCCTGGCCGAGACCGCTCGGGCGCTCGGCGCGACGCGGGCGCAGCAGATCCTCTACGTCGCCCTGCCGGCGAGCCTGCCGTCCAGCGTGGCGGCGCTGCGGTTGGGCGGCGCGCTCGTGATCGTCGGAGTGATCGTGGCCGAGATGCTGGGGGCGGGCGCCGGCCTCGGCTTTCTCATCACGCGCCAGCGCACGATGCTCGACAGCCCCGGGGTCTACGCCGGGATCGTGCTCGTGCTGGCGATGACCGGTCTGCACGAGGCGCTGCTACGCCGGCTCGAGCGGCGGGTCGCGGCATATCGCGCGGCTTGACGCGATAGCATCACGACGAGGAAAGGATCCGATCATGGCTCTGCCGCTCCTGGCGACCACGGTGGTGGGCAGCTATCCGCAGCCCGACTGGCTCGTCGACCGCAGCCTGCTCGCCAAGGGCGTCCCGCGCGTGCGCCAGCGGGACATCTGGCGGGTGGCGGAGCCGTTCCTCGAACAGGCCCAGGACGACGCCACCCTCCTGGCCATCGGGGAGCTGGAGCGGGCGGGCATCGACGTCATCACCGACGGCGAGATCCGGCGCGAGAGTTACTCCAACCGGTTCGCGACCGCGCTTGCGGGCGTGGACGTCGACAACCCCGGCGTGATCCGCGACCGGAACGGCAACGAGACGCGCGTGCCGCGCGTGGTCGGACGCATCGTCCGCACGCGGCCGGTCGAGGTGCGGGACATGGAGTTCCTGCGGCGCCACACGCACCGGCCGGCCAAGATCACGCTGCCGGGCCCCTTCACGCTGGCGCAGCAGGCGCGCAACGAGGCCTATCCCGACGTGGAGGCGCTCGCCATGGACTTCGCGGCGGCCGTCAACGCCGAGGCGCGTGACCTCGAGCGCGCCGGGGCCGACGTCATCCAGCTCGACGAGCCCTGGCTGCGCAACGACCCGGATGCGGCCGGCCGGTTCGCCGTGCGCGCCATCAACCGCGCCCTGGAAGGTCTCACGGTGCCGACCGCGATCCACCTCTGCTTCGGCTACGCGGCGGTGGTGCGGCACCAGAAGCCGACCGGCTACTCCTTCCTACCCCAGCTCGCCGCGACCACCGCCAGCCAGATCTCGATCGAGGCCGCCCAGCCAAAGCTCGACCTGGGCGTGCTCGCCGACCTCGCAGGCAAGACGATCATCCTGGGCGTACTGGACCTCGCCGACCCCGCGGTGGAGACCCCGGAGCAAGTGGCCGCGCGCATCCGAGCAGGTCTCCAGCGCGTCCCGCCCACGCACCTCCTCCCCGCCCCAGACTGCGGGATGAAGTACCTACCCCGCCCCGTCGCCTTCGCCAAGCTGACCGCCCTCACCGCAGGCGCCCGCCTGGTGCGGGCTGAGCTGTAGCTAGCGGAGAGTCGCGGGCCGTCGGCCTCGCGCAGGCTGATGATGAGTCGTCGCCGACCGTGGTGTCGCGCTGACGGCGGGGCGCGTGGGGGGTGGCGGCGCCATCATGGCGAGCCGTCGTCGCGTGCGCGAGCGCAGGACGGGGCGAGCGCGCGATCGGCGATTCGACTTCCCGCCGACCCAGCCCCCGTCTCGGGGGATGGGGGGCTCGCGCTCGCCCCGTCCGGAGCGAGCTTGCCGCGACAGGCGAGCCATGCGGGCGCCGCCGGCCCCCACGCGCCCCGCCGTCAGCGCGCGGCCCCGCGCGCCGCGACGGCGACCAGCTGGGGCTAGCGCGCGGCCTTCTCCGCCATCCGCTCGATCCGCGTCCACTGCGCGTCGGTGACCGGCATCACCGACAGCCGCGCGATGCGAACGAGCGGAAAGTCCTTGAACGCGGCGTCGGCCTTGATCTCGGCGAGCGTGACCGGCCGGGGGAGCCGCTTGACCGGCGCGATGTCGGCCGCGACGTACTTTCCGCTCGCGTCCTCCGGATCGGGGTAGGCGTCGGACACCGCCTTCGCGATCCCGACCACCGCCTTCTCGTTCCCGGTGTGGTAATAAAAGACGCGGTCGCCCTTCTTGAAGCCGCGAAGGTGCCGCTGCGCCAGCGCGTTCCTCACACCGCTCCAGACCGCCTTCTTGTCCTTCACGAGCTCGTCGAACCCGTAGTGAGTCGGCTCTTCCTTCACCAGCCAGTTCATACCCGCACCTGCGTCACGCCTTCGTCGGCGCCCACTTGTACACGCGCTGCAGCGCCCCGCCCATCAACGTGCGCTTGTCGCCGGCGGACAGGCGATCGCTGTGGCGGAACGAGTCGACACCCTGCTGATACGTGAGCAACCCGACCGCGCGAGTCCAGTCGGTCCCCCACAGGCAGCGATCGAGGCCGAAGGCGTCGAAGATGCGCGCGAGCGGATCCCAGATGTCCTTGAAGGGGTAGGCCTCGCGCGAGAGCGTGCACGCGCCGGTGATCTTGATCGCGACGTTTCGATGCGCGGCGAGCGCGAGCACCTTCGGCAGGTCGGCGAAGGGCTGCGCCGGCGGCGGCGGCTCGAACGGCTGCTGCAGGCCGAGGTGGTCGATCACGATCGACGTGGCCGGGTTGCGGGCCGCCAGCGCCCCGGCCTGCTCCAGGCGCCCCCAGCACAGGATGTTCACCGGGAACCCGTGGCGCGCCCCCGCCGCCAGCACCCGGTTGATGCCCGGATCGGCCGGGTCCTCGGACACGCCCCGGTTCAGCATGATCCGGATGCCGACCGTCCCGGGGGTGGCCTTCCAGTCGGCCACCGTCTCGGCGACGGCGGGCTCGGCGGGATCGACCGGCTTGATCAGCCCAAACCGGCCGGGATGCCGCTTCTGCACCTCGACGGCATAGCTCGCGTCGAAGCGGTACATGGTGAACGGCGAGATGAGCAGGGCGCCGTCGACGCCGACGGCGTCCATCTCCCTCACCATGTCGTCACCGGTGACCTCCGGTGGGCCGTGCAGCACGGCCGCCCACGGCCGGCCCGGATGATTGCGCTCGTAGGCGTGGACCTGGGCATCGATCGTCGGCATGGCGAGATCCTTTCGCCGCCCTCATCGCCTCGCGGAGCGGCCTCCTGTCGTGAGCCCTCAGCCTATCAGGCTGTGCCAGCGAACGGTTCGCCAGCGGTAGACCAGCCGAGTCGCTCCACAGCGACATCACCGAGCGTGATCGGCAGGCCTATGCGAAGATCCGGGGCGCGAATGGAGGGTAGCGCGGACCCATCCCCTACTCGCGGGGCGAGCGAAACCTCCCACCGTTTCACGAGGGACACGACATGCGCGCCACCGACACCGTCGAGATCGGCCGGACCGGGCTTCGTGTTACGCGCCTCGGACTCGGGGGCGTCGCCCTTTCCGGTGCGCCGCCCGCCACGGACCCCGAGCGGACCACCGCGGAGCGGGACGCCGTGGCGCTGATCCAGCGCAGCCTCGCGCTGGGCGTCAACTACCTCGATACCGCGCCGATGTACGGCGTGGGCGAGAGTGAGGCGCGCTATGGCGAAGCGCTGCGCGGCATCCCGCGCGGGGACTACGTGCTGTCGACCAAGGTGGGCCGTGTTCTCCAGCCGCCGGCGCCGGGATCAGCGAAGGCCACGTGGGCGTTCGACTTCAGCGCCCGGGGCGTCCGCGAGTCATTCAAGGCCTCGCTCGGCCGCCTCGGACTCGAGCGCGTCGACATCGCGTTCGTCCACGATCCCGACGACCACTACGAGCAAGCCCTGAAGGAAGCCTTCCCCGTTCTGGTCGAGCTCCGCGCCGCCGGCGTGGTCGGGGCCATCGGCGCCGGCATGAACCAGTGGCAGATGGAGCTGGCGTTCGCGCGGGAGGGCGACTGCGACTGCTTCCTGCTCGCCGGGCGCTACACGCTTCTGGACCAGACCGCGCTCTCCGAGTTCCTGCCGTACTGCGTCGAGCGCGCGATCGCCGTCGTCGCGGGCGGCCCGTACAACAGTGGCATCCTCGCGGTGGGCGCCCGCTCCGGCGCCACGTTCAACTACCGCGCCGCCTCGCCGGAGATGATGGACAAGGCCGCGCAGATCGGCGAGGTGTGCGCGCGCCATGGTGTGCCGTTGAAGGCGGCGGCGCTCCAGTTCATCCTCGCGCATCCCGCGATCGTGTCCGTGATTCCGGGCGCGCGGTCCATCCAGGAGGTCGAGGACAACGTGCGCATGGTCGAGCTTCCGATCCCCGGGGCCCTCTGGGAGGATTTGAAGGGCAGCGGCCTCATCGCCGACGCCGCGCCGACGCCGAGGAGCTGAGCGCCCCCCGCCCCTCCAAGCCGGAGGGCCCGGTCGTCGAGTACTATCGCGCAGGGAGGATCGGTGATGAGCGACACCTGCCAGGACCTCGAGTGTCTCGCCGGCATCCGCGTGGTCGATTTCACCCAGTTCGAGGCAGGGCCGTCCTGCACCGAGGCACTCGCCTGGCTCGGCGCCGAGGTCGTCAAGATCGAGAACCCGAAGACCGGCGATCCCGCCCGCCGGGTGCTCCCGGGCAAGAACCCCGACGACCCCTGGTACTTCCACATGTTCAACGCGAACAAGAAGTCGCTGACGCTCGATCTCAAGTCGCCGCGCGGGCTGGCGATCGTGAAGGAGCTGCTGAAGAAGGCCGACGTCACCGCCGAGAACATGGCCCCGGGCACGATCGAGCGCCTCGGCCTCGGCTACGACGAGGTGAAGAAGCTCAACCCGCGCATCATCTACTGCTCGATCCAGGGGTTCGGCACCGGCAGCCCGTACGAGAAGGGGCTGGCCTTCGACATGATCGCGCAGGCCGCCGGCGGCCTGATCAGCGTCACCGGCGAGGCCGATCGGCCGCCGGTCAAGCCCGGCCCGAGCTTCGGCGATACCGGCACGGGCATGCTGATGGCGATCACGATCCTGGGCGCGCTGGTCGAGCGCCAGCGAACGGGCCAGGGCCGACGGCTGCAGGTCGCGATGCAGGACGCGATGCTTCACTACATGCGGACCTGCTTCGCGGTCCAGGCGCGGACCGGGAAACCGGCCCAGCGACGCGGTGGGAAGACCGTCATGGGCAGCAACGCGCCGTCCGGCCTCTACCAGTGCAAGCCCTACGGCGCCAACGACTGGATCTACGTCATGACGAGCCGCGCCAACCCCGAGCACTGGGCGCGGCTGATGAGGCTGTTCGGGCGCGAGGAGCTGATCGACGATCCGCGCTACGCCACCGGCGCGGCGCGGATCGAGCACGAGGCCGAGGTCGACGCCATCGTCACCGCGTGGACACGCCAGCACACCAAGGAAGAGGCGATGACGCTCATCAGCGGCGTCGGCGTGCCGGCCGGGGCGGTCTTCGACACGATGGAGCTGCAGAACGACCCGAGCTTCGAGAAGCGCGGGATCATGCAGGTGATGGAACACCCCAGCGGCCCCTTCAAGATGCCGACGTGGCCGGTGCGGGTCGATGGCCGGCCGCCGCGGCTCCAGCCCTCGCCCCTGCTAGGCCAGCACAGCGCCGATATCCTCAAGACCTGGCTCGGCCTCGGCCCCGACGAGATCGCCACCTTGAAGAGCGACGGCGTCCTGTAGCCGGAAACGGGGGCCGCTCCCTGGCGGGAGCGGCCCCTGGCGCGAGACCTCAGCGGATCAGCTGTGCCACCTGAACTGCTGCGGCTTGCGGGCGGACTCCTGCGAGATCATGACGTTGACCAGGGCCGGACCCTTGAACGCCATCGCCTGGTCCAGCGCGCTCCGCAGATCTTTTGGATTCTCGACGAACCAGCCCTTGCCCCCGAAGGCCTCCATCATCTTGTCGTAGCGGGCGCCGTAGATCAGGGCATTCGGCCGGAGGTTCTGCAGTGGGTTGTCCGGATGCTTCGCGTGGCCGGGCCCGATGCCGCCGTTGTTG
>Ga0114129_10005867_pt1 | contig 17389 bp, 19 predicted proteins | sample RhiMetdeltSRZDD1_FD_80071 | JGI IMG/M metagenome (GOLD analysis project Ga0114129, IMG submission 80071) | Populus rhizosphere microbial communities from Tennessee, USA - Rhizosphere MetaG P. deltoides SRZDD1 (version 2) (version 2) | ecosystem: Host-associated > Plants > Roots > Rhizosphere >... | reverse complement strand
TGCTTGGATTCACTGGCACTTCAGCGAACCGGGCCGGTGCGGCAGCCCGCGCCAGCGCACCGCGGCGGTGCCTGCGAAACGGTTTCCTGCTTGACCGCCTACGGATTGAGCTGCTGGTAGACGGTGTTGGCGACCTTCAGGAGTTCGTCCTTGCTGATGTCGCCGGACGAGAGCGCGTAGCCCATCTTGCGATCGACCCAGTAGAACACGCGCACCCGGCCTTCTTCGGCGTAGCGGAAGGCGGTCTCGCGGTTGCCGGCAACCTCGGTGCGCACATATAGCGTGATGCGCGCGCCCTTCTGCGTTTGATACATGAAGTTCGCGACCGGACCGGTGTCGCCCGGAAGAAGGCGCCCGCCCACCAGGCTGTAGCCAACCTCGTCGAGCTGCGGCACGCGCAGCGGCGCGCCGAGGCGCTTGGAGAGCCAGGCCACGAGGTGTGCTTCCTGGTCGGCGCCGACTTCGACCGGATGGCGCACTTCGGGCGAATACGTTGCGTGGGCGATCGCTGCGCGGCGCGCCATCGCCACGCCGACATCGGCGGCGGGCGCAGCGGTCGGCCGCGACTCGTGGAGCTCCCAGCCGGACAGCGTCCCGATCAGCAGTCCGATCAGCATCCAGCCCGCGGCGAACGCGAAACGCCTCCATTGAACCCGCTTGCGCACGAAGCGCGGCGGCAGCGTCTCGGACATCACCGGGTCGTAGATACCGCGCAGCTCCTTGGCGAGCTTGCGATAGTCGGCGATGCGCTCGGCCTCCTCGGGACGCGTCGCCAGCCAGGCTTCGACCGCCATGCGGCGCTTGGCATCGAGCCTGCCGTCGGCGTACGCCTGGAGATCGCTTTCGGTGACCGGGGCTTCGCTCATTTCACCAGCTTCAGTTTTGCCGCCGCGGCAGCCGACTGCCCCAGCATCATCGTGCGCAGCTTTTCTCGCGCCCGCGACAGCCGCGACATCACGGTGCCGATCGGCACGTCGAGGGTGCGCGCGACTTCCTCGTAGCTCATCTCCTCGAGCGTGACGAGAAGCAGCACGGCGCGCTGCTCGGCGGGCAGCCGCGCGATCGAGCGGTCGAGGTCGCGCACCAGCAGGGCGTCGCCCTGCGCCGGTCGCTGCGCGAGCTCCGGCATCTCGTCGTCGATGAGATCGGTCGGTCGCGCGGCGCGCACGCGGTTCACGTGGACGTTGTGCATGACGGTGAATAGCCATGCCCGCAGATCGGTCCCGCGGCGATAGAGGTGCAGCTTCGCCCAGGCGCGCTCGAGGGTGTCCTGCACCAGGTCGTCGGCCGTGGCGCGGTCGCCTACGAGCGCCCGGGCGTAGCGTCGTAGCCGCGGGATCAGGTCGACTAGGCGCTGGGCTTCGTTCATAGCGGGAACAGGGGTGGGGAGGACCCTATTCCACGCTATTTCGGCTCGTCCGGCAATGGTGGAACCGACCGCAGGTAGGCGACCACCGCATCGAGGTCCGCCGGGGTGAGCTGGCTCGTGGTGTTGCGCACCACCTCGGCCATCGCCTCCGCGGCGACGTCTCCGTCGGGCGTCATGGCGGTCTGCAGAAACTCCTTCACCTCGGCATCGCTCTTCTTCTTGAGACGCGCGGGCGTGAGGTTCTGGGCGCTCGCACCCTCGCCCAGCTTGGCGCCGGCGAGGTACCGGTTGCGCTTCATGCCGCCGAGGAAATTGCGAGGGGTATGGCATTCGCCGCAGTGGCCAAGCGCGTTCACGAGGTAGCCGCCCCGGTTCACCACGGCGTTCGCCGACGGATCGGACGTGAACGGGCCCGGCGTGAAGAACAGAAGCTTCCAGAACCAAAGCGGCCAGCGCCAGCCGAAGGGGAATTTCAGGTTGTGCGGTTCGCTCGGTCGGTTGCTTGGCGGCAGGGTGCGCAGATAGGCCCAAAGGTCACGCAGGTCCTGGTCGTTGATGCGGGTGAACGAGGGATATGGAAACGCCGGAAAGTAGTGCGCCCCGTCAGGTCTGCGGCCTTCGCGCAGCGCGCGAACAAAATCCTGCTCGGTCCAGCGCCCGATTCCAGCCTCGGGATGCGGCGTGATGTTGGGTCCGTAGAAGGTGCCGAAGGGCGTTTTGAGCGCCCTGCCACCCGCGTACGGCTGCGCATTGTCGCGTGCCTCGGTATGGCACCCGACGCAGCCTGCCGCCTTCGAAACGTACTGGCCGCGCTGGGCGTCGCCTTGCTGTGCGTGGGCCGCCCAAGGAGCGCCAAGAAGCAAAAGCCCCGCCGCAGCGGGGCCCAGGATGCGCAGCAAACCGCTACTGTTTTTCGCGGAAGTTGTCGTGGCAATTCGCGCAAGCCTTCCCGACCGCGCCGATCTGCGCCTTGATGGCGCCCTCGTCGCCGCCCTTCGAGACCTGCTGCAGCTTGCCGACCTCCGACTGGAGCCGGTCGATCGCTTCCTTCACCTTCCCGGGCTGCTCCCAGATCGCGGGCAGCGCCCGGCTCTTCTCGCCCTTGGTGCTCGGGTCGAACCCATCCCAGGGCATCTGCGCGAGCGTGTGCAAGTATTCGGCGTTGCGCTGGACGATCTTGGCGTCGAACGGGACCTTGCCCTGGGCCATGCCGCCGAGCGGGCCAAAGTACTTTCCAATCAAGGTCATGGCCGACTGGCGCTGCTTCACCAGAATCTCCGGCTTGACCTGCGCTAGAGCCGCGCCTCCGACGGCGCCCAGCGACACGACCACGGCTGCTGCAATCAACCTTTTTTGCACGGTGTTCTCCTGAGAGGGTTTCCGGGGGGACCGATCGGCTAACACGGCGAGCGGCCGATTATTTCCGGCTAGCGCAGCCCCGCCGCGTACTGCGCTACCGCGGCAATCTCACGCTCCGTCATGCGTGCCGCCACTCCGCGCATGACGCCATTCGCGTCGTTGGAGCGCGCGCCGTCCTTGAAGCCCTTGAGCTGCGCGGCGACGTATTCGGCGAACTGGCCGCCGAGCCGCGGGTACTGCGCCGGGATCCCGGCCCCCGCCGGGCCGTGGCAGCCCGCGCATGCCGGAACGCTGCTCGCGGCAATGCCGCCCCGCCAGATCTTCTGGCCGAGCGCGGCGAGGTCCTTGTCGGCCGCGCTCGCAGGCCGCAGCTTCTGGCCCGAGTAGTAGGCGGCGAGGCTCTGGATGTCCTCGTCGGAAAGGTTGGCGGCCATCGGCGTCATGATCGCGCTCTCGCGCGCCGGCTTCCTTCCGGCCGGAGCCTTGAAGTCACCGAGCTGCTTTTGCAGGTACTCGGGGAACTGACCCGCGATCTTCGGGTTCGTCGCAGCCACGCTATTGCCGTCGGCGGCATGGCAAGCTGCGCACACCTGACCGGCGATGCGCTGTCCCCTCGCGGGGTTCTGCGCCGCCGCCGCGCCCACGACCACGGTAAGCGCACCCAGCGCGAGTAGGCGAAGCATCCCCGGAGCTCCCTGGTACCGATGGAAAGGCGCGATTTTATTAGAATTCCTGGCTTCCGGGAGCCATGAAGGCGTTCTCGCAAGCGCAGTTTCTCGCCTCGAGCGCAGGCCCGGCCGACATGCCGCCACCGGGTCCGCCCGAGCTCGCCTTCGTCGGCCGCTCGAATGTAGGCAAGTCGAGCGCGATCAACGCCCTGACCGGGCGCAAGCGCCTCGCGTTCACCAGCAAGACGCCCGGACGCACGCAGACCATCAACTTCTTCGAGCTTGGCGCTGGCGCGCGCCTGGTGGACCTTCCGGGCTACGGATACGCGAAGGTCCCGCAAGCGGTGCGCGCCGGATGGCGCACGCTGGTCGGCTCCTATGTCCGCTCGCGCGCTACGCTGGCCGGTGTGGTTCTCGTGATGGACGCGCGCCATCCGCTCACCGAGCTCGACCTGCAGCTGATCGAGTTTCTTGGCGATGTGAGGTTGCTCGCTCTTCTTTCAAAGGCGGACAAGCTCTCGCGCGCGGAGCAGGCGACTACTTTGGCGAACGTGAGCGCGGCCCTTCAGGCAGAGGTCAGGCTTTTCTCGAGCCTGACGCGACAGGGTGTCGACGAATGCCGCGACCTGCTGGAGCGCTGGCTCACCCGGCCGCGCCCCGGCAGATCGCTGGAATAAAAAACCCCCGGTAAAGGGGAATAAACCGGGGGTAAAAACGCCTTAACCTTTGGATTAAGGCACCCGCTCAGGGAGGAGAAGCGGGAGACGATTAACTCGTCTGAAGGGTAAGATGCATCCCTCCGAGGAAAAGTTCCCGCGGAAAAAACCTCCAAAAATCAGCCCAGTGAAGATCTACGGTGAATTCCCGGCGGTGCGCATGCGGCGCATGCGGCGCGACGATTTCTCGCGGCGCCTCATGCGCGAGCATGTGCTCGGCACCAACGACCTGATCTATCCGGTGTTCGTCATCGACGGTAAAGCCCGCACCGAGGAAGTGGCCTCTATGCCCGGTGTCGAGCGCTTCACCGTCGACAAGCTGCTGCCGCTCGCCGAACAGTGTTTGAAACTGGAGATTCCGGTGCTGGCGCTCTTCCCTGCGATCGAGCAGAAGCTGAAGACCGCCAATGGACGCGAGGCGTTCAATCCCAAGGGACTCGTGCCGCGTGCCGTCGCCGCGCTCAAGAAGCGCTTTCCCGAGCTCGGCGTCATGACCGACGTCGCCCTGGATCCGTACACCTCGCACGGCCAGGACGGCGTAATCGACGCTTCGGGTTACATCTTGAACGACGTAACACTGGACGCGCTGGTGCGCCAAGCCATGGCGCAGGCCGAAGCGGGTGTCGACATCGTCGCGCCCTCGGACATGATGGACGGCCGCATCGGCCGCATCCGCGCGGCGCTCGAGAAAGCGGGCCACATCCACACGCGGATCATGGCGTACTCGGCGAAGTACGCGTCGGGCTTCTACGGCCCGTTCCGCGAGGCCGTGCGCTCGGCCAAGAATCTCGGCAAGAGCGACAAGAAGACCTATCAGATGGACCCCGCCAACTCGGACGAAGCGCTGTGGGAAGTCGGCCTCGACCTGGCCGAAGGCGCCGACATGGTGATGGTCAAGCCGGGATTGCCCTACCTCGACATCGTGCGGCGGGTAAAGGATGAATTCAGGGCGCCGACCTACGTGTATCAGGTGTCGGGCGAATATTCGATGCTGCGGGGCGCGGTCGACCAAGGTTGGCTGCCCGAGTCGTGCGTGCTCGAGGCGCTGCTCGCCTTCAAGCGCGCCGGCGCCGACGGCATCCTCACGTACTTCGCCATGGATGCCGCCAAAGCCCTGCGGCGTGCGTAGCGCGCTCCTTTTCTTGTCGTGGTTCATCGGCGCCGCGGCGCTCGCCGCGTATCCTGAAAAGCCGATCCGCTTCGTCATTCCGTCCGCGGCCGGCGGCTCGCCCGACGTCCTGATGCGGGTCATGACCCAGCAGCTGTCCGCGCAGATGGGCGTGCCGTTCGTGGTCGAGAACAAGCCCGGCGCGTCGTTCACCCTCGGCACGATGGACGTGGTGAGGGCCGCCGCCGACGGCTACACGCTCGGTTACGGCAACATCGTGTCGCTCGCCATCAACCGCTCGCTCCTCGAAAAGGTGCCCTACGACGTGGAGAAGGACCTCACGCTGGTGTCGAACTGCGTGCGGGTCTTCAATCTGCTCGCGGTCAACAACAAGCTGCCGGTCCGGTCGGTGCAGGAGCTGATCGATTACGCCAGGAAGAATCCTGGCCGCCTGGTCATGGCCTCGGGCGGCAACGGCACCACCGGCCACCTCGGCGGCGAGCTCTTCAAGGCGATGACCGGGACGTTCATCCTTCACGTTCCCTATCGCGGCAGCCCGCAGGCAATCAACGATCTCATCGCCGGCGAAGTCCAGCTCATGTTCGACAACATTTCGTCGATCGGCGCGCACGCGCGTGCCGGCCGGGTGCGCGGCATCGCCGTCTCCGGGCCGCGCCGCTCGCCGCTGTTCCCCGACCTGCCGACGCTGAACGAGGCCGGCGTCGCCGGCTATGAGACCGTCGCCTGGGGCGGCGTCATCGCGCCGGCGAACCTGCCGCGCGAGATCGTTGCGCGGCTGCACGCCGAGATCCACAAGGCGCTCGCGTCGCCGTTCGTGCTCGAGCGCTTCAGACAACTCGACACCGAGGCCGATGGCGGCACGCCCGAGGAATTCCTCGCCCTGGTGCGGAGCGAAACCCCGAAATGGGCCGAGGTGGTGCGGCGCTCCGGGGCCAAGGTGGACTGATGCGCCACGACCTCATCGTGCGCAACGGCACCGTCGTCGACGGGACGCGCACGCCGCGCTACCGCGCCGATGTGGCAATAACCGGGGACCGGATCTCGGCCGTGGGTTCGATCGCGGATAAGGGAAGAAGCGAGATCGACGCCTCGGGGCTCATCGTCGCGCCCGGCTTCATCGACGCCCACACCCACGACGACCGCCTGATGCTTTCCTCCCCCGACATGACCCCCAAGGTGAGCCAGGGCGTCACCACGGTGGTCGCCGGCAACTGCGGCATCTCGCTCGCGCCCGCGCCGCAAGGCATGAAGGTGCCGGTCCTGCCGCCGATCGATCTGCTCGACGATGCCGGCGGATGGTTCCGCTTTCCGACTTTCGCCTCCTACGTCGAGGAGTTGACGGCGCGTCCGGCGGCGACGAACTGCGCGCTCCTCGTCGGGCACACCATGCTGCGCGCGCAGGCCATGGACGATGTTCAGCGTCCTGCGAGTGCGGGTGAAATCCGCAGGATGCAGGCAATGTGCGAGGAGGCGCTCGAGGCTGGCGCCATAGGCGTCTCGACGGGCCTGTACTACGAGCCAGCGCGGGCGGCGCCGACCGAGGAAGTGATCGAAGTGTGTCGCGCGCTCGCGGAGCACGACGGCATCTATTGCACCCACATGCGCGACGAAGGCGCCCGCGTGATCGACTCTCTGGAGGAGAGCTTCCGCATCGGCCGCGAGCTCGGCGTCCCCGTGGTGATCTCGCACCACAAGGTGGTGGGTACGCCGAACCACGGCCGCTCGGTCGAGACGCTGCCGTTCATCGAGCGGGCCATGCGCTCGCAGCGGATCGCCCTCGACTGCTATCCGTACTGCGCCTCGTCGACGATTCTTTCCTACAGCCGGACGCTGGTCGCCTCGACGACGCTGGTCACCTGGTCGAAGCCCCATCCGGAGTTCGCCGGGCGCAAGCTGGACGAGGTCGCCGCAAGCATGGGCCTCGGTATCGAAGAAACCGTTGCCAAGCTGCTGCCGGCGGGCGCGATCTATTTCTCCATGGACGAAGCCGACGTACAGCGCATCCTCGCCTTCGAGCACACCATGATCGGCTCCGACGGCCTGCCGCACGATGCCGCGCCGCATCCCCGCCTGTGGGGCAGCTTCCCGCGCGTGCTCGGACACTACTCGCGCGGGCTCAATCTTTTTCCGCTCGAGACTGCGGTCTACAAGATGACCGGGCTCACGGCGAGGAGCTTCGGCTTGGAAGGCCGCGGCGTCCTGCGCGAAGGCGCCTTTGCGGATCTCGCGATCTTCGATGCAGGCACGGTGGACGAGGCGGCGAGCTTCGCACGGCCGATCCAGCCGGCCAAGGGAATCGAGACCGTGATCGTGAACGGCGCACCGGTGTGGCAGCGGGGCAGGCCCACCGGCGCGCGGCCGGGCCGCGTGCTAGGGCGCGGTGGCTAACGAAAGGGTCTTCAGGAACCGTTCCGGGTTCTGGTAGCCGATCACCCGCAGGCCCCGGATCTCGCGTCCCTGCGCGTCGAAGAACACGATGCCGGGCGGGCCGAAGAGGGAAAAGCGCTTGAGCAGCGCGCGGTCGGCCTCGTTGTGCGCGGTCACGTCCGCCTGCAGGAGCAGCATGCCGTCGAGCTGCACGCGCACCTTCGGATCGGAGAAGGTGAAGCTCTCCATCTCCTTGCACGATACGCACCAGTCGGCATAGAAATCGAGCATCACGGGCTTGCCCGGCGCCTTCAGCTTTTCCTGAAGGTCCTGCAGCGACGCGACCCGCTGCCAGGGCACCGGCGCCTGCGCCGGCGCGCCGCCGCCGGAGAGCGCGGCCAGCGGTCGCAGCGGGTCGCGGCTTCCTGAAAGCGCGCCCACCAGCAGCGCCACGCCGATCACGAGGGCGGCAATGCCGAGCGCCTTCCAAAGCCGCCACCAGCCCGAGGCTCCGGCCGGCACCGCGTCTAGCGCGCGCAGGAAAATCGCGGAGCCGATGAAAAGCGCCGCCCAGGCCAGCATCTGGACCATCGGCGGAAGAACCGGTGAAAGCACCCAGATCGCGACGCCGAGGAGCAGCCCGCCGAAGAACCTGCGCACGCCCGTCATCCAGGCGCCCGCGCGCGGCAGGAGCGCGCCCTCGGATACGCCGACGACGAGCAGCGGAACGCCCATGCCGAGCGCCATCGCGAAGAGCGCCGCGCCGCCGAGCAGCACGTCGCGCGTCTGCGAAATGTAGAGCAGCGCCCCGGCGAGCGGCGCCGCGACGCAGGGACTGACGATCACCGCCGAAAACACGCCCATCGCGGCCACCGAAGCGATTTGGCCGCCCCGGAGGCGGCTGTGCGCCGAATGCAGCCGATGATGCAGGAAGCCGGGAAGCTGCAGCTCGTAGAAGCCGAACATCGACAGCGCCAGCAGCACGAAGACCAGGGCAAAGGCACTGAGGACCCAGGCGTTCTGCAAAGCCGCCGCCAGCAGCACCCCCGAGAAGGCCGCCGCGACCCCCGCCGCGGCGTAGGCGAGCGCCATGCCGAGGACGTAGGAGACCGAAAGCAAGAGCGCGCGCCGCTTGCCGATCTCGCGTCCGCCGCCGGCGATGATGCCGGACAGGATCGGGATCATCGGCAGTACGCAGGGCGTAAACGCGAGCAGCAGGCCGAACAGGAAGAAGCCGCCGAGCACGAGCGCAAAGTTGCCCTCGAACAGGCGCTGGATGTCGAGATCGCTCGCAAAGATCGAAAACCTCGGCACGGGATCGACCCAGGGCGGCGCCTGGCTCACGCTCGGGCGCTCCTCCATCCCCGCGGCAGCGAGCTGAAGCGATGCGCCCGACTCCATCGGCACGTAGCACACGCCGACGTCGGCGCAGCCCTGCGAGATTACCTTGAGGTCGAAGCGGCCCTGGCCCTCGACCGGGAGACGGATGCGCACGCTCTTGCGGTACACCTGCGTCTCGCCGAAGAAGTCGTCCTTGTGCGCAAGGCCGCGCGGAAAATCGGGCGCCCCCAGCCGCACCGCCGGGTTACCCTCGGCGGAAAACTTGAAGCGCTCGCGGTACAAGTAATAGCCATCGGCGATGGCGAAGGTCACTTCGACGCTCGAGGCGTCGACGGCGCGCGCCGAGAAGCGGAACGCTTTCTCGGGTTCGAGAAGATTGTCCGCGCCGCCGCCCAGCTTGAGTTGGGCCGGCGCGGGGGCGGCGAGCGCCAGGGCGAGCAGCAGGAAAAGGATGCGCTTCAAGTTTTCGTCTCGGCGGCGACCCAGTCGAGGTACGCGGGCAGGCCGCGCTCGATTGGGACCGCGATGATCTCGGGGAGTTCATAGGGGTGACCCGCGCGCAGCGCCTGTTCGAGCGCCGGATAGCGCTCGCGCGTGGTCTTGATGAGCATGGGATGCTCTTCGTCGTGCTGCACCGCCCCCTTCCAGCGGTAAACCGAGCGACACGGCGCGAGGATGTTGACGCAAGCGGCAACCCGCTCCTCGAGCAGCCGGTCGGCGAGCTTCTCGGCCGTGGCCCGGTCAGGCAGGTTGGTCAAGACGAGCAGGGTGCTCATTCCTCAACCCTTCGTGGACCGTGGGATAGCGCAGGCGGATGCCAAGCACGCGCTTCAGCCGCGTATTGTCGAGGCGCCGCGACTCCTGCATGAAAGAAAGCAAGGTCGCGGGAATCCTCACGGGCGCGAGCTCTTTTGAGATGCGGGGTGGCCGAGGCAGGCCGTGGGCATCGGCAACCAGGTCGAACCACTCGCCCATCTTCATCTCGGTATCGTCGGATGCGTTGTAGACGCCGGCAGGCGCGTCCTCGTCGAGGGCCCGGCAGACGATCGCGGCGAGGTCGTCGGCGTGGATGTGGTTCGTGTAGACGTCATCTTCGGCTCTCAGCACCGGCGTTCCGCCCCGCAGCCGCTCGAGCGGCAGCCGCTCGGCCGCGTAGATGCCGGGCACGCGCAGCACGATCAGCTCGACCCCTCGCTCCCCGGCCCATCGCCCCAGCTGCGACTCCGCATGCAGGCGCCGGCGCGCCCTTTCGCTTTGCGGCGCCGGAGGACGCGCTTCGTCCACCCGCACGCCGGCGCAGTCGCCGTAGACGCCGCTCGTGCTGACGTAAACGATGCGAGACGGTAGAATGCGGCCCTTTTCAAGAGCAGCCAGAAGGTGCGCAGTCCGCGTATCCGCCGCGCCGTGACCCGGCGGCGGGGCGCAGTGGAGCAGCGCCTGCGCCGGCGGGAGCAAAAGGCTGTCCGGCCGATCGAGGTCGAATCCATTGGCACGTGCCAGCGGCGCGAGTTGAAAGCGCCGCTCGAGCTGCGGAGCCGCGCGCCGTGCGATGTCGCCGAAACCCGCGATCAGCAACCGGTTCATGCTTGCATTTTATGCGTAAGGTCAAGGTCCAACCCAGCGGCCACGAATTCGACGTCGAGGAGGGCGAATCCGTCCTCACGGCCGCCCTGCGCCAGCACCTGGTGCTGCCTTACGGCTGCCGCAACGGCGCCTGCGGCAGCTGCAAGGGGAGGATCGTCGAAGGCCGGGTCGACTACGGCGTCTACCAGAGGAAGGCGCTGACCGAGGAGGAGAAGGCGCAGGGCAAGGCGCTTTTCTGCCAGGCAAAGCCGCTGACCGAGCTCGTCATCGAGGCGCGCACGATCGGCGCGGCGCGCGACATTCCGATCCGCACGCTGCCGTGCCGCGTCCAGAAGATGGAGCGGCTCGCCGACGACGTGATGGTGCTCTACCTCAGGCTGCCGGCAAACGAACGCCTTCAGTTCCTCGCCGGGCAATACATCGAGTTCCTGCTCAAGGACGGCTCGCGGCGCAGCTTCTCGATGGGCAATGCGCCGCACGACGACGAGCTGATCCAGCTCCACGTGCGCCACGTCGCAGGCGGGCAGTTCACGGACCACGTATTCGGCAAGATGAAGGAGCGCGACATCCTGCGCCTGGAGGGTCCGCTCGGCACGTTCTTCCTGCGCGAGGATTCCGCCAAGCCGATCGTGTTCGTCGCCTCGGGCACCGGCTTCGCGCCGATCAAGTCGATCATCGAGCACGCGCTGCACAAGGGCGCGACGCGGCCGATGGTGCTGTATTGGGGCGGGCGCCGACCGAAGGATCTGTACATGGATGCGCTCGCCCGGCAATGGCCCATCCAATACGTGCCCGTCATTTCGGACGCGATGCCGGAAGACCACTGGGCCGGGCGCACGGGCTTCGTCCATCGGGCTGTCATGGCAGACTTTCCCGACCTCTCGGCGCACCAGGTCTACGCCTGCGGCGTACCGGTGATGGTCGACGCCGCGAAGCGCGACTTCACGCAGCAGTGCAGGCTGCCGGAGGAGGAGTTCTTCGCTGACAGCTTCACCACCCAGGCCGATCTCGCAGCGCCGTAGATTCGCCCCTATCTGGAGGACGCTTCGCCCAGGTACGCCTCGCGAATACGCGCGTCGTGCAGCAGCGCCTTGGCGTCGCCCGAGAGCGTGATGCTGCCCGATTCCATCACGTACGCGCGGCGTGCGGCCTCGAGCGCGAGCAGCGCGTTCTGCTCGACCAGAAGAATCGTCACGCCCTGCGACGAGATATCGCGCACGATCTCGAAAATCTTCGCCACCATCAGGGGGGCGAGGCCCATCGAGGGCTCGTCGAGCAGCAGCAGCCTGGGTTCGCTCATCAACGCGCGGGCGATCGCGAGCATCTGCTGCTCGCCGCCGGAAAGCGTTCCCGCGATCTGGCGGCGCCGCTCCTTGAGCCGCGGGAAGACGGCGTACTGCGCTTCCGGGTCGACGCGGCCGCGCGCGTAGGCGCCCATGGCCAGGTTCTCCTGCACCGTGAGCTGGCCGAAGATGCCGCGGCCTTCGGGCACCATGACCAGGCCGCGGCGCGGCAGCTCGTGGACCCGGGATTTCCTGAGATCCATTCCCGAATAGTCGAGCTTGCGCGCGCTGGAAGGGATGAGCCTGCAGATCGCCTTGAGCGCCGAGGTCTTGCCGGCGCCGTTCGCGCCGATCAGCGCAACCAGCTCGCCCTGCGCCACGCCGAGATCGATGCCCTTGACGGCGCGGATGCCGCCGTAGCGCACCTCGAGGTTCTTGACGTCAAGCAGCATGGGGCGTTCCGAGATACGCCTCGATGACTTTCGGATCGCGCTGCACGTCGGCCGGCTTGCCCTCCGCGATCTTCTCGCCGTAGTCGAGCACCATCACCCGGTCGCAGATGTTCATCACCAAGCGCACGTCGTGCTCGATCAGCAGCACTGTTACGCCGCCCGCGCGAACGGTCGCGATCAGGTTGCCCAAGGCGACGCGTTCGGTGGCGTTCATGCCTGCCGCGGGCTCGTCCAGGGCAAGCAGCTTCGGCTCGGTCGCGAGGGCCCGCGCGATTTCCAGCCGCCGCTGGTCGCCGTAGGGCAGGCTGCCGGCGGCGTCGTTGGCCCGTGCCCGGATCCCCACGTAGCTGAGAAGCTCGAGCGCGCGCGCCTCGATCGCCTTCTCCTCGGCCAGCGCCGAGCGGGTCTTGAACACGGCGCCGATGACGCCGGCGCGGGTGCGCACGTGGCGGCCGATCATGACGTTCTCCAGCGCCGACAGGTTCGCGAACAGGCGGATATTCTGGAAGGTTCGCGCGATGCCGGCGGCGGCGATGCGGTCGGGCGTGAGGCCGGTGATGTCGCGTGCGCCGAAAGTGAAGCCGCCCTCGTCAGGCGCGTAGATCCCAGTGAGGACGTTGAACAGCGTGGTCTTGCCGGCACCGTTGGGGCCGATCAGGCCGAAGATCTCCCCGCTTTGAATGTGGAAGGACACGTCGCGCAGAGCCTGGACGCCGCCGAAGCGCTTGCCGATGTGCTGCCCCTCGAGCAGCCGTGTCACAGCGGATGGCCCGCGGGTGCCTCGCTGCGCTCCGCGAGCTCCCGTCGTCTCACCGCCGAAGGCATCAGGCCGGCCGGGCGGAACAGCATGATCAGTACCAGCGCGAGCCCGAACAGGAGCATCCGGATGACCTCGGGCTCGACCACCATGCGGCCGAACAGCGCATGCTGCGCGGGCTCCACGGTCCAGCGCAGGATCTCCGGAACGAACGACAGCAGCAACGCACCCAGGATCACGCCCCAGACGTTGCCCATGCCGCCGAGCACGACCATCGACACCACCATGATCGACTCGACCAGCACGAAGCTTTCCGGGGAGATGAAGGCCTGGATCGCGGAGAACATGCCGCCGGCGACGCCGCCGAAGCTGGCTCCCATGGCGAACGCGAGCAGCTTCATGTTGCGTGTGTTGATCCCCATCGACCGGGCCGCGATCTCGTCTTCGCGGATCGCTTCCCATGCGCGGCCGACGCGCGAATTCTGCAGGCGGACATTGACAACGATGACTCCGAGCACCACGGCAAGCAGGAGGTAGTAGTACTTGATCGGACCGCTGAACTCGATCCCGAGGAAGGTCTCGTAGCTGCCGAAACTGAAGCCGTCGAGGCGAAACGGGTCGATGCGCGCGATGCCCTGCGGCCCGTTGGTGATGTTGACCGGGCGCGAGAGGTTGTTGAGGAAGATGCGGATGATTTCGCCAAAGCCCAGCGTGACGATGGCGAGATAGTCGCCGCGCAGCTTGAGCGTCGGCGTCCCGAGCAGGAGGCCGAAGAACGCGGCGACCGCGGCGCCGATCGGCAAGATGACCCAGAACGGCAGGTGCAGGTTGAAATGCGGGCTGGCGAGCAGGGCGTAGGTATAGGCGCCCACGGCGTAAAAGGCGATGTAGCCGAGATCCAGCAGGCCCGCGAACCCCACGACGATGTTCAGGCCCAAGGCGAGCAGGATGTACAGGATGGCGTAGTTTGTGATGCGCACCCAGCTGGTGCCGACCTGCGCCAGCGCAAAGGGCAGCAGTGCGAGCACGATGCCGATCAGCGCGCAGCCAACCCACACTAGCCACGGGCGCTTTCGGGTATCGAAGAGTCGCTGCATTAGGCGCGATGCCCCTGAGCGCTCATGCCCGATCCCCCACTCTCTCGCCCAGCAGGCCTTGTGGCCGGAACACCAGCACCAGGATCAGCACCACGAACGCGAATACGTCCTGGTAGTTCGAGCCGAACAGGATGAAATGCCCGCCACCCTCGCAGGCGTCGATCGCGCGCGCCAGGAGCCCGTACTGGCAAAGGTCGGTGAAGTCGCCGATGTAGCCCGCGCCCAGCGCCTCGACCAGCCCGAGCACGATGCCGCCCAGCATCGCCCCCGGAATGTTGCCGATGCCGCCCAGCACCGCGGCCGAAAATGCCTTCAAGCCTAGGATGGAGCCCATGGTGTACTGCGCCAGGCCGTAGTAGGTGCCGAAGAGCACGCCGGCCACCGCGCCGAGCGCCGCACCGATGACGAAGGTGGCCGCGATGACGCGGTTGACGTCGATGCCCATCAGCCCGGCAACCTGGGGGTTCTGCGCAGTTGCGCGCATGGCCGTGCCCAGGCGCGTGCGGTACACCAGCAGGGCGAGGGCGGCCATCAATGCGACGCAGATGGCGAGGATGGCGATCTGCACCGAGGTGATCGCCGCGCCGCCGATGAAATAAGTGCGCGAGGCAATGATCTGGGGAAACGCGAGCACGTTGCGGCTCCAAATCATCAGCGCGAGATGCTGCAGGATGATCGACACGCCGATCGCCGTGATGAGCGGCGCCAGGCGGGGCGCCCCGCGCAGCGGCCGGTAGGCGAGCCGCTCCATCGAGTAGCCGACCAGGATGCACACCGGCACCGCGCATCCGGTGCCGATCAGGACCACTGCGAGCGCCGGCAGCCCCGAGGGCGCGAGCGTATTGATCACCGTGAAAGCCACCATGGCGCCGATCATCACGACTTCGCCGTGCGCGAAGTTGATCAGCTGGATGATGCCGTAGACCATCGTGTAGCCCAGGGCGACGATGGCGTACACACTGCCCGCCGTGACGCCGTTGATGACCTGCTGCAGAAACGTGTCCACGGGCGGTTAGCCTAAACCAAAAACAAAAACGGCACCCCGCGGGTGCCGTCTGGTATCGCTACGAAAGCCTACTTCTTTTCGGCCGGAGCGGCGGCCGGGGCTGCGCCGCCGGCCGATCGCAGGAACTCGTCGTAGCTCACGGCCTTGCCGCCCTTCACCACCGCGATCGGCTCGAGCTTGCTCTTCATGGTGAAGATGGTGATCTCGGCGTCCTTGCGGTCACCCTTGTCGTCGAAGGCGATCGGCCCGGTGGCGCCGTTGTAGGTCAGCTTCTGCAGCTCGGCCAGGTACTTCTTCGGATCGCTCGAGTCCGCCTGCTTCATCGCCGCGATCAGCATGTTGGCCGCGTCGTAGGTGAACGGCGAATAGATGATCGGGTCCACGTTGAATTTCTTCTTGTAGGCGTCGAGGAACTTCTTGGAGGCGGCCTGCGGCGGGATGCCCGCCTGCGAGCAGAGCAGCCCTTCGGCCGCCGGCCCGCCGAGCTTGTTCATCTCCTCGGTGCAGGCGCCGTCGCCGAAAGCAAATACCGCCTTGATGCCGAGCTCGCGGCCCTGCTTGATCAGCGGCCCGCCGGTGGCATCCATGCCGCCGTAGAACACCGCGTCGGGCTTCTGCCCGCGGATCTTGGTGAGCACCGCCTTCCAGTCGGTAGTCTTGTCGGTGCCCTTCTCCCGCGGCAGCACCTTGATGTTCTGCGCCTTGAGCGTTTTCTCCACCTCGTTGGCGATGCCTTCGCCATAGGCGGTGGCGTCGTCGATTACGGCGACCAGCTTGGGCTTGCGCTCGGTGGCGAGATAGCTCGCGATCGCCGGTCCCTGCTGGTCGTCGCGCCCGACCACGCGGAACTGGTTCTTGAAACCCTGCTCGGTGAGTTTCGGGTTGGTGGCCGAGCCCGAGATCACCGGGATGCCGGCCTGGTTGTAGATCGGGGAGGCGGGAATCGAGGTGCCGGAGTTGAGGTGCCCCACCACCCCGACCACCTTGGCGTCGACCAGCTTCTGCGCGACCGTGGTTCCGACCTTGGGATCGGCCTGGTCGTCCTCGGCCACCAGCGTGAACTTCACCGGCTGGCCACCGAGCTGCACTTTCGCCTCGTTCGCTTCGTCGATGGCGAGGCGCGCGCCGTTTTCATTGTCCTTGCCCAAGTGCGCGATCTGGCCGGTGAGCGGGCCGACGTGCCCGATCTTGACTTCCTGGGCGGGCGCAGCCGGCGCCTTGGGCGCTTCGGCCGCCGACTTTGCGTCGGCCTTGGCGGCTGGCTTCTGTTGTTCGCCGCAGCCGGCGAACGTGAAAATCGCGGCAACGAGCGTGATGCCGACTTTTTTGTTCACTTGATCCTCCTGGGGTTGCGCTGGACGGGCTAAATAATACCGCCCCCGGATGGACCGGCCCGACCTACTTTGGGCTCACTTCTGAGAGAGGATCCACTTCACCAGCGCGCGCACGTCGGCGTCGGGAACATTCGCGTTGGGCGGCATCGGCACCTGCCCCCAAGTGCCCTGGCTGCCCTTCTTGACCTTCTCGACGAGCTTCGCCTCCGCGCCCGCGTCGCCGCGGTATTTCGCCGCGACGTCCTTGTAGGCAGGACCGACCAGCTTCTTGTCGACCGCGTGGCAGGCGAGGCAGGCGTGTTTCTTGGCGAGCTCTTCCTGCGCGTGGGCCGGCAGCGACGCCGGAATGGCGGCGGCCGCGGCCAGGACGAGTGCGAGACGCTTCATGCTTGCTCCTTGAGGGTTTTTTTCAAGTGTACAAGATCGCTCATCGGCGCGAGACAAGTAACGCCTTGGCATAGCCATGCGTTGACAGGCTCCGGCCGGGCCGGCTTGTCGAGCAGCGCGCCGAGGCCAGGCATCCCATCGGGCACCGCAAGCACGGTCAGGCCCGGCAGGACCTGCCGCGCGAGCTCCGCCTGCCATGCGGGCAGGGCCTCGCCGCGCCCGCGCAGGATCAACATGCGCGGCGGCTGTAGCTTTTCGTCCAATGCGATCGCCATCGCGGCGAAGCCCGCGGGGTAGTCGCGCATCTGCGGGTAGAACAGCTCCAGGGTCCGCTCGGACGCGCGTGCGTAGCGCTCGTCGCCGGTGATCGCCGCAAGACGCCCGAGGCCCCGGGCCGCCACGGCGTTGCCCGACGGCGTCGCGTTGTCGTGCGGGTCCTTGTTCCGCGCGATCAGCGACTCGTGGTCCTTGCCGGTGAAGAAGAAGCCGTCCTCCTCCGCGTCCCAGAACTGGTCGATCATCACGCGGGCGACGTCCAGC
>Ga0114129_10005866_pt1 | contig 17389 bp, 15 predicted proteins | sample RhiMetdeltSRZDD1_FD_80071 | JGI IMG/M metagenome (GOLD analysis project Ga0114129, IMG submission 80071) | Populus rhizosphere microbial communities from Tennessee, USA - Rhizosphere MetaG P. deltoides SRZDD1 (version 2) (version 2) | ecosystem: Host-associated > Plants > Roots > Rhizosphere >... | reverse complement strand
CAACTCGAACCACCTCGACCCCGTGCGGACCATGAACATGGCGGCCATCCAGTACAAGGACGCTCGCCAGGACATGCGTCAGATTCCCGCCGAGGCCGCGCTCGAGATGGCCACGCGCACGGGCGCACGGGCGCTCGGGCTGGGCGACGAGCTGGGGTCGATCGAGCCCGGCAAGCGGGCCGACATCCTCCTCTTTGATACCAGGCGGCCGGAGTGGCAGGCCCTCTTCAACCCGGTGAACAACCTCGTTTACAACGCCGACGGTCGGAGCGTGCACACGGTCATCGTGGACGGCCGCGTCGTCGTGGACGCCTATCGTCAGTCCTTCGTAGAGGAGGACCGGCTCTTCGCGCGCGTCCAGGAGATCGGCGAGCGGCTCCTGGCCCGGACCGGCGTCTCGCTGCCGCGCTCGCGCTGGCCGATCGTCTGAGCGTGGGCCCTCGCCGCCGCATCTGGCCGGTCGTCCTCGCCGTCCAGCTGGCCGTCCTCCTCGCCGCTCTCGACTCGACGATCGTCGGGACCGCCATGCCCACGGTGATCACCGCCCTCGGTGGCGCCCATCTCTACCCGTGGGTGTTCTCCATCTACATGCTCGCGTCCACGGTCGTCATGCCGGTCTTCGGCGGCGTGTCGGATCGGCTCGGGCGCCGCGGCCCGTTCATCGCCGCCACCATCATTTTCTGCGCGGGGTCCATCACCGCCGGGGCCGCCCCGAGCATGCGGGTCATGGTCGCCGGCCGCGGCCTCCAGGGCATCGGCGCCGGCGGCATCCTGGCGCTCGCGCTCATCATCTTCGGGGATCTCTTCGCGGGCCCCCGCCGGGGGAAGATGCAGGGGCTCATCACGGCGGTGTGGGGGGTGGCGAGCATCGTCGGCCCGCTCCTCGGCGGCGTCATCGTCGACGGATGGAGCTGGCGGTGGATCTTCCTCCTGAATCTCCCGCTCGGCGCGCTCGTCATTGGCCTCGTCTTCGGCGGGCTGGCCGAGACGGGCACGCACACGGCGGGCCGGCCGCTCGACCTGGCCGGCGCGGCGACGTTTCTCACGGGGATGACGGCCCTCATGCTCGCCATCCTCCAGCCGGGGGGGCAGAGTGGGATCGACGCCGAGCGGCTCGGGGCGCTCGCTGTCGCCGGTCTCGGCCTCGCCGGATTCGTCTGGGTCGAGCGGCGCTCGGTGGATCCGCTCGTACCGTTCCGCCTGTTCAGAGAGCCGTCGTTCACCGCAGCGTCGCTGGCGGGGTTCTTCGCGAGCGCCGCGATGTTCGGGGCACTGGTGCACGTCCCGCTCCTGATCCAGTGGGGGCAGAGAACCAATGCGACGACGGCCGGGCTCTCGCTGATGACGATGAGCACGGGCTGGTCGGTGGGCGGTCTCGTGGCGGGGAATGTCCTGAATCGCCTGGGGTTCCGCGCGCTGGCGCTCGCGGGGGCCACCCTCATGGTGCTCGGTTACGCCACGCTGGCTCTCCGCCCGGACATGGAATGGCGGACGCTCATGCTCGTCGGCGGAGGACTCGGGATCGGCATGGGTCTCGCCTCCATCACGCTCGTCGTGGCCGTGCAGACCGTCATCGAGCCGGCGTGGCGCGGCGTGGCGACCTCCGGTCTTCTCTTCTTCCGGAACATCGGTGGGACGCTCGGCGTGGCGCTCATGGGCGCCACGCTCACCACGCGGCTCGGTGACCGACTGGCAGGGATCGAGACGGGCGGACGGCACGTGCCGGCGGACCTCGGGCCGGCCCTCGTGGAGGCCGTCGGATTCGCCTTCTGGCTGGGCGTCGGGGCGACCGTGCTGATGCTGATCGCGACCTGCTTCCTGCCGGATAGTAGCCCTCAGTCCGCGACCGCCGACGTCGGGGAGGTGATCGGATGAGAGGGGACGAGCTGCGGATCGACCTGGGACGCCTGCGACGGGACATCGAGGCGCTCGCGGCGATCGGGCGCGATCCCACGGGCGGGATCTCGCGGCCAGCGTGGAGCCCCGCCCACGAGGAGGCGCGTGCGTGGCTGCTCGGCCAGCTCCGGGCGGCTGAGTTGAACCCCCGCGTCGATCCCGCCGGCAACGTCTTCGGCCGGCTCGGCGAGGGGACACCGGTGGTGCTGACGGGCTCGCACATCGACACGGTGCCCCGCGGGGGGCCGCTCGACGGCGCGCTCGGCGTGCTGGCCGGCGTCGAGTGCCTCCGCACGATCGCGGCGTCACGCATTCGACCGCCCCGGGCGCTCGAGGTCGCGGCGTTCACCGACGAGGAGGGGCGCTTCTACGGATTCTTCGGGTCCCGCGCGCTGGCGGGGAGCCTCGATCGCGCGCTGGCCGAGCGCCTCACCGACCCGAACGGGCTCGCGCTGTCCGAGGCGATGCGGCGCGCGGGCTTCGACCTCGCGCGGACACCCGAGGCGCGCCGCGACCCCCGGGAGATCGCCGCGTACGTCGAGCTTCACATCGAGCAAGGACCGTGGCTCGAGGCCGCGGACGTGCCGATCGGCATCGTCGAGGGGATCGTCGGGATCCGGCGCTTCCGCCTGACCTTCGTGGGCCAGCCCGACCACGCCGGCACGACGCCCATGGATCGTCGGCGCGACGCCTTCCTCACCGCCGCCGAGTACGCGACGAAGAGCCGTGAGCTGGTGGTGCGAGGCGGCCAGGGACGCGCCGTCACGACGATCGGCGTCGTCGACGTGTGGCCGGGTGTGCCGAACATCGTGCCCGAGCGCGCGGCGCTCCTACAGGAGCTCCGTGACTCGGACCCGGCTCTTCTCGAGCGCCTGGCGACGCGCACCCTCCAGGCGGCGCGGCGGGTGGCCCGACGGCGCGGGCTCGTCCTCGAGGTGACACACCTCATGCGGGCCGATCCCGTCCGGATGTCCCCGCGGATTCAGGCGGCGATCGAGGCCACGGCCGCGGGCCTCGGGCTCCCGACACGCCGCATGCCGTCCGGCGCCGGCCACGACGCGCAGATCCTGGCGGCGGTGACGGACGCCGGGATGGTATTCATTCCGAGCCAGGGCGGCCGGAGCCACCGGCCGGACGAGTGGACCGACTGGCCGGCGATCGAGCGCGGGGCCAACGTGTTGCTCGGGACGCTGTTACACCTGGCCAGCGGAGACGTCTGAGCGTGGTGTCCGGGCTGAGCCTCCGCCATTTCCTGGCGAGCCTGCGCAGCGGGCTTCGGGGGCCTCACTGGGGCTGGAACCCCGTTTGCTTGCTGCGCCGAGGGAGGTCCGGTAGCATAGCGAGGCGGAAGAGAATCCCGGGTCTCGGGCCCGGCGCGAGGCGGCCTGCATGAACGTCGCGGTGGTCGGGACCGGGTACGTGGGGCTCGTGACGGGGGCGGTCTTCGCCGACCTCGGCAACGACGTCGTTTGCGTCGACAAGGACGTTGCGAAGATCGAGGGGCTCCGGGCCGGCCGGATGCCGATCTACGAGCCAGGCCTCGAGGAGCTCGTCGCCCGCAACGTCGCCGACGGTCGGCTCCAGTTCACGACCGACCTGGCCGACGCCGTGCGCCGGTCGGATCTCATCTTCATCGCCGTCGGCACGCCTCCCAAGGCCAGCGGCGAGTCCGACCTCACCGCCGTCGAGGAGGTCGCCCACGGGATCGCCGAGGCGCTCGACCGCTACAAGGTCATCGTGAACAAGTCGACAGTCCCGGTGGGCACGGGCGATCTGGTGCGTACGATCATCGAGCGGAACCGCCGCCGGCATGTCAACTTCGACGTCGTCTCGAACCCCGAGTTCCTGCGCGAGGGCTCGGCGATCGAGGATACCCTCCACCCCGACCGGATCGTCGTCGGCGCCCCCAACCAGCAGGTGGCGATGACGCTGCTCGAGCTCTACGCCCCGCTCGAGCGGCCGATGATCATCACCGACGTTTACTCGGCCGAGATTATCAAGTACGCGTCGAACGCCTTCCTGGCCGCGAAGATCTCCTTCATCAACGAGATCGCCAACCTGTGCGAGATCGCGGGGGGCGACGTCACCCAGGTCGTCAAGGGGATGGGGCTCGACCCTCGGATCGGCGCCGCCTTCCTGAACGCGGGCCTGGGCTACGGAGGCTCGTGCTTCCCGAAGGACACCGATGCCCTGATCCAGACCGCGGCCGCGCTCGGCTACGAGCTCCGCACGCTCCGCGCAGTGGTGGACGTCAACCGCGAGCGCGTCCAGCGGCTCGTCGCGCTCATCCGGAAAGTCCTCGACCCGCTGGACGGCCGGGTGATCGGGGTGCTGGGGCTGGCCTTCAAGCCCAAGACCGACGACATGCGCGAGGCGCGGAGCGTCGAGCTGATCACGCGCCTCGTCGAGGCCGGGGTCCGGGTGCGCGCCTACGACCCGGTCGCCATGGACAACGCCCGGCACACCCTGCCGGCGACCGTCGAGTACTGCCAGTCCTCGTACGAGGCCGCGGAAGGCGCGGACGCCGTCACGGTCGTGACGGAGTGGAACGAGTTCAAGCTGCTGAACCTCGAACGGCTGCGCCAGGTGATGCGGCGTCCGCTCGTCTTCGACGGACGGAACATTTACGAGCCTGAGCGGATGCGCCGCCTCGGGTTCGAGTACCACTCGATCGGCCGGAAGCCGGTCTTCCCCGCCTGAGCCGCCCCATGCGCGTGCTGGTGACCGGGGGAGCGGGATTCATCGGCTCCCACCTGTGCGAGTTCCTCCTCGACCGTGGCGCCGAGGTCCTCTGCCTCGACAACCTCTCCACCGGCGCTAGCGACAACATCGACCGGCTGCGCTCCGAGCGGTTCAGCTTCATCAAGCTCGACGTCACCAACTACATCTATGTGGCGGGACCGGTCGACTACGTGCTGCACTTCGCGAGCCCGGCGAGCCCGGTCGACTACCAGCAGCTGCCGATCCCCACCCTCAAGGTGGGGGCGCTCGGCACCCACAAGGCGCTCGGGCTCGCCAAGGCCAAGCGCGCCCGGTTCCTCCTGGCGTCGACGTCGGAGGTCTACGGCGACCCCCTGGTCCACCCGCAGCGCGAGGACTACTGGGGCAACGTGAACCCGGTGGGCCCGCGCGGGGTGTACGACGAGGCCAAGCGCTTCGCCGAGGCGATCACGATGGCGTACCATCGCTACCACGGGTTGGACACGCGCATCGTCCGGATCTTCAACACGTTCGGTCCCCGCATGCGGCGGGACGACGGACGGGCGATCCCGAACTTCATCGGCCAGGCGCTCCGCGGGGAACCGATCACGGTCTACGGCGACGGCTCCCAGACGCGGTCCTTCATGTACGTGTCGGACCTCGTCGACGGCATCTGGCGCCTGATGGAATCCGCCGTCCACGACCCCGTCAACCTCGGGAACCCGCAGGAGATGACGCTCCTCGAGCTCGCGAAGCGGGTCACACGTCTGGCCGGGAGCGCGAGCTCCATCGTCTTCCAGCTGCTGCCGGTCGACGACCCGAAGATCCGGCAGCCCGACATCACCCGCGCCCGCACGCTCCTCGGCTGGGAGCCGCGCGTCGACGTGGACGAGGGGCTCCGCCAGACGATCGAGTGGTTTCGTCAGGCCATCGACCGATAGCCGGTAGGCCCGGCGCGCCTTCCGGGGAGGCACCGCGATGATCGACGATGAGCTCAAAGCGATCCTGGTCTGCCCGGCGTGCAAGGGGGATCTTCTCTTCGAGGAGACCCGTATCATCTGCCCGGCGTGCCGGAAGGCCTATCCCATCCGAGACGACATCCCGGTGATGCTGGTGAGCGAGGCGGCCGACTGGGCGCCGCCGGCGGGCCAGGGCCGCCCCTGAGCCCACAGGCCGGAGGCCGTCCGATGAACTCCGGCAAGTCAGGACCGCCGAGTGAGCCCGGACCGCGCGTGAGCCTCCAGGCCGTCATCCTCGCGGGGGGCCTGGGAACCCGGCTCCGACCGCTGACCCTCGAGCGGCCGAAGCCCGTCGTCCCGCTGCTGAACGTCCCGTTCCTCTCCTACCAGCTCGGCCTTCTTGGCGCCCACGGCGTGCGCGACGTGATCCTCTCGATCTCGCACCGGTCCGAGGCGATCCGGGCGATCATGGCGCGGGAGGCCCTCGGGGAGGTCCGGCTGCGGGACATCGTCGAGCCGGACCCGCTCGGGACGGCGGGCGGTGTGCGGAACGCCGCCGACCTCGTCGGCGGGCGCGTGATCGTCCTGAACGGGGACGTGCTCACGGACCTCGATCTGACCGCGATGATCCGGGCGCACGAGGCCCGCGGCGCGGCGGCGACGATCTACCTCACGCCCGTCGAGAACCCCACGGCCTACGGTCTCGTCGAGCTCGAGCCCGACGGCCGCGTGCACCGCTTCCTCGAGAAGCCCGGCTGGGAAGAGGTCACGACGAACACGATCAACGCGGGCGTCTACGTGCTGGAGCGGGAGCTCCTCGAGTTGATCCCCAAGGGCGAGCCATACTCGATGGAGCGCGAGTTCTTCCCGCTCCTGCTCGAGCGGGGCGTGCCCTTCTACGGCTTCGTCGCGACGGGCTACTGGCTCGACATCGGCACGCCGGCGAAGTACTTCCAGGCGCAGCAGGACCTGCTGGCGCGCCGCTTCCAGGCCCACCTGGAGCCGGCCGGGCTCAAGGGACCCGCGGGGTGGATCCACCCGACGGTGACCGTCGCGGCCTCCGCGCGGGTCCGGGGACCGGTGGCGATCGGGCCCGGCTGCCACCTTGAGGCGGGCGCGGCGGTGGGGCCGGGCGTCGTCCTCGGTGCCGGCTGCCGGATCGGGGCGGGGGCCCAGGTCGACACGGCGGTGCTGTGGGAGGAGGTCGAGGTCGGGGCGGCGGCGCGTCTCACGGGATGTCTCATCGGGCGGGGCGCGTCGATCGGCGCCCACGCCCGGGTCACGCCGGGCGCCGTCCTCGGCGACGGGACACGCCTGGGCGACTACTCCCGCCTGGCCGGGGACTGACGGGGTCAGACTTTGACTTCCCGACATTTCCCGCCGCGCGCTCCGCTGGTGGCGTCTCACTGGTTCGTCTTGACGACCCTTATATCGGCCTCCCGGGTCATCGGAGCGCTGGTCGCACCCGGCACGCACCGGAAATGTCGGGAAGTCAAAGTCTGACCCCCATCCGGTTCGGCACGGACGGATGGCGGGGTGTCATCGCGGACGACTTCACCGAGGCGAACGCCGCGGCGGTTGTCCAGGCCGCGGCGACCGCGTGGGCAGAAGAAGCGGGAGGCCTTGCACGTCCGCTCGTGGTCGGCTACGACACCCGTTTCAACTCCCGCACGGTCGCGCACCTCGCGGCGGACATCCTCGCGGCCAACGGCTGGCGGGTCCTGCTGGCCGATCGGCCGGTGCCGACCCCCGTCGTCTCGTACACCGTGACCGTCCACGGCGCGGCCGGCGGCCTCGTCGTGACGGCGAGCCACAACCCGGCCCGCTTCAACGGGATCAAGCTCAAGGGTCCGTTCGGCGGCTCCGCGACGCCTGAGTTCACGGGGCGCGTGGAGGCGGTCCTCGGCCGGACTCCGCCCCGCCGCTCTCCTGGCGCCGGCAGCGGCCGCGTCGAGACGGTCGACCTCGTGCCCGACTACCTCGAGCGACTGCGGAGCCTCATCGCCGTCGACCGGCGTCCGGCGCGGCCCCTCCGCATCGTCGGGGACGCCCTCCACGGGGCGACGGACGGGCTCCTCAAAGCCCTGGTGCCGGCCGCGTGGGGCGAGGTGCGGATCCTCCACGGCACGCCTGACCCGCTCTTCGGCGGGCTCCATCCGGAGCCGATCCTGCCGCACCTCGACGAACTCTGCGCCGAGGTGCGGGCCAGCGGAGCCGACATCGGGCTTGCCATGGACGGTGACGGCGACCGGCTCGGCGCCGTGACGGGGGAAGGACGGTACGTCACGCCCCACGAGGTGCTCACCCTGCTCGTGCGTCACCTCGTCCGGGTCCGCGGGTGGCGCGGCGACGTCGCGAAGGGCTTCGCGATGGGCGTGCAGGTCGACCGGCTCTGCGCGAGGCTCGGACTCACGCTCCACGTTACGCCCATCGGGTTCAAGCACATCGCGGGCCTCATGCAGACCCGTGATATCCTGATTGGCGGCGAGGAATCGGGCGGAATGGGATTCCGAGACCACCTGCCCGAGCGCGATGGCCTCCTGTCTGCGCTTCTCGTCCTGGAAGCGGTTGTGGCCTCCGGCAGCTCCCTCGACGCGCTCCTGCGGGACCTGGAAGCTGAGGCCGGCGCCGCGGCCTACCGGCGGCGCGACTACATCCTGCCCCCGGACCGGGGCCGGACCCTCGTGGCAGCGTTGGACGCCGCTCCCCCGGAGCGGATTGGCGCCCGGCCGGTGACCCGGCGCGAGACGCTGGACGGGCGGAAGTACTGGCTGGGCGACGGGGCGTGGGTGCTGATCCGGCCGTCCGGGACGGAGCCCGTGCTCCGCGTCTACGTGGAGGCGGAAACGGCGGCGGACGTCGACCAGCTGCACGCGGCCGCCGAGGCCTTGGTGGACCGACACACATCGCGATGAACTCGACGAGCCAGCCGTGAGCGACCTCGAGCGGATCCGCAACTTCTCGATCATCGCCCACATCGACCACGGGAAGTCCACGCTCGCCGACCGGCTCCTCGAGCTGACCGGGACGATGGACCCGCGGAAGGCCGTCGACCAGGTGCTCGACTCGATGGACCTCGAGCGCGAGCGCGGGATCACGATCAAGGCCCACACGGTGCGCCTCCTCTACCAGGCGCGCGACGGCCAGACCTACACGCTGAACCTTATCGACACGCCGGGGCACGTCGATTTCTCCTACGAGGTCTCGCGGAGCCTCACCGCGTGCGAGGGGGCGATCCTGGTGGTCGACGCCGCGCAGGGGGTCGAGGCGCAGACCCTCGCGAACTTCTACCTGGCGTTCGACTCGAACCTGACGCTCGTGCCCGTGCTCAACAAGATCGACCTCCCGCAGGCCGACATCGAGGGCGCGACGCGGCAGCTCGTCGACGTCCTCGGGTTCGGGCCGGACGAGCCGATCCCCATCAGCGCCAAGGCGGGCACCGGCGTCCCCGACGTGCTCGAGGCGATCGTCCAGCGCATCCCTCCGCCGACGGGGGACCCGGCGGCGCCGCTCAAGGCGCTCGTGTTCGACTCCTTCTACGATCCCTACCAGGGGGTCGTCACCTACGTACGCGTGATCGATGGCCGCGTGGCCCCTGGCACGAAGATCCTGCTCATGTCGAACGGGCGGGTCTTCGAGGTCCAACAGGTGGGCGTCTTCACGCCGCAGATGGTGCAGGTGGACGAGCTCACCGCCGGCCAGGTCGGCTTCCTCACGGCGGGGATCAAGCGGGTCGCCGACTCTCGCATCGGGGAGACGATCACCGAGGCGGCGAATCCCACGGCCGCCCCGCTTCCGGGATTCCGCGAGGCGAAACCCATGGTCTTCTCCGGGCTCTACCCGCTGGAGGACACGGAGTATCAGGCCCTCCGGGACGCGCTGGAGAAGCTGCGCCTCAACGACTCGGCGTTCACCTTCGAGCCGGAGTCCTCGATCGCGCTGGGCTTCGGCTTCCGGTGCGGGTTCCTGGGGCTCCTCCACATGGAGATCATCCAGGAGCGCCTCGAGCGGGAGTTCGGCCTCGCGCTGATCGCGACGGCGCCGTCGGTCCGCTACCGGGTCGAGACGATCCAGGGCGAGACGATCGAGATCGACAATCCCTCTAAGCTCCCACCGGTCGGGGACATCGTCGCGATGTCGGAGCCGTACGTCCGGGGATCCATCTTCGTCCCGACGGAGTTCATGGGCGCCATCTACAAGCTGGCCCAAGAGGCACGCGGCGAGCACCGCTCGGTCGAGCACATAGGCAAGCGCGTCCACCTGACCTTCGACTTCCCCCTCGCCGAGATCATCGTGGACTTCTACGACCGGCTGAAGTCGCTGTCGCGCGGTTACGCGTCGTTCGACTACGACTTCCTCGAATTCCGGCCGTCCGACCTCGTGAAGCTGGACATTCTCCTGAACGGCGACCCGGTGGACGCCCTGTCGCTCATCGTCCACCGGGACAAGGCGTACGAGCGGGGCAAGGTGCTGGCCGAGAAGCTCAAAGGGGTCATTCCGCGCCAGATGTTCGAGGTCGTGATCCAGGCGGCGATCGGCAGCCGCGTCATCGCCCGCGAGACAGTGCGCCCGCTCCGGAAGAACGTCACCGCCAAATGCTACGGCGGCGACATCACCCGTAAGCGCAAGCTTCTCGAGCGCCAGAAGGAAGGCAAGAAGCGGATGAAGCAGCTCGGTCGCGTGGAGATCCCCCAGGAGGCCTTCCTCTCGGTCCTCCGGTCCTAGGACGGCACGATGTCGCAGCCGGTCAACCACACGTCGCCGGAGGATGTCCCGCGAGAGGTCGTCAAGACGCGGAAGAAGTCCGTCCTCCGGGAGTACATCGAGGCGATCCTCGTCGCGGTGCTGCTCGCCCTCCTCATCCGGACGTTCGTCGTCCAGGCCTTCAAGATCCCTTCCGGCTCCATGATCCCGACCCTGCTCGTCGGCGATCACATCCTGGTCAACAAGTTCGTCTACCGGTTCACCGACCCGAAGCGGGGCGACGTCATCGTCTTCAAGTACCCGGTGGACGAGTCGCGCGACTTCATCAAGCGGATCATCGCGGTCGGGGGCGAGGATCTCCACATCAAGGACCAGAAGATCTACGTGAACTGCAAGCCTCCGGCGCCGAGCTGTCGGCCGATCGACGACCCGTGGGGGAAGTGGGAGGAGCGCTTCGGGGTCAGCGAGAGCACGTCGGTCAAGGTGCCACCGGACTCGTACTTCGTGATGGGGGACAACCGGAACAACAGCCAGGACAGCCGCTACTGGGGGTTCGTCAAGCGCGACAAGATCAAGGGCCGGGCCTTCCTGATCTACTGGTCCTGGGACTCGGAGCGGGACGGGCCGTTCTGGGAGCGCGTCCGGTGGAGCCGGCTGGGCAAGCTCATCTACTAGCGCCTCCGGGGCCCAGCCTTCCTCCGGAGCCTGAGCTGCTGTCGGGTCCCAGCGGCGAGCGGTTCGGTATCTACGTCCACTGCCCCTACTGCCGGACCAAGTGCCCGTACTGCGACTTCAACGTCGCGATCCACCGCGAGGACCGGATCGCGCCGTACGTGGCCGGCCTCCGCGCCGAGCTTGCGCGCTACGCCGCGCTCCCCTGGGCGAGCCGGGGGTCCGCGGGGAGCCTGTTCCTCGGAGGCGGCACGCCCTCCCTCCTCCCCGCCGAGGCGGTCGCGGCCGTGCTGGCCGACGCCCGCCAGGGCCTCGGGCTCGCCCCCGACGCCGAGATCACACTCGAGGCGAACCCCGAGGGGCTGGACGTGGACCGCCTCCGTGCCTTCCGGGAAACCGGGGTGACGCGGTTGTCGCTTGGTGTCCAGGCCCTCGACGACGCGCTCCTCCGGCGCCTCGGGCGCACGCACTCCGCGGCCGACGCGGCAGCCGCCTATCATGCGGCGCGCGCGGCGGGATTGGACGACGTCAGCGTCGACCTCCTCTACGCGTGTCCCGGCCAGGACCTGGGCACGTGGGTTCGGACCCTGGACGAGGTACTCGCCTGGGCCCCGGAGCACCTGTCCGCCTATGCGCTCACGCTCGAGGCCGCCACGCCCTTCGGTCGGCGCCCGCCCACCGGCCTGCCGGACGAGGACCTCCAGGTCGCGCAGTTCGACGCGCTGGTCGAGCGTACTGCGCGCGCGGGCCTCGAGCGGTACGAGGTCTCGAACTTCGCACGGCCGGGCCGGCGTTCCCGGCACAACCTCGGCTACTGGCGCCGGGAGGATTACATCGGGCTCGGTCCCGGTGCCCATGGGGCCTTCGGCCCCCTCCGCTACTGGACGCAGCGCTCCGAGCCCCGCTGGCGGGCTGCGGTTCTCGCCGGAGGCTGGGGGATCGAGAGCTGGGAGCGGCTGTCCGAGCGACAGGTCGCGGCTGAGCGCATCGTCCTCGGGCTCCGTCTGGTGGAGGGCATCCCGGTTGAGTGGCTCGCGCGCCACCTCGCCGACGAGGTGGACACCGGTGCCTCGGTCATCGCGCGGTACCTGGCGGCGGGAGTGATGACGGTCCGCGACGGGCGTGCTGCCCTCACGGACCGCGGCGTTCTGGTGTCGGACGCAATCTTCGCCGAACTGGTCTGACCGGCTTCACGTTCCGGATCGGCAGCGGCCCTGCGGACCATGAGCCGGGCTGCCGCCGGGAGTGGCGACGGTGACCCGTCGCAGCGCGGTGTGCTATAAGCTGAGCCCATTGGCTCGAGGATGCGCATGTCGACGCGGGGCATAGCAGGGGGGGGCCTGGTAGCGCGCCGGGGCATTGCTCTTCTCATCGCTGCCGTCCTGCTCTGGATTACTCCGCTCGCGTACAGCGAGCCGCCCGATCCGCTCTGGCTGGGCGGGATCTGGGACGACGACGATTTCGACCGCGTCGTCGCGGCGGTCAAGACCACGGAGGTCCCGTGCGACCTGGCCCAGGCGGTCTTCGTCCCCCTGGAGCCGAGCCTGTACGCGCCTCCGACTCCGCCCGAGTGGCAGCCGATTCGCCTTCCCGGCCGCTGGCCCGAGAACCGCGCCCCGCCTGACGCGTAAGCCCGGCCGTCCTGGGCGCCTGCGACCGCCGTAGACGCAGGCGTCGCCCCTCGAACCTAACCGAGACCAATCCGCGCCGAGCCCGCGCCCGGAGCAAGGGCCCGACTCGAGCCCGGCGAGACCGAGGGCCGTCCCCGACCAACGGGGACCTGGACCGCCGGGAGCCTGCCGGGGAGTGGTGCAACCTCACGCTCATCCTGCGACAAGGGGGCGGCATGGTCGGTTCGCATCTGGCGCCCATGGTGTTCGTGTTCGCGGCCCTGGTCGTCCGAGGCCTGAGGCTGGGTCTTCTGCTCGCGAGCCTCGCCTCGCTCGCGTACGTGGCCTTCGCCCTTTCCCGGATTGGGCGCTTCGGCCGCCGCCCGCTTCCACCCCCTGTCATGGGGGCGCCGGTCACCCTGTTCAAGCCACTCTGCGGGGACGAGCCGTTCCTCTACGAGAACCTCCGTTCGTTCTGCGACCAGGACTATCCGCGCTTCGAGGTGGTCTTCGGGGTCCGGGATCCCGGAGATCCGGCCGTCGCGGTGGCGGAGCGGGTCATGCGCGAGTTTCCGAACGTCGAAACGCGGCTCGTCGTTGACGATCGGGTCCACGGCGGCAACTACAAGGTCAGCAATCTCGCCAACATGAGCGGCGCCGCGAAGTACGATCTCGTGGTCATCGCCGACAGCGACATGCGCGTGGATCGCGAATACCTTGCGTCCGTGACCGCGCCGTTGGCGGATCCCGCGGTCGGCGTCGTGACGTGTCTCTACGTCGGGAGACCCGCGCCCGGGATCTGGTCCACGCTGGGAGCGATGTTCATCAACGAGTGGTTCATCCCATCCGTGCTCGTCGCGTACACCCGTAACGCCGTGCCCTCCTGCTTCGGATCCACCATGGCCCTGCGACACGAGGTGCTGGACGGGATCGGGGGGTTCCGCGCGCTTGCCGATCACCTCGCCGACGACTACGTCCTCGGTAAGCTTGTGGCGGCTCGTGGGTACCGGATCGTCCTGTCGCGGTACGTGGTCGAGACGGTCGTGGCCGAGCCGAGCCTCGGAGCCCTCTGGCAGCACGAGCTCCGGTGGGCGCGAACGGTTCGCTCGGTTCGCCCCCGCGGGTACTCGCTCTCGTTCGTCACCTACACCGTTCCGATCGCGCTCCTGAACCTCTGGAGCTCACCCTCCGGCCTCGTCGGTGGGGTCATCCTGGCCGCCGCGGTCGGGCTCCGGCTCGGGGCGCGCGCGGCGGTGCGGCGGGCACTGGGAGCGCCCACCGGCCCGGCCTGGCTGGCGCCGATCCGGGACGTCCTGTCCTTGGGGGTGTGGGGGGCGAGCTTCTTCGGTCAAACGGTCCTGTGGCGGGGACGGGAGATCGCGGTAGGGCGCGGCGGCCACCTCGATCGCCGCGAGAGCCGGAACCGGCCGGTCATTCCCTGAGCCCTCCGCTCCGCTGTTTCAGGGGCGCACTCGAATGTGTCAATCGGCGCCCCGCCGAATGGGCGGGGCCCGAGCCTTGACAACCCCGCATCGCGCCTGGATATTTGCCATGGTGAGCCGCTGGGGACCGAGGCGGCCGTCCACCGAGTGACACACGCGGGGAGTTCATTGAGCACCGGCGAACTGAGCGAGCGCGCGCGGCAGGTCCTCCAGGCCCTGCTCTTCGAGTACACCGTCACGGCGGAGCCTGTCGGGTCCCGCCAGCTGGCGAAGAGGCACGCGCTCGGCCTCTCCCCGGCCACGATCCGCAACACGATGGCCGACCTCGAGGAGATGGGATACCTTGCCCAGCCGCACACCTCGGCGGGGCGTGTGCCGACGGACAAGGCCTATCGGTACTACGTCGACAGCCTGATGGTGCGCACCGAAATCGGCCGCCCGGACGCGCACCGGCTCCAGCGCCAGGTCTCGGGCACCCGGAGCGAGATCGACGACCTCATGGAGGCGACGTCGGCCCAGCTCTCCGAGCTTTCGCACTACGCGGCCGTCATCCTGGCGCCCCCGCTCCAGCACACCCGGCTCGAGCGCGTCGACCTCATCCCGGTGGAAGGAGACCGTGCCATCGTCGTGCTGGCGACCGAGACCGGATGGGGGATGAGCCGCATCCTCGCGTTCGAGGAGACCGTGCCGCGGAGCGAGGCACGCGAGGTCGCGCGGCTCCTCACCGAGCGGTACGCGGGGCTCACGTTTCAGGAGATCCGGAGCCAGGTGGCCGACGCGGCCGCGCCGCCCGCCGTCGAGCGCGTCCTGCGCGTCGCCGCCTACGTGGCGCGCAAGGTGTTCCAGTCCCTCTGGGACCGAAACCTCTACGTCGGCGGCGCGATGAACATGCTGGACCAGCCCGAGTTCGGCATCGGCACGATGCGGGCCCTCCTCAAGACGTTCGAGGAGAAGCGTCAGCTGATTGAGCTCCTCACGACCCGCGCGCAGACGTCGGGCGACGTCCAGGTCGTGATCGGATCGGAGATGCCCTTCCAGGAGATGCAGGAGACCAGCCTGGTGGCCGCGTCCTACCGGTTCCACGACCGCGTGCTCGGCGTCCTCGGCATCGTGGGCCCGCGGCGCATGCCCTACGCCAGGATCGTGCCGCTCGTCGAGTACACGGCACGCCTGGTGTCCCGGCGCCTCACGCGGCTCGGCGGCGCGTCGCCGCTCGGATAGACCATGGCGAACGATCGGTGGTCGGAGCCGGGCGACGCCGCCCGGAGTCAGCGGGAGGCCGCGGCCGAAGCGCCGGGGCCCGAGGAGGAAAGCCTCGAGGCGCTCCGGAGCGAGCGGGACGCCCGGGCGCGGGAAGCGGCCGAGGCTCAGGAGCGCTATCTCCGCACCCTCGCCGACTTCGAGAACTTCCGTCGGCGGATCGGTCGTGAGCGCGAGGACTGGCGGCGTCAGGCCCAGGAGGCGCTCCTCCGTGAGATCCTCCCGGCGCTCGATAACTTCGACCGGGCACTGGCCGCGCCCCCGGCGCCGGGCGCCGACCCGGCCTTCCGGACCGGCGTCGAGCTGATCCACCGGGACTTCCTGGCCGCGCTGGAGCGGCTTGGCGTGCGGCCGTTCGCCGCCGTCGGCCAGGCCTTCGACCCGGCGCGCCACGAGGCGGTGGGTCGCGTGGAGCGCGTCGACATGGAGGACCAGACGGTCGTCGCGGAGCCGCTCCGCGGATACCTCTTCGAGGAGCGGGTGCTTCGCCCCGCACAGGTCGTCGTGGCCGTCCACCCGGCCGCCGCCGCCGGCGGCGAGGGCGCGACCTGACCGGGTACGGCCGGCGATGCCCGGCCGCCACGACGCGCCTCCCATAGCCATGGCCCAGCGCGACTACTACGAGATCCTGGGCATTCCGCGGGACGCGAGCGACGTCGACATCAAGAAGGCCTTCCGGCAGCTGGCGCTCAAGCACCATCCCGATCGGAACCCGGGCGACGCCCACGCCGAGGAGCGGTTCAAGGTCATCAATGAGGCCTACGCGGTGCTCTCGGACGGGGACCGCCGCGCCCAGTACGATCGTTACGGCCGGGTCGACCTGCCGCCGGGCGGGGTGGACTTCGGAGGGATCGAGGATCTTTTCGGAGATCTCTTCGAAGGTTTCTTCGGCGGGGGGCGCGGGGGGCGTCGCGGCCGCGCGCGGTCGGGCGACGACCTCCGTTACGACCTCGAGATCACGCTCGAGGAGGCGGCGCAGGGCGTCGAGACGCGGCTCCAGATTCCCCGGCTCGAGGTCTGCGGGACCTGCCACGGGAGCGGCGCGGAGCCGGGATCGGGGCGGACCCAGTGCCCGAACTGCAAGGGGCGCGGCCAGCTGCGCTACCAGCAGGGCTTCCTCACGGTCGCCCGCACCTGCTCCCAGTGCGGCGGCGAGGGCCAGATCGTCAAGAGCCCGTGCAAGGCCTGCGCGGGCGAGGGCCGCGTGACGCAGGAGCGCACGCTCAAGGTGCGCATCCCGCCCGGCGTCGACGAGGGCGCACAGATGCGCATCGCCGGCGAGGGCGAAGGGGGCGTGGCCGGCGGCCCGGCGGGCGATCTCTACGTCGTCCTCCACGTGCGCCCGCATCCGTTCTTCACGCGGCAGGGCAACGAGCTCCACTGCGCGCTCCCGCTGACCTTCCCCCAGGCCGCGCTCGGCGCCGAGGTGGATGTGCCCGTCCTCAACGGCGTCGCGCAGCTCAAAGTGCCGGCCGGTGCCCAGAACGGGGACGTGCTCCGGCTCCGCGGGAAGGGGATGCCCGGCCTCCACGGGCGCGGCCGCGGGGATGCGTGCTACACGGTGGTGGTCGAGGTGCCGCGGAAGCTCACCGGGAAGCAGCGAGAGCTCATCGAGGAGTACCAGCGCGTCTCCTCCGGCGAGGAGCAGGGCCCGCTCGTCGGCGGGTTCCTCGAGTCGCTGAAGAAGCTCTTCGGCGGCTGAGCCGAAACAGCCCTGTCGTCCTGCGTACTTTAGCCCAGCTCCCGCAAGCCCTCCCGGACGGCCTTGCACTCGGGACTCTCGGGCGCGCCGACAGACGCCTACGCATGACGGCGTCCCAGTCTCCTCCGGCGCCTGGCTTCACATGCACATGCGTCACGATAGTCTTCATCGGGAAGCCTCCTGGCCTGCTAGTGGGTCACTGTGTTTCACTCCATTACCTCATCCGCCCGCGCCAGCACAGCCAGCCAGGGCAGCTGGAACGGCGGAGGAATATGTCGGGGTCTCGGACTGCGAAGCGATCAGGATCGCTCCGGCAACCGCGCCGAGCATGGTATTGCGGGGCGGCCCGGCCGCTTTCCTTCAGCAGCCGAGGTGATCGGCGGCCGGGGCGTCGTCGTCGACGGAGAGGCGGCGAGGCTTCACCTCGGTCTGCCGGTCGAAGAT
>Ga0114129_10005865_pt1 | contig 17392 bp, 15 predicted proteins | sample RhiMetdeltSRZDD1_FD_80071 | JGI IMG/M metagenome (GOLD analysis project Ga0114129, IMG submission 80071) | Populus rhizosphere microbial communities from Tennessee, USA - Rhizosphere MetaG P. deltoides SRZDD1 (version 2) (version 2) | ecosystem: Host-associated > Plants > Roots > Rhizosphere >... | reverse complement strand
ACGCGCCTTCGTCATCAAGGCCGGCCGTATCACGGCACGCCTCGAAGGCTGACGGCGCCGCGCCGTGATCCGCCCCGGACCGGAGCCGGGTGCGGGCGCGCCTGGCCGGCGGCGGCGGAGTGCTTGACAGCCGGGAACGCACGACGTAAAGTCCGGGCGGTAACTCCTTTAAGTGGGCCCTGCGAGGCTTACAAGGAGAGGCGATGACGACTCCGAGCGGCGCGATTCTGAGGCCCTCCCTGGTCGCCAGGGGGGGCGTTCTCGTCTCCCGTCCTGGCGGGCGTGCGTTCGCCGACGGCGGGGCGCGGGCTCCACGGGGCGGGCGCGGCCGGCCGTGCGCATCTCCATGCCGGCCATGACCCAGCGCGAGAAGGCCCAGGTCCTCGACGAGCCGGGGATCGACCGCGCCCTCACCCGGATCGCCCACGAGATCGTCGAGCGGGCGGGCGGCACCGATGGGCTCGCGCTCGTCGGCATCCGGACGCGTGGCGTGTCGCTGGCCCGGCGGATCGCGGTGCGGCTCCAGGCGATCGGCGGCCACCCGGTCCCGGTGGGCGCCCTCGACATCACGCTCTACCGGGACGACCTCTCGCTCAAGGGGGAGGCCCCGGTGCTGCGAGGCACCGACATCCCGTTCCCCGTGTCCGACAAGACGATCGTCCTGGTCGACGACGTCCTCTACACGGGCCGGACCATCCGGGCGGCGCTCGACGCGATCATCGACCTCGGGCGCCCGCGCATGATCCAGCTGGCCGTCCTCGTGGACCGGGGGCACCGCGAGCTCCCGATCCGCGCGGACTACGTGGGGAAGAACCTGCCGACGGCGCGCCGCGAGGCCGTCCAGGTCCTCCTCCACGAGCACGACGGTCAGGACCGCGTCGTGATCCAGGAACCTGACGCCTAGCCAAGGCCCAGGAGGACGCGATGGGGCTCACGCGGAAGGACCTGCTGGAGATCCGGAGCCTCGAGCCCGGTGAGATCCAGACGATCCTCGACACCGCCGTCTCCATGAAGGAGATCGCCTCCCGGGAGATCAAGAAGGTCCCGGCGCTCCGCGGGAAGACGGTGGTCAACCTGTTCCTCGAGCCCTCGACCCGTACCCGGACCTCGTTTGAGATCGCCGGCAAGTGGCTCTCGGCCGACGTCGTCAACGTCTCGGGGTCGTCGTCGAGCGTGGTCAAGGGGGAGACGCTGATCGACACCGCCCGGAACATCGAGGCGATGAGCCCCGACTGTGTGGTGATCCGCCACGCGGCGTCGGGCGCGGCGCACATGCTGGCGCGGGTGCTCCGGTGCTCGGTCGTGAACGCCGGGGATGGGATGCACGAGCATCCGACCCAGGCGCTGCTCGACCTCCTGACCATTCGTGAGAAGCGGGGACACCTGGACGGCCTTTCGGTCGCGATCGTGGGCGACATCGCCCACAGCCGCGTCGCGCGCTCCAACATCGCCGGGATGCGGAAGATGGGGATGAGCGTGACGGTCGCCGGGCCGCCGACCCTGATCCCGCCCGGGGTCGAAGAGCTTGGCGTCAAGGTCGCGCGCCGGCTGGAGGACGCGCTGCGGGACGTCGACGTGATCATGATGCTGCGCCTCCAGCAGGAGCGCATGACCGCAAACTACATCCCCTCGCTCCGCGAGTACTCGCGCCTGTACGGGCTGTCGCTGGAGAAGCTGCGCGGCGCGCGCGACGACGTGCTGATCATGCATCCCGGCCCCGTGAACCGCGGGATCGAGATGGCGCCGGAGGTGGCCGACGGACCGTACTCGGTGATCCTCGAGCAGGTAGCGAACGGTGTCGCGGTGCGGATGGCGATCCTCTACCTCCTGATCGGTGCCAAGGGCACGGAGGCCTGAGCGATGGACCTCCTGATCCGGAACGGCCGCGTGGTCGATCCCGCCAACGGCCTGGACGCGGCGGGGGATGTCCTGGTCCAGGCGGGCCGTATCGCCCGCGTCGGGCCGGGGCTCGAGGCGCCGAAGGGCACGGAGACGGTCGACGCCGGGGGCCGGGTGGTCGCGCCGGGGTTCATCGACATCCACGTCCACCTCCGGGAACCGGGCCAGGAATACAAGGAGACGATCGCGTCCGGCACCCGGGCGGCGGCCGCAGGCGGGTTCGCTGCGGTCGCGTGCATGGCCAACACGCAGCCGGTGAACGACACGCGCGCCGTGACGGACTACATCCTTGCCGAGGCGCGTGCCCGGGGTGTCGTGCGCGTGTACCCGATCGGCGCGGTGACGCGCGGCCTCGCCGGGCGGGAGCTGGCGGAGCTCGGGGAGCTCGCCGAGGCGGGCTGCGTCGCCTACTCCGACGACGGCCGTCCCGTGGTGAATTCGGCGCTTCTCCGCCGGGCGCTCGAGTACGCCCAGGCGTTCGGGCGGCCGATCATCTCGCACGCCGAAGATGTCGCGCTCAGCGAGGGTGGGGTGATGCACGAGGGCTTCGTGTCGACGGACCTCGGGCTGCGAGGGATTCCGGCGGCGGCCGAGGAGATCATGGTCGCGCGCGACGTTGCGCTCGCCGAGCTGACCGGGACGCCGATCCACATCGCCCACGTGTCGACCGCGGCCGCCGTCCGGCTCCTTCGGGACGCCAAGGCGCGGGGCGTCCCGGTCACCGGTGAGGTCACGCCGCATCACATGCTCCTTACCGACGAGGCGCTCCGCGCCTATGACGCGAACGCGAAGATGGCGCCGCCACTCCGGTCGAAGCGCGACGTCGAGGCATGCCGGGAGGCGCTCGCCGACGGGACCCTGGATGCGATCGCGACCGACCACGCGCCGCACGCGCTCACGGACAAGGAGGTGGAGCTCGACCACGCGGCCAACGGGATCGTGGGGCTCGAGACGGCGGTGGCCCTCTGCCTCACGCACCTCGTGCGGGAACGCGTGCTCGACTTGCCGACCCTGATCGCGCGGCTGACAGTGGGCCCGGCGCGCGTGCTCGGCCTGCCGGGCGGGAGCCTCGCCCCGGGCGCGCCCGGGGACGTGACGGTCCTGGACCTCGCGCGGGAGCACGTGATCGAGCCCGCGCGCTTTCGCTCGAAGGCCCGGAACACCCCGTTCGGCGGCCACGCGTGCGTCGGCGCCCCCTGGCTGACGGTGGTGGGCGGCCGCGTCGTGATGCGCGACGGCGCGGTACCGGGAGACAGCGGGCCGTGACGCGACGCGAGCGGGCGGTCCTGGCGCTGGCCGACGGCCGTGTCTTCGAGGGCGAGCCGCTCGGCGCCCGCGGGGAGGCGGTGGGCGAGGTCGTGTTCAATACCGCCATGAGCGGGTACCAGGAGGTCCTCACGGACCCCTCATACAAGGGGCAGATCGTCTGCATGACGTATCCCCACATCGGCAACACGGGGGTGAACGAGGAGGACCCGGAGTCGAGCCGGCCGTGGGCGGAGGGTTTCGTGGTCCGCGAGGCCTCGCCGGTGGCGTCGTCCTGGCGGGCGACGGCGACCCTTGACGCCTACCTCCGCGGGCACGGGATCGTCGGGATCCAGGGGATCGACACCCGCGCCCTCACCCGGCATCTCCGGGACCGCGGAGCGCAGGAGGGCGTGATCTCGACCGGGGACGTCGACCCTCGGGTGGTCGTCGCTAAGGCCAAGGCGTCGCCGGGCCTCCTTGGACGGGATTTGGTGAAGGAGGTGACGTGCCCGGCCCCCTACGAGTGGCGCGAGTCCGTGTGGCGGCTCGGGCAGGGCTACGCGGCACCTCCGCCCGCGCGCTTCCACGTGGTCGCGTACGATTCCGGGATCAAACGGAACATCCTCCGCCAGCTGGTCGCGGAGGGCTGCCGCCTCACCGTGGTGCCGGCCTTCGCCTCGGCGGACGAGGTGCTCGCGCTCCGGCCCGACGGGCTCTTCCTGGCCAACGGCCCGGGTGACCCCGAGGGCGTGCCCTACCTCGCCGAGGCGGTGCGGCAGCTGACCGAGCGGCTGCCGACCTTCGGGATCTGCCTCGGCCACCAAATCCTGGCGCTGGCGCTGGGGGCGCGCACGTTCAAGCTGCCCTTCGGCCACCACGGCGTGAACCACCCGGTGAAGGACCTGGGCACGGGGAGGGTCGAGATCACGTCGCAGAACCACGGCTTCGCCGTGGACCCGGACTCCTGCGCGGCGGCCGGATTCGAGGTCACTCACGTCAACCTCAACGACGGCACGTGCGAGGGGATGCGCCACCGGAGCCTTCCGGTCTTCGCGGTCCAGTACCACCCGGAGGCGTCCCCGGGGCCGCACGACTCGCACTACCTGTTCCAGCGGTTCGTCGAGCTCCTCATGCAGGTGAGAGGCAGGTGAGAGGATGCCCCGGTATTTCGTCGCCTATCGGAAGACCGAGGAGGCCGGGCAGAAGCCCGAGTGGGCCTCGTTCACGACCGAGTCGCCCGCGGCGCTCGAGGCGCACGCCATCCGCGAGCGGGTGGAGAAGCGGCTCGGGCTGTTCGGCGAGCGGCTGACGGGCGCGGGCGAGGTCCAGTTCCTCGGCTCGGCGCCGCTCGTCGAGTTCCTCGTCCGCCGGGAGGAGGCGCCCGCCGGTGTCTCCATCGTCTACGGGCTCCTGGAGTAGGGGTCAGGCCTTGACTTCCCTACACTTCACCCCGGCGCCCCGCGTTGGGCCCGCGTCCCGGCAGGCCAACTGTATGGAAGTCAAGGCCTGACCCCGTGCCGAAGCGCACCGATATTCGCAAGATCCTGCTGATCGGCTCCGGGCCGATCGTGATCGGCCAGGCGTGCGAGTTCGACTACTCGGGCACGCAGGCCTGCAAGGCCCTTCGTGAGGAAGGGTTCGAGGTCGTGCTCGTGAACTCGAACCCGGCCACCATCATGACCGACCCGGAGATGGCCGACCGGACCTACGTCGAGCCGCTCACACCCGAGGTGCTCGAGCGGATCATCGCCGCCGAGCGGCCGGACGCGCTCCTCCCCACGCTGGGTGGGCAAACCGGGCTCAACCTCGCCGTGGCCCTGGCCGACCGGGGCGTGCTCGAGCGCTTCGGTGTGGAGCTGATCGGTGCCAAGCTCGAGGCGATCAAGAAGGCGGAGGATCGCGAGCTCTTCAAGGCCGCGATGCAGCGGATTGGGCTCGAGCTCCCGCGCTCCGGCTACGCGCGCTCGATCGAGCAGGCGCGAGAGGTCGTCCGGGACGTGGGCTATCCGGCCATCATTCGGCCCTCGTTCACGCTCGGCGGCACCGGGGGCTCCGTCGCCTGGAACCCGGACGAGCTGGAGGGCGCAATCCGCTGGGGCCTTCAGCAGAGCCCGGTCGGCCAGGTGCTGGTCGAGGAGTCGGTCATCGGGTGGAAGGAGTTCGAGCTGGAGGTCATGCGGGACCTCCGGGACAACGTCGTGATCGTCTGCTCGATCGAGAACTTCGACCCGATGGGCGTTCACACGGGCGACTCGATCACGGTCGCGCCCGCCCAGACCCTGACCGACAAGGAGTACCAGCTGATGCGGGACGCCGCCCTCGCGATCATCCGCGAGATCGGCGTCGAGACGGGGGGCTCGAACATCCAGTTCGCCGTCAACCCCGCGGACGGGCGCCTCGTGGTCATCGAGATGAACCCCCGCGTCAGCCGCTCCTCGGCGCTCGCGTCGAAGGCCACCGGCTTCCCCATCGCCAAGATCGCGGCCAAGCTCGCCGCCGGGTACACGCTCGACGAATTGCGGAACGACATCACCCGCGAGACGCCCGCCTCGTTCGAGCCGACGATCGACTACTGCGTGGTCAAGGTCCCGCGCTGGGCCTTCGAGAAGTTTCCCGAGGCCGACCAGACGCTGACGACCCAGATGAAGTCCGTCGGCGAGGTCATGGCCATCGGCCGGACCTTCAAGGAAGCGCTCCAGAAGGCCGTTCGCTCGCTCGAGCAGGACCGCGCCGGCCTCGGGCTGGATCAGCCGCCGCCGGACCTCGAGGCGCTCCGGGACCGCCTGCGGGTTCCGAATCCCGACCGCCTCCTCTACCTCGCGGAGGCGATGCGGCGCGGCCTCGGGCGCGAGGAGATCGCCAGCCTCACGCGGATCGATCCCTGGTTTCTCGCCCAGCTGGAGGAGCTGGTCGCGTTCGAGGAGGCCTTCCGCGGGGACGCCGTCCTGTCGCGCGGCACGCTCCGCGACGCCAAGCGCCTCGGATTCTCCGACCGGCGTCTAGCCGAGCTGGCCGGCCGGACCGAGGCCGAGATCCGGCAGGCGCGGGTCACCCACGGGATCCGCGTCACCTTCAAGGTGGTGGACACCTGCGCGGCGGAGTTCGTGGCCCATACGCCGTACCTCTACTCGACCTACGAGGAGGAGGACGAGGCGCCGCCGACCGCGCGCCCGAAGGTGGTGATCCTCGGGTCGGGGCCCAACCGGATCGGCCAGGGCATCGAGTTCGACTACGCGTGCGTGCACGCGGCGTTCGCGCTCCGCGACGCGGGGGTCGAGGCGATCATGGTCAACTGCAACCCGGAGACGGTGTCGACCGACTACGACACGTCCGACCGCCTCTACTTCGAACCCTTGACCCTCGAGGACGTCCTCAACATCGTCGAGAAGGAGCAGCCGCTCGGAGTTGTCGTCCAGTTCGGGGGGCAGACACCCCTCAAGCTCGCGGTGCCGCTCGAGCGGGCGGGCGTCCGGATCCTGGGGACGTCCCCGGATGCGATCGACCGGGCGGAGGACCGCGAGCGCTTCGCTGACCTCCTCAGGAAGCTCGGCCTCCAGCAGCCGCCCAACGGCTCGGCGCGCTCCGCCGACGAGGCCGTGCGGATCGCGGAAACGCTGGGGTATCCGGTGCTGGTGCGCCCCTCCTACGTCCTCGGCGGCCGGGCCATGGAGGTCGTCTACGAGGAGGCGCGGCTCCGGGAGTGGATGCGGGAGGCGGCGCGCGTTTCGCCCGACCACCCGGTCCTCATCGACAAGTTCCTGGAAGACGCGCTGGAGATCGACGTCGACGCGCTCTGCGACGGGCAGGACGTCCTGATCGGGGGCGTGATGGAGCACATCGAGAAGGCGGGGATCCACTCCGGCGACTCGGCGTGCGCCTTGCCGCCCTACTCGATCGGCGACGACCAGGTGGAGCGGCTCCGGGCGCAGACGCGAGCGCTCGCCCTCGAGCTGGGCGTGGTGGGCCTGCTCAACATCCAGTTCGCGATCAAGAGCGACACCATCTACGTGCTCGAGGTCAACCCCCGCGCGTCGCGCACCGTGCCGTTCGTCTCGAAGGCGATCGGGCTGCCCCTCGCCAAGCTAGCGACACGGGTGATGCTCGGCGTGCCGATCGCCGAGCTCGGTGTCCGCGAGGTGACGGACCTGCCCCATGTCTCCGTCAAGGAGGCCGTCTTCCCCTTCGTGAAGTTCCCCGGGGTCGACGTGATCCTCGGGCCCGAGATGCGGTCCACGGGCGAGGTGATGGGTGTTGGACGGGAGTTCCGCACGGCCTACCTCAAGTCGCAGCTCGCCGCGGGGTCGTCCCTCCCGCAGGGTGGCAAGGCGTTTCTCTCCGTACGAAACCGGGACAAGCGGGCGGTCGTCAACATCGGCCGGAGCCTCGTCGAGATGGGGTTCCGGCTGGTGGCGACGCAGGGCACCGCGAAAGTGCTGGATCGGCACGGGCTCGCCGTGGACGCCATCCACAAGGTGGCGGAAGGGTGGCGGCCGAACATCGTCGACCTCATGAAGCAAGGAGAGATCGCGCTGGTCATCAACACGCCAGAGGACGGGCGTGCCCGGAGGGACTCGTACCTCATCCGGCGGACCGCCGTCATGCAGAACATCCCGTACTACACGACGATGGACGGAGCCCAGGCCGCCCTCGAAGCGATCGAGGCGCTGCGGGCCGGGGCCCTGGAGGTGCGACCGCTCCAGGCGTACTACGAGAGCCTGAAAGCGTGACCGGGATCGGGAATGGGGCCGGATCCGGGCTGGCCCGTGACCGCCTGATCGTCGCTCTCGACATGCCCGGCCTGCCGGCAGCCGAGGCTCTCGTGGAACGTCTGGCCGGCGTCGTCGCGCACTTCAAGGTTGGGAGCACGCTCTTCACCGCCGTCGGACCGGCGGCGGTGGAGATGGTCCGGCGGCGCGGGGGCCGCGTGTTCCTCGATCTCAAGTACCACGACATCCCGGCGACGGTGGCGGGCGCCGTCGCGGCGGCCGCACGGCTCGGTGTCGGGCTCCTCACCGTGCACGCCTCGGGCGGGGCAGCGATGCTGCGGGCCGCGGCGGAAGCGGCCCGGGCGGCCGGGCGCGATCGGCCCCGGATCGTGGCGGTCACCGTCCTCACGAGTCTCGACCGGGCGGCCCTCCTGCGCGAGCTGGGCGTGCCGATCGCCGTCGAGGGGCACGCGGTCCACCTGGCCGTCCTCGCGCGCGAGGCGGGGTGCGACGGCGTGGTCGCCTCGCCCCGTGAGGCCGGACGCCTGCGGTCGATCCTCGGGCCGGGAGCGCTGATCGTCACCCCGGGCATCCGCCTCGCCGGCGGCGCCGCCCACGATCAGGCCCGGACCGCCACGCCCGCGATGGCCGTCCGGGCGGGCGCGGACTACCTCGTGGTGGGCCGGCCGATCACGGAGGCCGCCGACCCAGCCGCCGCCGCGGCCGCGATCCTCGCCGAGGTACCCGCGTGAGCGAGCCCGGTCCGGCGGCGCTCGTGCGGCGACTGCACGAGATCGGTGGCGTGCGCTTCGGCGAGTTCGTGTTGAAGTCGGGGATCACCTCGCCCTTCTACATCGATCTGCGCGTGGTGATCTCGCACCCGGAGGTGCTGGCCCAAGTGGGCCGCCTTATCGCGGCCGAGGTCGCCCGCTGCCGGGTCGATCGGATCGCGGGCATTCCGTACGCCGGCCTGCCTCTGGCGGTGGCCGCGAGCCTGGCGGGCGGCGTCCCGCTCGTCTATCCCCGCCGCGAGGAGAAGACGTACGGCACGCGGCGGCGGATCGAGGGCGCGTTCGAGCCGGGCGAGCGGGTCGTCGTGGTCGACGACATCGTCACCGACGGGGCGTCGAAGCTCGAGGCGATCGAGCCGCTCGAGGCGGCGGGTCTCGTGGTGGAGGATCTCGTGGTCCTGATCGACCGCGAACAGGGCGGGCGGGAGCGCCTGGCCGCGAAGGGCTACCGGCTCCACGCCGTGCTGACGATCTCCGCGTGCTTCGATGCGCTCGAGGCGGCTGGCCTGGCGGATCCCGCCGTGCTCGAGCACGCCCGGGCCTTCGTCCGCATCACTCGCGTCGCCTGACGCGCGGGGCCCCTCGGGGCCGATCTCGAAGATCTCGGTGTGCTCGAAGGCCGCGACTCGACTGACGCCGGGGGGCAGGACCTCGAGGGCCGCCGCGAGCCGGGCCCGGGGCACCTCGTGGTACTGGCCGAGGTGCACGACCGCGTACCGGACGTGGATCGCCCGGAGCCGGGCGACGGCGGCCGGGGCGGGGAACGTGTTGAGTGTGGCGACGTCCGCGGCATAGCCAGGCGGGAAGACCCCGCCGTAGCCGTTGACGAGCGGACGCCAGTGCGCGGTCGACCCCAGGAGGCGGAGGCTCTCGAGGTGCACCGTGTGGGGCTCGTACATCGGCAGTACGACCACCGCCTCGGCGCCCGGTCGGGCGGCGAGCCACCGATCGGCGGGCCCGGAGACCGGCACCGTCATCAGCGGGAGCGGGACGGTCCAGGTTTCGAGGACCGCCAGCAGGCCAAGCCCGCCAAGCGTCGTCGCTCGCCACCCAGCATGGGCGGGCCGCCGTGCGAGGGCCGCTGCCCCGAATCCTGCCAGCACCGCGAGCCCGGTCGTGACCAGCACGCCGAAACGCCCGGGGACCCTGAGCGTGTCGAAGCCGGGAACGAGCTCGTAGAGCTGGTGATAGAGCGGTTGGATTCGGAACTCCCGGCCGAGCTCGAGCCACGGCCCGAAGGAGGCGAGCGCGCCGACGAGGGTCAGCCCCACGTAGTAGCCCGGGGCGCTCGGCCACCCCAGTCGGCGGAGCCAACCCAGCCCGCGTAGGGGCGCCGGACCCCCCTGGACCACCCGGCGGATGGCCAGGGCCACAGCCAGCACGAGGAAGGGCCACCCGAAGTTTCGCTGTGACAGGCGGAGCAGTCCCAGGCGGACGGAGAACCCGCCGATGAAGAGCCAGTTGGCGACCGTTGTGAGGGCGAACATGCTCAGGCCGACGTCGAGGGCAGCTGGCCAGCGGCGACCGTGACCCGCTTCCGGGCCCGCGGCGGTCGGCCGTTGACGCCACGCGAGGACGGCCCCCGGGAGCGCAAGGGCCAGCACGACCAGACCCGGAAACAGGACCGCCTCCCGGTCCCGGAAGCGTGCCGTGGCGTCGCCGAGCCACCGGTTCTCCGCCGGCGCCGCCAGGTAGGACGTGGGCCGCGCCACGTAGTGCTCGACCTCCTTGAGGCTCCGGGTCAGCCCGATCTCGTCGCGGACGAACCGGTAGGGGAGGAAGGCGGCCAGGAGAAGGAGCGCGACCAGGGCGCCGAAAAGGGCCCCGCGGGCGATCAGGCGGCCGAGGGGCGGCCGCGTGGCCGGCAGCGCGAGCCAGGTCACGAAGAGCGCCCCGGCGATCGCCCCGAAGAACGCCTGATAGCCGGAAGACAGGGCCTGGAGCATGAAGGCCCCCGCCGCGAGACCCACGTCCCGCCAGCGACCGTTGCTCCGAGCGGCGCGGTGGAGCCCGAGGAGCATGAGCGGGAGCCACTGGTGACTGAGGATCTGGATGTGGCTCAGCTGGCCGAACCGGAAGTGCGAGAAGGCGTAGAGCACCGCCGCCACCGTGGCGGCGCCCGCGTGGCCCGTGAGGTGCCGCACCAGCCAGAACTGCGCCAGCCCGACCAGCGGGAACGTGGCGAGCCAGACGAGATTGTGGGCGAGGAGGATTCCCGCGCCCGTCAGGCGTATGGCTCCGACGAGAGGGACCAGGCCGAGGAGGTGCTCGGTGTACGCGAGCGTCCAGCGGTGCGGATGGAACATGTTTGTGTCGAAGAGCCGGAGCGGCGCCGTGGCCAGCGCGTGGAGGTCCCAGGCCAGGATCCACGTCGTCAGGAGGGGGTCCCCGAGGTTGGCGGCCGTGGAGTCGAGGTGCGCCGCGACCGGCCAGGTCAGGATGACGGCGAGCACCACGAGGAGCAGGGCGACGAATGTGCTCTCGGGCCATGCCCCCCCGGGGGTCGGCGCCGTGCGGACGGAGCTCGGGTGCGCGACCGGCGGGCCCGCGCCAGGCGCGGGCTCCCGGGTCTCAGCCACGCGCCTGGTACTCGGGGCGCCAGCGGAGGAGGCGCGCCTCCACCTGGTGGATGCCGAGCGCAAGGACGATCCCCGTGAGACCGAGGACCAGGAGCGCGACCATCATGTCGGCGGCGTTGAGGCTGCCCAGCGAGGCGATGATCAGGTAGCCGATGCCGCCTCCGGACTCACCGCCGATGAACTCGCCGATCACCACGCCGATCAATGCGAACGACACCGAGGGCGTCAGGGATGCGAACGTCCACGCCAGCGCCGACGGGACGATCACCGTCCGCATCACCTGACGCTCGGAGGCGCCGAGGAAGCGCGCCGCGTGAATGAGGTCGGGATCGACCCCCCGCGCCCCCTGGAAGGTGTTGAAGAAGACGATGAAGAAGACGATCAGCCAGGCGAGCACGACCTTCGCGACGAGACCGAAGCCAAAGATCATCGTCACCAGTGGCACCAGGGCGATGCGGGGGAGCGAGTTGAACGCCACGATGTAAGGATGCAGCACCGCCGCCAGACGGGCGTTCCGCCCGAGCACGAGGCCGGCCACGAAGCCGCTCCCGACCCCCACCGCGAACCCGAGCAGCGTGGACTCGAGCGTGGAGAGGAGGAGGTGCCAGAGCGGCACTCGCACGGCGCCGGAGTTGAGGTGCCAGAACCGGCTCCAGATTGCCGAAGGCCGGCTGATGAAGAACGGATCGACGAAGTAGACGACCCGCGAAACCGACTTCGTGACGGCGGGACGCGTCAGGCCTTCCCAGAAACCGAGCATGAGGACGAGGATCAGGACGCGCCAGGCGTTGACGCGCGTCCGGTCGCTCACGCGGCGCCCCCCGTCTCCTCCGCCGCCTCCGCCTTCGCGAACTCCTCGCCGAGCACGTGCCAGAGGGCGCTGAACTCGTGCGCGTACTCGTCCGTCTCGCGGATGCGGATGACGTCGCGCGGGCGGGGGAGCTTGACCGCGTGGACGTGCTTGACGCGGCCGGGCCGGCTCGTGAGGACGATGACGCGATCGGCCAGTGTGATCGCCTCGGCCAGGTCGTGCGTGACGAAGACGACCGTCTGGCGCTTGCCGGTCCAGAGGGCCAGCAGCTGCGCCTGGAGACGGAGCTTGGTGTGGGTGTCGAGGGCGCCGAACGGCTCGTCCATCAGGAGGATTTCTGGCTCGACGATCAGGGTGCGCACTAGCGCCACCCGCTGCCGCATCCCGCCGGACAGGGTTGCCGGGAAGGCGTCCTCGAATCCCTCGAGCCCCACCAACCGGATCGCCTCGCGGACGCGCCGTTCGCGCTCCGCCCGGGGGACCCCCCGGTACGCGAGGCCGAGCTCGACGTTCTGGGAGACGGTGCGCCAGGGGAAGACCGTGTCCTTCTGGAAGACGTAGCCGACATGGGCAGGGATGCCGGTCAGGGACCGTCCGTCCAGACGGATCGCGCCGCGGGTCGGCTCGACGAGCCCCGCGATCAAGTTCAGGACCGTGGACTTGCCGCAGCCCGACGGCCCCACGAGGGCCACGAACTCCTTGTCGAGGACGTCGAATGAGACGCCGTCGACGGCGTGGACGGGCCGTCCGCGGGCCGCGAAGGTCTTCCCGAGGTCCCGGACCTCGACGCGGACGCGGGAGGGCGCGACTACGATCGCTGGGAGGCCTTCCTTGCGAAGGACATGTCGACGGCTTTCGAGAAGGCGATCGGCGCGTCCAGGACCTTCGTCGAGAGGAAGATCTTCAGGACCTCGCCGTACTGCTTCTCGTCCACGAGGAAGTCCCAATCGAAGATGCCCTTGTAGTACTGGATGGACTTGAGGACCTCGTCCCGGGAGAACGTGTCCATGTACGGCTTGTAGAGGAGCTCCAGGATCTCGCCATCCGGCGCCTTCTGGATCCACTGTTGCGCTCGGAAGCAAGCGGTCACGTACCCCTGCACGACCGCGGGCTGCTTCTCGATCGTCTCCTTGAGGCAGTAGCCGACGGTGACGGGCAGCGGCCCGCCGAACACCCGGTTCCAGGCCCGCTCGTCCAGGATGTCATAGATGACCTTTCCGAAGCCCTGATCCTCGGCGGCCCACATCCACTCGGGCACTGCCATGATCGCGTCGAACTTCCCGGCCTTGAGCCCGCCGAGCATCGTCATCGAGGCACCGCCACCGACCCACTCGACCAGGCTGTTGAGAGGCCGACCGTCAGGCGTTCGCTGCTGCTCCAGCACGTAGCTCCCGTACACCCAGGTGCCCGACCCGATGGCCGTGGCCGCCACGACCCACTTGCCGCCCCCCGGCCGCTTGACCGTGGCGAGCCTGTCGAGACCGGTCAGGCCGGCGTCGTAGAGGTCCTTGCGCACCACGACGTTCGCGTACGAGCACCGCGTGTCGGTGGCGAACAGGATGACCGCCTCCTTGCCCTTCTCGCTGATCTTGAGGGGATGGTTCGAGTCGCCCAGCGCGAACAGCGCCTGGCCCGCCGCGAGGGCCTGCACCACCTTCGCGCCCCCGCCCGGGACGATGAAGCCCTGGTCCGCGGTGACCCCTTCCTCCTCGAAGAAGCGCTTCTCCCGCGCGACCAGATGCTGCGCATACACGAAGGTCGAGATGCTGTGGGAGACGGTGATCGGGCGAGGCTGCGCGTGACCGAGCCGCGGCAGCGCGGCCGCCACCGAGAGGGCGCCCGCCGCGGACAGGAGCTCGCGGCGTGTGAGGGGGTGCGTGTACATGGAGGCCTCCTCCGGAAGTCGCGGTCGGCAGTTCGGGACTATACCGGGCTGTTTCGGAGCCTGTCAACGCCGCGAGGCTCCGGCCAGCGCGGGTCGGCGTCAGTCGCGGCGCGTGCCGGGCGGCGTTGGTGTGGCCCGGGGGACGTAGAACCCGTAGCGCTGACGCAGGAGGTCCACGAGCGCCGTCGGGAGGATCTCGGTCGCGCCGAGGCAGTACTGGCAGATCAGTCGGACATCGCCCGTCCAGAAGTCGGACCACAGGGCGACCTTGTGGAACATCTCGATCGTGCCCGTGTGCGTCGTCCAGGACAGGAGGTGGAGGTGGCAGGATGGACAAATGTACTGCCGCGGGTTCTCCGGAATCGCCTTCCGCTCGGACTCGCTCGCCATCCCCACTCCCATCACCGGGTGCACCCCGTGTCGGTAGTGCCAACTAACATCTCCTAATAACGTAGAATACGCCGCTCTGGCAAGATGCACGGGAGCGGCTCCGGGGGATCGCCCGGCTCACAGGGTCGGGGACTTACCCAGGCTGTTTAGGTAACCGTGCGTCCGGATTGGAGTTTTCTCGATATCATGGTCGCGCGGAGCGAGTCGACTGGTTTGACACTCCCAGAGGCCATCGGCTAGCATCTAGGAACTCATGGGCCTTGTCGTCAGCATGACGGGGTACGGGCGCGGCGAGGCCCGGGGTACGCGCATCGCCCTCGTCGCCGAGGCTCGCTCCCTCAACCATCGGTTCTTCGAAGCCAGCGTCAAGCTCCCTCGGGGACTCGCCGGGAACGAGCCCGACCTCCGCCGCCTGGTCCAGGGGCGGATCACCCGCGGCCGGGTGGATGTCACCGTGACCCTGCGCCGCACGGCGGCCGCCACGCCGAGCGTTCGGACCGATGTCGCGCTCGGCCTCGCGTACGCGCGCGGCGCGCGCGCCCTGGGCGAGGCGGCCGGCGTCGCGTCCGAGGTCTCGGTCGCGGATCTCCTTCGCCTCCCGGGCGTCGTGACGGTCGAGGAGGGCGAGGAGGAGGACGGCGAGGGGGCGGTCCTTCTCAAGACCGCCGCTGCGGAGGCGCTCGACGAGCTCAGCCGGATGCGCCAGACCGAAGGCGCGGCGCTGGCGCGGGACCTCGGCTCCCACATCGATGCGCTCGCCGCCTGGGTCCGCGCGGTGGACGGGCTACTTCCGGCTGCGCTCGCGCGGATCCAGACCCGCCTCCGGGATCGCGTCCAGGCCATCCTGGGCGAGACGCCGGCGGATCCCGGTCGGCTGGCTCAGGAGGTGGCGACCTGGGCGGCGCGGAGCGACGTCGCGGAGGAGCTGGCTCGGCTGGGCTCGCACCTCGCGCAGTTCCGGGCCCTCCTCGCGGAGGGCGGTGCCGTGGGCCGGCAGCTGGACTTCCTGACCCAGGAGCTCCACCGGGAGGTCAATACCATCGCGTCGAAGGCGGACGATGCCGAGCTCGTCGCGCGCGTCCTGGAGGCGCGGACCCTCGTGGAGCGCATCCGGGAGCAGGTGCAGAACGTCGAGTGACCGCCGCAGCGCCGCGTCGGGGCATGCTCATTGTGGTCTCGGCCCCCTCGGGGGCCGGGAAGACGACCCTCTGTCAGGAGATCCGCAAGACCGTGGCGAATCTGGCCTACTCCGTCTCCTACACGACTCGCAGCCCGCGACCGGGCGAGATCGAGGGGCAAGCGTACCATTTCGTCTCCGAGTCGGTCTTCCAGCAGATGGTCGACCGCGGTGAGTTCGCGGAGTGGGCACGCGTGCACGGTCACCTCTACGGCACAGCTGCCCGGACACTGGAGGCGGTCCTCGACCGCGGGGAAGACATCCTTCTCGACATCGACACGCAGGGCGCCCGCCAGCTCCGGGCGCGCTATCCCCAGGGCCTCTACGTGTTCGTGGTGGCCCCCTCGATGCGGGAGCTCGAGGCGCGGCTCAAGGAGCGCAAGTCGGACGCGCCGCGGGAGATCGGCCGCCGCCTCGCGCGGGCGGTGGACGAGATCGCCGCCTGGCGCGAATACGACTACGTGATCGTCAACCGCCATCTCGACGAGGCCCTGCGGCAGCTCGCGTGCATCATCGAGGCCGAGCGCTGCCGGACGTCCCGTCTCACTCTGAGCCTACCGGATCTGCCGGTGGGAGGGGGGGTCCAGGGGACCCTCCCGGGAGGCGCCGCCTGATGTCGTTCCCATCGCTGGAGAAGTGTCTCGAGCAAATCTCCAACCGCTACGTCCTGGTCGTGCTCGCGGCGAAGCGGAGCCGGCAGCTCAACCGGGGCGCGCAGCCCCAGGTCGACACGAAGCGCCGGAAGTGGACCTCCGTGGCGCTGGAAGAATGCATCGCCGGCAAGATCCAGCCGAAGAAGCCGGAAGAGGCCGACAAGAGGCCCGCGCCCGCGGCCTGAGTCAGGCGGACTCCCCGGGAGGCGTGCGGTGGAGCTGGCCGGTCGCGAGCTGATCCTCGCCGTCACGGGCAGCATCGCCGCCTACAAGGCGGCCTACCTCCTGCGCGAGCTCCGGCGCGCGGAGGCGGGCGTCACCGTGGTCATGACGGCGCACGCGCGCGAGTTCATGGCGCCGCTCACCTTCCGGACGCTTTCCGGCCGGCCGGTCCTGACGGACCTGTTCGACCCCCAGGAGCCCGCGGCGGTGGAGCACGTGGCACTGGCCGAGCGCGCCGACCTCACCGTCGTCGCCCCGGCCACGGCGCACGCGCTGGCACGCGCGGCGCTGGGGCTCGCCGATGACTTTCTGGGGACACTCCTCCTCGCGGTGCGTGGGCCGGTACTCTTTGCTCCCGCCATGGACGGGGGCATGTGGGAGCACCCCGCGGTTCAGGCTCACGTGGGGACGCTTCGGGGCCGCGGGGCGACCGTCCTCGAGCCCGGCCACGGGGAGCTGGCCTCCGGGCTCCGCGGCCAGGGGCGGTTCCCCGAGGTCCCGGATATCGTCGAGGCTGCCGTGCGCCTCCTGTGGCCCCGGCGCGATCTCACGGCCGACCACATCCTGGTCACGGCCGGGCCCACCCGGGAGCCGCTCGACCCCGTCCGCTACCTGAGCAATCGCTCCTCGGGCCGCATGGGGTACGCGATCGCCGCTCAGGCGGCGCGGCGGGGGGCCGCGGTGACGCTCGTCACCGGGCCGACCCACCTTCCGCCGCCGGCCGGGATCCGGGTGATTCCCGTGCAGACCGCCCTCGAGATGCGCGACGCGGTCCTGCACGCGGCCGACGCCGCGACGGTCGTGATCAAGGCGGCGGCGGTCGCCGACTACCGGCCGGGCCGCTCCGCGACCGAGAAGATCCCTTCGAAGCAGGATGGGCTCACGCTCGACCTCACCCCGACGCCCGACATCCTCCGGGAGCTCGGCGCCCGGAAGGGCGCCCGCTTCCTCGTCGGGTTCGCCGCGGAGACCCTCGAGCTCCGGGAGCACGCCCGGGCCAAGCTCGTCGGCAAGGGCGCGGACCTCATCGT
>Ga0114129_10005864_pt1 | contig 17392 bp, 14 predicted proteins | sample RhiMetdeltSRZDD1_FD_80071 | JGI IMG/M metagenome (GOLD analysis project Ga0114129, IMG submission 80071) | Populus rhizosphere microbial communities from Tennessee, USA - Rhizosphere MetaG P. deltoides SRZDD1 (version 2) (version 2) | ecosystem: Host-associated > Plants > Roots > Rhizosphere >... | reverse complement strand
GCGCTCGTGATGCCTGGCCCGGTGTCGGACACGCGGACGAGTACGAAGTCCGTACCCTCGTCGGCCTTCCGCGCTTCGATGTGGACCTTGCCTCCCGTGGGCGTGTGCTTGACCGCGTTCGCGAGCAGATTCGTGAGCACGCGGACGACCAGTCCATCGTCGACGAACACAGTGGCATCGCCGACTTCGCTCGTGACCGTGATGTTCTTCGCACGAGCTTCAGGCTTCACCTGGGAAACGCTCTTGCGGGCGAGCTCTTCCAGGCGGATCGCCTGCGGCACCGCCTCGAGACGACCTTCCTCGAGCTTGTACACGTCCAGTAGCGCGTTGACCATCCGCAGCATCTCGCTGACGTTCGATTCGGAAAGCCCGAGCAGCTCGGCGAACTCGGGCCGCGAGGGATCCAGCTGTCCCATCCCGACGAGCTGCAGGAAGGCGACGACGCTGTTCGCGAGGTTCCGGATGTCGTGGCCGAGCATGCCGATCAGCTCCTGCCGCGAGCGTTCGACCTTCCGGAGCTCCTCGTTGCTGGCGCGCAGCTGGTCCTGCAGACGCTTGGTGAAGAGCGCGCTGCGCACCCGGGCCGCGAGCTCGACGGGCTCGAAGGGCTTGGCGACGTAGTCGACGCCGCCCGCTTCGAAGCCGGTGACCACATCGTCGGTCTGGTCCTTCGCCGTAACGAAGATCACCGGGATCGCCGCTGTCCGCTCGTTCGACTTGAGCCGACGGCACGTCTCCCAGCCGTCGATGCCAGGCATCATCACGTCGAGAAGGATGAGGTCCGGGCGCTCCCGGTCCGCGATCGCGAGCGCCTGCTCGCCACTGGATGCGCGTAACACCGCACAGCCAAGCGCCGCAAGCCGGCGCGAGATGAGATCGAGGTTGGCGGGCTCGTCGTCGACGGCGAGCACCGTGCCCAGGCGTTCGGTCGGCGCCGCGGCCGTGTCGGCTCGCCGGGTCCCGACGGTCACAGGCGCGTTCTCGGGGAGGAAACGAGCAAGCACCGCGCGCAGCTCCGCCGGCGCATAGGGCTTGGAGACGAAGTCATCACAGCCGGCGTCGATCGCCCGCTGGCGGTCCTGCTGCATCGCGAGAGCCGACACGGCGATGATCGGGATGCGAGCGGCCCAGGCCTCTTCGCGCAGCAGGCGCGTGACGGTCCACCCGTCGACGCGCGGCAGCAGCAGGTCGACGAGGATGGCGTCGGGGCGCTGAGCCCTTGCGACGTCGAGGCCGCTCTGGCCGTCCATAGCGATCAACGCCTCGTGCCCGGCCGCGCGAATGATGCGCTGCGCGACGTCGAGATTGTTCGCCTCGTCCTCGATGACGAGCACGCGTGCCGCGCCGACCCGTGCGACGCTCATGACCTGGCCGCGGTCCCGGCGAGACTGCCCTCCGGCAGAGCCGCAGCGCGGACCCGGACGGGCAACGTGAACAGGAACGTGCTGCCCGCGCCGACCGTGCTCTCCACCCAGATGCGGCCGCCGTGCAGGGCTATGAGTCGCTTCGAGATGGCGAGACCCAGTCCGGTGCCGCCGTACCGGCGCGTGGTCGAGGCGTCGACCTGACGGAACTCGTCGAAGATGTAGGTCTGCGCCTCGGGCGGGATCCCAACGCCCGTGTCGACGACCGCGATCGTGATCCAACCGTCGACGATGGTCCCGCGGATCGTCACGCCGCCATGTTCCGTGAACTTGACCGCGTTCGCGACCAGGTTGACCAGCACCTGTCGGATCCGCGCACGATCGGCCCAGGCGGTGGGCAGCGTGCTCGCGACGTCGGCACGGATGCTGAGGGACTTCGCGTCGGCGCCCGCGCGCATCAGCTCGATGACATCGTCGATGACGAGCGGGATGTCGACCTCTTCGGCGTTGAGCTCCATCTTGCCGGCCTCGATCTTCGCCAGGTCGAGCAAGCCGTTGATCAGGCCGAGCAGATTGTCCGCGGCCTGTACGACGCGCTCGAGGTCGGCGGTCTGCTGCTCGGTCAGATCGCCATCGAGCCCGTCCAGCATCAGCTTGGTGTAGCCGATGATCGCATTCATCGGCGTGCGCAGCTCGTGGCTCACTGACGCGAGGAACTCGCTCTTGAGCCGGTTCGCGCGCTCGAGCTGGAGGTTGTTGTCCTTCAGCTCATTGACGAGATCCGCGTTCTCTTTCGCGACGCTCACGAGGCGAGCGATGGTGCGGAGCGCGCGCGCCTCGGTGTCGGTGATCTCGCGCGGCGCCTTGAAGTACGCGGAGAGGAGACCCGCGGCGCGCCCGCGCGCCGACAGGGGGATGTGCGCGACGTGCGGCAGCGGGCTCTGCGGGACGTGCAGGTGCTGGATCTGGTTCGGGTCGTACACGGGATTCACGAGCACGCGCGTCGCGAGCATCACCGCTGTCTCGGCGTCGACGCCGATCGTCGTCGGCGCGATCAGCCGGCCACCCGAGCCGGCCGGTGAGCCGGGGGCGTCCTCGCGGATGACGATCGAGGCGCCGTCCGCGTGGAACAGCGCGACCATGCGCGATAGCGATTCGGCGAAGATGCGCTCGCGATCCGTGACGCCGACGACCGCGTCGGCCACTTCGTTCACCGTGCGCACCTCGGCCAGATATTCCTGCTGCGCGCGCTCGCGTTCGCTCAGGGAGCGCGCCATCGTGTCGAACGCGCGCTCGAGCGTGCCGATCTCGTGCTGCGACCGTTGGCGGATCCGTACGCCGAGATCGCCCGCCTCGATCTGCTGCGCCGCTGCGGCGAGGTCCTGCAGCGGCCTGGTCATGACCGCGGCCGAGCGGTAGGCGAAGAACGTGACCAGGCCGATGAGGCCGGCCGCGAGCACGAACAGGATCACCAGCAAGGTGCGCTGCGCCGATTCGATACCCGCGAGCGGGAGCATCACGGCGAGGATCGGGGGATTCCCACGCTGCGCGCGCACGACCTGGAAGATGCCGTAGTAGTTCGCGTCGCCGAGTCTCACGTTCTGCGCGTAGACGTCCCGCGGCGCGCTGTCGACCTGCTCGACCGTCGGGAATGACGCGTCCTCCGAGATCGGCGTGGTCGACGCCCGTACCTTGCCGTTCCAGACGAGCGCGAGGTGGGCGTCGCTCTTCGTGCTGATGAGCTTCAAGTACTCGTCGCCCAGCACCGAGCCCAGCTCGACGTAGCCGATGTTCTCCTGCTCGCTGCCACGGATCACCCAGATCGCGCGGATGACGAGCCCGCGCCCGGCCTCGTCCGTGAGCACCCACGACTGCTGTGACTGAGCTTTGGCGGCGATGACCAGCTCGGGATTGAGGGTCGCCCCGGGCTCGAAGTCCTGCCCGCCGCCCATGAGAACGCCGTCGAGATCCGCGACGTTCATGAAGGTCACGTCCAGTCGTGACTTCTGCGGCAGAAGGAAAGCCTCGATCCGGGCGCGGTCGCGACCGGCGGTCAGCTCGCGGGTCGTTTCAAGACCGGCGATCAGCGACGCCTGCCGCAGCATCAGCGTCGCCTGGTCGAGGATGTCCTTGTGCGCCGCCTGCGCGACGATGTTGGCCTCGTCCTCGAACTGCGTCGCGATGAGATCGTTCGATTCGTAGAGCGCGACGGCGGCGAGCACCAGCAACGCACCGACCGCCACCGCGACCGTCCGACCGACAAGTGCGCGAAGGAGGCTCGGCGCGAGGAGCTGGCTGAGGAATCGCACGCTGGCCGCCTAGAGGCCGGCCAGGATCTTCTGCCCCTCCGGACCCTTCACAAAGTCCAGGAAGGCCTTGACCGTTGGCTTCACTTTGGCGGGGTCCGTGTGCGCGACGAAGTAGAGCGGACGGCGGATCGGGTAGGTACCGTCCGCAAGCGTGTCGCGCGTCGCGGCGATGTTGTCGATGGTGAGCATGCGCACGTCGGCCGTGCTGAAGGCCTTCGCATTCATCGTCATCATGCCGATGGAGTCCTTGAATGAGCCGAGCGCCTTCAGGGTCTCATCGATCTGGAACACCTCGATAGCGTCCTTGGAGTAGACGGGCTTCGTCGAGCCGAAGAAGTACGACTCGAAGGCCGAACGCGTGGATGACTCGGGCTCGCGCAGCAGGACACGGATCTTGCCGGGCGTCCCGCCGACGTCCTTCCAGTCGGTGATCTGGCCAGTGAAGATCTTCGCGACCTGATCCTTGGTCAGCGCCTTGACGGAGTTCGTCGTGTTGACGCCGACGCCGGTACCCGATGCGCCGATCGGGATCGTCTCGACGGTGCCCTTCTCGGCAGCCCTCAGATCGCGGCTGATGAAGCCGAGATCGAGCTGGCCTTCGATCGTGAGCTTCACGCCCGCGTCAGACCCGATGTCGTCCAGTCCCTGCCAGATGACGGTCGGATGCATCGCGGTGAACGCTGCGGTGAGCGGCCGCACGGCGTCGAGCGCTCCGCCGCCCCCCTTGAGCACGAATGTGCCCGCAAGCGGGTCGTCCGTCGGCCTCGCGATCGGATTGGCTCCACCGCAGCTCGCCACCAGGAGAGCCGCGAGCACCACATAGAGCGATTTACGCAGGACCGTCATTTACCCTTGCCTCCAAAAGCCGGCCGCCGTCGGTTAGGCCAGTTGATGGAAGTGTGGCTGTGCTAACTGGCCTGTCTATCCCTCTAACGGGGAGGGGGGCCCGCGAAACGGCCTGATTAGGCGCTATACGTCAGTTTGCCTAGACGCTGGACGGGCTTTTTTGGCCGGAAGCCGGTGCAGGAGCCGCTCGGAGGAGGCCCTGATCTCCTCGACGGCGGCATCGAACGCCTCGGCGTTCGCTGGCGCGGGAGCCCTGAAACCGCTGATCTTCCGGACGAACTGGAGCGCCGCCGCCCGAACCTCCTCGTCGGTCGCGGGAGCTGTTCCACGGAGCGTCTTGATGCTGCGACACATACACAGAAAAGATACGACTTATTCGGTCAATCTCGGCACTCGGCTTGACCACTCTCCCCGGCCGCCCCGAGCCTGCCGGCGTGCACCCGAACGTGCTCCTCCCGCTGGCGTCGTCAGCCGTGAGCCTGGTCTTCGCCGCGCTCGTCTTCGCGCAGTGGACCCAGCGCCGACGCAGCTTCCAGCTCGTCTGGGCGCTCGGGCTCGTCTGGTACGGCGTCAGCGCGGGCACCGAGTTCTGGGGTAGCGCATTCGGCTGGAGCGAGCCGCTCTATCGCGCCTGGTACCTGATCGGCGCGCTCTTTGTCGCCGCGTACCTCGGCATGGGCACCGTGTATCTCCTGGCGCGGACGCGCTTCGGCTACTTCGTCGCGACGACGATCTTCGTCGGCGGCTTGTTCGCGATCCTCAGCCAGGCGCGCCTCATCCGCGAGGGCCATCCCGCTCCGGAGAGCGCGGTCGCCCTCGTCATCGCGTTCGCGACAATCTCGGCGGCGGTCATCGCCTTCGTCACGTGGCGGCGGCGCGAGCTCGTCGGCCACGTCACCATGGCCTTCCTCGCCGTCGCGTCCATCGCGGTCACCGTGCTCGTGCTCGGCGCGACGATCGCGGAACCCGGCTACGCCCTCGATCCGGAGACCGGCGTGCCCATCGGCGCGGCCATCCCCGGCCACATCCGCGTGCTCTCGGGCCCATTCAACATCGCCGGGGCGTTCACGCTGGTGTTCGGCGCGCTCTTCTCGGCCTACGTCTTCATGCCGAAGCGCAAGCTGTTGCGCGGACGCGCGCTTCCGCCGGTCATCGCGCAGCTCTACGGCGCGACGGCGATCGTCATCAACCTGTTGGCGTCGCTGCCGCTGGCAGCGGCGGCGCTCGCGCGCGGCCAGCTCCACTCACGTGTACCGGCGACGCTCCTGATCGCCCTCGGCGGATTCATTCCCGGGATCACCAGCGGCCTGAACCGCTTCGGCATCACGTGGTCGTTCTTCCTCGGCGAGCTGCTCGGCGTCCTGCTCATCTTCATCGGCTTCATCGTGAGCACCGAGGTGTTCAGCGCACGCATCCGCATCGGGCCGGTCAGCATCGGCCGACGCGAGGTCACCACGCTCTAGCATCCGCGGATGCTCGTTCTGGACAAGCGCGAGGTCGAGTCCCTCCTCGATCCCGACGCGCTCCGCGCCGCGGTCGCGGCGGCGCTCGCCGACCTCTCCGCCGGACGCGCCTCGATGCCGACACGCATCGCGGCGCTCGTGCCCGAGCGGGACGGACTTCTCGCGGTCATGCCGGCGTACCTCCCCGGTGCCGGTGCTCTCACGACGAAGCTCGTGTCGCTCTTCCCGCGCAACACGGATCGGCCGACGCACCAGGCTGTGATCGTCGCGTTCGACCCAGACACCGGATCCCCGGCCGCGCTGATGGACGGCGAGGCGATCACCGCCGCGCGCACCGCCGCCGGTTCCGCGCTCGCCACGGATCTGCTCGCGCGACGCGACGCGGCGACCCTGGCCGTGCTGGGCGCCGGCGTGCAGGCGCGCGCGCACCTGCGCGCGCTGCCGCGTGTGCGCCCCTTCCGCGAGATCGTCGTCGGTGCCCGCGACATGGCCAAGGCCTCGGCACTCGCGCGCCAGATCGCCGCAGAGACCGGCATCGCGGCAAGAGCGGCGTCGTTCGCGGAGGCCGTGCGCGCGGCGGACGTGGTCTGCGCGTGCACGCACAGCGCTGAGCCGGTCGTGCGGCGCGACTGGCTGCGTGAGGGAACACATGTCAACTCGGTCGGATACAACACCGCGGGACGCGAGGTGGACGGTGAGACGGTCGCCGCGGCGCTGCTCGTCGTCGAGTCACGCGCCGCCGCGCTCGCGCCACCGCCGGGCGGATCGAACGACCTGCTCTGGCCGATACGCGACGGGCTCATGGATGCGACGCACGTACACGCCGAGCTGGGCGAGCTCGTGTCCGGCGCGCGCCAGGGCCGCGCCGACGCGGCCCAGCTGACGCTCTACAAGTCCGTGGGAGTGGCGGTCGAAGACGCCGCGGCCGCGGCGCTGGTATTGCGGCTCGCGCGCGAGCGCGGGGTCGGGAGAGAGATCACGATCTGATCGCGGGTTCAGCCGTGTTTCGGATCGCCCGGATCTTGTCGATACGGTGGCCGTCGACCGCGATGACCTCGAACCGCACGCCCTCTTCGTCGATGGCGTCTCCGACCGCGGCAACCCGGCCCAGCCGGTCGACGATGAGGCCGGAGATCGTGTCCGCCGGCACGTCCACGAGCTCGATGCCCAGGCGCTCGCGCACGTCCCCGAGCGGCGTGAGGCCGTCGATCACCATCGAGCCGTCCGGCCGCTCCTCGAACAGCACTCTCGCCGGCTCGAATTCGTCTCCACGGTGACCGAGTAGGAGCTCCGCGATCGCACCGAGGGTGACGATGCCCGCCGTGCCGCCGTACTCGTCGATCACGACCGCGACGGGCGTCCGTTCCCGGCGGAAAAGCGTCAGCGCGTCAAGCAGATCCGCGTTCTCCGGGACGACCGCAACGGGTCGGCTCAGCGCACCGGCCGTGACGTCCGCGGACTTCGCCTGTGCGAGGTCACGGATGTGCAGGACACCGATGATCTCTTCAGCGCCTGCCCGTTGCACGGGGAGACGCGTGAACGGGTGCGCCGCATTCAGCGCGAGCATCTCCGGAACGGTCGCACGCTCGGAGACGCTGATCATCTCGGTTCTCGGGACCATGACGGTGCTCACGGTCCTATCGCCGAACGTCAGGGCCCTGCGCGCCATGTCCCGCTCTACGGACTCGACCGTGCCGGCCTTGCTGGCGTCGTCGAGGATCAGAGCGAGCTCATCGGGCGAGTGCGCGCGCTCCGCCGTGCTCGCGGTCTCCAGACCGACCCGTCGCACGACGGCGTTGCCGATGGTGTTCAGGACGGCGATGAACGGATACATCGCCCGGTAGAACCAGTGGAGCGGGTACGCGGCCCAGAGCGCGGTCGGCAGCGCGCGTTGGATCGCGACGGACTTCGGCGCCAGCTCACCGAGAACGATGTGCATCGCGGAGATGAAGGCAAAGGCGAGCGCGATCGCGATGGCATGCGCCACGGCCGGCGCGAACGGTCCGATGAGCGCCGCGAGGGGGAACTCGATGAGACCGGCGATCGCCGGCTCGCCTAGCCAGCCGAGAGCGAGCGACGACAGCGTGATGCCGACCTGGCAGGCCGCGAGATAGGGATCGAGATGACGCGTGATGTGCAGCGCGAGCCTGGCCCTGGCGCTCCGCGCAGCCAGGGGCTGCAGCTGCGTACCGCGGACCTTGACGATCGCGAACTCGGCGGCGACGAAGAAGCCATTGGCGAGGACCAGGAGCAGCGCGGCGGCGACGCCCGCCGCGGTACTGGATGGATCCATTCGTTACCGAGGATTATCGAGCGCGAGCGCGAAGCGCGTTAGTACTCGCCGTTTGCGGCCTTCCGCGGCCCCTCGATCAGCATGCCGACGCCGCGCTGCTCGCCGGCGAGGGCATCGAGTACGCGCAGAGCTTCGTCGATCGTCAGGCCGCGCCGGAACTCGTCGAGCGCCGGCCGCAGCGCCGGCGACGGCTCGTCGTTCGGATCGCCGGAGTTCGCCGGATCGCCTGTCGGCTCCTGTGGCCGGCCCGTGCTCGGACCGGCCTGCGGCGGCGCGCTCGCGCCCGGTTGGCCGCTCTGCCCTGGTCCCGTCCCGCTGGGGCCCGAGGACCCGGACTGTCCCTGGCTCTGACCGGGCTGCTGACCCGGCTGATTCGGTCTACCCGAAAGGATGCGCTGGACGATCTCGAGGTTGAACTTCGCGTCGCGATCGGTGGGATCGATGCGCAGCACCTCCCGATACGCGTCGCGCGCGTCCTCATAGCGGCTCATCCGGAACAGCGTGTTGCCGCGGTCGTACTGCGCGATCGCGCGCAGCTTCAGGTCGTTTCCGTCGATCGCCTTTCCATATTCGGGAAGGGCGCGCGGATACTCACGAAGCATATGCAGCGTGTTGCCGGCGTTGACCGCGAGCTCGGGCGCCTCGGACAGGTCGACCTGCAGGTCTCGATACGCGGCGAGCGCGCGCGTGTAGTCCCCGGCTGCGAAGAGACCGTTCGCCGTTTCATTAGAAAGCGCCGCGTCGCCGCAGGCGACCGCCCATAGGACGGTCGATCCGATCGCGACTCCCAGGGTCCGGCGGCGGCGACGTGCGACCGGGCGGCCGGCGCTCTTGGGCGCGGGCATCGGACGCCGATCCGAGATGAACCATTCGAGGAGCAGCAGCACAGCGGCGAGCGCGATGAATGGGGCGGAGCGCTCGTCGGGGACCGCCCCGGCGTCGTCGAGCGGCTCGATGGCCTCCATGCTGCGCAGCTCGCGCGCGAGATCGCCGATCACCGCGTCATTGCCGGCGTAATGGAAGTAGCGGCCACCGCCCTTTTCGGCGACGGACCGCAGCGTGTCCTCGACGAGACGGCTCACGACCGGTACGCCACCGGCGTCGCGAAGGTACCCGGTGAACGCTCCGTTGCCCGCGTCGTACAGAGGGACCTGGCCGCCGGTCGTCGTCCCGATGCCGACGGCGTAGATCTTGGCGCCCTGCATCTCGCTCGCCTCCGGCACGTCGCTGTTGGTGATCTCGCCGTCGGACACGAGCACGATCGCGCGCTGCCGCAGCGGATCGAGATCCGGCGGGAACGCGCCGAGCGCCGCTGCCAGGCCGGCGCGCACCGACGAGCCTTGCGCCAGGCGCACGCCGCGTCCGGAGTTGTCCAGGACCTCTCCCAGGATGCGCGGATCTGTGGTCGGCGGGTACCGCACCGTTCCCTGCCCTGCGAAAAGGACGAGCGCCACCCGGCTCCCGATCATCTGCTTGCCGAGCTCCTCCGAGAAGTGGCGCGCCGCTCGTAGCCGATCCGGCTCGACGTCGCGCGCCGCCATGCTCTGTGACACATCGACCGCGAGGACGATGTCCACGCCGAGCCGGCGCGCCGCACGGGCGCGCAGATCCACGTATGGACCGGCGAGCGCGATGACGAGGCTGGCAAGCGCGACGACGACCAGGCCCGCCTTCAACCACCAGCGGAAACCGCTGCGCGAGACCAAAGCTGTCGCGCCTCCGAACGATCGCAGTGCGCGCACACGCGCGTGGTACGCGAGAGCGACCAGAGCCACGACGAGCGGCAGCGCGGCGAGGAGCAGCAACAGCTCGGGCCGCGCGAAGCCCACGACCGGCACGCTCACGGCGTCCTCCGGAAGACGGAGAGCCCGAGGAGGAGCTGAAGCGCGAGCAGTCCGGCGCCCGCCGCGGCGAACGGCAGCGACGCGTCCTCCGTCGAAATGAACGCTCGCGTGCCGACCCGTGCTTTCTCCAGCGTCTGGATCTCGCGATAGACGTCTCGAAGCGCGGTCTCGTCGGACGCCCGGAAGTACAGGCCGCCGGTCGACTCGGCCATGCGCTTCATCAGCGCCTCATCGACCTCCGCGCGCGAGCGCGCCGCGACGGCGCCGATCGTGTAGAGGCGCACGCCGATCAGCTTCGCGATCTGGGCGGCGTCCGTCGGCTGCACGTCACCGGAGTTGTTCTGGCCGTCCGTCAGTAGGATCGCGACCTTTCCACGCGCCGTGGACTCACGCACGACGTTGAGTCCCGTCGCGAGCCCGGTGCCGATCGCCGTCCCGTCGCGCAGCGGCCGTCCGGCCGCGACGGGCTCCATCAGACGCTGCGCCGCGGCGTAGTCGAGCGTGAGCGGGCTGAGCACCATCGACTCCGCGCTGAAGATGACGATGCCGACGCGATCGTTCTTCAATCCGCCCAGGAAGTCGTGCACGACCTTCTTCACGACCTCGATGCGCGGCTTCCCGTCGAGGTCCGGCGTCGTCATCGATGACGACGTGTCGACGACGATCACGATGTCGATCCCCTCGGCGGGAACGTCGAACGCGGCATGCACCACGGACGGCGCCGCGAGCGCGACGATCAGCGCCGTCGCGGCAAGGACGCGCAGCGGCAACAACAGCCAGCGCAGGCGCACCCGCCAGCTGCCGTGCGCGCGCGGGAGGAGCCCGAGCGAGGAGAACAGGACGCCGCCGCTGCGCCCGCGCTCGCGACCGAGCTCGAGGACCGTGGCGACGACGACGAGCGCGAGCAATGCGAGCGCCCACGGCGCGTCGAAACGGATCTCCGTACCGAAGATGCGGGTGCTCATTGGGGCCGGAGGGCGGCGATCTCGTACTCCTCCGCGGTGGCTGCGCGCCGTACGACCTCGAGCGCCGCGCGGACAGCGTTCTGTGCGTGCGCCGGATACGGGATGGCGTGACGGAAGCGGACCTCGTCCCCTTCGCGCAGGATCTCGTAGATCGCGCCTGCCTGCGTGCGGTCGACGCCGGCGCGTTCGAGTGCGGCGCGAAGCTCGCGACTCGTGCGACCCGGCTCGACGCCGAAACGCTGGACGGCGTAGCGGCGCAGGCTCGCGGTGAGAAGCGCGTAGTGCTCGGCGGTCCTCCCCTTCTCCGGCAGGCGCTGCTCGGCGAGCGCGTCCAGCTCGCGCAGCGCGCGCTGCACCGGCGTGAGCCGCTCCGCGGCCGCGACCTGCTCGCGTCGCCGCAGGAGCATCCAGAAGATGAAACCGGCCAGGGCGGTGAACGCCACGGCCGCCGCGACGAAGAGCGCGATCCGCGAAAGCCGTGCGGCGAGCGCCTCAGGCAGATCGAGCTGCGGCTTCAGCGGCTTGACGTCCGAGGTGTCCTCGCCGTCCCGGATGACCGTCGCCACCTTGAGGACGAGCGGGACGGTCATCGCCACACCGTTCACCCCGTTCGGACCGCTGTACGGGACCGCGATGGGTGGAACGGGATGGTCGCCGACGACCCAGGCGGTGACGCGGTAGCGGAAGGTCCAGCGCGCGATCCCTCCGGGGCGGGTCGAGCGGCCGGACGGGAGGACCTCCAGGACTTCGAGATCGCCGACGGTGTGCGCGATCCTCGGGTCGCCGACCAGGTAGCCCGCCTCGGCATCGGCGTACACCGTGAGGAACGCGGGATCGCCGATAGTGATCGTCGCGCGATCGATCGTCGCGGCCGCGTTGACGGGGTCCGCAGCCGCGGCCGCACCGGCCAATGCCAGCGGGAACGAGAGTGCCAGCGCGGCGGCCAGCCTCCTCAACTGCGTCGCGTCCGCGCGTTGAATAGCGCCATCAGCGCCGGAACGAAGGGTCGGTCGGTGAAAAGATCGACGCTGTCGATCTTCATTCGCGCGAGGGCCTGGCGGCGCTCGGTGCGGCGCCGCCGGGCGCTGCTCGCGTATTCCTCGCGCAGCCGCCGATCACCGGTGTCGATGTGAACGATGCCGCCGGTCTCCGCGTCCTCGAGCGCGACGACCCCGACGTCCGGAAGCTCGAGCTCGCGTGGGTCGTTCAGGACGAGCGCGATGACGTCGTGCTTCCGGCCGAGCATGCGCACCGCGGGGTCGTCGACCAGTCCGACGTCCAGGAAATCGGAGATGAGGAAGACGACGCTGCGCTTCTTGGTGATGTTGGTGAGAAAGCGCGCCGCGTCGGTCATCTCGGTCCGTACTCGCCGCGGCTCCGCGAACAGGAGCTCGCGGATCACCTGCAGGAGGTGCTCGCGGCCGCGGCGTGAGGGCATCCACTCCTGAAGACCCTCCGCGAACCGAAGCAGGCCCACACGGTCATGACTGCGCATCGCGGCCATCGCCAGAAGCGCGGCGACCTCAGCCGCGAGGTCCCGCTTGCTCTGATCGACCGAGCCGAACCAGGACGACGCGGACACGTCGACCGCCAGCAGGATGTTCAGCTCGCGATCCTCGCGGAACTTCTTGATGTACGGCATTCCCATCCGGGCCGTGACGTTCCAGTCGATGCTGCGGATGTCATCGCCGGGCTCGTATTCGCGCACCTCTTCGAACTCGAGCCCCGACCCGCGGAAGACGCTCCGATACGTGCCGAGCAGCGCTTCGTCTGCGAGGATGCGCGCCTTGATCTCGACCTGCCGGATGCGTCGGAGCACGTTCGCTGGAAGGGGCTGATCCGCCCGGACTCTGGCGTGAGCGCGTGCTGTCGCGACCATCGTCAGGGGAGCGGGACCTTGTCCAGCACCTTCGCGATGACGGACTCGGGCGTGACCTCCTCCGCCTCCGCTTGGTACGTCACGATGAGACGGTGGCGCATGACGTCGGTGGCGACGGCCTTCACGTCATCGGGCAGCACGTAATCGCGTCCTTCAAGGAACGCGTTCGCGCGCGCGGCAAGCGAGATGAAGATCGACGCGCGCGGTGACACGCCGAAGGCGATCATCGGTCGGAGGTCGTTCAATCCGAATTGCTCGGGCTCTCGGGTGGCAAAGACGATCCGCACCACGTAGTCCTTGAGGGAGTCCTCCATATGGACGAGCTTCACCGCGGCACGCGCATCGAGCACGGCCTTCGGCGTCGCCACGCGACGGACCTGCGGGACGTCGCCGATCGTCTGGCGATCCATGATCTCGCGCTCTTCCTGCTGCGAGGGATAGCCGATGACGACCTTCATCATGAAGCGGTCGACCTGAGCCTCCGGCAGGCGGTACGTTCCTTCGTGCTCGATCGGATTCTGTGTCGCGAGCACCATGAACAGCTCACCGAGCGGGTGCGTGGTCCCGCCGATGCTCACCTGCTTCTCCTGCATCGCCTCGAGCAGCGCGCTCTGCACCTTCGGGGGTGCGCGGTTGATCTCGTCGGCAAGAAGGATGTCCGTGAAGATCGGGCCGAGTCGCGGCCGGAACGTCTGGTCTGCCGGGTTGTAGATCATCGTTCCGTTGAGGTCGGCCGGCAGAAGGTCCGGCGTGAACTGAACGCGCTTGAAGCTCGCTTCGATCGTGTCCGATAGCGTCTTCACCGCGAGCGTCTTCGCGAGACCGGGCACGCCCTCGATGAGCAGGTGGCCGTTGCAGAGGAGGCCGAGGAGGAGGCGGTTCACGAGGTAGTCCTGGCCGACGATCACCTTGCGGATCTCGTGCAGGACAGGCGCGATGAAGTCGCCCCGCCGCAGGACCGCTTCGTTCGACGTGGGCGGCCGATACGTCTTCATCGTGTTAGACAGCGTACCGGCTCAGGGTGTAACCGGTTCGCTTTGACGCCAAAAGCTAGCTCTTCAGCGCGTCGAGCACTTCCTGAGCGTGGCCATCCGGCTTCACGCCGTACCAGGCCTTCTTGATCTTGCCGGTCTCGTCCACGAGGAACGTCGAGCGGATCACGCCCTCACCGCGGCCGGGCCGTTCGCCCCACGCGCCGTACGCATCGTGGGCTTTACGGTCCGGATCGCTGAGCAGCGGGAATCTGAGCGAGAACTTCTGCTGGAACGCGCGATGCGAGGCGGCATCGTCGCGCGAAACCCCGAGCACGGGGATGCCCAGAGACTGGAACGCGGTCAGGTTGTCGTTGAACTGGCACGCCTCGACGGTGCACCCCGGTGTGTCGTCCTTTGGGTAGAAGTACACGACGTATTTCTTGCCGCGCATCGCATCGGTCGAGACGAGCTTTCCGTTCTCATCGGTCAGCGCGAAGGCGGGCGCGACGTCGCCGGAGCTGAGCGGCATGGATCTTCTCCCCCAGTGTCGTGTGCGTCTGAGTCTAAAAGCGCGGCCGGTGCGGCGTGGGCGAAGCAGGCCAAGCAGATGAGGGCAGCGAAGGCTGCCCGACTACTCCGTCGGAAGCTCCGCGTGCCTGCCGATAAAGGGCAGGGATTCGCCGAGCATCAGCAGCACCGGGACGATGCGGCTTTGCAGCAGCTCCGGCCGCACGGTCTGCTCGTAGAACGCGAGCGTTGCGTCGAACTTCGCGAGCTGGTCCGCGGCGACGGGAGAGCTCGTCGCTGCCGTCGCCATCGCTTGGAGCACGGCAGGGTCGGCGAAGATCCCGAGCGATGGGTTCGCGGCCGCGAGCGCCTGGATCGCCGACACGTCCTTCACGTCGATGGTCGCCTTCCCGTGGAGTGGCGAGAGCCAGCCGTCCAGAGCGAGCGTGCCCAGGAGCGCGACGTAGACGGCGACCGTGGCTGTGGCCGCGCCCAGCGGGATCCCAACGACCTTGTCGATCCGTCGCAGTATCTGGAACCGGTACACGAGCCCGACGAGCGCACCGCCAACGCGACCGAGGGCCGCGCCGCCGATGAAAAGCGCGGCGGCGCCCAGTCCGAGGCCGGCGGTGCCGGAGGGCACGATGCCGTTCAAGGGGCCCGCGTAGAGGGCGGCGATCGACAGCAACGCGCCGCCAAGCGCGATGAGCGGTAGGACGAAGCCCTTCCGCCAGCCGGCGAGAGCGCCAAAGAGCACCGCACCGATGATCACGAGGTCTGCCATGCGCCGGGAGTCTAAGTGGCAGCATGCGAGCGGATGTCTCGGATAGGGATCGCGCTGGGAGCGGTGCATGACCGCCCGTTCGCCGAGGTCGCCGCGTTCGCCCGCACGGCCGAAGAGAGCGGCTACGAAGCCATGTTCGTGCCCGAGGCATGGGGCCGCGATGCTTTCGTAACGCTCGGCGCTCTCGCTCGCGTGACCGAGCGCATCAAGCTCGGTACCGGGATCGTCAACGTCTACAGTCGCACACCCGCGTTGCTCGCGATGGCCGTGGTGACGCTCGACGAGCTCTGCGACGGCCGTGCGATCCTCGGCCTCGGAACGTCGGGGCAACGCGTCATCGAGGGATGGCACGGTGTCCCGATGACGCGGCCACTGCGCCGCCTGCGCGAAACGACCGAAGCGGTGCGCGCGATCGTCGGTGGCTCGCGCCGCGGATATAGCGGGGAGGCGATCCGCGTCGCGCCAGGCTTCGCTGTCACACTCGCTGGTCCGCGCGACCGCATCCCGATCTATCACGCGAGCCTCACCCCGCGCGCCATCAAGCAGTGCGCGGAGGTCGCCGATGGATGGCTTCCCTACTTCACGAGTCCGGAAACGCTGCGCGCGGACGTCGCGGCGATCGAGGAGTCGCTTCGCTCCACCGGCCGCGAGCGCGCGTCGTTCACCGTCGCGCCGTTCGTCCCCGTGCTCGTCACCGACGACGAAGCGCCCGCGCGCGCCCTCGTGCGGCGCCATCTCGCCTTCTACATCGGAGGGATGGGCCGGTTCTATCGCGAGGCCGCCGCGCGTCATGGCTTCACCGACGTCGCCGAGACGGTCGGGCGCTTGTGGGCCACGCGCGAGCGCGAGGCCGCAGCCGCGGCGATCACCGATGAGCTGCTCGATGCCTTTGCGATCGTCGGCGACGCGTCTCGGTGCCGCGCGCGGCTCGATGTCTATCGCTCGGCAGGCGCGGATCTGCCCGTCCTCGCGCTCCCGGGCGACGTCACCGTCGCGGATGCCGAGCGCACTGTGCGTGCGCTCGGCGAGTCTCGCCCTTAAGAGCCGGTGATCGCCTGCTTCGAGAGCGTCTCGTCGAGGAGCGCCGCAACTCTTTGACGCGCGAGCTGTTCCGCTTCGTCCCACCACTGCGCGAGCCGCTGTTCCTGCTCACGCTGGCGCTCGCCCAGCTGGAACTCGAATTCCTTGAGCTGCCGCAGAAGGCGGTCGCTGAAACGCTGCTCTTCACCGACGAGCTCGGCTTCGATGCGTTCGCGCTCGGAGCGGCGCCAGGTCTCGAGCCGGTCGGCCTCCTCCCGGCGCCGGCCTTCGAATTCCGCGTGCAGGCGGACCTCGGCCGCCTCGTAACGCCGTCTCGTCTCGACGAGCTCCACGGTGAGCGCGCTGTTCAGGCGCTCGGCGAGGTTCCGCGGCTGTTCGGCTGACCAGAGTCGATCCGTTTCCTGACGTCGATGCAACATCGCCTCGCGCTCGAGCCTCTCGGCCTCAGCGATGCGCCGCTCGGCTTCCGCACGCTGCAGCTCGAGGCTCTGCATGAGCTCGGCGCGCCGTGTCCGGATCTCGGCGTCAAGACGCGCGAGCGCCTCCGACCGCCGACGAGCAAGCTCAGATGCGAGTGCTCCGGCCGTCGCGTCGATGACCTCGCTCGGTGTCTCTTGCACGACCGCGTGCGGCATGGGCTCGGGGTCCGACGTCACGGGCGACGCGTCCTGCGGGGCCGGCGCGGCCGCCTTGGTGACGCCAGCTTCATCCCACTCGAGCTCACCACGCGCGGGCACCGGATTCGGTCCGCGACGGAGCAGTGACATGCGAGGCAGCGAGCCTCCCGATGGATCGTCGATCAACATCCCCGAACTCCCGTTGTTGCTGTCATAGGTGTACCGCCGGACTGTCATCCGGCGCATCCCCTATGCGAGTGTTCGAGACCCCACTGGGACTTCCGGGCCTGGGCCTATTCGGCGGGGTGTTCGCCGGCCTCGTCGCCGTGGCCGTTTTCCGTTGCCGACCGTCCGCTGGGGACGAGATCGCGCCCGAATCCGGCGCCCTTGTTCTTCTTCTGACGATCGCGGCGATCGCCGGACGCGACGGTGACCAGGTCTCGCGCACCGCCGGTCATCCGCGTATTGCCCTCGAAGACGGCCCCTTTGTCCACCACGAGCGAGGG
>Ga0114129_10005863_pt1 | contig 17393 bp, 11 predicted proteins | sample RhiMetdeltSRZDD1_FD_80071 | JGI IMG/M metagenome (GOLD analysis project Ga0114129, IMG submission 80071) | Populus rhizosphere microbial communities from Tennessee, USA - Rhizosphere MetaG P. deltoides SRZDD1 (version 2) (version 2) | ecosystem: Host-associated > Plants > Roots > Rhizosphere >... | reverse complement strand
CTGGCGGTCCTTCGTCGCTGGTCCTTGGTCCCAGCCGTGCCAGGGACCATCTACCAGGGACCGCCAAGAACCAAGAACCAGGCACTAGGGACGGTCGGCGACACCAAACTGAAAACTGCTCTAAGTCGACGCCGTGCCCGACCGCTCGCAGAACGCCACCATATCTGACCATCGCCGTCAAACGCGCGTTGACGACAGATCTTCTCCCATCACTCGAGCCAGGCGTTCGCGCTGCGAATGACGATCACGATCAGATGCAGAGCGGATGACGATGAACGGTCCGCCAAGAAGCTGAAGCCGTTCATCGTCCTGAACGAAGGTGGGAATGAGCGGCGGGAGCGTCACTGTGCCGACGCCGGAGCGAGTCGAAGTGATCGCCGCGAGGCGCGTCGGCCGTGGCCGCCCGATGGCGCAATGAATCAGATTAGGCAGGCGAGTGTCTCAGCCTGCCTGACAATCGGCGCATCAGCGCGTCGACCGGCAAAGCCGACGATTCCGGTGGCCGGCCCGAGATCGACAGCTCGCGGTAGGTCCTGCCAATCCGCCACGCCAGCAACAGCCAGAACACCACGAACACTCCATTCATCAGCGCGAACAGGCTCGTGCTCAATGACAGCCACGTGGTGCCGATGAACACGACGAGGGCTGCGCCGACGTCGCCGAGACGAACGAAGAACGAGTCGATTGCCTGCTTGGCGCTGTATTTCTGTTCGGTCGTGCACGGAAGAAACAGCATGTTCCTCACGGTGTTGTTCAGGGAGTAGTCCGTCGCGTTCTCAGCCACCTTCGCGGCGAACACCGCGTTCAGGCTCGGCGCGAACGCGATGATGCCGTACGCGCCCAGCGACGCGAGCGGCAGGAACAGGACGGCAATCGGCACACCGAACTTCTTCACGATGCGCGACACGACGAACAGCTGCAGCAGGAGGCCGACGATGTTTACCGTCGCATAGAAGGTCGAGTAGAAACCGCCGATTGCACGCTTGACTCCATCCGCGTCGTTCGCGCCAACCTCGTGGATCGCGCTTGCCTGGACCGTCCGCCCGAGCAGAAACTCGCCCGTCGTCTTCACGGTGTTGTGCAGCATCAGCATCAGCGCGACCAGCAGCAGATAGCGCGTCCGCATCACGAGGCCGAAGGCGCCGGACCTCGCGGTCGGGCGGCTGCCGTGGCGGTCTGCCGTCACCGGCGGACGTGTCCGCCGCCGTTCCCGGGTGTCGATGTAATTGGTGAGCAGCACCTCGACGACCAGCAGCGCCGCGCCGACCAGCATCAGCTCGAAAATCCCGATCCGCTCGATGAAGTCTCCGGCGACGCTGGCGCCGATCACCGCGCCGAGCGAGGCGCCGAACCCGACGATCGGGAATAGCCGTTCGCCTTCGTCTTTCGAGTACAGGTCGTTGGCAAACGACCAGAACTGCGCGACGATCATCATGTTGAAGATGCTGATCCACAGGAAGAACGCGACGCCTTCGCGAACACCCGCGTGGCCCAGCACGTAGAACACGATCAGGCACGCGACGAAAAATCCAGTGACGGTGTTGATCAGACGCCGTCGATCCATCCGTTTCACCAGCCGGCCGTAAACCGGCACGATGAAGGCGAGCAGGAACACTTCGACGACGGAGAGGTAAGTCTTCTGTGCCGCCGATCCTTCTCCGAGAATGAGTGCCTCGCGAACTGGCTTCAGCACGTAGTAGGCCATCAGGATCAGGAACACATTGAGGCCCAACAGCAGTGCTGTCACGCCTTCGCCGGCGCGGACGTCGCCGGTCAGGCGCAGCGCCTTGTCGATGGCCGTGGACACTCGAGATTTCATCGTCATGACTCAGCGGCGCCGCCTGATGGCCCTCGACGTGTCCAGCCGGCCTTGATTCGCTACGTGGTGAGCCTCAGTGAGCGGCGCGCCGCCGCGCGCCGAGTTCCGCGGGACCGTCTGGCATTCGCTCGAGGCCAACCAGCTTCCAGCCGTCCGACGCGAGACGGAAGTAGGTGTGGATTGGCCGTCGCCACGCGTCGTGTTCCGAGCCGTCTGCCGCGATCTCGATCTTGATGAAGCTGTCGACGGCGGTTGGCAGTCCGCGCGGCGCGTCGATTGCGGTGGTCACGCTGGTCGTATCCGAAAGTGGCCGGCTCTCGCCGGTCGTGTTGTCGAACAGGAACCACGACGCGCGATAGCCGGCAGGAGCTTTCGCGACATCGGCCGTCACTGCCGCGTTCTCGAACGAGAGACGATTGTTCTCGAGTCGTGGCGCGATGATGGGATTCACCGCGGGTAGATACGTCTGCACGATCTTGTCGCGCCGCTTGATCATGATGTCGGCGATCGCCTTTTCGGCGGCGGGATCGCTGAACTCGCCCGTGTGCACGATCGCCCGAATCATGTCGTTGCTGAACGCCGCGACACGCCGCGCGGCCCAGAACGCATCGTCGTCCCGCATTTCGATGATGGCGGCGTTCGGCGTATGGCCGCGCCACTTTCGCGGATCGAAGCGGTCCCCCTCGAACTTCCCGATCTCCGGTCCTTCGCTGTACTTGACGGTCTGCCAGGGGCTCAATGCGAATCCGAACGACGCCAGCCGCTTGGCCATGGTGCTGCCTTGATAGAAGTGCTCCCAGCTCACGTCCCATGTGTAAATGTCGTTGCACACGCCGAAGCTCGACCCCACGTCCTGCAGATAGTGTTTAACGATCGCGTGGCCGTTCTCATTGAGGATTGTGTCGAGCGTGTTCTCCGCCTTGAAGTCCGTGACGTTCGTCCACGCGCCGAATACGTACAGCGCGCGTAACTCGCGCCGGTGCTCGTGCGGAACGAGATCATTGGGATCGTCCGGACGGGTCCCCTGATAACGGAAGTTGCCGATGATCCGGCCGGGTACCAGGCGGCCGGCGAAGACACGGTACGTGCCATCCGGCCGCCGGGCGGCGTGTTCGAGCAGCTCCTCGATGTCGCCGCGGGTGATCGGCGTGCGTTTGCCGTTGGGGCGCAAGAACGTCGCTTTCGGATCGATCGTCATCCGCTTTGGATCGAAGGTCGTCAGAAAGGACTCGACCTGGTTGTAGCCGAGCGCCCAGAAGAACTTCGTCGCCATGACGGGGGCGGCCGTCGCCGCGTTGGGGTAGTAAGGGGGATCGAACTCGAGGAACCAGGTTTCGCCGTTGGCGTCCCTGGCCGTGATGCCGGGGTGGCTGCCCGATGTCTTTTCCCGCGAGATAACCCAGAGCGAAGGATCGGGCGGGGCGCCTGCATTGGGGCCACGCACAATCTCGTCGATCGAGACGGCTCTCGTCCCAATCCGATTGGTGAACCAGCTCGAGTCCGGAACTTCGTCGATCGTGTTGAGGTTCTGAGCGCGCAGGCCCGACGGCTTCCGCCCGGGCAACGCAAAGAGGTTGTAAGACAACTCGTACATCAGATCGAGTTGCGATGCTGCCGCGGCGCCGGCATCCTGCGGCGCTGGTTCGCGAGGAATGGGATCGTCGCGATAGAAATGTGAGCTGGCCGCGCTCGGGGAGCCAAGCTCCGCGATCGCGCCTGCGAACAACACCAACGATACGGTAGCCAAAATCTTCGTCCGCATGACAGTCTCTCTCTTTAGAAAACGGGTGACGCGGCAAATACCAGCTGGGTGCCTTCATTGCTTCTGGCGACGTCGACACGGAACACTGTCACCATCGGCGCGTGGAAGCGCACGCCGAAACCGTAGTCGCTCTTCAGGTGATTGAGATCCAGATCGGACGTGCGCGCGGCGACTTTTCCGGCGTCATAAAACACCGCGCTATCGAAGAACCGGTTGGCCATGATCCGCCACTCCGCCTGCAGCAGCAGGCTGTGCCGGTCGCTGAAGCGATGGCTGGCGAATCCGCGCAGGTTACTGCCGCCGCCGAGCGACGGCAGCAGGTAGAAGGGAATGTCCTGGTCTGACTTCGCCCACGTGGTTTTCGCGAGACCGTGCAGCGAGACGACCCACGACTCGCGCAGGATCGGAATGTGCTGAATCACCTCGTAGTCGACCCGTCGAAACCCCAGCGCATTGTCGCGGTCGCCGTAATCGTGACCCGTCACTGCGTAGAAGCCGCCCCGCCGCGCGTAGCCGCTCGCCGGGCGCCAGTCGAATCCGGCGGTCGCCTGTGTGTGCAGGTAGGTCGCCGTTGTGCCGAGACCGGGCAGCGATGCCGGCGACGCCGGCCTATAGATCTGGTCGAGCGAGGGCGCCGTGCCCTGTCCCGATTTGAGGTCCCATCGCGACGCCTCGAAGCCGCCGCGCACCATTAACCATCGACGGGTTGGCCGAATCGTCAGCAGCGCCGATCCAAACGGCTGCTCGAAGCCGTAGTTCCCGCGATCGCCGGCCGAGGTGTTCATCCCGATGCCGTAGAATCCCACCTCCGTCGCGTCACGCCAGCCGCCGAGAACCGTCAGCTCTGCCCGCCGATCGAACAGGCGCCGTGACCGGAACTCTGCTTCGCCCAGCTTGTACGATCTGATGCTGTAGCTCCCGCGGACGTCGAGGGACGTGTAGGCGCTGGGATGAAACATGTAGCCGGCGCCGGCAGCGAAGCCGCCGCCGCGGAAGGCGTTTTCGAGGAAGGGATGCCACGTCACCGCTTGATCGCTCAACCCTTTCTCGATGCGGTCGAACACCTTCTCCGCGATCGTCACTTCGTAGGGGCGGAGGCTCCTGGCTTTTTCGTCCGCCGCGTTGACGATGATCGTCTGACGGCTGTCCGGTGCCGATTCGGGCTGCTGTGCGATCGCCGTGTTCGCGCCGGCGATGACGAATGCCAGGGACGTGCAGAATCCGAAGAGGCGATTGAGGCGCATTGGTTGTAATCCTTCCCTGTCCTGCGGCGCACGCGCGCCTTTCATCCGGTGTTAGTTCAAAGTCGATGCCGCTCTGGCGCTCGTTGCGAGAATCGCGATATCGCCACGCCACGAGCGACTAACGGCGTGTGGACACCTGCGAGGTGAGCGCAAACCAGCGTGGAGGTGTGTGGAAACAAACGGTGTGTGTGTTTTGCGCACGAACCACCATCAATGCCGGGAATCGGCGATCTGCCGATCAGCCCACGACCACATTTGCGGATCTGATTCGAGAAATAAATCGATCTCGTTCGAAGTCAGCGCGAAACCGCGGGCGTGGAGCTCGCCCAGCGCCTCCACGCGATCGTTGGCAAACCGGATTCGCAGCTCTTCGTCGACGAGCAAGCGTGTGATGACGATGCCGACTCTTTCGAGAGACATTTTCCCTTCTCCGACTACGCCAGCCGCCGAAGTCAATCGCGGGTTGGAGGAGCAAGAGCCGGACCGCCCGGGCTGCGTCGGCGACGAAGCGAGCGACGCGCGAGCAGAGGATCGACTGTGTGCCAGTAAGCAGCGAATGGCCTTTCGAGTCGATTACACGAAGGTGTCGACCGATACCTTCGATCAATAGACTTGGCTCCGCGCGTCGGGTGTTATATGGTCCGCGCGCGCCATGCCAATTCCGCAACGTCGGCGGTAGCTCGGCGCGACTGGCTGTCCGTTGTTGTGCTGAGCTGGCGCCGCCTTCGACGTGATTACCAAGGTCCCAGGGACTTTTCGTTGCGGGCTTTGCTGTCAGGACGTACGGCAATCTCGATTGGAGCGGAAAAATGGCTGGTCGAGAACCTCGATTAGGATTTTCCGACACTTCAGCACTGGCGTTTTCCGCTGAAGACGTTCACAAGCGCCCGACGTCGCGGATTCTGAATCGGCTCGGTGTCGTTTGTCTGGCGTTCTGCTCTCTGGCGGGTGTTCGAAGCGCTGCAGCGCAGCCCGCGCCTGGTTCGGGCCGCCTCGAGGGGGTGGTAGTTCGCGAGGACGGTTCAGGTGTCGGCGGCGTTTTGGTGCTCATCGAGGAGTTGAGACAAAGCGCGCTGACCGACACCACCGGCAAATACGCCTTTGGTGGATTAGCGCCCGCGACCTACACGGTTCTCTCAAGCCTCGGTCCGGACTCGCTGCGTCAGCCCGGCGTGCTCATCAGCGCGGGAGCCACAACGACTCTGCTCGCCGTCGTGGACTGGCCCCTTCGCGTATTTGAATCGGTCGTCGTGAACGGCACGACGCGGGTGCCGGCGCGGCTGGTGGAGGCGCCCGCCGCGGTCACTGTCGTCGGTAGCGACGAACTCGAGAGGCAGGCGCTGCATGGACAGTTGCCGCGGCTGCTGGCGTCAACGCCTGGAGTGGAATTCGTGCAAAGCGGCCTTTACGACTTCAACGTGAACAGCCGCGGTTTCAATGGCTTCTACAACCGGCACGTCCTGACGCGCATCGACGGCCGGGATCCGTCGCTGCCGTCGCTGCTCGGCCATGTCGACTGGGCCACGCTATCGCATCCCCTGGATGACATCGACCAGCTCGAGTTGGTGCGTGGGCCGGCTGCTGCGCTCTACGGTGGGGGCGCCTTCAACGGCGTCATGAATCTGACAACGAAAGCCCCGCGCGACAGCCTCGGAGGCAGAGCGCGCTATACCGCGGGAGAGCTCGACACTAACCGTATCGAGTTCCGCCAGGCTGTCGCGCTCGGGCGCGACTGGTACCTAAAAGGCGCAGGTGGTTACTACCGCAGCGGCGACTTCACACGATCGCGCGTCGTGACGGCGGAATACGCGCCAGTAACGCTGCCGCGCGATCTGGTCGCGCCGATCCTGGACAAGGTGCGTCTGTCGTTTGGCACCGTGCGAATCGATAAGTACACAACTCCGGAGCGCCTGCTGACGTTTGAGCTGGGCACCACGCACGAAGAAGGTCCCGTGACAGTGTCGCCAGTCGGGCGGACCCAAGCCACGGACGTAGACAGTCCGTGGTTTAGAGTCAATCTCGCGGCGCCACGCTGGAACGTCCTGGCGTACTCCACCGGCAGTCGCATGGACGCCACTCGAAACGTGACGGCGAACTCGCTCATCTACCTCCATTCATCTCAGAGTGCCGTAGAGGCACAGACCAATCGACGGTTTGCCGGCGCGCGCGGCCGCGTTATCGCCGGCGTGGAGTTCGGCGGCCAGAGGGTAGATTCAGCGGATCCCAACGGCGCGCAAACCGCTTACGACCGCAAACGTTCGACAACATACGGGTCGGTGTTTGGTCAGCTCGAATATCGGCTCACCGGGAGACTGAATGCCGTTGCGTCGGGACGCTGGGATCGCAGCACGCTACACGACGGGAGGGTGTCGCCTCGAGTGGCAGCGGTGTACACGCTCGCGCCGTCCCAGACGCTGCGCGTCAGCTACGGTCGAGGGTTTCAAGCCGCGAATTTAACGGAGTATTTTCTGAGCCTTCCGGTGGCTCCTGCTATCGACCTGTCTGGCCTTGCAGCGGCGTTGACGCCAGCGATCGGAAATACTTCGCTCAATTTGCAAAACGTGCCGATCCTGGCAATCGGCAACGACCATCTGCGCGTCGAACAGATTGACAGCGTGGAGGTCGGCTATCAAGGCGTCATAGGCGGGCGTCTGCTGGTGAGTGCCAGTGTTTATCGGAACCAGCTGCAGGATTTCATCAGCTACCTCCTGCCGCAAGTCGGCACGTCACTCGGGCGGCTCAACTCTTCGTACGGACCTTACACCCCTCCCTCCAGTCTCTCGCCCGCGGCAGCTGCAATCGTGACTGCGACCCTCGAACGGGTACTTCCGCGGGATCTGTTTGCGGCGCTGTCCAACGATGCGTCCGGTCGCCCGGTTATAGCGCTGTTGTCCTTCAGCAATTTCGGCTCGGCGACGACGGCCGGCGTCGAACTCGGGGCGACCTACCTGCTACCAGCCGGCTGGAGGATCCAGGGCTCGTTTACCGGATTCCATTCGAACGTCAGCGACATACCCGAGAATCCGCTGTCACCTAACGCCCCGGACTATCAGTTCAGCGCCGGGACGGCGTACGCGCGCAGTCGGTTTAACGGCGCGATGCGGTTCCGCTGGGTGGACTCGTTCCGATGGTTGGCGGGGATATATGTCGGCACGGTTCCGAGGTATGCGGTGCTCGATCTCAACGGCAGCTATAGACTCACGACGCACATCACCGCCGGCGCCGACGTTGCGAATCTTCTGGATGACGACCACTATGAAGCGTTCGGCGGCGACCTCCTGGGCCGCCGCGCTCTCGGAGATCTGACGTACTCCTGGTAACCTCGCTACTCGGGTCAGTCGCGTGAAGCTGTCATCGATCTTTTATCTGCCTTCGCTGCTCCTTCTGAAGACCCTGCTGTCGTAATCGACGGTCGCATTCCTGCGCCATTCGGTGACGTGCTCACCAACGCGCACACGTGTTGAGTGAATGTCTTCAATCCGAAATGGCGAAGCGCGTTCTTGACGCGAAGAGGAGTCAGAACCAGGCAAGGCCGTTGATGCATCCCGCACCGCCGCTCCTGAATGTATGCGCCGAGACACCCATGCACATCGATCGTTCACAGATACGCAGTTCCCCGGGCTGTCTGCACCTCGCTGTCTTGGCAATCCGGCAGCGAAACCACTGTGTCACAGGAAGATCCTGGTGAATCCTCCGAACGGCGATCGTTGGCGCCGCATTTGCGATCCGTTGGCCGGAGTTTCGTCGACCCGACCACCGCGTGCCGGTGGAAAGCGAGGCCGTATGAAGATCGTTCGGACGATCGCCGATGTGAAGCGCGCGCTGGCGCCGATCTGGCCGCACGCCGCTGTGGGTCTGGTGCCGACGATGGGCGCGTGGCACGAGGGACATCTCGAGTTGATTCGCGCCGCTCGCCGCGAAGACTGCCTCGTCGTCGCCAGCATCTTCGTCAACCCGGCGCAGTTCGACGATCGGTCGGACCTCGTCGCCTATCCGCGGGACGAGGCCCGCGACGTGCGACTGGCGGCGTCTGAAGGTGTAGACGTGCTGTTTATTCCGGCGGTCGAGGAGATGTACCCGCGCGGTTTTGCGACGTGGGTCGATGTCTCCGGTGCGGCGCAAGGCCTCGAAAATGCCGCACGGCCTGGTCACTTTCGTGGCGTCGCCACCATTTGTCTCAAGCTCTTCACGATCATCGATCCGACCGTCAGTTTCTTCGGACAGAAGGATGCGCAGCAGGTAGCGGTGATCGAACAGCTGGCGCGCGATCTGAACCTGCGCGTCGACATTCGCGTGGTGCCGACGGTGCGCGACGTCGATGGACTCGCGCTGTCTTCACGCAATGTCCGCCTCTCGCGCGACGAACGGCGCCGGGCGTTGCAGATTCCACGAGCGCTCGACGCAGGGCTCCACGCGTATTGCCGCGGCGAGGATCCGATTGCTGCGGCGCGGCAGCAATTGCGCGGCGTCGATATCGAGTACGTGTCCATCGCCGATTTTGGCGGTCGCCTCACGCTCGCAATCGCCGCGTGCGTCGGACGAACACGTCTGATCGACAACCTGCGACTCGCCGCCGACGAGCCCGGCGCACTCGTGATTCCTCCAACAGAAATGCGGCTTCTGGAGCTCGAGCGTGTCGGCTGAACGGTCGACCGTGCTCCACCGCTACACGAAGTTCCTCGCGGGCTGCACGATTCTGCTGATTCTGGCCGGCAGCCTCGTCACGAGCAACGGCGCGGGCCTTTCGGTGCCTGACTGGCCGACAACTTACGGCTGGAACTTGTTCACATTCCCGCCGTCGATGTGGGTGGCCAATATCTTTTATGAGCACGGCCACCGGCTGATTGCGTCCGCGGTCGGTGTTCTCACCGTTCTGCTCGTCATCTGGTTATGGCTCTCCGACGCGGCGCCCTGGGTGCGCCGGACAGGCGCTGCTGCGTTGAGCGCCGTCATCGCGCAGGGAATCCTTGGCGGCGTGACCGTTCTCTTTTTCCTCCCGCCGGCGGTTTCGACGGCACACGCAGCGCTCGCCGAGATCTTCTTTTGTGTGATCGTCTCGCTTGCGTTGTTCACGTCCCCCGGCTGGAACGAGCCGCACGCGACGGTTGACGATCGACGCCTGCGCGGGTGGGCCACCGCGACCACGCTCGTGATCTACGCTCAGATTCTCATCGGTGCGACGATGCGCCACACCGGTGCCGGCCTCGCGATTCCAGACTTCCCGTGGATGTTCGGCCACGTCATTCCGGATCGGTGGAGTCAGGCCGTCGCCATTCATTTTGCCCACCGCCTCGGGGCAATCGCCGTCGTGATCGCGACCGCGTCGCTGGCGGCTCATATCTGGCGGCATCACGCCTCTCGTCCGCAGCTGGCGGTCCCGGCGGTGCTACTCCTTCTGCTCGTACTCGCTCAACTGACATTCGGAGCGCTCAACGTTCTCAGCGGCCTCCGTCCATGGGTGAACAGCGCGCACGTCGTCGTAGGCGCGCTCGTGTTGACAACGTCGCTGGTCGTCACGCTTCGGAGCTGGCAGTCGCGGTTTCCGGCGGCACGCGCAGACCGCGCTGCCAGGGCAAGCATGAACACCTTCAGCCTGGCCGCGAATGCCAAGGGATTGTGAGAGGGTTGGTTGCGGGGTGAATGAGAACTTGAGATGAACAGCATGCGTCGCCGGATTGACTCAAATCGCATTGGCTGGATCGGTCTGGGTCTCGGCTTACTGCTCTGTTTGTGGGAGCCCCTCCCTGTCTGCGCCGAAATACCCCTTCCGACGCAGATGGATCACTACGAGACATTCCAGCCAGGTATTTCCGGTGTCGAACTCGCCGCGGCCATTTTTCCGCAACTGGATCCGACCGCTCAACAGATGCTGTCTCAGTTGATTCGCCATGCTGAAGGGAGCGGGCTTCGCAAAGCCCCGCTCGTTACCCAGGAGCAGGCCGTTGCACTTTTGAAGAAGGTCAACTGGTCAAAGTGGCGTCCCCAGGTTCTCGATTTTTTCGTTCACCAGTCGCGAGCATTGGAGATGATTCCACCGCAGTGGCGGGAGATGTGGGTTCCCATCGTTCATGACAGTTTGCTTTACTTTCTAGACCATCTCTCTGAAGACCGACTGCTGGAAAAGTTTGTCGCCGTTGCGTTCTTACCTCCTGGAACCGACCGCGGCCGCTACCTGCTCGCCTTTGCCGCGAAGACGCCGTCTCTTCAAAAGGTCGGCCAGATTCTGGCCAGGAACACCGCGCTGGAACCAGACTACCGGCTCGCTCTGCAGCAGTTAGAAAACAGCATTCAGACCACGTCGCGGGATGAGTTGGTTGAGTTCATCGAACGCGAAACGGGAAAAGAAACGGTGGAGAAATACCACCTGAAGTTTGCCGACACGATTCTGGCCGAGGCCAGTATTGGCGCGGTTATCCGCGGAACATTCGTGAAACCTGGAGAATCCACGCCACAAGACTTCGTGTGCAAGGTGATCAAGCCCTATGTTCTGAGCGGGCTGCCTGAAGAACTGGCGATCTTCGATGGTCTGACCGACTATTTTTCTCATCATCGTGACTTCTATCACATTTACGAAGTTCCGCTGTCTGAGATTTTTCAGGATATCAAGAAGTCCCTGTCCAGCGAAATCGAGATCGTGCAAGAACAGCGGAATCTCCAGCGTGCCTGGGAATACTATCGCAAGGAACCCAAGATTGAGATTCCGGAACTCTACTCATTTTCGAACGAACATCTCACCTTCATGCAATTCGTCCGCGGCGTGAAGATTGCCGACGCGTTTCCAGGCGATGCGCGACGACGCGCCATTATGGCTCGCCGCCTCAGCGACGCCTTGACTTTCGACGTGATGTTTTCCTCGAGAAAGGAAGCGTTGTTTCATGGCGATCCTCATTCCGGAAATGTCTATCATCTGATCGATGATCAGAAAGATCCGTATCGCCTTGCGCTGTTGGATTGGGGACTGTACGGAGTGTCTTCTCGTCAGCACCGGGCAGACATGATGCAGCTGATCCTCGGGATCAAGCTCGCGGATCCAAAGCGTCTTAGAAACCATGTGGGAGTTCTGATTGATGGTGGTATGCCGAAGACACCGGAACGGCTGCACCAGATCGATGAAATCGTTGCCGAAGTGATCACCGCCAAACAGCGTCGCAGCGTCTTTGACGGCCTGGCGGAGTTGACCGTCGAACTCGCGAAAGCAGGATACAAGACTCCGTTCAACCTCGATCTGTTCGTCAAGTCTCAGGTGACGATTTCGGAGATTCTGTCTGAGCTCGATCCAAACCTCAAACAGGATGACTACCTGATGCAGCGCACAGCCGGCCTGGTCAAGAAGGAACTGCCCAAGCGGTTGCTCTTTACGATTCTTTTTCCCGCGTGGAATTCTCACAGCTACCGCAGCATGCTGTCGAATGAAGATATCAAGGACGTCGTTCTCAAGATGCCCAAGCCGCCGAAACCCTCGCCCTCTTCGAATAGCTCGCAATACCAGTGACAGCTGAGGCGAGGACTCAGAGATGGGAAAACGCGACAGAACAATTCTCAACGATCAACTGCACCGGCTCGACACCTTGCCGACCGAGCAGTCGCCCGGAGGGAAGTTCATTCGCTACGAACATCTGCTGCGGCCGATGTCCGATCCGATCACCGTCGCCCTCGCCATTCGTATACTCGAGAAATGGAAGGCTCAGAAGCTCTTGGGCACACGGACGCATGCACGCGTACTTGACATTTATCCTACGCAGGCGGGCGCATTCATCCGCAAGATTCGTCAGGACATCGAAAACGGTAAGCTGTCCAAACCCATCGTGGTGTGGCGATACAAGCGCAAGCTGTATTTGCTCGATGGCCACCATCGCGTCGCTGCAGCCGTCCTGCTCGGTCTCGAAAGACTTCCGGCGCTCGTCGTGTCACTTGGTGCCGGCTGAAGATCCCGGTTGCTTCACCGGAAATAGTCAAGGATGCTTGGTTATCGTCGCTCGTCATGCGCTTCGACGGCTCGAAGTCCGAATCGGCATCGCGCAAGGAATGGAGAACGAGAATGTCGTGCCGGGCGCGCCTTCGTTCGGCTCCGCCCAGAGACGGCCGTGATGTCCCTCGATGATCGAGCGGCTGACGAACAACCCGATGCCCATGCCGTCGCGTTTCGTCGTGTAGAAGGCATCGAACAGCGAGTCGAGACTCTGGAACGGCAGTCCGGCGCCCGCATCGCGGATGCTCACACGCACGCCGATGCCATCCTGCCACTCGGACTTGATCCTCAGCTCCCGCGGTCGATCATCGACGTCAACCATTGCGTCGGAGGCGTTCCGGAGCAGATTCAGGATGACCTGCTGGAGCTGGATCCGATCGCCCTCGACGGCCGGCAGGCCGTCGGCGAGCTCGAACCGCACGATCACCCGGTTCCGCTGAAGATCGCTCCACGCCAGCGCAATCACCTCTCGCGCAGTCTCGCTCAGATCCAACGGCTCCAGCGTGATTTCCTTTTTGCTGAACAAGGCGCGCAATCGCGTCATCACATCTGAGGCGCGGTTGGCGTCGCGAATCGTCCGCCGTGCCGTCTCGCGGGCACCCTCGACGTTCGGAGGATCGTCGTCCAGCATCCGAAGACACGTACCGGCGTTGGTGATGATGCCCGAGAGCGGCTGCCTGACCTCGTGGGCGATCGATGCGGTCAACGCGTTGAGTGTCGTGATCCGCGCCACGTGAGCAAGCTCGGAGCGGGCCCTGTTGAGGGCCTCCTCGGCGACTTTGCTCTGTGTGACGTCCTGAATCGCGCCGATGTACTCCAGTTGACCATCCCCGTCCCGGGTCCCGTGGGCGATCAGATGCACGTGCTTGACCGAGTGGTCGGGCAACAGCAGCCGGTGTTCGTATTCGAAGTCACTGTCCTCATTGCGCGCCCGGTCGATCATCCCGGAGAACAACGGGAGGTCATCCGGATGGACTCGGGAACCGATCAGCTCGAGCGTCACGCGCACGCCGGGATCTAACTCGAAAATCCGATAGGTCTCCTCCGACCAGGTAATCTCGCCCGTTCGAACACGCCAGGCAAAGCTGCCGATTGAACTGAGGTGTTGGGTTTCGGCGAGGAACGCCTCGCTGCGGCGCGAGCCTTCCTCAGCACGTTTTCGGTCCTCGATGTCGAAGGCGGCCACATACCATCGATCGATGTTTCCCTGCTCATCGAGCAGCGGATTGTAGCGGACCAGAAACCAGCGATATCTGCCGTCCTTCCCGAGCACACGCTGCTCATGTTCAAACGGTACCGCGCGTGCCAGTGCCTCCCGGCGCTCACCGCGCAGCCGTTCGACATCCTCGGGGTGAAAAAAACGTTCGCGATAATCCTCTTTCTGCACATCGTTCAGCGTGAAACCGGTGTAATCCAGGACCGCGCGATTCACATACAGCACCGATCCATCGGGGCGCAACACGTAAATACAGGTGGGGATGACGTTGATCATCAGGCTCAAGTTGCGTTCGTTCGACCGCAGCGCCTCTTCCGCCTTCTTGAGATCGTCGATATCGGTCAGGAGCAGATACCAGTCGGTGACCGCCCCTTCCGCATTCCGCACCGGGAGACCGCGAACCTGGAACCATCGGTATACGCCGTCCACGCGTTGGCACCGATGTTCAACTTCATAAATCTGCTCCGACTCGATGGATTTCGTACGCACCTCGATCACGCGAGGCAGGTCATCGGGATGAACGGCCCCGATCAAAGCCCAGTTCTTCAACTCCTCACTTGTTCTGCCGAAATACTCGAGGGTTTGGCGGTTGAGAAACTCCACGTCGCCCCTTGCGCTCGTCGTCGCGACCAGGCCCGGGATGCTGTCGACGATCTGGCGCCAGGAGAGTTCGCTCGCACGCACGGACTCCTCTCCGCGCTTGCGATCATCGATATCGATGTTGGTGCCGTACCACTTGACGATCTTCCCCGATTCGTCTCGCAACGGGTTGGCCCGAAAGAGGAACCATCGATACGACGCGTCGAAACGACGCATGCGTGCTTCGGCCTCAACGGGCACACCAGAAGCCAGGCATGATTGCCAATACTCGAGAAGCTCCTTACGGTCGTCCGGATGAATCGCCTCCGCCCACCCCCGGCCCGCGGCTTGCGCTGCCGTCATGCCCGTGTAATCCAGCCAGCGCTGATTGAGGAAGTCGACGTACCCGTCCGGACGAGCCGACCAGGCAAACGTCGGAATCGTGTTGATAATCAGGCTCAAATTGCGCTCGCTCGACTGCAAAGCCGATTCGCGTTCCGCGAGATCGCGGTACCAGCGGGTGTTCTCCAGCGACATTGCCGCCTCCGAGGCGAGCGGCTTGGCGCGGATCGTTTCGCCCGAAACCGTTTGCGAGACGGCGATTACCGGACCCCAATCGAAGTGTTCGACCGGGCTGATTGTGGCAGAGGGCGCCGCGGCGCCGCCGTCAATCCTGACGTGAGGCTGGCGCTGATCGACGATCTGCTTCAATAACGTCGCGACATCGAAGTACATGCGTGCCGCGGTGATCAGCCGCTTCGCTGCATCGTATTCATAAACCTCGCAACCAGGGAGGTCAACGCTCGCATCGGTTGCCGCGCGGCCGGCGAATGGACCCTTGTGTTCGGCTGCAAAAGTACATTCGACGCTCACCACGTCTCGTCCGAAAACCATGTGCTTCACGACGTGGCGATTTCCCGGGAAGCCGGTGATGAAGGGGCGCACGAACTGTTCGCGAACCGCCGATTTACCGTGAATGAGGCTACCCGGAATCTGAACCGTCACATTGTCCGCGTAGTAAGCCATGATGCGTTCTTCATCGGTGCCGCTCCACGCGTCGTAGTACTCGGTGATGAACGATTCGACATCAACATCGGATCCGAGTGCCGTGGAAGCCGCCATCGCTATCTCCTTCGAGCCGGATGCGCCCTGCGCGTTGCCACTGTGGCTGTGTTCCGGGGATCTGTCTCGACTCCAGGTGACCCCGAGCGCAGGAACGTCGGCGATTCTATCAAGCGAACTGACGAAGCGTCTCTCGGAAGGCCGATGACCCACAAAAGCTACTTAGGTATCGATCGACACGTTCGTCTAATAGATTGGCGGCCCCACCGATGGTCCAATCAGCGTTGAAAGCAGCCACCGCGAGGCGAACATGTCGACAACGATACTGCCAGCAACGTCAACGATCCGGCACCGCACTCGAAGGCACGCCGCAGCGTTTCTGGCATCGAACTCGCCGTGTGCAGCGTGCCGAAGCAACAGAACAGGTGGCACTGTTGAAGAACAGCGACGTCTCAAGACTGTGGACGTCACAACCGTGCATCACAGCACGGATGACGTTTCGGTCGCTTTGTCGCCTATTCGACGAAGGAGCTGATATGGAGGCCCATGTCGTATACAACGCCCTCGACCGCGTTCGCGAGAACGTCCGAGTGGAACCCACCATGCGTGACGGACGTGTCGGATCACGGTGTATCCAGTTGCCCGAGGCCGTGCTGACCGGCACGGTGATCGGCATCTCTGCGGCGTGGCGCGAGGTGCTGAAACGCGCGGCGCGCGTCGCCGCCACCGAAGCCACGACCTGTTTGCAGGGCGAGTCGGGGACCGGCAAGGAAGTCGTGGCCCGGTTCATCCACAGCCGCTCACCGCGTCGCCGCGGGCCGTTCGTCGCGATCAACTGTGCGGCGCTTCCGGAGCAGTTGCTCGAATCCGAACTGTTCGGATTCGAGCGCGGTGCGTTCACCGGCGCGCAACAGTCGAAACCAGGGCAGATCGAATTGGCGGCCGGCGGCGTGCTGTTCCTGGACGAAGTCACGGAGATGACGCCGGCCGCGCAGGCGAAGTTTCTGCGGGTGCTGCAGGAGCGCGAGTTCGTCCGGCTGGGCGGCACGCGCGCGGTGCAGACCAACGTGCGCGTGATCGCGGCGACCAACCGGAACCTGCACGAGGCGGTGGCCCAGGGCGAATTCCGCGCCGACCTCTACTATCGGTTGAACGTCTTCGATATCCACATTCCGCCGTTGCGGCTGCGGCGCGAGGACATCCCGGCGTTGGTGGCCGGCTTTCTGCGAGAGTTCGAGCACACGGCAGGTCGCGGCGTCGAGCTGACGCCCGAGGCGATGGACGCGCTGCTGGAGCACGACTGGCCCGGGAACGTCCGTGAGCTGCGCAACGTCATCGAACGCGCGACCATCATGTGCGAGGAGGGGTCGATTCGGCCTGCGGATCTCTCACTGTGGTCGGCGTCACCGGCGCAGGCCGACAGCACGGACCTCGAAGTCCTCGAACGGCGCACCATCGAGCGCGTGATGCGCGAGACCAACGGCAACAAGGTGCAGGCGTCACGGAAGCTCGGGATTTCACGGATGCAGCTGTACACTCGGCTTCGCAAATACGGGCTCGAGGCTGAGGCCGCGCCAGTCGTCGACGCACCGGTCGCCGCCGACGCGCTGATGCTGCCCTGAGCTACTGAGGGCGTCGCCCGATCGCCACATCCATCTCGTCGGCGGCCTGGACGTAATCGAGCTGCGATTGCAGCAGCGCGGCCCGTGCCTCGAACTCCTGTGCGATGGACGCCGACGTCT
>Ga0114129_10005862_pt1 | contig 17393 bp, 15 predicted proteins | sample RhiMetdeltSRZDD1_FD_80071 | JGI IMG/M metagenome (GOLD analysis project Ga0114129, IMG submission 80071) | Populus rhizosphere microbial communities from Tennessee, USA - Rhizosphere MetaG P. deltoides SRZDD1 (version 2) (version 2) | ecosystem: Host-associated > Plants > Roots > Rhizosphere >... | reverse complement strand
GCGGCTGTCCCTCCTTGGGGACGAGGAACTCCACTTTCTCACCGCCGCGTTTCGACCGAAGCCACTGACCAATGATCTTGGCCTCTTCGATTTCCTGTGGCAGCATCACCTGTTGCGGAATAACCGCGGCCTCGGTGTAGAACTGCGTAATGAACTGCTCCATCACTTCGGCATCGGCCTCATCCTCAGTGCCCTCCAGGATGAAATACTCCCGTCCAATCATTTTGCCGCCGCGAATAAAGAACACCTGCACACAGGCTTCTCCATCACTGCGGGCCATGGCAAGGACATCTGAATCTTTGTAGTCAGTAGCAAAGACAATTTTCTGCCTCTCGATGATTGACTGAATCGCCTTGAGCTGGTCGCGAATGGCGGCGGCTTTTTCAAAGCGCATTTCTTCGGATGCCTTTTGCATATCTGCCTGCAAACGTGCCACAATGCCTTCACTGTGCCCGCTCAGGAAGTCCATCAGGTCCACAATCATTTGGCGGTATTGGGCCTGGGACGCTGCGCCAATACAGGGAGCCATACACAGCTTGATGTCGTAATAAAGACACGCCCGTTTGTCCATCCCGGTGATTTCGCGATCGCAAGTCAAATAGGGAAAGACTTTCCGCAACACATCCAATGTCTGATAGACCGCCCAGGCGGAGGTGTAAGGGCCGAAGTACCGGGAGCCGTCCTCCACCATTTGACGCGTGACAGTGACCTTTGGAAACGGGTCATTCCAATGGATCTTGATGTACGGATAACGTTTATCGTCCTTGAGACGGATGTTGTACTTGGGGCGATTTTTCTTGATGAGGTTCATCTCAAGGATGAGAGCCTCAAGTTCCGAACCCACCAGAATCCACTCGATATCGGTGATCTCGCGCACCAGCCGCCGCGTTTTCGAGTCATGGCTGGTATCCGCGTGGAAGTAGGACCGCACGCGGTTCTTGAGGTTGATGGCTTTACCGACATAAATGATGTTCCCATCCTTATCGCGGTAAATATAACAACCCGGCTTTGTGGGAAGGGTAGCCAGAGTCCCCAGGATTTTTTCTGAAATTTCCATTCGTTGCAATTTTACTTGATGAATAACTTTTCTATTACAGGACAGCTTTCGTTATTGTAATTGCTGGCGATGTATGCCATAATGACACAAATCTATTTCTAATGGAGGAACCCATGAACGAACACCCCAATGAGCCCATTACTACCGGACCATCCAATCCTGCTGGTATGGCTGGTTGGTTCTCAACCTGGATGACTGCGGTCACCAAGCCCAACGAGCAAACCTATGAAATGTTGGCGGCACGCCCGGAAGCAATGTCGAATAATACAGCTTTTACCTGGGTTTTCGTGGCAGGAACGGCCTCGGCACTCATTAGTGGGATATTGCAGGCCATCCTGGAATTGGCCGGGGTTCCTTCCACATCACCTAGTTTGGGCGAGTTATTTGGCGGAGGTTCGGCACAGGGAGGCGCGCTCTCGCTTGGTATCGCAATTTGTGTTTCTCCAATCGCTGGTGCAATTGGCACATTGTTTTTTGCCATTGGCGTTGGCATTATTCAGTGGGTCGCAAGGATGTTCAAGGGCACAGGGACCTTCTCCCAGTTGGCCTATACGCTGGCGGCTGTTTCAGTCCCCTTCTCGCTGGTTTCATCCATTCTCACGCCGTTTAGCGGAGTTCAATATCTTAATATTTGTACGGGTCTGTTAAGCCTGGGACTTGGCCTGTATGTCCTGGTGCTGGAAGTGATGGCGGTGAAGGCCGTAAACAAATTTGGCTGGGGAGAGGCGGCAGGTTCAGTACTCTTGCCAGGCGTTGTCCTATGCTGCTGTGTCTCGATCGTTGTATTTGGGATTATAGGTGCGCTGGGGCCCGCAATCAATGACACCTTTAACTCCATTCAGCAAAGTCTACCTTAGCATTATATAAAACTACAAAATCACAACCTCCTGCCGAAAGTGCAGGAGGTTGTTTTATTTCCCAGTGGGCGGTATTCGGTTTTCACCCGGATACAGGTACATATCTGCCAGGGCGTAGGCAAAACTGTAGGCATCGTTTGCGCCACACTCGCCGGAAACAGCATCCACGAGCCCGTTGTCATCCGCATCGTTGCCATTAAGAAGAACATCACCTAAGGCTTCCAAATCCGTAATCGTCGCTTCCATGTCTGCGCCCATGGGCATGTCATTGAGTTCCAGCGCAGATTGCAGTATGAGATTTAATCTGCCTTCCATATTTTGGAGGCAGATTTGCAGTTTCTCGCTGTTTGTACGGATATTTGATGTAGAGTCCGGTGCATCGGCGGCAAGCTTTGCCTCACGCGAAGTTACCTGGATATAGCCAATGCTTGTGCCGTTTGGGAACGCGCCATATCCGTCTGTCGCTATCTCACCCGGGGTATTGTCAATTGTACCGTCGTTGTTGTAATCGCGGACTTGATCACTCTGATCGCCCACGATTTGATTGATGATTTCTTCGGTTCTCAACCGGACTGTGGCTTCGTCTCCGGTTTTCCAAGCCGCCCTGAGCCCCGTGATGTTCGTGTCCCTATCTCCATTTATGGATATCGTAACGTAGTATCCACTGTAATACCAGAGGCCTTGAATCAGAGCATCCTTAAGGGGAACGTTTTCGTAGGCAACCAACAGATTTCTGACAGGTACGATGGACTGTGCAGGGAAAATAGATGAATACGCCACCTTGCCTGTGGGCTGGGTAACTTCTGATCCATCCGATTCCAGTGTAACGATAACCTGGTGGTAATCTTTAAAGAGATTCTGTTGATCAGGGTCGGTGAGCGTTACCTGACCAACGCCTGCATCATTCAGGATAATCGTGCCAATCTTGCGAAAAGCGCTGCCATCATCTGCGACCAGCCAACCCTCGAAATGTTCCCCCTGCTCTGGAAACACAATGTTGTTTAAGGATAAGATGACCTGGTCCATGGGTTTGACGCCGCTGAAATCAGCAAAACGCAATCTGCCTGCAGGGACATTCGGGTCGAGGGGAGGTGGAGTGGGATTGATAGCCGCAGCCCCTGGACCAATGAAAGTATAAATAAGATAAGCAAGACCCATCGCGACCGCGATTTCTAGGCCCAGCCTGACCCAGCGGACGCGGGATGGAGGCTGCGCGGCTGGTTGCAGCCGGGTATTGCTCGCTTCCGCAGCTTTGCGTGCAAGTTCGGCGATGTGCAGAGTGCCAGGTGAAATGGTTTGTCCGTTGAAGAGCGCCATGAATTCATTTGCGAGTTCCCCTGCACTTTCGTAACGCATGGATGGATCTTTTGCCAGGGCCCGATCAATCAGCGCGTTCATATCTGCAGAGAGGCCTTTGATGGGTGGCGGAGGTTCGTTGATGTGTTTCATCAGCATCCCGAACGTGGTGTCTGATTGGAATGGAACTGCACCGGCCAGCATTTCGTACAGCATGATGCCGAGAGAGTAGATATCCGTGCGGTGATCCACTTTTTCGCCACGCGACTGTTCGGGGCTCATGTAGGCAGGCGTCCCAGAGACAGAACCGGTAGTGGTGTGCATGGTTGAGTCCATCAGCCGGACCAGGCCAAAATCCGTAAGGACCGGTTCCACATCCAGAGGTAGATTCGAATCGATGGTTATGGGTTCAGCCGGAGAGCGAAGCAATACATTGGCGGGTTTGATATCGCGGTGGACCATGCCATTGCTGTGAGCAAAATCCAGCGCGCTGGCCACCTGCCTGAGGATTTGCGCTACGACTGCGATAGGAATACGTTGCTTGCGGTCGTGCAACGCCTTCATATAGGACGCAAGCGAAGGGCCTGGAATATATTCCATGACGAGGCAGGGAGTTTCGTCCTCGACGATATAGTCCATAAGTTGAACGATATTGGTATGCTTAAGTTCGCCAATGACTTCGGCTTCGCGTTGAAAGCGTGCAAGTTGAGCCACATCCCTCTCGAGCAGACCCCGCATTACTTTCACGGCGACTTGCCCAAAGGATTGGTGTTCGCCCAGATAAATTTCGGCCATTCCCCCGCGGGCTATAAGATCATTGATTTGGACTTTTCCGACTTTCCTGCCTGTCCAGTCAGCCATGCAGAAAATTATAACCGAGATTGACTCGCAGGCCGTGTATAATGACGCAAACTGCAATAAGAGGTCAATGTGAATAGCTTGCCTGAAGTTATGATTGGCGAGATGCTTAGGGCGCGTAATCTGAAGTTAGCTGCAGCTGAGTCATGCACAGGTGGGTTAATCAGCAGTCGTATCACCGATGTGCCCGGCTCTTCGGAGTATTTTTTAGGAAGCATCGTGTCTTATGCGTATGAAGTAAAAGTATCCTTGGTCGGTGTCCGCTGGGAAACGTTGAATACGTACGGTGCGGTCAGTCGTGAGACAGTACTGGAGATGGCTCATGGTGTTCGAAAGCGATTGACTGCTGATATTGCTATCTCGGTGAGCGGGATCGCCGGGCCGGGTGGCGGGTCACCCGAGAAACCCGTTGGCACAACCTGGATCGGATTGGCCACACCAGAGGGAGAATGGGCAAAGTTGTTTCAGTTTTCCGGAAGCCGAGAAGAAAATAAATTTGCGTCGGCATCCGCCGCGCTGGACATGTTGCTGGAATATTTGCAGGGGAAATTGATAGTGTAGAGTGGGATGCCCCTGCGAGGGGCTGCGCGACCGTTCCGCTCCACAGACATTATTTTTGTGCAAACGTATCGATCAGTAAATTGAAATTCCCGCCGACGGGGTATAAGATGGGACAAGTGCAGCCACGCTTCTTGTATTCCTCCACCTTGGCTTTTGCCTCAGCCGGCGTCCCGGAGGCCGTGATGCGGTGCACTAATTCGTCTGGCACCAAATGCTTGGCTTTGTTGATCTGTTCTTTGGTAGCGGGCCAGCCGAGGATGGCTTGTATTGCGGTAATCACATCCTGTGAAACCTGCGAGGCCTTGGCAATATGAGGTTGCTGTGCGAGATATTGGCAGAGCAGTTCCTTGGTGTACTCAATCGCCTGATCGTGGTCTTCGTCTACTGAGCAGACAATCAATTGCGGGCGATCGAAATCCTCCAGTTTGCGCCCTGACTTGTTCAGGCCCTTTTCCAAAAGTTCCATGGCTTTGTCGTTATATTCCGGCGGCACGCAGTAGTTCAACACAGCACCATCTGCAATTTCACCGGTCAGTTCCATCATCACGTCGCCGGTCGCGCCGATCATGATTGGGATGTTGCGCGGTTCGCGGCGACCGTGCACCACGTCCAGTTCGATACCGTCCACATTATGAAATTCGCCATGAAAGGTGACGCGCTCCATGTTTAATAAGCGGCGGAGCACTTCCACGGTTTCACGCATCGCCAGCAGGGGTTTTTTGCGCTCGATTCCCACATTTTTGGCCAACGGGTCCCACCAGGCACCTATCCCACAAATAATCCGATTCGGGGCAAGATCATCAAGGGTCAGCAGAGTGGCGGCCAGCAGGCCGATATTGCGCGTCCAATTGTTGATGACTCCTGAACCAACCTTAATTTTTTCTGTTACGGCAGCATACGCCGCCATGGGAACAATTGCATCGCGTACCAAGCGTGACTCCGCCTGCCAGACGGCTTCAAAGCCTTTCTCTTCCGCATAGCGTGCATATTCCAACCCATCACGCAAATCGTGCGAATCTTGCAGGTACAGGGCAACACGTTCGCTCATGCCATCCTCCTTGTGGGGAATTAGAACGTAATTGTACTCTCAAGACTCTTAATAAGCTCAAAGTCCTCAGGGATATCCAGGTCCAAAGCAAGGGACGGAAGTTCCACAATTTCAAGCCTTGCGCCGGCATTTTTTGCGCGTTCACAATGACGTTGAAAGGAATTCTCTCCAAAATCATACTCAATCAAACCAGGCGGCGAGATCAAAAGGGCGTTGGTGCCGCGTCCGTGCCGATCAGGCGCAATGACAACAACTGGCAGCTCTTGCGCACGCCTCACCAGCTCAAGGATATCATCTTTTGAAATCAAGGGCAGGTCGGCGGGTAAGACCAGTACACCGCGAGTGGCGTAGACCTGTGCCACCACCGTCGCGCGTTTCAGAGCCGTATTCAATTGCGGTTGACCGTTCTCCTGCACAGTGCGCGCGCCATGACTGCGGGCTATCGTCAGCGCGTGCGGGTCACGGCTCACCACTAACACGCCGTCCACTTCCTCGATTTCGGAAAGCGTTTCAAGGGTATGTTGTAAAAGGGCACGGTTTAGTTCGGTCCGCTGGTCTTCCGTTAAAGTGCCAGCCAGACGCGACTTGCCGTATCGTAAAGGTTTTACAGGGACAATTGCCCAAAGTGTCATGGCAGATCTCCAATAAACTTCAAAACTTCATTTGCCAATTGCCGTCTGTTATCATGACTCTTCATCAAAGTGTTTGTTACAAGTGTCCGCATATTCAAACCCCTTACACTTTCATTAAGTTGCGCATCGATTATGTCCAATACAAATCCAGTTGCCAGGCTGCGATAATGATTTGCTACGGCCAATGCCGAAGGTGCGATACCAAGTTCCCTATACATCTTCGCGGCCGGGCCCTTGACGGTTTCGCCTCCGAGGATAGGGGAGACGGCATACACTGGCTTTTCAATTTTTGGAAGGACTCGCAAAATGGGATCGATGCTCACCCATGGATTCGACGGACAGATGATCACCGCATCCGCTGCTACGATCGCCTCACACGCACCGGAAGCGGTTGCTGCTTTATCGGCCCCTTCAAATCTGAATCCTTTGACTCTTGGCTCACACCGTCGATGCACAAAATACTCCTGGAATGCAAGGTCACCTTCCTCGGTTTCCACAATGGTTCTCACAGGTTGATCAGACATGGGTAGGACAGTATGTTCGATTCCCCACGACTGGCAAAAATCTCGTGTGATCTCACGTAGAGAATGTCCTGCCGTCAATCGCCGCGTTCTTTCCAGATGTGTGCCCAAGTCCTGATCGCCCAGACGAAACCAATCGGGTCCGCCGAGTTTGGAGGCGTTCTCGATCACATTCCACGATTCATTAATACGACCCCAACCTGTCTCTGGATTTGCCAATCCGGCCAATGTATAGCAGACCGTGTCCAGATCTGGACAAACATAGAGACCATAATGTTCAAAGTCATCGCCGGTGTTGACGATGATCGTAAGATCTTCGGGAGCGAGAATTTGGGCAAGTCCGTGCGCGAGTTTCGCACCGCCGACTCCACCCGCGAGAGCGACGATTTTCACTCCATCTCCCCTTTCGAGCGACGTTTATGTCGCGATATTTTATTACTGGAAAATCGTGATTTCATCGAGGGATTTTCTTTCCCTTAATGCGGGTATGATTTCTGGGTACCCAACAAAAAATATCCCCTGTGGTTCCCAAGTTTCAGAAAGGTTCAAAGTCTTTTGAATGGTCTCCTGTGCAAAGAGGGGCCAGCAGGCCCAGACTCCACCTAATCCCTCGGCGTGGGCGGCGAGGAGTAACTGCAGTCCCGCCGCGGCAACGGACTGAACCGCCATCCTATATTCAGCTTTATGGCGCTTTTCGTCAGGGTATGAGTCCATTTCGCTCATGTCGAGGCAGAGCAGAATGGCCAGTGGTGCAGACGTGATGCGTTCCTTCGAGCGTTTGATCTGCGTTTGGATTTTTTCAGGGGAGAGACCGTCGCGGGCCAAGTCACGTTCAAAATCAGCTGCCATGGCTTCGGCAAGCTTGGCCTTCACGGATAAATCCGTTATTACTGCAAAACGCCAGGGCTGACGGTTGTGAGCCGAGGGGGCAAAGGTTGCGGTGGTGAGAATGGTTTGGAGTACGGAATCAGGTACCGGATCTGGTTTGAAGCGGCGGATCGAGCGGCGAGTCCGTAGAAAGTTGTGCAGATCAGGTGTGAAGGTCGAAGTGGGTCGGTCTGATTCTGAAGATGATTCGTTGTTGTTCCTTGCGGGGTTTCCAGGGTTCGTCATCGTATTTGAGGGAAAGTTCATTGATGTGCTCATCTGCGCCTTCTGTTGTGTAACTTACAACTTCGCCTCGAACGCCAAGATAGCGATAGGTTTTGTCCGGGTCTTGGATGGTCATCGCCACTTTTGGACGTGCCTTCATGTTCTTATCTTTCACGCGCCCTGCATTCGTGTTGATGAGAATATGCTCACCATCTGTACTGAACCAGACGGGCGTTACTTGTGGCGAACCATCGGGCATCAGCGTCGCCAGATAGAGGAAAGCTTTCGAGTCTTCGTTGAGCAAGTCCTGAAAGTCTTCCGGAAAGTTCATGGATGTACCTGTGGGTTGGGAATATAGAGCGTGTACATTTCCCCATGGAATTGTTGGATGATTTGAAGGTCTGCGCCGGTGCAGCCAAGCAGTAGCTTGATTTCCATATCACGCTTGAGTGTATCAAATGTGCATAAGATTCCTGTTAGTGTTCGTTCGTTGAGTGAGCCGATCCACACATCAATACCATCGCCATCGGAGGCAGTTGTATTTTCAAGATAACCATAATCCAGCGGATAGATGACTTCAGGGTAACGTGGATGTGTAGTGCCTTTGGGCCTATCGATTGTGATTGGGTTGATTGCCACCAATTGTGTGATTTCCTGCCAGAAAGGAGTCTCAGGTTCCATGTCCCACATTCCCGGTATCAGGTTTTATCGAAATAAATCTTGTTCTTTTGGTCTGATCAATTCTTTCATGGAAGCTTCCCTCAATTCATATGGAAATCCTCGCACATGGACAACGGGTGTTCCTTCCGCGGCTTGTCCCATAACCAGCGACGCAGCAGCGGCAAGCTCATCGGCGACGCCAACTTGTGTGACCTGTAAAGTGTAGCCAAACAAGTCTGACCTGCCGCGCAAATCCAGTAGACCAGGTAAGCCGGCAATTCCAATCGCAATACCCACAGTACCGTTGCGCCAGGCGCGTCCGTGGGAATCGATGATCAGGATCCCGATTCTCTTTCCGGTCTTGGATTGGACGGCGTCCCGTATCTTTTCTGCCGAGTGGTCTGGTTTTGCAGGAAGGAGCAGTACCCACTCTTCGGTTCTATCGCCTGTACCCGCGACGTTGGAATGGTCAATGCCGGCGTTTGCGCAGACAAAACCGAGTTTGTGCTCTACAATGATCGCACCGACACGTGTACGTAACACCTCATTGCTTTCCTGAAGGATCAACTCGATGACGCGCGCGTCCTTTTCCGTCTCTTGGGCCAGTTCCAGCGCGCGGGACGAAGGTGTAATGGTTGCCAGGTTCACTGCACGCCCTTCTGCTTTGGAAATGATCTTTTGTGCGAATACCAGAAGATCGTTGTCTTCCAGCAAAATCCTGTTTTTCTGAAGGGCATTAACAACAATATCCGCCAGGTTGTCGCCTTGGCGGATGAGCGGAATTCCAGAGAGAGCAGTAAGAGTAAGTGACATGTCGTGTAAATCGTAAGGCGTGATGTGTAAGAGAAGTTTACGAATTACGTATTACGGATTCTGTTTCGCTCCTGTGATTCTAATCCCGGAGTGGGTCGATCCGTAACGTTTATTGATATTGATCAACACACTTGCCAGACCTTCTATGACCACTGAATTCTCGATCGGACCTGCATCCCAGCCTGTCAGCCCAGCGGCCTCGACGAGTTTGAGGGCTTCGCTGCGCGCATCCTTGCTGGTACCCGTGACTAAGACATCACAGTCTATATCTTCATCTTTCAGCAAGTATTCGTAGGGAATACTCTGAAATGCAGCAACCACTTCCACACCCTCACCGACGATCTCTTTGGCTGCCTGGGCCGCGGAGCCAGCCGGAGGCATCTGTACTTTGTTTTTCGGTGATCCAAGCGGGGCCGTGACATCAATCAATATTTTGCCTTGGAGAAATTCCTTCACACCTTCCAGAGTTTCACGGTGGGCCGCGTATGGAACGCTGAGCACGACGATATCAGCCTGCTCTGCGGCTTCGTGGTTGGATGCGCCAACGAGTGAAGATGAGCCTTCGAGCATTTCCATAAGCTCCGAGGCAGTAGTGACTGCTTTTTCTGACGATCGAGAGCCAATTAGTACTTTGTAGCCAGCTTTGGCCCATCGGTAAGCCAGACCTTTACCTTGCTTGCCTGTTCCACCCAGCACGGCGATCGTCATCAATAAGGGCATTTTTTCCATGCAGTTCTCCTGTGAAAATAACTCTTGCTCCGGCGGGGATTAAAGCCTCTACAAGAGCACATCATTTTTATGTAACTTTGGCAACTTCTATCTGATACCGTTCCCAAACTCTGGGTGCGAGTGCTCGGGCCTTCGCTCCAATTTCTTCTTCGTCCAGGGTCAATAGCTCACGATCCTTCATCAAAATCTTTCCTGCCACGATGGTTGTCGTAACCATGCTTTGTTGAAAACCAAAGATGATATGCCACGGCAGGTTACCCGCAGACAACGGCGTATTGGGGTGATAATCTACAAGGATAATATCTGCAAATGCGCCCGGAATGAGTTGCCCTATCGTTGCAGAGGGGAAGAAAATGTTTGCCAGTGCAGCATTATTGTAGATGGCCATTTGCGCCACATCAAATCCGTCCATACGCCGCGGGTCACGGTGATGTACTTTGTGCAGGAGATAGGCAGCTTTCCATTCCTCCCACATGGCGTTGGAGAAGCCGTCGTTTCCCAGACAGACCTGGACACCGGCCCGCAGCATGGATTCAATTGCTGCCACGCCAACCCCGTTGTTCATGTTGGAACGCGGTTGATGGGAGAGCCAGGTGCCGCTGTCTGCCAGGAGTTGTATCTCACGAGCATCAAAGTGGACGCCGTGTGCAGTGATGGTCTGGGGGCCAAGGATGCCATGTTTTTGCAGCCGGTCGATCACACGCAGGCCGGTTTTGTTCAGGCTGTCATATTCATCTGATTCATGTTCGGCTGTGTGGATGTGGAATCCAACCTCGTCAGGAACGGCCTGGCGGCACAAGTCTAAAGATGAGTCTGAAAGTGTGAGGCTGGCATGCAGGCCAAAGGTGCCGGCGAGAAGTGTGCTTTTCGTCTTCTTGAGGAAGCGGACGTTTTCGTTAATCCCGGCTTTCATTTTCTCTGCCCCGTCGCGGTCGGTCACTTCGTAACAAAGCACGGCCCGCAGCCCTGCCTTCTCGACGGCTTCGGCCAGGATGTCAAGCGATCCATCAATCGCATTGGGAGAAGCATGATGGTCGAAGAGTGCCGTCGTGCCATGCCGGATCGCATCCACCAGGCAGGGCAACACCGAATATTGGATGCTTTCCACATCCAGCGACCGATCGAGCGGCCACCACAACTTTTGCAGAATCTCAGGGAAATCTTTTGGCGCGGGGCCCGGAATCGCCATGCCACGCGCATAGGCGCCGTAAAAATGGGTGTGGGAGCAAATGCTTCCCGGCATTACGTATTGACCGCGCGCGTCCAGCCTTTCCTCTTCCGGAAATTTCAGCAGCAGGTTTTGAGTTGTGTCAATTTCACGAATGCGATCATTCTCGATAAGGATCGCTCCATCTTCGAGAATGCGGTTCTTGGATTCCCACGTGATCAGTTTTGCGTTGGTGATCAGCATATCAGCCCAGCCCGAATTGATTGGGATGAGGAAGTTTGACTCCGTTCGCGCCGATCTCTTCAATGGCATGGAAAGCAGCTTCGCGTACTTCGTGATCGTCGCCATACATGGCATTGTAAAAGGCGCCAACAATCCCGTCGTCGCCCACGCGTTTGAGGTAAGGTAGGGCTGCGAGCCGTTCTTCCGTGTTTCCAGTTTTGAAGGCGCTCAACAAAATATCGGAAGCCGGGCTGCCGCGTGGAATGCCCTTGCCTTGTCTCCCGGCGAACTCAATCAGCCATGCCGATTCAGAAGGCGTCTTGAGCTTTTGCGGCACCCGCGAGCTGGGATTCGATAGTTGCTCAAGATATTGATTGGCAAGGTTACGGACAGCCCATTGATCATCTTCCACTTGCATGTGCTGAAGCATCTCGATGGCCCAGGGTTCGCCCACATGTGCCAATCCATGCACTACGGCCCGGCGCAGCATAATATCGGCGAGCGTAGCGCCTTCTTTCAAGATGGCATGTCCTTCTCCAGGATCATTTGCCATCGCTTCCGCAGCGGCGCGTCGGAGTTCTTCGCTGCCTTGCAAGAGCGCACGGGCAACGGCCTCCAGTGATTTTTCCGTCCCAATCGCCACCAGCGCCAGGCATGCGGCGCGTTGCACAGCCGCAACCGACGCGCGCATGATCTCCTCGAGCGCCTCCACGGCTTTCGCGTCTTTCAGCGCCCCGCTTCCCAGTGCGGCCAGTGGAATCACTTCAAAGGAACGCGCGCCTAACAACTGGCGGAAGAGCGTCGCCGCGCCCGGGTCATTGCTCAAGACAAAGGCCGCCATCGCCTGGGCACGCAAGCCAATCGGTTGACCTTCTGCCTGCAAGATGCTTAATAGGCTGGCAAAGGCCTTAGCGCGCCAAGGCGCTTGTTTCGGCGCATCGCGAAGCCAGTGTGCGACCACAAAGGTACTGCTGTGCAGAGGCAGGCTCGATTCTTTCAGCAGATATTCTGCAACACCAGAGGCATCACTGCGAGCCGCAAGATAATGCATGGCGAGAGTTTTGCCGTCCCAGTCCGGTTGTGCTGCCAGAGTGACATCGGCCTCATTATCGCCAATGGCCTGACCTGCCAAATATCCGTTCAGGATCGGATGTAGAAAACGCATCTTGTTGTTGGAGTTTGAGACCAGCAATCCACTTTCCACCAGTTTACCGAGCAAGCCGCTGGATGGCACTTCACCGGCTTTCGACTTCTTCAGCTTGATCTTTTGCGAGTCGGTCAGAGCGATCTTTTCACTCGTGATGTTCTTGGCGGACTCTTCGCTCTCGCCTTCAACCGGCTTATCTTCAACAATATCGTATTGTTTAACCCAACCGCGCGCCTTACCCGGATCAAAAATGGGTTGGCTCGTGAGTACCACTTGCATGGCCAGTAGTTCCAACGCGGCCACGGGTGTGCCGGTGGGGGCCAGGCGACGAACGTGCGTGGCAATCGCATCCAGCACGCGCGAGCCGCGGCTATCGCCAGCGTAGGCGGCCCAGACTTTGAGAGTCAATTCAAGGGGAGTCAGATGCGTGTTTTCGAGTCCCATCCACGAGTTCAGCAGGATCGGATCAACTTGTTCGGGTCCGGTCTGTGCCCAGGCTTCGAGAGCTACTGTTTGTGACCATAGTTGAGCCCACTTGTCTACAAAGGATGCTGCTTTGCGCTCATCCCATGGCATCAAGGCCAGTGGATGAAACCCCAGCCCAATCAGCCCATTGAGTTGGTTCGCGCAACCGGTCGTCACGATGCGCACGCCCGGATATGCCTGAATCAATGCCTTAAACCATTCGATGACCACTTTCTGGCTTTGCGGATCAAGTTCATCGAAACCATCAATCAATAATAACGCCAGTCCATTCTAAAAGGATTGTTGTATAAATTGAGGGAGTCGTCTGAGGTCGAAAATGGGTGCACGTTCGCTTGCCGCTTCGATAATAGAATGTAGCGGATCTTTTGAGCCGTCTTGTTGAATTTGCAGATCAGCGACGTGATAAAGAAAGGGAACAGCTTCTTTGCCCGCCCCAAACTGCACCCGGAGGTTGGCTGCCTGCGAGGCGAGATGCGCGAGGGCGACCGTTTTCCCCGCGCCGGCCCAACCCGTGATGACAATATTCGCGCCGCCCGAAATGGCCTCTGTGATGCTCAGGCTGGGTGCACGATAAATCGCCGCCACCTCGGGCCACATAGGCATGTACGGCAGCGTCATCGAGATGACGTCATCTTGAAGTCCGGCAACCCCGGGTTCCACGCGTGCAGGCGGCGCAAGCAAGCGGGGCTCCTGTAGAAGTTCATCCAAGGAAAAGAGCGATGCCGCGAGATGCATCCCTTGTGCACGGCGTAACGTGAGTCTGCGGAGATTATCTTCGAGCCCGCTGGTACGCCGGGTTTGGGCTTCCTCGCGCTGTTCCTTTAGGTTCTGGCGTACTTGATCTAACAGGGGACGCACGCGAGTCATCACCCAGTAAAAGACAATACCTAAGACAAATCCTACGATGAGGGAAAATGGATAAAGTTTGAAATCCATGATCAATTCGCGAACAGAATCCGTCCGCAGGATGGACAGTTGAAAAGCTGACTGGTTGAACGTGCGCTTTGTTGCTGGGCGGGTGTGAGAGTCGTGCCGCACGCTGCACAGGCTGAGTCTGTGACGGTTGTTACGGCCAGCCCACGGCGTTGTTTGCGCAATTGGGCGTACATCTCCACTGCTGAACTGGCGAGGTCGCTGATGACTGCCTTGCGTTCGGTTTGAAGACGCTCGAGGTCTTTGATCAGAGTCTCGTTTTCCAGGGTCAGATCATGGTTTTGAACATTGACCTTGATTTGCGTCTGTTCAAGTTCAGACGTTGCGGCCTGAAATTCCTGCTGGGCGGTTTCGGCAGTGAGCATGGCTTCCAGCTGGCGTTCTTCCAAAACTTCCAGATATTTTTTCAGGGAGACGATATCTTTTTGCAGGTCCTGTAATTCCTTCGGGTTGCGGACGCTGCCGCCGTACAGGCTCGCTTCGGTTTGCTCGATCTTGGTGTGCTGTTTTTCCACGTCAGCTTCGGATTGTTTCAGGCGTTGGGAGGCCTCTTTGAAAGTTGCCTCAGCTGCCGCGCCGGCCTGGGTGGCCGCACGCAGGCTGGCGTCATTTTGAAGCGTGTCCTGAATCCATTTTTGACGGGCTTGAACCTGGTCGATCTGACCATCCACTTGTTGTAAACGATACAAGCCCAGCGCCGCGCTCATGCTCCGATTATACCCTTGCGGGCATCAAATAGACGAAGTCTGTTACGGAGTGGGTAAGTTGTAGAAATTATAGACAGCCGCGCCGAGATCCGCGAACAGAACGTTGGCGTTGTCGAAGACGATCTGTATAGGGTGATAGGCATAAATAGAAAGCACGAAATTTCCGCCTGCGGTGTACACAATGGAAGCATCGCTGAAATTACGAATCACGCCATCGGAGCTGGTGATCCAGCCATGCTTGTGCGCAATTTGAGTCCCTTCGGGAACACCCGCTTCGATAAGCACGCCAATCTTGTCGGTGGAAAGATAGGCAATGATTTGCTGGCAGATCTGGCTGGTTATTTTTTCAGGAAAGGCCGCGATCAATGCGCCGCCGCCAGAAGTGGCACACTGATACAGGTCTGCCAGCAGCATGCCCATATCCAGAGGCGTGGTCTGGTTGTACGAATCAGGATCGGTGAAAACATCGTCGCGGGAATTGGCCGGCGTGAGAAAGGTTTGGAGGAGTGGGGAGCCCGGTGCGAAGAACCCGGCTAGAAAGGTATCCTCCAGGCCGATCGTTTTCATGTTTTGGGAGATGATCAGCGGGCCCGTATTCGGGTCGATGCGATTCATCATAGCATCCGAGGCATTGTTATCCGATTTGCGGATCATCTCATTGATCATGGCCTGTGTTTGTTCGTCCACAGGCGCTGATCCGTTTTTAATATAGTAGGAGACGAGGATGGGAATCTTAATGGTGCTGGATGCAGTAAAGGTGACATCGGGCTGTACCGAGATTTCCTGAGCCTGGTCCAAAGCAAAGTGGATTTCCTGCCCGGTCTGCAGATCCAGCAGGTAGAGTCCGATTACACCATCGAAACCCGACGTGGTGATGATCTGCTTTAGAAGAATTTCCAGATTATCCATGGTAGGACGCGCAATCGTGCTTTGACCGAACGAAAGAGATACGACTCGATTATTCGGAGACCGTAATGTGTCATCAATCAAACGCACCGCGCGTGGAATGTCGAGAACACGGCCGGGGATGCTGGGCGCAAACGACGTACTGCCAGGAATAGGTTGGGCTGGTGTGGGTGGTTCATCATAACGAGCTGCAATCTCATTCTGCAAATAGTCGGTTAGGCGAGCCTCATCCACGCTGGCCTTGAGGAGAATTTCGACCGGATCGGGCTCGCGGTTCCAAAGATAATTCCAGAAGCCACTCCAGAAGACGCCGCCGGTGCGCTCAAGCTCCGCGGCGGCGATCATGCTGTCCATATCCAGCTCGAAACCAACATCGGAAGGGTCTATATGTATGCTGGCCGCCCCGTAGCGCGCTTCCACGGGGGAGGAATAGACTTGCAGCACGCGCTCCGAGGCTGTCTGCGGGTCCACCCCGCCGACAGGTACGCCTGCAATCGTCATCCCGCGCGGATAGCTATTGCGCTGACGACTATATCCAATGAGGGATATGACGATCAGCACCAACGCGATGGACATGATCGCGATGGAGATACCTCTTAGAATTGGAATCGAACGACGGTTCCTCAAACTGCCTCCAAAAAATCAGTCAAAAAAGTATAACATACTCATTTTAGGCGTTTGTGCTAGAATATTTTCATCCCTTTGGAGTCGCCAGCTTACCGATTGAAGCAAGCGTGGTTCTGGGTGACACGACGGCCAGCTGTCTGATTCCAAAAAATCCTTTAGGACGGGACGATGCTGCGTTCATTGCTGATCTATTTGTCGAAGGCCGCCTGGGCACAAAAATTGGTGACTGGTTGGAGTTTTGCATGGTGGGCGGCTTCCCGCTTTGTAGCAGGTGAGAGTATTCAGGATGCGATTCGCGTGGTGCGTGAATTGAATGCCAAAGGCATCAACACCACGCTCGATCAGTTGGGCGAGCATACCTCCTCGGTAGAGGGGGCGAACATGGCCGCCGATGCCATCGTCTCCGTTTTGGACGAAATTAATACGGCGGGGGTGAGTGCCAATGTCTCGATTAAGTTAACCCAAATTGGCATGGCGTTGGATGAGGGGATCTGCCAACAAAATCTGATTCGCATCCTCAATCGTTCCAAGCAGCACTGCAATTTCATTCGCATTGATATTGAAGATACTCCCTATACCGATGTTACGATTTCGATCTATAGGGCGCTCCTCGAACGTGGGTTTGCGACCAGGGAGGTGGGTATGGCGGTTCAGGCTTATCTCTATCGTGCAGAGGCCGATACTCGAAGCCTGCTTGAATTAGGAACGCGTATTCGGCTGGTGAAGGGAGCCTATAAAGAGCCGGCGGACAAAGCGTATCCGAAAAAAGCCGACACTGACGCAAATTATGATCTGCTAACAAAAATCCTGATCGATGGAGCACTCAAGATTGAAGCCAATACACTGAGCGAAGATGGACGCATTCCGCCCATTCCTGCCATCGCTTCCCATGACGAAAAGCGTATCGAATTTGCAAAACAATATGCGGAAAAAGTGGGACTGCCGAAGAATGCCATCGAGTTCCAAATGCTTTACGGCATTCGCCGCGATTTGCAGGAGCAACTTGTGAGGGAGGGTTACCCGGTCCGCGTGTATATCCCCTTTGGGAGAGAGTGGTATCCGTACTTCATGCG
>Ga0114129_10005861_pt1 | contig 17396 bp, 13 predicted proteins | sample RhiMetdeltSRZDD1_FD_80071 | JGI IMG/M metagenome (GOLD analysis project Ga0114129, IMG submission 80071) | Populus rhizosphere microbial communities from Tennessee, USA - Rhizosphere MetaG P. deltoides SRZDD1 (version 2) (version 2) | ecosystem: Host-associated > Plants > Roots > Rhizosphere >... | reverse complement strand
GTGTCTCGCCCGAGGCAGTCGAGTACTGCCGTCAACACGACATCAGTGTGATCGCCGGCGCCTGCCCGATGATGTACGTCGACGGCGTCGACTTCGGACACGCGTGCATGCGCTGGCTCCTCAAACTCACAGGAGGACTGCCGACATGAAGCGGCGCCAGATTGCCTGGATCCTCATCCTCATCGGGGATGTCGGATACATCGCGTCGGGCGCGATGGCGGCGCGGCGACGATCACGCGTGCGTCCTCGGTCAACGAGTCGGTGCGCGCGATCGACGCCACAGCACTCGCGAATGGTGCGGTTACGCCGGCAGCTTGGCGCCCAGCACTTCCAGCGGCTCGATGGCCGGAGGCACCGCGAACAGCGCGGGCGCCTCGGCCATCAGGGCCTGCGCAATCGGCCCGGCGAGGTGACGTTGCCGACCAGATTCGTCAGCGAATGCGTCGAAGATGGCGAACGTGGTGACCTCAATCGATCACGACGTAGCGCCAGAGGCGCTCGGCCTCTTTGACACCGACGTACTTGCCGATTTCTTTCAGGAACTGTTCCTTCGTCTTCCACGGACGGTATTCCTTGAACTCGCGCACCATGCGCTGACCGGCGCCCGGGATGCTGAGGAGGTCCTCGTCACTTGCGGTATTCAGCCGCACCGGGATGAACGTGTACTGTGCCAGCTGGGCCGCCTTCTCTTCCCCCACGTACTTCCCGATTTCCTTCGCGAATTGCGCGTACGACTTCCAGGGCCGGTACTCGGCGAATTCGCGCACCATTCGTTTGCCGGCGCCGGGCACGAGCAGGATCTCCTCGGGCGAGGCCGTATTCAGATTGATGTGCACGAAGGCCTTGCCGTAGAACTCCATCGCCTGTTCCTGCGTGAGCTTCTGGCCGAGGAGATACGCATTCAACTCCGTGATGCTCGCAAACGGCCTCTTCCCGACCAGCCCCTGGACGATTGCGGCGTTCATGTGAGGAAACGTGGCCAGGTCTTTCTCGGCGACCGTGTTCGCGTCGACGACGCCGAGCGATTTGCCGACCTGGGCCTGCGCGAGTGCGCTCGTCATCAGTAACGCGGCAGCAACTGCGACCGTCTTCATCGTGTGCTCCTATTCAGTCGATTCGTGCGAGACGCGGGAACGCAACGCGGGATGTCGATACGTATAGAGCAGTCCAAGCAATCCAAGCTGAATCATGCTCGCTGGAGCCAACGCCGGAGGCGCTTTGGCTCTCATGACTTTCACGACCAGCGCCCAGCCCGCGAGCGCTGGATCGATCTCGCGCTGGAACTCGCGGTTGCCCCTGTAGTGCAGCAGAATACCGGCACCTCCTGCGGCGATGAAGCAAGCCATGACGATCCGGAGGACGATTACGGCGCGTCCGCCGCTGCTGACCGATACCCAGACCACGACCACCAGCGACGCGGCGATGAGCGCGAGCGGCGGAAGCTGCCAGACATCCTCGTAGTGATCGAGAAGGAGGAGATCGGTGGCTGTGCCGATCATCCCGATGCCGAGCAGGAGCAGGAGCAATCGCCGGACGGTGGTCAACGCAGCGGGTTCCGACCGTTGCGGACGGTTCGTCATGCGGCAGGGGTAGGGTCTTCCAACGAAGCAGAACGAGGATAAAAGTATCACGACGGTCCGTGGACGCTGATCCGGTGAGCCAATCTGGCGGTCGATCACGCATTCCTGCCAGAGATGCTCATGGCGCTCAGGTTGTTCCTCGTCGGGGTGCTCGCCGTCGGCACGCCGCAGTCGTCCGCAGGACACAGAACACAAGTTTTCGCTATCACACGACGGGTGGCACGCTGGGGTTTGCGGTAGGAATGGATGCGCGCCTGATCCGACACCTGTCGCTGCTCGGCGACCTCACGCTCGACCTGGGTAGTCCCGAGGCGCTTGCGTCGACACGATTTGACGGTCGGAGCAGGGTGGCGGTTTTAAGGCACCTTGCAAGGCTGGCGTTGTCGCGAGACAAACCAGGTCGCTCTCGTCATTCCGGCGCGAACGTCAGGCGCACGTCTCCGGGCATCCTCCGAACCGTGAATAGCCCGGAGTTCACGAATATCATCCCCCGCAATAGGCTCCTCTCACGTGTCGTGGACGTCTCTGCCCAGCCCTACACCGATGTGCAGCCACACCACATTGCATACCGCAGCTTGCATGCCACATCGTGTTAGCGCACAACGGGTGCAGCAATGATGCACGCCCGGCAACGAATGTATCGCCCGGCTTGCGTATGCCTGGCCGCACCGAAGATTGACGCGGTATGATTCTCCGGCCGACGCGGGAGGAGAATCATGACAGCTCACGTGCGTCTCACGATTGCCATCATCATCACGCTTGTCGCGGTGCCCGAACCCGAAGCGCAGGAGCTTGGCACGATTACGTTCCCGACGTCGGGTGCGCCTGCCGCGCAACCGGCGTTCCTCGAGGGTGTAAAGGCACTTCACAATTTCCAGTTCGACGAAGCCACGGAGGCATTCCGTCGTGCTCAGAAAGCCGACCCGTCGTTCGCTCTTGCGTTCTGGGGCGAGGCGATGAGCTACAACCATCCGCTTTGGGCGGAGCAGGACATCGAGTTGGCGCGGAAAGCGCTCGACAAGCTCGCGCCGACGCACGAGGCACGGCTCGCGAAAGCGAAGCTGTCGAAGGAAAAAGCGTTCCTCGAGGCGATGCAGGTGCTCTATTTCTCGCCTGGCGACAAGCTCGCTCGCGATACGGCGTACTCCGATGCCATGGCGGTGATGTACGCGCAGTATCCGGATGATCACGAGATCGCCACGTTCTACGCTCTGTCGCTGCTTGGCATCGTCCGTCCCGGTGACTTAGGCTTCCGGCGTCAGGCACTTGCCGCGTCGATCGCGCAGAAAGTATTTGCCGAGAACCCGAAGCATCCAGGCGCCGCGCACTTCATCATTCATTCCTTTGATGACCCGGAGCACGCTCCCCTGGGATTAGCGGCCGCTAACGCGTACGCAAAGATTGCGCCCGATGCGGCGCACGCGCTACACATGCCCTCGCATATCTACGTGCAGCGAGGCATGTGGCAACAGGTCGCCGCGTCGAACATCGATGCCTACAGGGCAGCAACCGATCTCATCGCGCGCATGAAACTGCCGGAGGGGCGCGGAGATTTTCACACGCTGTCCTGGCTTGAATACGCGAACCTGATGCTAGGCAAGTTCGATGAGGCGAAGCGGAACGTCGACACGGCCAAGCAGACTGCCGATCGCAATCCGGGCAATCGCGGAGTCCAGAACGAATATCTCGGGATGCGAGCGCGCTTCATCCTCGAGACTGGCCAGTGGGAGAAGATCACGCTCGACGCACCTGCGTCGAGTGGTGACGCCCACGCCGGCATGGCGGGTATGGGTTACGCGGATCCAGGAACCAGCTGGATTTTCATCGCGGGCGCGAGCGCCGCCAGATTGGGAGATACGGCGACGGCCACGGCAGCCGAGAGCAAACTCCGAGCGGCCGGCCAAAAGACGGCTTCAGGGGGCAATGCGTACGGCGCGAAGGAGATCGCGATCCTCGAGAAAGAGCTCGCGGCGATCAATCGCGCGGCTGCCGGTCAGAAAGACGAGGCTGTCCGCCTGGCGAAAGAAGCGGTCGACATCGAGCTCACGCTTTCGCCCCCGTCAGGTCCACCGGACCCAATCAAGCCCGCACTCGAACTGTATGGCGACGTTCTGCTCGATGCCAATCGCGCCCGGGAAGCGTCGGAACCATTCGCACAATCGTTGCTTCGCACGCCCAAACGAACACCGTCGCTCCTGGGCCTCGCGCGCGCGTCAGCGAAATCAGGCAACAGCACCGCAGCGCGCCGGCACTACACCGAGATTGCGACGATGACGGGCGCCGCGCCGACTTCGCCGGCCGCGCAAGAAGCACAGAAGTTCCTCAGTGCGCCATCGACCAGGTGATGTGTAGTGGAGATTTCAAGCTTCAGGTCCTCGACGGCAAAACCGGCAAGGTCGAGCGCTGGGTTTGGATGCCGCGGCTCCCGACCGATACGAAGGATCGGCCGTACGAGCTCTATAGCGGCGATTCGATAGCATTTCTCAATCTATCGGGCCGCGAGACGCGCCGCGAGATTCTGATCAGGGAGGCTTGATCGACGGCCGCCTCCGTCGCGTCGTCATGTTCCCCGATGATGGACATCCGGATCTTGCGGTTCAGGTCGCAAACCTCACGGGCGACGCCCGTGATGAGATCATTCTCTGGGATCAAGAGCGCGTCTGGATCTACACGCAGGATCGTCCGTTCACCGGCGACCGGATCTACGCGCCCACGCGCAACCCGACCTACAACGATTCGAACTACCGCGCGGCGGTGTCGCTCCCGGCCTGGAGCGTCGTGAAATCCAGCCAGTCATCCGGCCGGTGATCTCACCTGACGACGATCACCAGTTGCTGTCTGACCGGGTAGCCATCGCGACCGTAGGCTGTCAGCTTGTAAATCGTCGTGCGTACTGGCGCAACGGGAAAACAACTCATCGTCCGCGTAGGGTTGACCTCGCCGACGCCGGGTTCAACGCGCGCCAGCAGGGTGTCGCTGACGGCGTAGCAGAGCTGTGTAGGCCGACCTGTCGCGATCGAGCCGGGTCGCGGACTGAAGATGAGGATACTCGCCCGATCCGTGCCGGGTGCCTGCTGCGCCGGAGGAGTAACCGCCCGATCGCCCGCGGGCATCTCCAAATCGGAGCGCACAGGCACAGCACCTGGCCCTTCCGGCTGTGACTCTCGCGCTGCAATAGTACCAACCTGGACGACCACTCGCTGGCGCACACTCTCTCCGCCCGTTCCCTGCGCGGTCAGCACGTAGTTGGTCGTTTCCATCGGTGTGGCCGATACGCAGTTTCGCCGGACACCGCCAAGCTCGCCCACGTCCGGATCGATGCGGACACGAGTACCATTCGCGACGTCGTAGCACAGGCGCACCGTCTCACCTGGTGCGATGCGATCGGGAACAGCGGAGAACTGCAGCACGCGCAGTTCAGGGGCCGTTCGCAGTGGCGCGGGAGTGTTCGGAGTACTGGCCGTACTTCCTCCGAGACCGCTCTGGAGGAAGGAACCGATGCTCGCAACGTTCCAAGACCTCCAGGATGTTCCTGCGGGTGTAGCCCAGTAAGCGAGCGCTCCTCCGAGTACCGCCAACAGCAGCGCCGCGAGCAGAACAACGCCGACGCTTTTCCTCTTGCGGATGCGAATGGCCGGCTGGGTTTCATCTCGAAGCAGCAGCGAATCGAGGTCCAGCCCATCGTCAAGTGGAGTTGTCGGTCGGTCACGCGAGTAATCGGATGCGGGCGCGAGGACGAAACCGAGGTTTCGCCGGCTGGCGGAGGCAGCGGCATCGTCGCTCAGCGCCTCGCGCAGCTTCACGGCCTGATTCAACAACGCGCGCGCGATGCCTGGTTCCCCGAGACATAGGGCTCGAGTGCCCATTTCATGAAGCGCCCAGGCCTCGACCGATCGTTCCCCGATTGCCTTGGCCGCGGCAACGCAGCGTTCGAGGGTGATCGCCCAGGCGCCCCATCGCGCGCCGACGACCAGTGCTCCCTCGAGAAGCTGACCAAGCCGAAGGACTTCGCCCCAGCGCCGGGCGTCAGCTGCGCACTGCTGCACGCTCAACAGAGCTTCGGATTCCTCCAGCAACGTGTCAGGGCTACGACGGTACCGTTCGACCCACGCGGTGAAGTACGTGATGGCGCGATTCAGCCAGGGCTTCAGGTCTTCCGTTCGGCGAAGCCGGTCGCCGACACCGTCTGCCAGTTGATGGCGGGATTGGCTGCTGACGACAAGGCCTCGGCGGACGAGCGACATCAACGATGGCTCGATATCCGAGACTGCTGTGATGCCGGAGACGTGCTGAGCCCGGAGCGGCACGCCAGGCAGCGCGGTCAACGCCAACAAGGCGCGCCGCTGCTTGTCGTCGACCGACGCCATAAGCTCGGTGATGAGGCTTTCCGGCCCGATCCCGCGCGCGCACCCTTCGATCGGCCTTCCCTGCTCACGGACGATGGCCGCGGCCTGCTGGATTCGAAGCGGGTGCCCTCCAATGGCCGCGCAGAGACTGGCTGCCGCCGATCGCTCCGTGCCTTCGAGCGAACGCTCGATCTCTCGCTCCAGGAGCAACACGGCATCCTCGAGTGGCAGGCCTTTAAGCGACAGGCTGCGCACCTCACCCCACAGGCACCGCTCGCGCGTCGCAACGGCGAACGCCGATTGCGGCGCGATATCGAGCACCTGTTCCAACTCGTCCTGTGCCAGGTCAACATCGTCGAGGAGGATCAACGCCTGCTTTTCCTGAAGGGCGCGCCGGATCTCTGCCTCAGTGGGTTTGCAGATCCCGTCGCTCTCGTAGAAAGCTTCGAAGATGAGCTGCTGGAGATCGCCGAACGGTTGATGCCGCGCCGGTACGTAGACGACGCCGTCCGCAAACGAGGCGGTTCGCAAATGATGCGCGAGGTGTCGGAGGACTGCCGTCTTGCCGATACCGCGCTCGCCGCTCATTTCAATGGGAAGGCCGGCGTCGAGTGCCGAGAGGGCCGTGGCCAGCTCCGGCCGGCGATCCAACAGGCCGCGAATCAACTTCGGGCGGAGGAGAATCGGCGTGGGTCGGGAACGAATGTGCGCGCGTTCGGCCCGTGAAGCCTCGCGGACCAAGGCGCCGCACGGGTCACCGATCTGCAGGACATATCGGCCAACGGCTACTTGACCAGTGATCGCGCCGTACATTGAAGGTCGCTGGACGGGCGCGTCCGGATGGCCGGATCGAGCAGCCATCTGCTGATCAAGCCGGTCGAGGTCTAGCTTGATCGTCATTCCCGGCAGAATTGACGGTGGAGCACCGGTAGTGTCCTCAAGTGCGATGTTTCACATTTTACGATGAAGACAAGCGAAACAGGGCCTAGTGTGCGGAAACTTGGCGCAGCCACCGCTAGACGCACGACGTTTTACAGGCCCGTCGCGACTACGACACGCCGCTCGGGAGCTACGATCGCCACCCCATTTGGCGCATGAATTCGATGTGCCGCCCGCTGCCGTGGAGGTTCTCGATGAGCGGCGATACGTAATAGAACGGCGATGCGCCGTCATCGTACGCCCTGGCCTCCGACTCGAGCGCACGCTCGAGATCGTTCAGGCCGGCGTAGATATACGTCATGCAATGCGGGGGGACGTATCGATGGCTGGCTATCTCGTCGAGCTCCTTCAGGATCGCGCGGGCCACGTCGGCCGCGCCGCTCCGTGCGTAGTAGTGACCCAGCACGCCGAGATAGAAAGGCGCGCGGCCCGACATGGAAACGGCCCGTTCACCGATCTCGATCGCGTCTGCGAGCTGCCCCTGCAGCGCGCGGCACATGCCGATCACGTGGATGCCGAGGATGAAACGGGGATCGATTTCCAGGCTCTTCTCGCATTCGAGGATCGCTTCTTTGTAGCGTCGCGCGAGATACAACGTGTGACCCGCTCCGGCATTGATGAGTGGCGACAACGGCTCGATCTCCTGGGCCTTGCGGACTTCGTTCATCGCGCTTGCGACATCGCCCAGCAGCACCATCAGCCACGAGTGATAGATACGGGTCACGGCCTGACTCGGATCCAGCTCCAGGGCGCGTGTGAACTCGCTCGATGCCCCTGACATGTCCCAATCGTTGGCCAGCTTGATGAGGGCCAGCGATGTGTGCGCTTCAGCAAGATTGGGATCGAGCGCCAACGCCCGCTCAGCAGCCGCGACCGCCTGCGCGAAGGCCGAACGTGGCCGCTGCACCGCATAGATGCCCATGAACGAATAGGCGTCGGCCAATCCGGCGTACGCCAGCGCATAGCCGGCGTCCTCTTCGATCGCCTCCTTGAAATGATCGAGCGCTGTCATCAGGCCGCCGTGGTACCGCCGCGTCCAGTAAAAGCGTCCCTTCGAATACGACTGATACGCGCGCGAGTTGTGCGTGTGCGGACGGATCAATGGCTGCCGGGGAAACTCGGCGAGCGACACCTTCAATCGATCCACGACGCTTCGGGCGATTTCGTCCTCAACAGCGAACACTTCCGCGATCGATCGATCGTAGCCCTCCGACCAGAGATGACATCCGTCCGCGGCGCTTACGAGCTGTGCCGTGATCCGCACCCGCTCGCCCGACTTCCGGACGGTGCCTTCGAGTACCGCATCGACGTTGAGCTGCCGGCACACACTCCGAATATCCGTGTCAGTCTGGGCGGCGCGAACTGCCGACGTGCGGGAAGCCACACGGAGCCCGGGCACCTTGGCCAGGCCGGTCAGCAGCTCCTCCGCAAGGCCGTTGCAGAAGTACTCGATATCGCCATCGGGTCCGAGATTTACAAAAGGCAGCACGGCAATCGACGACGACGGCCCCGGCTGAGACAAGGCAGCGATACTCTCCGCCCGCTCGGACGAGCTCTCGAGCTCCAGTGCGCTCACCAGCTCCTGCTGTATTGCGCCGCTGCTTCGATATCGGCGAGCGGGGTCGCCTTCCAGTGCCCGTTCGACGACCTGCACGAATCGGCCTGGCAGATCCGGTCGAACGTCGGCCAGCCGCTGGCGCCGTTCTCGAACGTGCGCTGCTCCGACTTCGGGCAGCGTCGCGCCGGTGACCGGGTATGTGTTCGTCACGAGATGGAACAACAACACGCCGATGCTGTAGATGTCGCTCGCGATCGTCGCCGGCGCGCCGTCGAAGAGCTCGGGCGCCAGATACAGGGGGGTCCCGGTGATCCGTTCGCCCGGCGTGCGGTCCGCCCGGATTTCGCCAGCGCCGAAATCCATCAGCACGATGCGGCCGCCGGCCTCGCGCATCACGTTTTGCGCCTTGATATCACGATGAACGAGGCCGGCCTTGTGCACCGCCGCGACGGCGCGACACAGGTCGATCCCGATCAGCGCCGCCTCGCGCGGTCCAAGCACGCCGCGGGTCGACAGCACCCGCGTCAGCGTGAGCCCGTCGACGAATTCCATCCACAGGCCCAGGACGCCATCGTATTGATCCACGCCGAAAACCGTAACGACATTCGGGTGCCGGACGCGCGCGAGCAGACGGGCTTCCTGGATGATCTCCGCGGAGCGGCCGGTCTCGCGCAGGAGCTTCACCGCCACCTCGCGCTCCAGCATGGCGTCCCATGCGAGATACACGGTGGCAAACTGGCCGTGGCCGATCTCGTGCCGGAGCGCCAGCGGGCCCCATCGCGCGCTCCCCTCGCGGCCCTCTGCGGCGGCTGCGGACGCGGGAGGATGTGATCCGCGGTGCACGGCGGCGAGATCCGCGATCGTGCGCAAATCCTCCACGAGTTGCCGTTGCTCGCCGCTGGTGACGCTGGACCCGGCAGCCTGCCAGTCAGGCTCCGTCCCGTCAGCAATCGCTCCTGCGAGTTTGATCAGCAGCGGATCATCGGACATGGCTGGCGATTATACGAACACGGCGGCTCATCCGGTCAGATGGAATAACGTTCGCGGCGACCGTTTTCAACGGCCCCGCGGCCCTGGCCTTCGTGTCGCTTTTCGTTCGGACATCAGCGCAAAGGCCAGACGGGCGGCCGGCGCGCTGACCCTGATCGGGGTGATTAGTGTGTCGCCACTGGATTAAGCCAGATCGGCTGCACGAATGCGCCGTTCCCGGCTGAATCCCATGCCGCAAGGCGCACCCACGACTTGCCCGTGGCATCGAACGGAATCGTAAACTTCCCGCTCGAGTGGGCCAATACGTCAGTCGCACGAACGATCGTGCGATCGACTCTTTTCCCGTCTCCCCAGACGACTTCGACGAACTCGAGCGGGTACGTCCACTCGACGCTCGCCTGAACGGTGCACTTGTTCCCGGCCCCCTCAATTTTATAGTCGGTTATCAAGATCTCGCCTGTCGTGATCCAGAAGTCGCCGTTGCGAATCGACCTGAGAATCGGCGTCCAGTCTTCGGTCGGGCCAGGCAGTTTGCCGATCTTCACGTAGCTCACGGGGTGACCGGGATAAATGTCGTCCTCGGGGCCCTTGCGGTACGTGTCGACGTCCGCGATCAGGTACTTTGGTCGCAGTCCGGAGTTCGCGTACATGTTGTTCATCGTGTCCAGGGCATCGAAGCACCGCCACTCGCACAGACGCTGTTCCGAGAGGTCCTGGCCCATGCCCGGCTTGAAGGCGAGCCCGAGATAGCGGTCGTTCTTCACGTACGGCTTATCGAAGATGGCGTCGGGATAACCGGTTGTTCCCTTCGTGCGCGGATGCGCGTGAAACCAGTAGCCGTTCTCGGCGTCGAGCATCTGCTGCACGTCGTCGGCGTTCGCCGTGTGATAGACCTTTCCGAAGCCAGACACGTTTTCCGTGAACGGCTGGTTCGGCTCGCGCCGCCGGGTCCAATACACGTTCTTCGGGAACATGATGTTGTAGTGTCCACCGAAGTACACGCTCGGCTCTTCCCAGGGCGTGACCAGGAAATCCCTATCGGACGCCTTCTGTGAGGCGAGGGCATAGTCGCGCTGATCCTCGAGGCGTCCAAGGCCTGTGTCAGCGCCGCGAAGATCGCCGTGGAAGTCGCTCAGGCCGACGATGTTGATGCCTGCCGCGCGTATGACCATCAGATCCTGGAACGTGTTGTCGAGCGAACCCGATGCGCGCTGCCGCTCCGTGAACCGCAGATGGAAGTGGTTCACCATCGTCTTGTATCCCGGAACAGGCTTGAAGTGATCTCCGCGAGTGAAGTTCATCACTGCCTGACGCGTCGCCCCAGCCGGCTCCGGACTCGCCAGAAAGTAGACGGCCATTCGCTGCCAGGTGCCAGGCGGCGCGTTGTACAGGGCGAAGTTGTCGGCGTATTCCTGTACCTCTTCGCCGTCCGCCTGCCGGATGCCGAAGCCATACTGCGAGTCGCTGTCTTTCCGGTACCACACGTATCCGAGATTCGTGTCGACCTCACGCGTGAAGAAGAAGACGTGGGGCGGCGTGAACGTAGCCAGCGAACCGCCCTTTCCTTCCGCGATGAGCACACGGTTCTTCGCCCGCACCGTGACACGAGTCTCGTTCGTGGTGCCGCCGAACTCGTACTGTTGCGCTTCCCCGCCAGTATCGCGCCACGCGACACGAGGCATGAGCGAGGTGGAAAGACCCTTCAGCCCGGCCTCGTATTTGTACGCCACCGACGGTTCGTCCGTTTTTGCGATCGCTTCCATACGGAACATGTTCGTGCCGCGATAGCTGGTGAACCGCAGCGTGCCCGCGAAGACTCCCATCGACAAACCGGGGAACGTCACTTCGAGCCGTGCGCCATCCGTCTTCACGCTGCACGAATGTGTCGAAAACGTGGCACTTGCGCGGCGGATCTCCTTGGGATCCCGCGGCGCGCCGTACACGCGTCCGACACCTCCGGTGCGCGCATTCGCTGCACGGGTCCGACCTTCGGCAGCCTCAGCGACTGCACCGCGTCCGCTCTCTGCCGCACGAGGCGCCGGCATGACCAGCGGCGCATCCCAGAAGGAGTACCACTTGTTCTTCTCGATCACCTCCGGCGTGATTTTCACCCCGAGTTCCTCGAGCGGCGCCCCCTGTTGCATCGTCATGCGACGCAGTCCGCTCACGACGGAATATTCGGGCGTCAGATTCTGCCCCAGTGGTCTCCATTGACCGCCTGCCTTTCTTACGGCCAGCTCGCGAATGAGAGGATGGCCGTTGTCAATGGCATAGCGCGCACGGAGCTCGGACCCGCCGCCGGCCTCCCACACGACGACGAGTACCTCCTGGTCCAGTACGGCGGTCAGGCCGGCGCTGGCCTTGTACTCGGTCAGATCGCACTCGAGCGGAGCGAACGCCGGTGTCGGCGGAGCGGCAGTCGTGGCCGACGTCAGAAGGATTGCGGATGCGGCGACACCATAAGGAGCGGCGGAGCAGACAACTTTTCTGACGCCGTACACGGGAAACGAGAAAACCCGAGACATTGCCATCTCCCATTTGCCATTTCCCATCGGGCCGTCTTTTTCGAGCGGCCTGCTAAACTAAGCGAGGTGCGACTGCAACCGATCGCAGACCGTCGCGAGGACCTTCAACCGGGCAAAGTACTTGTCGTTGGCCTCGACGAGCGTCCACGGCGCCTGACGCGTGCTGGTTCGCTCGATCATGTCGTTGACGGCCTGCTCGTAGCCGTCCCACTGCTTTCGATTCCTCCAGTCCTCGTCGGTCAGCTTCCAGCGCTTGTACGCGGCGGTCTCCCGCGCGCGGAAGCGCTTGAGCTGCTCGTCCTTCGTGATGTGAATCCAGTACTTCGCGAGGACGATCCCATGAGCGTCCAGCTGGGCCTCGAACTGGTTGATCTCGGCGTACGCGCGCATCCACTGCTGTTCTGACGCGAAGCCTTCGACCCGCTCGACGAGCACGCGTCCGTACCAGCTTCGGTCGAAGATCGTCACACGCCCGCGGCGGGCGAGATGGCGCCAGAAGCGCCAGAGGTAGTGCTGCGCGCCCTCCTCCTCGGTCGGGGCGGCAATGGGAATGACTTGATACGCGCGCGCATCGATCGCTGCGGTGAGTCGCCTGATCGCGCCACCCTTGCCGGCGGCGTCCCATCCCTCGAACACGAGAATGGTCGAAATGCCACGTCGCTGCGCTTTTCTGTGAAGAGTGTTGAGCCGTCCCTGGAACCGCTCGAGCTTCGTCCTGTATTGCTTCTGATCGACGCGCTGCGACATATCGAGCTTGCTGAGGATCGTCGGCTGGCTGACGACATCCGACTGGCGCGTCTTCCGGAGCGGTGGCGCCTTGCGACTCTTGCCGTGCGCCGAGCTCTGAGACGCAGGGACGGGATTGCCCGCCCACTCGCCCAGCCGCCGACGGATCGCGTCGCGGATGGTGCTCGCGACCGTCAGGCTTCGATAGTGCTCGTCGGCGCCTTCCACGATCGCCCAGGGCGCGTTCGCGAGGCTCGTGCGCGTGACGATCTCTTCGGCCGCATCGATGAAACGGCCGTACAGCTTCCAGTTGGCCCACTGTTCCCGCGTCACACGCCAGCGGGTGAGCGCATCTTTCTGCAGCTTCCTGAGGCGGGCCTTCTGCGACTGCTTGTCCAGGTGCATCCAGAACTTGAGGATCAGCGCGCCGTCATCGGTCAGCCCGCGCTCGAAGTCGATGATCTCGTCGAGCCGCGCGCCGAACTCGGCGCGGCTCAACCGCCGGTGAACACGGTCAACGAGCGGACGCGAGTACCAGGCGCTCAAAAAGAAGCCAATGCGCCCCTTCGGCGGCAGGTCCCGCCAGAACCGCCAGTACTCGGGGCGTTCGCGCTCCTCGTCGGATGGGGGGCCGTACGCCCGCGTCAGCAGCCAGCGCGGATCCATCCACTCGTTGAGAAGATTGACGCTCTCGCTCTTGCCGGCGCCGTCCACGCCGCCAAAAAGGATGATCACGGACGACCGGCGGGCAGCGCGCAGCTGATTCTGCACGTCGAGCAGTTCCTCGCGCAGCGCGGGGACCCGCGACTTGTACTCGGCGCTCGAGACCTTCCGTCCCAGCTCGGCGGCTTCGAACATCTCACCCTCGCTGCGCGAGATCCCTCACCGCTTCCAGAGTTGCTCGCTTGACGTCATCGACGGAGCCACATCCAGATACCGTCGTCAGCAGATTGAGCAGGCGATAGTAGTCGATGACGGGCTCGCTTTGCCGGTGGAACGTCATCAACCGTGCGCGCACCGTCTCTGGCGCATCGTCCGTGCGCTGATAAAGGTGCTCTCCGGCGCACATCTGACGCGGGCAGATTCGGAAAGGGTTCGTGCTTCGGTGGAAGGGCGTCTGACACTCCCGGCAAATCAGTCGGCCTGAGAGTCGATCGATCAGTTTCTCATCGGGCACGTCCACGTACAGAACGCCGTCGATCTGGCGCTTGAGCGTCTCCATCATCTCGCTGAGCGCGATTGCCTGCTCCATGGTTCTGGGGAAACCGTCGAGCAGAACGCCCGCCGTCGCGTCGCGGCGTTCGAGGCGCTCGCGCAGCATCGCGATCGTGATTTCGTCCGGCACTAACGCGCCCCTGGCCATGAACTCTTCAGCGCGGAGACCGAGAGGCGTGCGGTTGTGGAGGTTTTCGCGAAAGAGGTCGCCGGAAGCCACGTGTTTGATGCCTAGTTCTGCCTCGAGGAATGCGGCCTGAGTTCCCTTTCCGGAACCAGGGGCGCCGAGTAACACGATGTCCATGGTTCCCTCGCTGATCTTGTCGCCTTGCTCAGCTACACCGCGGCTTCGGAGTCCGGAGTATAGCGCGCCGTGCCGCCTTCGGTGCGGACGAACGCAGGCGGTGCGATTCGGGAATGTTATTGTGCTTTGTGAATGGAGGTTGTGAATACGATGCGGCTGCCCTGCCCGAGAGAGCTGAACCGAATATGCGCTCGACACGAACCTCTACATCCTGAACGAATGAACCCGTGAGGCTCGTCGACGCTTATCTCGCCTGCTACTTCGTGCTCACCGCTGCGGCTTTTGCGTCGCTCTATCGCTCGGGTGTCCTCGCACGCATTCCGACCGGCTGGAGTCTCACGGCGGCTCTCGTCGTCGTGGCAATCGGCGTTCTGCTTCGAGTTCTCTCCCGCCGAACCGACTAAACCCGAAGCTCACTCGTATTGGTTTCAGCTCTTCTTCGAGGTCACTGCGTACACGGTGCTCCAGATCCGTTCGGTCTTCGTACTCCCGCAGTGAGTGCACGGGACGTTGGGCGACGACGAATCGGATATGGGTCGGACGATTTCGAAGGTTTTCTGACAATCGCGGCAAACGTACTCATAGACCGGCATGGTCAACCTCCTGTGCCACGGAATATCAGTCAGCAAGTGACATGAAGGACCGCGTTCGTCTTCTTTGGGTGCTTGTCTAGCACCTTGATGGCTTCGGCCGTCGGCAGCACAACCAATTTAACCTTGCGGTCCTTGGCCTCACGTTTCACATCGTCCATGACAGGCAGACGGCCATATGCCCCGGTGCCGATGACCAGGCACGTGCACTTCCACGGAATGTTCTCTTCCACCGAGAGCGGCGTGTGGCCAAAAGCGTCGCGGAACTTCTTGGACGCCTTTTTCTTCCGTCGACGGATCTCGCCTCTGTCGACGACAAGATCCTGTTCGTAGGTCACTCCGTCGATCTCGATGACACCGAACTCAAAATGTCTGAACCGCACCGGCTCAGCTCACCAGGCGCACCCGATCGAAGAACGCGCCTGCCTCTCCATCGCCCCGACTGTGTTGTGGTGAGGACTCGAGCTCACCACGAGAGCTCCGGCCACTCCGCATCGCGCGCAACTCTCTCACGTACACTACGCCTCACCGAGAGCTTGCGCAATACCGCCCCTCCTGCCCTGACTGGCAGTCGCAGGTCCGTGCGACTGCGATTCATCGGATGATAGCCTGGACTGTCGGGGTGCTCTTGGGCTGCTTTTCAGTCGCCGGACAATTACAAACCTCGTCTCCCGCCTCCAACTCTTGCAATCGATCCTCGCCCTCGGCGGCTTCATCGGGCTGAATCTCGCCAAGATTCACGCGGTCTCTTGGCACAGCTCTTGACGTGTGGGGGTTGCTCGCCGCTGTGCTCCAGCGACTGAAAAGCCAGGAGGTCGTCCGATGGTTCGTCACGTCAGAGCCGCCGTCGTTGTTGGATGTCTGATTCCGTTGCCGGCCGCTGCGCAGACGGTGGTCATTACGATTACCACGGCATCGGCTGACATCCATAAGTCGCCAACCGTCGCAAGCCCGGTGATCGGCCAGGCTGCACGCGGGCGTGTGCTCGAAGTGACGCGCGACGTCGGTGACTGGGTGAAAGTATCGTGGCCGGCCGCGGCCGACGGCATCGGTTACGTGCGGGTCCATTCGGGATCGCTCTCGACGGCGGCCGGGCCTGCGCCAAATCGTGCCGCTGGGATCACGTCAGTGCCGCCAGCGACCGAGTCCGTCCCGAGCTCCGCACGTGACGTCCGCGCCGACGTCGCGGCGGTCGCGCAATCCTCGTTGGTGAACGAGAGAAATTCCTCGGCGTACGTCACGCCCCCCACGCATACGATCGGCATCGGCGGACTGATGAATGGTTCGACCATCGGGTTCGGCGCGACCGGACGCGTGTGGGCTCACCGGCGATTTGGCGCCCAGATCGAGTTGTCTCGGTATACACAGACGACCGCGATCGGCGGTAGCCGCGTCAATTCGCTCCTGTTCGCGCCGAGTCTCGTGTATTCGGTAATGAACCGCGTGACCGACTCTTTCTGGTTCCGGCCGTACCTCGGAACGGGTGCCAAGGTGTCGCGCGCGACGTCGACCATCGGGACCACAGCGATGTCCGTGTCGGAGAAGAGAACTTCCTGGCAGGTTTTCGGTGGCAGCGAGCTGACCTTGCCGAGCGCGTCGCGATTTGCACTCAGCGCAGACCTCCGGTACGACTCATCTCGTGCTCCGTTCGCCGGCTTCGATATCGGTGGACTAGGCTTTACCGTGTCAGGTCACTGGTACGTCAAATAGCCCTTCGACGGCGCGCGCAGCGAGTTGCCTCTCGACATCGGATGGAGAGGTCATACGTCGATCATTGGCCGGGCTTGTACAGCTCGTCGCTGCCGACATCGACGAGTCGATTGAGGCGCGCGCGCTATTGTTCGAACGCGATCTGCGCACCCAAACCAGCGCAGGTGCCACGGGGCCTGTCTGCGTTCGATCCCCGACATGCGAGCCATTCATCTTGTCCTGACGTGAGCGACGTGGTCGCCGGAACCGTCACCACGGGCCACAACGCAGGGCATCAGAGACACCCAGACAGATCGTCGCACCGGCACGACGTGCGGCTCGTGTTTTTCGCGCGCTCAAAAGATGTATGGCATTCGAGCGTGTCGCAGGCGGCGGAAGAGGTCACAAGGCTCATGCGATTGCTGCATGGCACCCACTTGCGTCTCCTCGGCTTGGCGCGCCGAAGAACATGATGCCGGGCTTGAGCTGCCCGCGATTGCACAGCCAGACAGCGCAGTGCTCGGATCGTGCTCTCGGCGCCGAACAGCGCCGTTCGAGTGTCGATTCGGTTTCGGAACAGCAGAACCGAACGCGAATCAGGAGCACCGAACGTCGATCAGGAACTGGAACGCACCGACGGCAGCCCCGAGCCACCCGATTTTGTAACCGGGCCAGCGGCTTCAGAATTGGCCCAACGTCTTACATCACTTCGCCGCAGTCTGGGGTGCACTTAGCTTTTTCCTGCAAGTGGTCGCTGCACCGTAAGCCCCGGTTGGCCCGTCGGTTCAGAGCAATGGAGTGGGCCAGGAGAACGGCCGCCGCAGATCGCCACGGAAGTGGCTTTTCTGCCAACGAGCTTCCATCGCGATCCGGCCGATCGCGTCATTGTGGCAACGAGCCGCGCGCTGAAACTGCCGCTGCTGACGCGCGACCG
>Ga0114129_10005860_pt1 | contig 17398 bp, 12 predicted proteins | sample RhiMetdeltSRZDD1_FD_80071 | JGI IMG/M metagenome (GOLD analysis project Ga0114129, IMG submission 80071) | Populus rhizosphere microbial communities from Tennessee, USA - Rhizosphere MetaG P. deltoides SRZDD1 (version 2) (version 2) | ecosystem: Host-associated > Plants > Roots > Rhizosphere >... | reverse complement strand
TATAAACATTCTGCTCCTCCGGAGCAAAGCACAAAGTACAAAGTGCTCCTCCGGAGCAAAGCACAAAGTACAAAGTGCTCCTCCGGAGCAAAGCACAAAGTACAAAGTGCTCCTCCGGAGCAAAGCACAAAGCACAAAGTGCTCCTCCGGAGCAAAGCACAAAGTACAAAGTGCTCCTCCGGAGCAAAGTACAAAGTACAAAGTGCTCCTCCGGAGCAAAGCGCCAAGCACGAAGTATTGACTTCACCAACCTTTTTAGAATAGAAGTCTGCCCACTATGAAACAGATTCTGGCGCTCTTGCTGATTGGCTTCGCTCTCTCGCTGTGCAATCTCTCCGAGAGATTCAAAAAAGGAAGTTCCACTTCTGGTCCATCGACCACCGGTGGAGACGTGACTGCTGAGAAAGCTCAACCTACGGCTGCGCAGACTGCCGCTATCGCGGGCGGCCAGCAAGCCAAGTGGGACCGGCAAGGAATGTCGTGGACCGTTCCGCCGAATTGGACGCAAGAGGAGAACGAGCCGAAGTCGTTCATGTGGCGCTCGCCGGGCGGCGCTGATGCGGCTTCGTTGATCGTGAGCATCTCGCCGATGGATGAGAGTTTCCCCACCGACTCTGCCAACCAGGCAAGCTATGAGCAAGCGAAGAGTCGAGCGAAGAACGGCGAAGTCGACGAAGTGAAATGGGTCGAGATCGACGGGCTAAAGGGCGTTCAATTTCGCGAGGCAAATCCCGAACATCCTGACGCGCCGCGGCGACTACAGTGGATGACTTACCGGAAATATTTGGGTCAGGTGCAGGGGATCAATTTAATGCTTGCGACCCAGGGCAAAGACTTTGAGCGCCACAAGGACGCCATGTACGGCATCCTCTATTCAACAAAGGTCGCGCATTAATCAGCGCGACCGTTACAACCAAGTAAGTCCTCACTTACTCATCAAGCCAAAAAATTTTCTGAAATGTTTGGTGTCTGCGCGCCATAACCAATGAGGCGACGCAAATGTGTGAGACTCGCATCTTGAAACGAGGCTTCGGCGGCGCTTCAAACTAAATCACCCCACGCGCGACTGAATCCCCTCACCCTCATAAAGATGGCGAGCGGCCGCAGAGCCGCTCGCCAAATTTTTGCGGCAAAAAGGCACAAAAGTTGGCCTTCGATGCATCCAGTTCTTCAACCAGGATTTATTTTTGTGCCTTTTTGCCTTTCGCGGCTTTTTACTTTTCCTGCACCTCTTCGTGGCTACTGTTTGCGAATGTAGTTTCGATGTATCCAGCCGTCCCCTTGCGCGCGATCCTGTGTCTCCGCGAAGTAGTTCTTGTCGTCTTCGCGTGTCACTACCCGGACGCGCCGTGTCACCTCTTTCGCAGCCGGCGTCGCCTTCCCTGAGTCAGCAAAAAATGTTTGCACAACTTCGCTTGTTACTGGTTTGTGATCCACACCCTTTTCCAACTCGGCGATGGCTTCGACGACGTTTGACTTGAGAAGCTTGGGCCAGAGTTTCGCAAAAAGCGCGTGGGAGGCGTAAACGTCAGCACTGTTCACCTCGCCATTTATCACAAGCACGTAGCCGATGACGTCAGGCTTGTTTCTCACGAGACCTGAAAGAGTGTTGATGTAAGCGGCGCTCGTTGCTTTGACCTTCGGGTCTTCCATCGACAACTCCATACTCGACGCCGACGCTCTCGAATTAACGCTGCCGCCCACGTTCTCGGCCAGGGCCGCTTGAACTGTTACGACATTGGCCCAAACGGCTTGTTGAGATTTCTCGCTTTTGGCCGCCAGTTTCAGTTCATTTGTAGCTGAATTTTCAGAACTGCTGAACGTCGCGGGTGCTTCGTTTCCGCGTTTGTTCCAACGATCTGATTCAACACAAAACGCTTCGATCGGCATACGACCGGAGCGCGGTGGCACGATGAAGTCGATGGAGATCATGCGGTCCTGCTCGCCACCGCGCACGATGTCGCCGGCCTGAACGTAGACGTCCTGGTTGGAAAGGTTCCGGATCGAGAGTTCGTTTACGTCCTTGGTTTCATAGACTCTCACCTTCTTTTGCGCGAGTGCTTCCTGAAGTGTCAGGAATCTTTTAGTGGTCTGATCTTTTCCGTGAACAAGAAAGACGGTCAGGTTCTGGTGTGTGTATGGTCCGGAGAGGCGGTGTTTATCGTCTGGCGGACTCGTTGCGGGAGTTTGGGCCCGGGCCATGATCAAAAGTCCTGCAGGGAGACCGATTAGCAGAAAGAGAAACGCAGATGTGACTAGGTGTTTTGGCTTCATTGTCATACTCCTGAAGACAGCCCGGCTGGACGGAGAACAGCGCAAGCCGCAATAACGAAATGGACTACGGGGAGACCGTTGGCCGCGGGGAGACTATCTGTTAGACACCCTTTTGACTTCGAAAAGCCCGCGAGATTGGGGAGACGGGCACCTTGCGGATAGAGGAACGTAAGTTATGAAGCCTTCTTGCGGGATAAGACGGCGTACTCCAAAGATTCGTTGTCTGACGACATTTCTCGTCGAGTGAAATGAATTCGCCGATTTGTCACCATTTATAGAAGCGAATGAGAGGGTGGGTTAATTGATGTGAAATTAATCTTGACTAATCCCGGGCGGGCGAATATAGATGCACGCCAGTCAATTGTCCGCCGGCTTACTGGGAGCCGGACGCCGATTAGCCGCGAGCCCTCTTAGCTCAAAAATTCAGCAGTCGAAAAAAATAAGTGCGGGTAATTCCGTATGCAGATATTTCTCGAAAACATAGCCTTCAATCACGACCCGAATCTCAACACGACGGGATCGTTTTTCCTCAGGCGGAACGAAACGGAAAACGTTCCTCGTCCCGAATGGAGTAATAGGTGCTCGTCAGATCCCACATGTGCTCCGGCGGGATACGTTATGGCTACGCTTCCGGCGACGCTCACGATCAAAGCAAGTTTTTCGTGTGACGATACGACGGTTCCGAGTATTCACATTCGAGCGCTCGAAGGTCCGGCCAGCCCAACACACATACTTGGCGCTGTTCAAGCAAAACTTGTTAACTTGCAGAACGGCAAATCCGGCCTCGTCGTCTTCAATCTTCCAGACGCGAAAGCACGAATGGACAAAGTAAGTGTGAGCGACATCACCTGGAAATGGCAGTTTTCAACCGATGGAATAAATTGGACTGACTTTCAAGACACTGTCCATCGCATCTACGTCGTGCTCGAGATGCCGACCGAACCCTGGAAACCAACGTCGTCGAGTGCAAACGATATTCAGGTCCCCTGGACGGAAGTATTAGACAAGGCCTGTGAATGGGCGGCGGGCGCCAAAGACGTAGATGAAGCAGCCGCGGGTGTTACTCGCAACGTCTATGACCTCGGGAAAATAAACAAGGTGCGATACGGCACCGCCGCCTCCTACGCTCGCAACGCATTCAATTGCACAGGGTTTTTGCAGTTGCTAAAGCAAGGCGTTGGCAATAGTCAGAGAATCAACTGTGAAGACTGCGCAACCGTCGTTTCCACGTTTTCCAATGTGCTGGGCGCCAATCTATTTCAATCGTCTATGAACGACGTGTTTGGTTTCACGACTAATCCCATTCTTTTGATTGGCAAACAGCCAAATCAATTTCGGGCCGCGACGTTTCTTAGGCATCAGGTTGCGTGGAAAAACAACTGCGATGTAAATGATCGATTATTTGACGCCTGCCTTCAGGTAGATGGCGATGGACGACCTCAAGCTGGCGGTGGGCAAATCGCTCTGCAACCCACAAACCTCGTCTTCGGCACAGCACAGCAGCCTGGTTCTTATAAGTTCTTTTTCTCTTCAGAGCCAACCAAGCCAACACCAACACTCGACAGGAAACGCCGGCTGTTGGGGATTAGCGCGCTGGGCTTGCCGATAATTACAAATAATGCGTCGTTGAATGGTTTGAAAGAGCACTACAACTTCAATAGTTGGCCTCACCCCGATGTTGATCCAAACCCGGTCCACGAAAACGATTCTCAGTCGAATGGATCTCTGAGCGACTCTTCGCCTTTTGATTTTTCAAGACTCCTGGATGCGTTTACCGACTGGGAGCAGCTTAGCGTCATAAAGTTTCCGGAAGAGAGTTTTGTCGACATTACTGAAACATTACTCAAGCGTCGCGGATCATCGGAGGAGTTCGTCGAGATTACAGTCTATGAACCCGCGCCGGAACAAGACCCGAACGAGTTTCTGTTGCAGCTGCTTGGACACTTTGACTTATTGAATTTCAAGCTCTCTTTGGACGTAGGTGATGTGTCCTTCGCGTCTCCGCAAGGAGATACGGTGCTTTTTAGGCGGAGAAATTTTGTGGCCTCCGTTCGCAGTGTTGGACTAAAGGAGACGCGGGTTATCGAGCTTGCCAGAGACCTTGACCTGTCTCTCCCCCATAGCAAGTAATGAGTTCAATTAAGACAAAAAAGGAGAAATAACATGGCAGATCCGAAATTGGAACCCGTAGCGACTCCCCAGCAACATCCACTTGCACGTAAATGGCATTCTTTCGTGCAAGTCGATAACACATTCGTCCCGCAAGGTGACATGGATTTATCGAATATGACGCCTGAGGGAGATTTATCGGATGGATTACATACGCAGGGCACGGCACGCCCGGAAACATTATCTGGCGAGGCAAAACTCGTGTTGTCTCCACTTGGAGGTACAGGGTTCGTCGTAAGCCTTCAAACAGAAAAGGCATCCTACAACGGGCTGCTCGTCTTCGAAGCCGGAGAGAGGGCGATCATCGTTGGTGCGGTTCGATTAAATGAGGAGTCTGATCAAAATGACGGCGTATGGGTCATTACCAAACCGTAATCGCTCGGCATGACTGTGCTTATTCAAATCTGCTTAGCGACGATCGTCAGTTTCTCAGCGTTGGGCCTGGCGCAGACTTCGTCTGCCTCCGGTTCGAAACTGCAAAAACAGGGCGACGTCGTCAAGCAGGAAATCCAGGGTGGTGAGCGCCAGTCGTTTCTGGTCGCACTCACGGCCGGACAGTACGCGAGCATCCGCATCGAACAGCATGGCAGCAATCTCATTGCCACGCTGTTCGATCCTCACGGTAAAGCGCTTATCCAGATGGACAATCCATCGGGCGGCCATGGTCCAATCTTTATTTCAACGATCGCGTCCGATTCAGGTGATTACCGGCTTGAGATCTCTTCCAGAGACAAGTGGGCCAATACCGCGAGATTTGAAGTTGGCCTGGACGAATTGAGAGATTCCCGCACCGAAGACCAGACTGTCATTGATGCACAGCAAGCGTTTGCCGAGGGCAGAAAGAATCTCTTAGCCAACGATCCACCCGCTGCTCTGCCTCACTTCGAGCGGGCTCTCGATCTCTGGATCAAAGCTAAAGATGAGCACTGGCAGGCACTAACTCGTTTCGCTCTTAACGAGACCTACTCGAGCATCGGCGGGCGCGAGGGGCCACAAAAGGCAATCAAGGAGTTAGAGGCGCTACTGGCAATCGTCAATGTTCGCATGTCACCGAATGATTGGCGACTCAAGGCAGCAGCGCTTAACGACCTTGGTTCCTTTTACACATTGACCGGCCAACTCGAACGCGGCATCAATTTGCTCAAGGAAGCATTGGACCTGTTTGAAAGCCACCAGGATCGGCGTGGCCAGGCTAGTTCTCTCAATAACCTCGCAATTGCGCACGCGCGAACCGGCAATTACTCACTGGCGCGTGAATTAATTGAGCGAGCCTTACCGCTTCGCAACGCAGAAAACGATCGCGTCCGTGCAATCAATCTCATAAATAGTCTCGGCGCTGTGTCCGATTTACTCGGCGAGCCTGACAAGGCGTTGGAATATTTTGAGCAAGCCTGGCAGGAATGGCAGAAGCTCGGAGAGTTAGCGCCGAACGAGCCAGGACGTGTTGCCAAATGGCTGCAAAACCTCGCAGTGGCGAGTGATAAATTGGGCCAGTGGGAGAGGGCGCGTGATTATTACGACAAGGCCCTCGCGATGTTCAGCGAAGGTGATCCCGCTCGCACTGCCACACTGGACAACAAGGGGGAACTCTATGCCTCTTTCGGCGATCTGAAAAAGGCGCGAGCCTACTATGACGAGGCACTTGCGAGTCTACCGGCGGAAAAATTCGATCCGGATATCAAAGCCGGCATTCTCGTTCACCTCGGTCAGCTCTATTCCCTCGAGAACAAATTGGCCAACGCAGTCAGCACTTTCGAAAAAGCGCGCGACCTCAGACCCTCAAAACCTAAGCTCGCGGATGTGCTTACAAATCTTGCCGTGGCCTTGTCTTCACAAGGAAAACTTGAAGAAGCAATGGCGGCCTATAACCAAGCTCTCACCATTCAACTCGAACTGAAGGAGAAGCGAGGCCAGGCGTTAACGCTGCAAAAGCGCGGCGAGACATACAACTTATTAAAACAACACCCGCAAGCGGTCGATGATCTCAAGAGCGCGGTTGCTCTGTGGGAATCACTTAAAGATCCCAGAGGGCGAGCAGGAACGCTCAATACACTCGCGCGAGTCGAGCAGGACCGCGGCAATCTCATAGAAGCTCTGAAGTACAGTGACGAAGCTATCAGCATCGTTGAATCTCAACGCACGACGCTCTCGAGCCGTCAGCTGAGAGCTCAGTATCTCGCAACTCAGGAGAACTATTACGACCTCAATATCGACCTCAACATGCAACTGAGCAAATCGGCTGGTGCTGAGTTTGCTGCACAGGCGTTTGCTACAACCGAGAAAGCACGAGCGAGAGTTTTGCTCGAGGCATTGACAGAAGCAGGAGTAGATCGGGCCGAGCCTGGTAAGGTCACAGATCCACAACTCTCGTCGCTGTTGGACCAGTTACACACGTTTAAAGTCCGACTCGCTGCTAAGGCTCAACAACGCACGAGATTCCTCAACACTAACCCCAATTCGGCCCGACTGCCCGCATTGGATAAGGAGATTGACGCGCTCTCCGAGAAGTACGACTCGCTTGAAGCACAGGTTAGATCTCAACACCCACGATACGCCACGTTAACCAAACCGCAGCCGACAACACTAAAAGTTACTCAACAGCAGCTCGACAACGACACGCTTCTTCTCGAATACGCACTCGGCAGCCAACGCAGCTACGTGTGGGCAATAACGCAAAACTCAATCGACGGGTTTGAATTATCACCACGAGATCAGATCGAGCAAACGGCGCGGCGAGTTACAGAAGCGCTTACAGCCAAGAGCCAAAATGCACAGGACAAGTTGCGCCTCGAAAAACAGTTCTCCGAAGCTTCAACAGAACTATCGAAGCTGGTGCTCGAACGCGTCGCGCCCCGCTTGGGTAATAAACGGCTCGTCCTCGTGGCTGATGGCGCTTTGCAGTTCGTTCCCTTCGCGGCTTTGCCGGTGGCTAACTCCCCACTGATCGCCCAGCACGAGATCGTCTATCTTCCGTCCGCATCCGTGCTCACCGTTCAGCGACAGGAACTCGCGAACCGCAAACCCGCCGCGCACGCTGTAGCCGTACTCGCTAACCCGGTGTTTGGCGAAGACGACGAGCGCGTCAGTGCCGCGATAAAGAAGAAACCCGAGGGCGGCACCCTGACGATGCAGTCGCAGCCGCCGCAAAGTGAACCCGCAAACTCTTCTCGAAATGCAAAGAGCGCGATGCGTGACGTCGGTATCGACAAGCTTAACAGACTTCCATACTCCTACGACGAAGCGCTGGCGATCATGAACGTCGTGCCGAAAGGCGAATATTTCGCTGCACTCGGCTTTGAAGCAAACCGCGCGACAGCAATGAGTCCGGTACTCTCAAACTACCGCTACGTTCACTTCGCTACTCACGGAATCCTGAATCTCGAGCATCCGGAGCTCTCAGGCATCGTCCTCTCGCTCGTCGACAAAAACGGCGCGCCGCAGGATGGCTATCTCTTCCTGCACGATATTTACAATCTCAACCTCCCCGCCGAGCTCGTTGTCCTTAGCGCTTGCCAGACCGGCATCGGCAAACAAGTCAAAGGTGAAGGACTCATCGCGCTGACGCGTGGTTTCATGTACGCGGGCGCGGCTCGCCTCGTCGCCAGTTTGTGGAAAGTCAACGATGCTGCGACGGCGAAGCTGATGGCCCAGTTCTACAAAGAGATGTTCGTCAACGGCAAGAAGCCTGCTGCGGCATTGCAGGCTGCCCAACTCCACCTGCGCAAACAGCCGCGTTGGAGTGCTCCGGTTTACTGGGCCGGATTTTTCATCCAGGGCGAGTGGCGTTGATTTCTAACGAGCATTACCCGCTTGCCTCTACTATAATCCGCTCCGGACGGCCATCGCCCTTCTCCCGGAGCCTGCATTGATATCGGATGATTCCCAGCCTGGCGATACTCGCGACGAAACTGACGCGGCAAGCAAGCCCCACGAAAAACCCAAGTGGGTGATGACGCAAGAGGCTTTCGACAAGCTGTTAAATGCGTTTTCAGAGGATCGAGACGATGCTGGCGAGCTTTACGAACGAACCAGGGTGAAGCTGACACGGTACTTCGAGTGGCATTCGGTTGGTCCCGCGGACGAACTTGTTGATGAAACTTTCAACCGCGTGGCGCGACGGCTCGACGAGGGGCAGACAATCGATAATTTGCTCGGGTTTATACACGGCGTCGCAAACATGATTCGGAAGGAAGCCCTAAAAAAGCGCCCGCCAGTTTCAATAGACGACGAGCCCGAAGCCGAGAAGATAATACGCCCCGATCCACCCGCACCAGACCCGCGGCTTGCGTGCTTCGACAAGTGTCTGGAAAAGCTCTCCCGTGAACGACAGGACCTTATTGTCGACTATTATCAGCAGGAGCTTCGCCACAAGATCAACCGGCGGCAAAAGCTGGCGGAGCGGTTGGGAATACCACTGAATGCCTTGAGAATTCGCGCACACAGGATCAGAATGACGCTGGAAACCTGCATAACACAGTGCATTGAAACTGAACAGGGCGAAACGAATCGCCCGTTATAAGCACTCCAAACAGGGGGGCCCTTCACTTGTCGGCGCAAAAAGATAGAGAAGAATCGGCGATACGCTACCTACTCGGCGGCCTGTCAGAGAGCGAAAGGACGAGTCTTGAAGAGAAATTTTTTGCGGACGATAAGGAGTTTGAGGAACTGGAGATTGCTGAGGGAGAGCTGGTTGATCGTTATGTACGAAGAGAGTTGTCGGCGGCGGACCGCCGTCAGTTTGAGCAGATGCTGCGTTCATCGCCGCGCCTGGTAGACCGCGTGGAATTTGCCGGCATTCTGGCACGGACAGTTCCTTCACGAGTGCCTGCACAGGACGACCTTGAGCCAGCACCAATCCCGGTCGCCAACATTAAAAAAAACAAAGATGAGAAACGATCGTGGTGGAATCTGTTTGGTCCCACGGCAACGTCGCCGGCAATGCAGTTGGCATTTATGGCGCCGCTGGTTTTGCTGCTGCTGGTGAGCGTTGCGCTCGTGCTGGTTTGGACGAGATCTCGAACGCAGTCGGAGCGTTTAGCTGCGGAGCAACAACGGCTACAGCAACTCGAAACACAGATTGCCGAGCAGAAGTCTAAAAACGACAAACTCGCCGCTGATCTCACGGTGTCCACTCAACAGAAGGAAGAACAGGAGAAGCTGCTCGCAGACTACGAACAGCAGCTCGAGGCGTTGCGCCGGCAAAACTCGGTTTCAATGTTCTCGTTTCTGTTGAATCCGGGAAGTGGTACTCGTGGCGGCGGCAGTGGTGAAAAGACCGTCAAGATTCCTTCGGGAACTCAGAATGTAGAGCTGCAATTGAACGTTGAAGATGGAAACTACTCTCTGTATCAGGCGTCGTTACAGAACATCGATCATAAACTGATTGGACCGCAACGCCGGGTGAGGCCTGTTCGGAAGGGCGGTCACAGGGTTATTCCGTTCAAAGTACCGGGGCGGCTTCTTCCTCCCGGCAGCTACTTCGTCCACGTCGACGGCCTCTCAGACTCAGGTCAGGCAGAAGACTTCAACGACTATCCGTTTCGAGTGACGAGATAATATTTCACGCAAAGGCGCAAAGACAGCAAAGTTTAAGATCCTCTCTTTGCTCTCTTTGCGCCTTTGCGTGAAATTCAGTCGTGGACGGTGGGCGTGTCAGCGTGTGGCACAAAGCACATGCGGCAGCGCGCTTCGTACTTGTCCGCGGCGCCGACCGCGACGCGCTCTGAAGATTCGAAAGTGCGTTGCGAGTAGTTTGCTGGCCGGCCACACTTCATGCAGATCGCGTGAGTCTTCGTGATGTATTCGGCGATCGCCAGCAACTGTGGCATCGGTTCCCAAGGCTTCCCGGTGTAGTCCTGATCGAGACCGGCGATGATCACGCGCACACCGCGTTGCGCGAGCGTGTTGGCAACATTCACGAGTTCGTTGTCAAAGAACTGTCCTTCATCAATTCCGACCACTTCCGTGTCGGGGTCAACCTTCGCGAGTATCTCAGCCGCCGAGCGGCTGTTCGCGGATTCGTGACGCATCTCCGAGTGCGAAACAATCTGGTTTTCTGAAAAGCGCGAATCGAGCTCAGGCTTGAAAACCTGCACCTTCTGGCGCGCAATTTTCGCGCGGCGCAGGCGACGGATCAGTTCCTCCGACTTTCCCGAGAACATCGATCCGGCAATCACTTCCACCCAACCCGCATTCCCTCGCGAGTGTGCTGGCGGTTCATCATGATTCACTTGGGCTACTAGTTCATCCATTCTGATTTACGTGTACAGTTTCGGATTATAAAAAGGCGCAAAAGCTGCAATCAAAGCCAACTCAAAACTCATCGAACGGGTCACGAGATCGCGGGACAAAACTCCCCACGCCCCCTGCTTGCTTCTGATGTCAAACCCGCCGGTAACTTCATCGATCACGATTCCCAATTCTCGCCGTCCTTCCACCACGCTTTTTACGATTTGCGGGGGCACCGAAATCGACGGCGCTGCGCCGAACGCACTGCGTTCGCCGTTGGTCGCGTAGGCCCAACCTCTCAGAAACGTATGCCACTCACCTTCGATGGAAACTGAGTGAAAGCCGCCTTCGAGTCCGACGTAAATGTCGGCTTCCAGCCGCCGGCTTCGGAGTGAGTCGTGCGCCGCCAGTGCGCGTTCGCGTGCGCCTTGCATCAGTTGCCAGTCTGTCAGCGGCATGGCGGGAACGCTGGTCTCGACGCGTCGCGCAACGACGTTAGCGTGCGCCCAATCCGGGTCGATCGTTGCGATGCGTGCGACGGTGGCGCGCACAGCCATGATTTTTGCGGCGCGATCAGACCCCAGGGCGATTGTCTTAACTGGCATGCTGAATTGCGCAAGAGGCTATATCACAGGAACGTGCCACGTCAAAATCGGGTGGCTAAGATGCCCCCGTTTGCCGAACCCGTGACACATTTTGGGAAAGTTTCGCATTGATCATTGAAGAGACAAGAAAGATTTGTTGACAGGAAACTAACCTGGGACTAGCCTTGTCGCCACCTCTGAGCGTTTCTACAGCCCAGCACCCCCTTTCTGGTCGCCTGGATGGCGGCCAGGTTCAGGTAAGAACCAATCTTTGAATCATCCGAGGTGGAATCTCACGTTAATCGCCACTCTCCGAAGGAGGAGATTTGAAATGCCCGAAATCAAGGAATGGACGCTAATGTTTTACTTTGCCAGCGACAATCCGCTGGCAATCAGTGTTGTCTCTCAACTGAAGGCCATTAAAGCCGCTGGATTTCATCCCGAAGCTAACGTGGTGGCCCACTTCGATCCGTACACCGAGGGAACACCGACCCACATTTTTGATGTCAACCTCATCAATAAACTCAAAAACGGCCGGGATCCCCACATCGGTTTTTGCGAAGACGAACCCGTCGTTCGCAATATGATCGAAGACAAACTGTGGCGCGATGAAAGAACTCGTCCAGCCGAAACAGCCGCTGCCGGCGCTGAAGGCGAGTTGGTTCGCACAGCGCTTCACCGAGTGCTGGAAGACCATTATGGCATCGACTACAGACCACCAATAGCTCCGTTTAGTCTCGAAGGCCTTCATTCAAATGGAAGCCATCGGTTCGTCCCGGAGCCGGATCCGGAAACGTCCCTGAGCGAGTTTTTAAGATTCTGCGCCGACAATTACCCTGCCCAGCACTACATGCTTTTCATCCTGGGCCACGGTGTGGTGGTCGGCAACGACATCTTCATGCGCGACGAGCATACGACAAGCAAGAACTCGCTGACGTTGACTGAGCTCGGCCGTATTTTGACCGACTTCAAAAACTCCGTAGCGCTCGAAAACGGCAAGTTTGAATTGGTTAGTTTTCAGAGTTGCTCCGTGAGTTCACTCGAAGTGGCTTTCGAGCTGCAAGACACTGCCAACTTCATGCTCGCGTCTCAAGGACCCACATTTGTCGGGAGTTGGCCGTACCGGCAGATTCTGATCCGGATCTTCAACGAGATCGGTCGCGACAGAACCAATCGCAACATAAACGTCAGAGATCTACTTCTCAGTATCTACAACTATTGTCTGTTCAATAGCGCGGACTTTCTGTTGGCGGGGTACTCCTTCCAGATCACCCTGTGCGATCTGAGAAAGATCTCGACGTTGAAAGACCCGATTGAAAACTTATCGCAAGCGCTGCTGGATGGTTTGCTGGATCTGACGAGTAAAGACTACATCCTGCTGTCTCATTGGAAATCTCAAAGCTTTTTCAACGAGATGTACACAGACCTTTATGACTTTTGTTTCTGCTTCAATAACAAAGTCAAAGAACTGCGTGACAGCAGGGGTCGCGTAACTCCGCAGCTCCGGGCCATCGAAGCCGCCTGCGACATCGTGATGGACAAACTGGTGAAGGAGAATCCAAAGCGAGCAGGCGACCCGGTAATTGAGCAGTTTATCGTGGGAGCTGACTCACTCGGACCAGCGTATCAATACTCACGCGGGGTCTCGGTCTACTTCCCGTGGTCCGAGCCGTCGCGAGATAGTCGGATTATGGCTGAGTACGAAGGGTACCGGTTCAGCACTGACTTCGAGAACGCATCGTGGCTAATGTTTCTCCGGGAATACTTCACGGAAACAATGCGCGAGGTGAGCAGCACAGAGCCCGATGCCCGCCGGTTCCTGCCACTGCTTTCAGTCGCACAATCGCAGGATCAGAGGCTGGATGAGGACCTTGCCAGTCTTGTTTACAGTGGTGAAGGATTGCTGAACGGTCAAGATGCGCTGGCATTAAAGAGCGATCCGATGGACAAGATGGGTGGTGAAACTGAAGCGCCGTCGATAAAGAACTATCCGCGCGATATTCGACCGCGCAGAGCACGAGGGCGCCAGGCTCGCCAGCCATTCGCGTTGACGGAGTCGTTCCGTGTGCTGAATGGAAATGGCCGAAACGGGAACCACGCGTAAGGCAGTATCTGGACGCCTCCCTGGAGTGCGGTGCCTTGGCACCGCTTTGGCCAAAGCGCCGGCAAGCCGGCGCACTCCAGGGAGGCGTTCTCAGCGTTTCGTCTTGATGAAAACTGTACTCACTCTTTTCCTTTGCCTCATCTTCAGTTGGCATTTTTCAGTAGTCGTGTGGGCGGACGCCGCGCCTGACGATGCTCGCCAGAAAGCTGACGCCCTCCTAAAGCTCGCCGAGAAGCAGCCTCATGCGTTGTCCATCGAAACTACTAAACAGGCCCTCACGCTTTACCAGTCCGTTAATGACATCGCCGGCATCGCCAATTGCTACGGAGAGATCGGCACGCGCTACTTCGCGCAAAACATGATGCCTGAGGCAACTCAATACTATGAGCTGGCTCTTCAATCCTGGCAGCAACAGTCCAACGTTGAAAACGAAGCCGCCATCCTGATCAGTCTGGGCTACGTCGAAGGTCGAAAGGGTGAGTGGCTCAATGGCATCTCTTACTTAACACAGGCGCAAAACCTGATTGACGAAAAGAATGACCTCACACAGTTGGCCAGGGCATCCAGCGGTATGGGTTACGTTTTCAACGAGAGCGGTCTGCCCGAAAACGGTCTCATACACTTCCAGCGAGCAATGGAGTACTTTCGCCAGGCCGGAAAAATTCCCGCCTACAATCGTCAAATGATGACGGTTGCTTACACTCAGTTCCTCCTCAAAAACTATGACGAAGCCCTCAGACTGTTGCAACAGCCACTCCAGTATTTCGAGCCTTTTAGTGATCTCAGCTCAAAACTTTATGTTGCTGAATGCCACGAGTACATGGGCCGAATTTATTTGGCCAGGGACGAGTATGACCTCGCGCTTCAGCATCTACAGCCGGTTCCCGCGGAGTATGAAAGTGCCGGCAACAACAGGGACGCCGCGCAGGTATACGCTCTGATTGGTCAAATCTACGAACGGCGCGGCGCCGTCGACCGCGCCCGTACAATCTATCTCAACGCCTCACAAATCTTTCGCCAGGTCGACGATCGCATTAACGACGCCGCGGTTCGTTTCGCACTCGGGCGTCTGGAACTCAATCGAAATAACTACGACGCCGCAGAGAGCTATCTGAAAGATTCGATCAAAACCACTGAAGACATACGACACGATATGAACAGTCGTGTTTTTGCCGCCGCCTTCTCCGCCAGCGTCCACGATCGTTACGAGGCATACATCGAGTGTCTGATGCGCAAGCACAAACAGCAGCCCGCAAAAGGTTTAGAATTGCAGGCATTCGAGGCAAGCGAACTGGCCAGAGCTCGTTCACTGGCAGAGTTGTTACACGACACCCAAACCAAAATCGTGGCGGGCGTAGATCAGCAATTGGCCGAGCAAGAAAGAATGCTGCGTTTCGCAATACGCACTAAAGTCGACCAGACGATCACTCTGCTCGCGGGAGACTACAAAAAAGAGGATCTCAACGCGGTCGAAACCTCGCTAACGCGTTTGCGAGAGCAACACAAACGCGTCGTCCAACGACTGCAAAACCAGAACCCGCATTACGACCAGATCAAAGAGACGACCAACTACTCCGTAAAGCAGATTCAGGATCTCATCATCCAGGACGACGAGACGATGCTGCTCGAGTATTTTCTCGGACGGAATACCAGCTACGTTTGGGCCATTACTCGCAACGACGCAAAAGTTTTCGACTTGAAAAAAGCCGATGACATTACGCAAGCGGTGCGAAACGTTTATGAATTGCTCAAGGACGAACCAAACAAAGATACCGATCAACGTCTTAACGCAGCTACGGCTGAGTTATCAAAACTCGTCCTCGATCCAGTCGCGAATGAATTGAACGCGCGCAGAATCATCGTAGTGGCCGACGGCGCGCTGAATTACATTCCGTTTCAGTTGCTGCCGCTGAGTTCGCGCAGTCAGGCGCCCCTCGTCGCAAATTACGAAGTTGTAAATGCTCCTTCGGCGTCAGTCCTGGGCCAACTCCGCCAGGAGAAACAGCAGCGACCTTCAAGAACGAAGGTGCTCGCAGCGTTTGGCGATCCGGCGTTCGCATCCAACTACCAGCAATTCAAAGACTCCGGCTCCGGTGAAATATTGGCTTCAGTCAAAAGAGAAGAAGCCGAATCGTCGCAGCGCGCGTCGCGCGATATCGAGATAGATGCAGACTCCGTCGATGCGAATGCGATCCAGTCGCTCATCTACAGCAAATTCGAATTGAACAACCTCCAGGAAATCGCAGGTTCACGCTCGCTGATCGCCAAAGGATTTGACGCCTCACGCGAGCTGTTGGAAGCGACCGACTTTTCCAAATATGCGATTCTGCACTTCGCGACACACGGACTGCTCAATCCAAAGTCTCCCGAAAACTCGGGCTTCTTTCTTTCCATGGTCGACCATGACGGGAAGCCACAAAACGGCTTCATCACGATGCAGGACGTCTACAGTCTGCAAGTCCCGGTCGATCTCGTCGTGTTGAGCGCCTGCCGGACAGGTTTGGGTAAGGACGTGCGTGGCGAAGGTCTCATTGGTTTGACCCGTGGATTCATGCACGCCGGGGCTTCGAGCGTGGTCGCGAGCTTGTGGAAAGTCGACGACGAAGCAACGGCCGAGTTGATGAAGAACTTCTACGCGAACATGCTGCAAAAGAACATGCGACCGGCAGAAGCGTTGCGCGAAGCGCAGAATACGCTGCGAAAAAATCCTGAATGGGAGTCTCCGCATTTCTGGGCCGCGTTCACGTTGCAGGGCGAGTTTAAAGAACCCATCCGGCTGCCCGCGCCGACGGGGGCGCCGCTAAAAGTTCAGAATGCAGTTGGTGGTGGATTGCTGCTGGCTTTGTTGGCTGGAATTGCGTGGGGCTTCCGGCGACGCCGCGGGTTTTAATCCTCAAGGGAGCAACTGTAGGGGCGGCCCTCCGTGGCCGCCCGTTTCATAAATAATGAATTTCGAAACGACGGGCGGCCACGGAGGGCCGCCCCTACAGTTGCTCCGTCAGTGCTCAAATCCTTATTCGACGTCAAAGCGATAACTTCCTCTGACGCGGTCTTCAGTACCATCGGGCTTAATCTCGAAAAGCTGGATCGCGTAGTTGCCTCTGCTCAACAACGCCGCGGGAACCAAAACTACGACCGACTGGTCCTTCCGTTCGTCGACCTTCACATCCCGGACAGTCCCGTTACCATCAACCAGCCTGGCGCTAAAGTCCTTGGCGTCTCTCGCATCTTCAGGGATGGGAAGATTTATCTTGAAACCAGCCTCCGGCCGTTGCACGCGAAGCGGCGAAGGGCCTTCTGCACGAGTTGAAGTAGTGAGCGTGACATTAATTTCGGCATACTGTGGCGACCTCCCCGATCGCATTACAACGAAAACTACACCGATGACGACAATTACCGACGCGGCCGTTAAAGCCGCGTGTGCGAGGGATTGTCTCTTCCAAAATGCGAGGAACTGTTCAAACCAGCTTGGCTTCCGCTCAACAATGGGCTGAACGATTGGGGGCGCGTCGGGTTCACCACGTCGAGCCTCGGCGCGACTCAGCAACTCAGTTGCAAACTCCAGTTTCTGCTTTCGCTCCGGAGTATTCAAAAAATACTTTTCCACACGCTGCCGTTCGTCAGCCGTCAATTCGTTCCTGACGTACTGGTCCGTAAGCTCATCGACGATCGTGTCAAACTCCTCACCAAACGACGGATCGGACAACAAACGAAGCTCAATTCCCTCTTGCTCTGCCTCGTCCAGTTGACCGAGCAGATATCTCCTAACGAGGTTTTCACCGTTTATAACTATGATGGCTGCTCCTTTGATTCCGCTAGATGACCGCCGCTAACTTATATGTCTTTCGAGGCTCGTTTTGTTTTGTCGCGACTGCTGAATACATTCAATTACGCATTTTTCTAGGTTTACGCGCAGGTGGTGCGCCCGGGTCCGCAGGGCGCCCTCGCTGATGGAAAGCTCGACAGCCATTTGCCGGTGGTGCTCAACCTTCGCGTGTCCCTGGTACAGGTGATAGTCGAGAATGAACTCCTGTTTGTC
>Ga0114129_10005859_pt1 | contig 17398 bp, 15 predicted proteins | sample RhiMetdeltSRZDD1_FD_80071 | JGI IMG/M metagenome (GOLD analysis project Ga0114129, IMG submission 80071) | Populus rhizosphere microbial communities from Tennessee, USA - Rhizosphere MetaG P. deltoides SRZDD1 (version 2) (version 2) | ecosystem: Host-associated > Plants > Roots > Rhizosphere >... | reverse complement strand
CGGGTAGTACCGCTCGAGCAGCGCCTCGTAGGCGCGGAAGCGCACCTCGGCGGGGACGTCGTCGCCCTTCGTCTCACCGACCAGCGGGTGGATGACGAGGCCGTCGGTGACCTCGAGCGCGAGCTTGGTCAGGTGCTCGTGCGCGCGGTGGATCGGGTTGCGCGTCTGGAACCCCGCGACGCGGGTCCAGCCCCGCTCGGCGATGCGGGCGCGCAGCTGACGCGGGCTCAGCCGGTGCCGCGCGAAGGGCGGCTCTTCCGGCAAGAGCGCCCGGATCTCGCCGGCGACGAGGTTCACCGGCCGCGCCAACAGATACGCGACGCCGGGGTGGGCGCGCTCTTCCGTCCGGTACACCGCGCGCGCTTCGGCGAGCGGATCGCGCCGGTGCACTTCGCGCACGACGATGGTGCCGGCGAGGCGGCCCGAGGCGTCGCGCAGCGCAACCGGTGCGCCACGCGCGATGCGGGCTGCGTCCTCGTCCGAGACGGCCAGCGTCAACGGGAGCGGCCACACCGTGCCGTCGGCGAGTCGCATGCGCGCGAGCACGCTCTCGTAGTCCGCGGAGCCGAGGAACCCGGTGAGCGGGCTCGCGGCGCCGGTCGCGATCAGCTCCAGATCCGCCAGCTCGCGCGCGTCGAGCACCAGGGACTCGAGGGGACGCGCTGCCGCGCGGAACGCCTCGGCCTCGGAAGGTGGGACGACGCGGTCGATCAGGGTGCCGCCGTGCGGCTGGACCAGGGAAGGCATCTTCACGACTCCTTGGGTGGCTTGTTGGAAGTGAAGCGGCCGTGCAGGCCGCACTCCGTCTTCGCGAAGGTGCGCCAGCGGCCGGCGCGCGGGTCCTCGCCGGGCGCCACCGCGGTGGTGCAGGGGGCGCAGCCGATGCTCGGATAGCCGCGCTCGTGAAGCGGGTTCGTCGGGATGTCCCGTTCGCGGACGCGCTCCCACACCTGGGCGCTCGTCCATGCTGCCAGCGGATTCACCTTGACGAGTCCGAACTTCGCGTCGCGCTCGACGACGCCGGCGCGGGCGCGCTCCGGCGTCTGGTCGCGCCGGATGGCGGTGATCCAGGCGTCGAACTGCACCATCTCGGTGCGCAACGGCTGCACCTTGCGGAGGTTGCAGCAGAGGTCCGGCGCGCGCTGCCACAGCGCCGGGCCCTGCTGCACTTCCTGCTCGGCCACGGTCAGCGTCGGCTGCACGCCGCGGATGCGGACGTCATAGCGCCGCTCCAACTCGCGCCACAGCTCGACGGTTTCCGGGAAGAGGAGGCCGGTGTCGAGCGTGAACACGTCGATCGCGAGCTTCTCGCGCGCGATGGCGTCGAGGAGCACGCATCCCTCCGGCCCGAACGCGGTGGCGAATCCGACGCGCCCCGGGAAGCGCTGCGCCGCCCAGCGGAGGGCCTCTTCGGGAGAGGAGCCTTCCAGCGCCGCGGAGGCGGCGGCGATGTCCGCGGGGCTCATCGCGGCACCTCCCGCAGGGCCACGCGGTCGGCGTGGCGGGACGCCGACGGGAGCGCCGTGAAGCGCACGCCGACCGTGAACACGATGGTGGCGAGGGCGGTGCGCAGCGCGCGCTCCGGAATCCTGCCGGAGAGCAGCGCGCCGACGATCACGCCCGGGATCGCGCCGGCCAGCACGGCGGCGGCCAATGCGAAATCGAGGCGGCCGGCGAATCCGTGTCCGGCCGCGGCGACGACGGAGAGCAGGAACGCGTGCGCGAGGTCCGTGCCGACGAGCTGCCGCGCCTTGAGCGGGAAGAACCGCGCGAGCACGAAGATGAGGATCGAGCCGCTCCCCACGGTGGTGATGCTGACCAGCAGACCGGTGGCGAATCCGATCACTGCAGTGCCGACCGGCCCCGGCGAGGAGGCTGCCTCGTCGGGCATGCGGCGCAGATAGCGCACCAGCGAGACGGCGCCGCTCGCGAGCATCGCGATCCCGAGCAGCCGGGCGATGAGCGTGTCGAGCGTGCCCTCGGGAACCAGGCGCAGGATCCACAAGCCGGCGAGAGCGCCGGGCAGCGATCCGATCAGCAGGCGCAGCACGGTCGGCCAGTGCACCGCGCGGCGCACGGCGTACGCGCCGCCGCCGAACAGCTTCATCACGCCGGCGATGAGGACGTCGGAGCCCACCGCGATCCGCGGCGGGACGCCGAGGAGGAGCACCAGCGCGGGCGTGAGCAGCGCGCCGGCTCCCATGGACGTGAGCCCCACCAGGAGGCCCACGGCGGCGCCGACGAGCGCGGCCTCGGGGCCCGCGAGCGGGATTGCTGCTGGGAGAGCGACGAACGGAACGGCCATGACCAGAGCTCCTCGGGACTACGGGATGCGGACGAGACTCCGCGGGACCCGGGAGGGGGCTTTGGCCTAGGCTGTCGTCAGGGACCTCTTCGCCTCAGGCACGCCCGCACACCCGGCACTCGACCGGGCGGCGACAACAGGCGCACTTGCAGGAGGCAAGAGACATGTTCCCGGCAGCTCTAGCGGTCCTGCCGCGCGATGTCAAGCATGTTGCGGTTGGACACCGTTCTTGCTAGAAAACCCGCCCCCGCCCGGGAAGGTCCGGCGCGGGGTGTCTTGTTCCTGTAGTCCGGCAGCACCCACTACGCACACCTCCCGATCCGGGCAGGGTTCCCCCCTGGGGCCTGCCGTGGGCGCGACGGAGGTGGAGGAGAAAAACGATGTCCGAGAATCTTCCAACGGCCGTCCAAGCCTCATCGGGCGTGAGCGAGCCGATCATGCCCATGCAGCAGGCCATGCAGCCGGCGCAGGGCATCACCATGCGCCAGCTCCTCGAGGCCGGCGTGCACTTCGGGCACCAGACCAAGCGCTGGAACCCGAAGATGAAGCCGTACATCTTCGGCGCTCGGAACGGGATCTACATCGTCGATCTGCAGAAGACGGTCCGGCTGGCGCGCGAGGCGTTCAAGTTCGTCAGCGACGTCTGCTCGCGCGGCGGCAGCGTGCTCTTCGTCGGCACCAAGAAGCAGGCGCAGGACGCAGTGGTGGAAGAGGCGACCCGCTCGGGCCAGTTCTACGTGGTGAACCGCTGGCTGGGCGGGACGTTGACGAACTTCAAGACCATCAAGAGCGGCATCGATCGCCTGAAGACGCTGGAGAAGATGGCGAGCGACGGCACCTTCGAGAAGCTGCCCAAGAAGGAAGTCGCCATCCTCCAGAACGAGATGGACAAGCTGAAGAAGAACCTGGGCGGCATCCAGGAGATGTCGCGCCTGCCGGGGTGCCTCTTCGTGATCGATCCGAAGAAGGAGCACATCGCGGTGCACGAGGCGATGCGGCTCGGCATCCCGATCGTGGCGCTGGTGGACACGAACTGCGATCCCGAGGGCATCGACTACGTCATCCCCGGCAATGACGACGCCATCCGCTCCATCCGGCTGTTCTGCAGCAAGATCGGGGACGCGGCGATCGAGGGGAGGGCGCGGTACCAGGCGCACGGCGGCGGGCAGCAGGAGGCGCAGGCGGCCGACGGCGAGCAGGGCGAGGACCGCGACACGGCCAGCGAGCGGCGCGGGAAGCGCGGCGGCGGTCGGGGTGGAGCGCGCGGAGGCGGCCGCGGCGAGCGGCGCCCGGTGATGTCGCGCGAGGGCGGGCCCGAGGTGGAAGTCGTGCGCAAGCCGCAGCTCGGCGGTGGGGACGGCGAAGCGGCCCCCGCGGGCGGCGAAGAGAAGCCGGAGGCGTAAGGAAGATGGCGGAGATCACGTCGGCGATGGTGAAGGACCTGCGCGAGAAGACCGGCGCGGGAATGATGGACTGCAAGAAGGCGCTGCAGGAGGCGGGCGGCGACTCCGAGAAGGCCGTCGACTGGCTGCGCAAGAAGGGCCTCGCCTCGGCGCAGAAGAAGGCGGGGCGCTCGGCGACCGAGGGCGCGGTGGGCTCGTACATCCACATGGGCGGGAAGGTCGGCGTCCTGGTGGAGGTGAATTGCGAGACCGACTTCACGGCGCGCAACGCCCGGTTCCAGGAGCTGGTGAAGGACCTCGGGATGCACATCGCGTGGGGCAACCCCAAGTACGTCCGGCGCGAGGACGTGCCGCCCGAGGTGCTCGAGCGCGAGAAGGGGGTCTACCGCGCGCAGCTCCTCGAACAGGGCAAGCCGGCGGCGATGCTCGACAAGATCATCCCGGGCAAGCTGGAGAAGTTCTACGCGGAGCAGGTGCTGCTCGATCAGCCGTTCTTCAAGGACCAGGAAGGCAAGCGCACCGTGCAGGACGAGGTGAACGCGGCCGTCGCGGTGATCGGCGAGAACATCCAGGTGCGCCGCTTCACGCGGTATGCGCTCGGCGAGGGCCTGACGAAGGAGACGAAGGACTTCGCCGCCGAAGTCGCCGCCGCCGTCGGCAAGGCGTAAGCCGTGTCCGGGCTCGGCAAGAAGCTCCTGCTCAAGCCGGGTATGAAGGTGGCGCTGGTCGGCGAGCCCGCGGACCAGCGCCCGCTCTACGAAGGCATGGAGAAGGCTTCGGCGAAGGGCGATGCGGTGGTGGTGTATGCGTCCGCTGCGAAGGACGTCCCGGCGCTGCTCAGTCGCGCGCGCAAGCATCTCGGCGCCGACGCGCGGCTCTGGATCGCGTACCCGAAGGCGAAGAAGCTCGGCACCGATCTGAACCGCGACTCGCTCTGGAAGCTGATGGAGCCGGAAGGGTTCGAGGGCGTCCGCCTCGTATCGCTCGACGACACGTGGTCTGCCATGATGTTTCGCAAGGCATGACCTCGCTCCGCAACGAAGCGCAGGAATTCTTCCGCGGGCTGCGGGACCGCATCTGTGCGCGCCTCGAGGAGCTGGACGGCGGGAAGTTCAAGCGGACGAAATGGGAGCGCCCGGGCGGCGGCGGCGGCGAGATGAGCGAGCTGCGCGGGGAGGTCTTCGAGAAGGGCGGCTGCAACTTCTCGGCGGTGTGGGGAGAGAAGTACCCGGCAGTGGTCGACGCCGCCTCCAGCTCGACCTCGAAGCGCGAGGAGGACGAGAAGCTCGGGATCCGGCCGCCCACTGCCGCAGAGCTCGCCGGCAAGCCGTTCTTCGCCACCGGCGTCTCGCTGGTGCTCCACCCGCGCAATCCGTTCGTGCCTGTCGTGCACCTCAACGTGCGCTATCTCGAGGCCGGCGACGTCTCGTGGTTCGGCGGCGGCACGGACCTGACGCCCTGCCGCGAGTTCGTCGAGGACACGCGCCACTTCCACCGCGTGCTGCAGAAGGTCTGCAATGCGCACGGGCCCGAGCTGTACGAGCGCTTCTCGCGCTGGGCGAAGGAGTACTTCTTCATCGGCCACCGCGGCAGCGAGCGCGGCGTCGGCGGCATCTTCTTCGACTACCTGCGCGGCGAGGAGCGCTGGTCGCTGGTCCGCGACGTGGGCGAAGCGTTCCTCCCCGCGTATGCCCCGCTCGTCGAGCGACGCCGCTTGACTCCATACTCCGACGAGGACCGCGCGCAGCAGCTTCGCTGGCGCGGCCGCTACGTCGAGTTCAACCTGATCTACGACCGCGGCACCCTCTTCGGCCTGCGCACAGGCGGCAACGTGGAGGCGATCTTCATGAGCCTCCCGCCCCTCGTCGCCTGGTGATCGCGTAGGGGACGCGCGCCTCGAACGCGAATTTCCAGCTTCGATCGCAGGCTCTCGTTCTAGCGGGCCGCCGCCAGGATTGCGTCCACGGACCGGTCGGCGTCGGCCTCCGTGGTGCTCCAACCGGAGACGGAGATGCGCATCGCGTGCATCCCGTGCCAGTTGGTGCCGCCGACCCAGCAGGTGCCGTCCCGCTGGACGCGGGCGATCACCTCGCGCGTGCGCTCGTCGGAGTCGCCGAAGCGCACGAGCACCTGGTTCAGGACGACCTCGTTGAGCACGCGCACGCCGGGCGCGGCCGCCAGCCGCGAGGCCATGCGCGATGCCATTGCGCAGCAGCGGTCGACCAGCTCGGCGACGCCGGCGCGACCCAGCGTGCGCAGCGCGAGGTAGACGGGCAGGGCGCGGCCGCGACGCGAAGCTTCCGGCACCCATTCGAACGGATTGCGTTCCGGCCCGCCGGCGTTGGTGAGGTATGCAGCGCTGGCGGTGGTCGCAGCGCGGTGCGCGGTGGGATGCCGCGTGATGGCGACGCCGCAGTCGTATGGGACGTTCAGCCACTTGTGCGCGTCGGTCGACCAGGAATCGGCCGCCTCGCCTCCCGCCATGAGCGCGCGGCGCCGGGGGCTGGCCCAGGCCCAGAGCCCGAACGCTCCGTCGACGTGCACCCACGCGCCCGCGGCATGCGCCACCTCGACGATCTCGGGCAGCGGATCGAACGCTCCGGTGTTCACGTTCCCCGCCTGCGCACAGACGACGATCGGTCCCGCCGGTCTCGCCGGCAGCACCTTCCGCAGCGCAGCCGGGACCATCCGGCCCTGCGCGTCCGCTTCGACCAGCTCGACGCGCGCCGTGCCGAACCCCAGCATCCGCAACGCCGCGAAGACGCTGACGTGCACCTCGGCCCCGGCGATCACGCGCAGCGGCGGCGCCCCGAGCAGCCCGTCGCGCTCCACGTCCCAGCCGGCGCGCCGGTACACCTCGTTCCGCGCCGCCAGCAGGCAGGTGAAGTTGGCCGTCTGCCCGCCGGTGACGAACCCTACGCTGCAGCCGCGCGGCAGGCCGAGCACGTCGAGCAGCCAGCCGATCGCGACTTCTTCCGCCGCCGCGCCTGCCGGCGACAGCGCATTCAGCGAGACGTTCTGGTTCCACGCGGAGGCGAGCCAGTCGGCCGCCATCGCTGCGGGCAGCCCCGCGCCCGTGACGAATCCGAAGTACCGCGGTCCGGCGTTGGCCGTCAGCCCCGGGTCCATCGCGCGTGCGAATCGCTCCAGCGCGCGCACTGGCTCCTCGCCGCGGTCGGGCAGAGGGCCTCCCAGCGCGGCGAGCAGCTCCTCGCGCGTCGCCCGCGCGCCGGCAGATCGCTCCCCGACGCGGTCGAGGTAGTCGAGGGCGAGCTGCGCTGCGCGTTCGAAGAGCTCTCGATGCACGTTTGCCTCCCGCGAGGGCGGCACAGTACAACAACGCGCGCCTCATGCAGGCTCCGGTCGATCTCGCCCCGCTCCTCGATCACACCGTGCTCCGCCCCGATGCAACCGCGGAGGACGTGGCCAAGGCATGCGAGGAGGCGCGCCGCTACGGGTTCGCGGGCGTCTGCGTTCGACCTGGGCACATCGCGCTCGTCGCGCGGCTCCTGGCCGGGTCCAGATCGCGCCCCATCTCGGTCGTCGATTTTCCACTCGGGACCGCGATGACGCGCGCCAAGGTGGAAGAGGCGACTTCCGCAGCGGCTGCGGGTGCGGAGGAGCTGGACATGGTCGCCAACGTCGCCGCGCTGCAAGGGCGGGACTACGCACTGGTCTTGCGCGAGGTGCGGGCGGTGGTCGACGCAGTCCGGCCGCGTCCGGTGAAGGTGATCCTCGAGGTCGGAGCGCTCACCGGTGAAGAGAAGGCGATCGGCGCGGCGCTCGCGAAGGCGGGCGGCGCCGCGTTCGTGAAGACCAGCACCGGATTCGGCCCCGGCGGCGCCACCGTCGAGGACGTGGCGCTGCTCCGGCAGATCGTCGGGGCGGAGATGGGCGTCAAGGCATCGGGTGGCATCCGCACCGCGGCAGACGCGCGGCGGATGATCGCGGCCGGCGCCAACCGCATCGGCGCCTCCGCCAGCGTCGCCATCGTGACCGGCGACAGCGGCAGCGGGGCGCAGTATTAGGTTCGTGGCATGGGCCGCTTCGTCATCCTGGTGATCGATTCGTGCGGCGCCGGAGCGCTTCCGGACGCGGCTGCGTACGGCGACGACGGCGCGAATACGCTGGGCAACATGGCCCGCCGCGTGGGAGGCCTCCACCTGCCCACCCTGGAGAGCTGGGGGCTGGGCAACCTGACGGAGATCGCAGGATGTCCACCGTCGCGGGCGCCGCGCGCGAGCTTCGGGACCATGGCGGAGATGTCGCACGGCAAGGACACCACCACGGGCCACTGGGAGATGGTCGGCATCGTCCTGGAGAAAGGCTTCACCACCTTCCCGGATGGGTTTCCACCGAAGCTGATGAAGGAGTGGCTCCAGCTCTCCGGCGCGTCGGGCTACCTGGGCAACAAGACCGCCAGCGGCACGGTGATCATCGAGGAGCTCGGCCCGGAGCATCTGCGGACCGGCTGGCCCATCGTGTACACGAGCGCCGATTCGGTCTTCCAGATCGCCGCCCACGAGCAGAAAGTCGCGCTCGCGAAGCTGTACGAGTGGTGCGAGGCGGCGCGCACCGTCGGCAAGAAGTACGGCATCGCGCGCGTCATCGCGCGTCCCTTCGTCGGCGAGCCCGGCAAGCTCGTCCGCACCTACAATCGTCGCGACTTCTCGCAGCCGCCTCCTCCGGGCACCGTGCTCGACCTGCTCGCGCAGGCAGGCGTGCAAGTCGTGGGCGTGGGAAAGATCCCGGACATCTACGACGGCCGCGGGATCGCGCGCTCGGTGCACACCGAAGGCAACGCGGACGGGTTGCGCAAGACGGAGGAGCTCCTCGGCGATCTCGGCCCGTCGCTCTTGTTCGTGAACCTGGTCGACACGGACATGTTGTACGGCCACCGGCGCAATCCGGAGGGCTACGCCCGCGCGATGGAGGAGATCGATCGCGCGCTGCCGGGCATCGCGTCGGCGCTGCGGCCGGACGACGTGCTCGTCATCACTGCCGATCACGGCAACGATCCGACCTTCCCGGGGTCCGATCACACGCGCGAACAGGTCCCGCTGCTCGCGTATTCGCCGCGCCGCGCGCGCGGGGCCGCGCTGGGCCAGCGCGACACGTTCGCCGACCTGGGCGCCACCGTCGCCGAGTACTTCGGCGTCAAGGCGCCGCGCGGCCGCAGCTTCCTCGCCCAGGTCGCTGCATGACGGAGCGCCCCGCCGCGATCGACGCGGCCTTCCGGTTCTCGCACGGGCACCGCGTCCGCTACGACGAGGTCGACGCGCAGGGCATCGTCGGCGACGCGACATGGCTGGCGCTGCTGCAGCTCGGCAGGATCGAGTACCTGCGGTATCTGGGCATCCTGCTCGAGGGGGGCTCACGCATTCCCGTGCAGGCGGTGGTGCGCCAGGCGGCGTTGGAGTACCTCGCGCCGGCGCGATTCGACGACCCGCTGTCGATCAAAGTGCGGACCGCCTACCTCGGCACGCGCGGTTGCCGCATCGAGTACATCGTCGACAACGTCGAGACGCGGCTGCGCTGCGTCGTCGGCCACACCGTCCTGGTGTGCCTGGAGATGGCGACCTTCCGCAGCATGCCGTGGCCGCAAATCTGGCGCGACCGGGTGGCGGAGTTCGAGGGTGACAATCTCTCGACGCGGCCCGGCTGAAGCCGGGCCGGGGCCGAGCGATTCGCAAACATGTGGATTTTACTTGTGCAAAACCGATCGGTGGGAGAAAGACCTCCGGTGTATTGACAAGACTTCCACCGACGAACTAACACCGCGGACGCACGTTTCGGGGACCGGGGCCTTGGCCCTCGCCCCTTCTTTCACAAACCGCTCGAACAGCTGGCCTGGCGCAATCGGTGGGTCCGGGACTTGTGTCCGCTCGCATTGATGCGCGAGGCACGGAGGCTCTCCAGATGTCACGCAACGAAGGAACCCGGGTCGGACGGCACCTGGCAACGGCAGGCGCCTTGCTCACCGCCGCGATCGCGGCGGCGCCCGTTGCCGCCGTGGCCGATCCGAACGGCGCGCCGACCCAGTTCAGCGACATGACGGTCGCGCAGATGCAGAGCGCGATGGCAGCAGGGACGACCAGTTCGGCCGCGCTGACCAACTTCTACATCCAGCGCATCCTCAAGCTCGATCAGAACGGCCCGGGCGTGAACTCGGTCATCGAGCTCAATCCGGACGCGATGGCGATGGCGCAGAATGCGGACCGGCTACGAGCGCAAGGCAAGGTGCTCGGGCCGCTCCACGGCATCCCGGTGCTCCTCAAGGACAACATCGACACCGGCGACCAGATGCAGACGAGCGCAGGTTCCTTTGCGCTCGTCGGTACGCCCGCACAGCGGGATTCGACGGTGGCCGCGAACCTGCGCGCGGGCGGAGCGGTCATCCTCGGGAAGACCAATCTGTCCGAGTGGGCGAACTTCCGTTCGTTCGAGTCGGTCAGCGGTTGGTCGGGGCGCGGAGGCCAAACGAACAACCCCTACGGAATCAACCGGAACGCCTGCGGGTCCAGCTCCGGTTCGGGCGCGGCGGCCACGGCGAACTTCGCGGGCGTCTCGTTCGGCAGCGAGACGGACGGCAGCATCGTCTGCCCGGGGAACGTGAACAACGTCGCGGCGATCAAGCCGACGATCGGTTTGACCAGCCGTGCAGGAGTCGTCCCGATCTCCCATACGCAGGACACCGTCGGGCCCCACGGCCGCACCGTCGCCGACGCAGCGGCCGCCCTGAGCGCGATCCAGAGCCGCACCTTCGACGGCCGGGATCCCGCCACGGGCGGTGTTCCACTCGGCTGGCAGGGAACGGGAAAGACGCGTCCGCCGCCGTGCAAGGGCGCGGCGACGAGCAACTGCATCCCGAGCGACTACACCCAGTTCGTGAATCCGAACGGGCTCCGAGGCGCGCGCCTCGGGCTGACGCGGCAGGGATTGGGTGGATTCGACCCCTTCGTGCCGACGCCGCAGCCGGTCGTCGACGCGTTCGAGGCCGCGTTCGCCAAGCTGACCGAGGCGGGTGCGACGGTGATCGACCTGGACGATCCCGCTCTGGGCTTCGACTTCTCGGGAGGGCCGGGAGAGTTCCTCGTCCTCTGCTTCGACTTCGCCAAGTTCAAGGCCACGCGCACCAGCCCGCCGGGCGACGTCTCGGCGTATTTCGCCACCCGCGTCGGTGTCCCGGTCGCCGGAGGAACGCTGGACACGGCCATCGCGTTCAACGACGCGCATGCGGACGTGGAGATGCCTTTCTTCAACCAGGACATCTTCGAGTTCTGCAATGCGATGGCGCCGGGCCCGGACGATCCGCAGCCGTTCTTCGACGGGATGACCTACAACCAGGCGCTGCAAGCCGATCACGACTTCACCGTGAACAACGTCGACCGCGCCCTGACGTCGCTGCGTCTCGACGCGATCGTGAGCGCGACCGACAACCCGGCCTGGGCCACGGACCTGGTCTTCGGCGACCACTTCATCTTCGGTACTTCCAGCATCGCGGCCGCCGGCGGCTACCCGATCGTCCAGGTGCCGGCATCGATGGTGTTCGGCGTGCCGATGGGGATCAGCTTCTTCGGCACTGCGTTCAGCGAGCCGACGCTGATCAAGCTGGCCTCGGGTTGGGAGGCGTTCACGCACGTGCGCGCCGACAACCCGCCCACGTTCTCCGCGACGGTGCCGTTCAACAACATCCAGGGGACGACGGTTGGCCGGCATAGCCGCGTCCCGCCCTCCTCGGGGAAGAAGTCGAAGACGCCGAAGCATCTGTAAGACGCCTCAGGTCCGGCTCTCCGGCGTGGTGGTCGGATCTTCCGGATCGTAGGCGATACCGTCGGCGGCGGGAGCGCGGATGCGCCCCGCCCCGACGGCGAGCACCAGCAAGGTGAGCGCGTAGGGCAGAGCGAGGAAGACGCCCGAGAGCCGCAGGTCGGCGGCGTGCAGCGAGAAGGAAAGCTGCCGCTGCAGCGCATCGGCCCCGGCGAAGAAGAAGGCAGCTCCGGCGGCGCCGAGCGGAGTCCAGCGGCCGAACACCATCGCGGCGAGCGCCATGAACCCCTGGCCCGCGGGCATGCGCACATCGAACTGTCCGAGGATCCCCACCGAAAGGGCGGCGCCCCCGAGCCCCGCCAGCGCGCCGCTGCCGAGGACGCACGCGGCTCGCAGAGGCAGGACGCGCACACCAGAGGCCGCGGCGGCATGTGGATTCTCGCCGACCGCCCGGATGCGCAGACCGGTCGCCGTGCGCGAGAAGCCGAAGTGCAGCAGCAAGGGTAACGCGAGCGCGATCCACGCGAGCGCCGTGCGACCGGCGGAATCTCGCGGCAGCGCCGGTACGGGCGGGGTGACCCCGGACGAGCCGAACGTCGCCTCGAGCAGGAACGAGGTGAGGCCCAGCATGACGAGGTTGATGGCGATCCCGCTGACCACCTGATCGGCGCGGAAGCGCAGCGAAAGCGCCGCGTGGACTGCTGCCGCGGCGATGCCCGCGGCGGCGCCGCAGGCGAGGCCGAGCCAGGGCGAACCGGTGAAGAACGCGCCCACGGCCGCGGCGAATGCGCCTGCGCGCATCATGCCTTCGAGCCCGATGTTCACCACTCCGGCGCGCTCGCTCAGCACGCCTCCCAGAGCGGCGAGGACGAGCGGCGGCGCGAACTCGAGCACGCCCGACAGTGCCGCGGTCACGGCGGCGCTCCCGGCGGCCGGGCGTAGGTCCGGAGCCGCACGAGCAGCGGAGCGAAGAGCCGCGGCGCCGCCACGAGGAGCACCGCGATGCCTTGGATCAGCTCGGCGAAGCTCGGGTGGATCCCGGCGAGCTGCAGCCGCGTCGCGCCCGCGCGGACGGCGCCGAAGACGACACCCGCCGCCACCACGCCGGGCGAGGTCGCGCCGCCGATGAGCGCGACGGCGATGCCGTCGAATCCGTATCCGGTACGGAAGACGCCGGGGTAGCGGTGCTCGGTCCCGAGCACGAGCAAAGCGCCCGCGAGTCCCGCGAAGGCCCCCGAGAGCGCCATCGCCTGGCAGATGCGTCGGCGGATGGGGATGCCGCACGCCTCGGCTGCTCCCGCGCCGGTCCCGACGGCGCGCCACTCGAACCCGATCCGGGCGCGCGTGAGGACGAACCAGGCGAGGGTCGCGCAGGCGAGGGCGATGGGGAGGCCGACGTCCAGTCGCGAGCCGGGGAGCAGCCTGGGAAGCCACGCGGCCGGCCGGATCGCCTCGGTTCCGGCGATGCTCACCGACGTCCCCGATCCGCGTGCCCCAAGCGGTCCGGGAACCAGCCAGCCGTGCACGAGATGGATGGCGATCCAGTTGAGCAGGATCGTGGAAATGACCTCGTGCACGCCCCGGTAGACCTTCAGCGCTCCGGCGAGCAGCCCCCACAGGGCGCCGGCCCCGCCGGCGGCGAAAAGTGACGCCGGGACGAGGAGGAGCGCGGGGACGTCGAGAGCGTGCCCCACCACCGCCGCGGCGAGCGCACCCCAGATGAGCTGTCCCTCCGCGCCGATATTGAATAGACCGACCGTGAACGCCGTGGCGACCGAAAGGCCGGTGAGGACGAGGACGCCCGACTTGAGCGCCGTCTCGCCGAGCGGTCCGGGACCGCCGAACGCTCCTTCGACCAGGTAGGCGAACCCCAGCGCGGCGTCCTTGCCGGAAGCCGCCACCACGAGGAACGACGCGGCGACGGCGACGAGGACGGCGAGCGAAGATCCCCAGACGGGCTCGCGCCCCGGCGCGAGCAGCCGTTCGCGCCAGCTGGTCATGCGGCTTCGCCCAACATGAGGCGGCCGAGCGACTCGTCGCTCGCGGTGGGCGGCGCCTCGCCAGCGGCGCGTCCCCCATAGAGGACGACCAGACGGGTCGCGACCGCGCGCAGCTCGTCCAGGTCGAACGAGATGAGCAGCACCGCCGCGCCCCCGGCGGCCGCCGCTCTCAGCGCGCCCTGGACCCGTGCCGCGGCGCCGACGTCGAGTCCGCGCGTGGGCTGCACGGCCACGACGAGGCGGGGGCGGGGACCGCCGTACAGCTCTCGCGCGGCGACGATCTTCTGCTGGTTGCCGCCGGAGAGGTCGCCGGCGCGCGCGAGCGGCTCCGGCGGATCGATCCGCAGCTCGCGGATGAGCTCCTCCGCCTTGCGCCGCCGTCCCGGCCGATCGATCAGCCGGCCGCGCGCATAGGGCGGCTGTGCGTGCCACCCCAGGGAGAGGTTCTCCTCGACCGTGAGTGGCAGGCAGAGCGCCCGAGCGCGCCGATCTTCCGGGATGTGCACGACTCCGGCACGACGCGCGGCGCCGGGGTCCTGCGCCCAGCCTGCCGGTCGCAGGCCGTCGACGCCATCGAGCTCGAGCGTCCCCGTCGCCCGGCGCAGTCCTGCGATCGCTTCCGCCAGCTCGGTCTGGCCGTTCCCGTCCACGCCGGCAATTCCGAGCACCTCTCCGGCGGCCACCTGGAAGGAGAGTCCGCGGAGCGCCTCGCCACCGCGCTCGCGCTCGCACCGAAGGTCGCGCGCTACGAGGCGCGCGACGGCGGTCGCAGAGCGCCCGGTCGTCGCGATCGCAGGCGAAGCCGCGGGGGCGTCGCTCCCCATGACCGCTTCCGCCAGACGCTCGATCGTCGTCCCTTCCTTCCGCTCGACCTGCACCAGCTTCCCGCGCCGCAGCACCGCGATCCGGTCGGCCACCTCGAGCACCTCGCGCAGCTTGTGCGAGATGAAGACGATCGCGTGCCCTCGATCCGCGAGCGCGCGCATCGTGAGCAAAAGCTGCGCGATCTCGGAGGGCGCCAGCACGGAGGTCGGCTCGTCGAGGACCAGCACGCGCGCGGAGCGAAAGATCTGCTTGACGATCTCGACCCGCTGCTGGGCGGCGACGCTCAGCTCCTCCACGGGAGCGTCCAGCGGGAGAGACAGCCCGGACGATGCGGCCGCGGCGAGCGCTTCGCGCCGCGCCCTCGCCGTGTCGAGCACTCCCAGGCGCCGCGGCTCGCGCCCGAGCACGACGTTCTCCCACACGCGCAGTCGCGGGACGAGCATGAACTGCTGGAAGACGACCCCGAGCCCGGCTTCGATGGCGGCGCGCGGATCGCCGGGCGGCAGCTCGCGGCCGAGCACGCGCACCATTCCCGCATCCGCGCGGTACAGGCCGCAGGCGACGCCGATGAGCGTGCTCTTGCCCGCGCCGTTCTCGCCGACGATCGCCAGCACTTCGCCCGGCTCGACCGACAACGTGACACCGTCGACCGCGGTGACCGCGCCGAATCGCTTCACGATCCCGCGCAGCTCCAGCGCGCTCACGGCTTGGGCACCGCGGTGCCGGAGGAGCCGGCTTCGCCGGCGACGGGCGGAGGCCGCCAGGCCGGAGCAGCGGAGGCGAGCCCCAGCGCTTCGCGTGGCGGCGGGTCGAACCGCGCCAGCTCCTGCGGCGTGGCGGGAACCGCGATGCGGCCGGACACGACGGCGCTGCGCAGCGCCTCCACGTCGCGCATCGCCGCCTGGCGGACCGCAGGAGTGAGCGACGGGTCGACGTCTCCGCCGAGCGGCGCGAGGCCGACGCCGCCTTCGGCGAGGCCCAGCGCGACGTCGCCGCCGGTGAAGGTGCCGTTCACCACGTCGCGCACGGCCTGGTAGACGGCGAGGTCCGCGCGCTTGATCATGCTGGTCAGCACGTTGTGAGGCGCGACGTGGCTCTGGTCGCTGTCCACGCCGATCACCCAGCGCCCCGCCTGCTGCGCCGCCTTGATGACGCCGAGGCCGTCCAGCCCCGCTCCGTGGAAGACGATGTCGCATCCGCGGCGGTACAGATCCTGTCCCACCTCGACGCCCTTTCGCTCGTCGTCGAAGGTGCCGGTGTACGCGACCAGGACGTCGCGCGCCGCCGCTGCATTGACGGCGCGCAGTCCCGCGCGAAAGCCCACCTCGAACTTCTGGATGAGCGGGATCTGCATCCCTCCGACGAACCCGACCTTCCCGGTGCGCGTCAGCTCGCCGGCGAGCGCGCCGGCGAGGAAGCTTCCTTCGTGCTCGCGGAAGACGACCGCGCGGACGTTCGCGAGCGTAGTCGGCTTGCCCGAGTCGTCGAGGACGGGACTGTCGATCAGCAGGAACTTCACGCGCGGGTGGTCGCGCGCAACCTTGCCCGCCGCGCCTTGCATCATGAACCCGACCGCGACGACCAGCTCGGCGCCTTGATCCGCGAGCAGCCGCAGGTTGGGCTCGTAGTCCTCCTGCGCCTTGCCCTGCAGCACGATCGGTCTGGGGATGCCGAGGTGCGGCGGCGCATCGGGACCGAGCAGCGCGCGGTACTCGGAGTCGGGCAGCAGTTCGTACCCGCGCGGCGTGTACCGCAGCCCCGCGGCCATGATCTCCAGGCCGCGCAGCGTGCCGTCGTTGAAGGACTGATCGCCGCGCCCCCCGACGTCGAGCGCCAGGCCTACCGTGTGGGGCGGCGCGTTCTTCTTGCACGCGGCCGGCGCGCAGCAGAGCGCGGCGACGGCGCAGAGCAGGGCGAGGCGCATCCGCTGCGGCAGTACCGCGGCGACCGAGGTGCGTCAACAAACCCCGTACCGGCCGGTCAGGGCCGGTACTTCGGCGCGGCGAGCGCGGTGACGTGGGCGCTCGAATCGGTCCACAGGATCAGGCCGTGGCCGACGCTCGGCGCGGCCATCGTGGCGACGCGTCCGGCGCCGCCGGGGAACGCCGGGTCCTGCGCGAACCGCCGGAGGCTCGTCCCGTTCAGCGCGTCGAGCACCTCGAGCCAGCTCGCAGTGTTGTCGGGCGCGGACGACTCGACGAGCAGGATGTCTCCGACCGCCGGCATCGCCGCGAGCACGTACCCGGGCGTGACGTGTTTCCACGCCACGGATTCGGTGCCGCCGACTCCAGTCCCAGGGTTGAAAGCGACGACGGATCCCGGCTCGCCGGCCGTCGTGCGGCCGCCCGCCGCGTACAGCAAGCCGTGCGCGAACGTGGGCGAGACGAGGCTGCCGAACCCGTCGGTGGGGTTCCCTCCCTCACCCGGTTTGTTGGGGTCGATCACCGCGAGCTGGAACTTCCACACCGGCCCTGCGGAGAGGCGGTCTCGCCGCAAGGCGTAGAGGAAGCCGTCCTTGCTCGCCGCCGCGACCATCGGCGTCCCGTTCGTCGTCTGGAACAGGGCGGGCGACGACCCGAAGTCCGCATTCTCGAGCGGCGTCGGGTTCTGCCAGTGGTCGACTACGTCGAGCGTATCCGCGCGCAGCGACACGATCGATTGCGCGAGCGGCTCGGCCGAGATGTCGCCCACCCGGTTTGCCGTGCCCGCGAACAACAGGCGCGCTTCCTCGTCGATCGAGATGCTGCTCCAGATGCCGCCGCCCTGTTTCCCCTCGGCGACGAGGGGCTTCACCACCGCTGCGCCGGTCGTGAGGTCGAGCATCGCGATCTTTCCGCGCACCTCATCGCAGTGGTCGGACGAAGCGATGCCCAGGTACAGCTTTCCGAGCGCGGTCGAAACGGCCGGGCTCGACTGCAGGAACTCGCCGTGTCCCGCCGTGCTCGGGTCGGCGATGGCGCTCGTCCAGATCGTCGATCCGTCGCGGGCGCGGAGCGCGTACGCGTGGCCGTCCGCGGCGGCGAGATAGACGACGTCGCCGACGACGGCGGGCGCCGCCCAGAAGCCGCGGTGCTTCACTCCGCCGCACTCGGTCG
>Ga0114129_10005858_pt1 | contig 17400 bp, 14 predicted proteins | sample RhiMetdeltSRZDD1_FD_80071 | JGI IMG/M metagenome (GOLD analysis project Ga0114129, IMG submission 80071) | Populus rhizosphere microbial communities from Tennessee, USA - Rhizosphere MetaG P. deltoides SRZDD1 (version 2) (version 2) | ecosystem: Host-associated > Plants > Roots > Rhizosphere >... | reverse complement strand
GCGCATTCTCGACGCGGTCCGGCGCGTCGATCCGTCGATCCGGTTCTATCAGGCCTCGTCCAGCGAGATGTTCGGCAAGGTTCGCGAGATCCCGCAGAAGGAAACGACGCCGTTCTACCCGCGCAGCCCGTACGGCGTCTCGAAGGTCTTCGCGCACTACATCACCGTGAACTACCGCGAGAGCTACAACCTCTTCGCCGTCTCGGGCATGCTGTTCAACCACGAGTCGCCGAGGCGCGGCCTGGAGTTCGTCACGCGCAAAGTGACCGACGGCGTCGCCCGCATCAAGCTTGGCCTCGCGAACAAACTGTCGATCGGCAACCTCGACGCGCATCGCGACTGGGGTTTCGCCGGCGATTACGTCCGCGCCATGTGGCTGATGCTGCAGCAGGACCGCGCCGAGGACTACGTCATTGCGACCGGGGTCAGCCACTCGGTCCGGGATCTGATTCAGATCGCCTTCGGGCGCGCCGACCTCGAGTGGCAGAAACACGTGCACGTCGATCCGGCGCTGCTGCGTCCGGCTGAAGTCGAGCAGCTGCTGGGCGACGCGACGAAGGCGCGCGACGAACTGGGCTGGAAGGCCGAGGTCACGTTCAGGCAGCTGATCGAGATGATGGTCGACGCCGACATCGCGCGGCTGTCCGCGTCGCGCGTCTCCGCGCCGGAGCAGGCGCACGCGCGATGATCGAAACTCCCATCACGTCCCTCCATACGAGGCTGCTCGATCGGATTCGTTCGCGCGAAGCCAGGGTCGGCGTCATCGGCCTCGGCTACGTCGGCCTGCCGCTGGCGGTGGAATTCTCGAAGCAGGGTTTCCCGGTGACCGGCTTCGACATCGACGAGACGAAGGCGCGCTCGATCAACAGCGGCCGCAGCTATATCCCGGACGTCCCCGAACGGGAGCTCGCCGACGTCGTCGGCCGCGGCAAGCTGTGTGCGACGGCAGACATGTCGCAGCTGGCTGACATGGACGTCATCGACATCGCCGTCCCCACGCCGCTGCGCAAGACGAAGGATCCGGATCTGTCGTACGTCGTGCAGGCGGTCGAGGCGTGCGCCGCGACGCTGCGGCGCGGCCAGCTCGTGATTCTCGAATCGACGACCTATCCGGGAACGACGGACGAAGTGGTCCAGCCGATGCTCGAGGAGAAGGGGCTGAAGGCGGACGTCGACTTCTTCCTCGCGTTCTCGCCCGAGCGCGTCGACCCCGGGAACCCGCAGTTCAACACGCGCAACATCCCGAAGATCGTCGGCGGGTGCGGGCCGGCGAGCACCGAGGTTGCCGCCGCGCTGTACGAATCCGCGGTGGAGCACGTGGTGCGCGTCAGCTCGACGCGCGTCGCCGAGATGGTGAAGCTGCTCGAGAACACGTTCCGCGCCGTGAACATCGGCCTCGTGAACGAGATCGCGCTGATGGCCCACCGGATGGACATCGACGTGTGGGAAGTGATCGACGCGGCGAAGACGAAGCCGTTCGGGTTCATGCCGTTCTATCCCGGTCCGGGACTCGGCGGGCATTGCATTCCGATCGATCCGTTCTACCTGTCGTGGAAGGCGCGGCAGAGCGGGTTCGAGTGCCGCTTCATCGAGCTCGCCGGCGCGATCAACTCGTCGATGCCCGAATACGTGGTCGAGCGAGTCGCCGAGGCGCTGAACACCGAGCGGAAGGCGATCAACGGATCCTCGATCCTCCTGGTCGGCGTCGCGTACAAGAAGGACGTCAACGACATGCGCGAGTCGCCGGCGCTCGACATCCTGGAGCTGCTGACCCGCCGCGGCGCGAAGATCAGCTATTCGGATCCCTGGGTCCCGCAGCTCAAATACGACAAGCAGACGCTGACCTCCATCGATCTCGCGGCGGCGGTGAACCTGAAGCCGGACTGCGCCGTGATCTGCACCGATCACTCGGCCTTCGATTACCAGGCGCTCGTCGACCGCGGCACGCTGATCGTCGACACGCGCAACGCGCTGAAGGCCTGCCGCGGATCCAGGTACCCGAACATCTTCCGCCTGTAGCATGCGGCCGACGGTCCTCGGCGTCGTGACCGCACGCGCCGGGTCCAAGGGTCTTCCGGGCAAGAACACGCGTCTGCTTGCCGGCAAGCCTCTCATCGCCTACACGATCGACGCGGCGGCCGCATCGGGGGTGTTCGATCGCCTGATCCTCACGACCGACGACGAGCGCGCCGCGGAGATCGCGCGCGAGCGCGGGTGCGAGGTGCCGTTCGTGCGCCCGGCGGACCTGTCCGCCGACGACACGCCGCACCAGCCGGTGATGGAGCACGCCGTCGCATGGCTTCGCGATCGCGAGAAGTACGTCGCTGACTGGACGATGATCCTGATGCCGACGTCGCCGCTGCGCCGGCCCGGGGACATCACGGCGGCGGTCGACCTGGCCGTGCGATCCGGCGCCGATTCGGTGGTGAGCGTCGACGAGATACCAGCGCACTACCATCCGCTCCGCGCGCTGACGGTCGATGCGCAGGGCTGGGCGCGCCTCTTCGTCGGCGATCGGCCCGTCCGCGAGCGGCCGGTTCGACGGCAGGGAATGCCCGGCGCGTGGGTGTTCAACGGTGCGATTTACCTGTTTCGCACGCGGTTGCTCTTCGAGGCGGAGCCGACGATGTACGGCGACCGCGTCGCGGCGTACGTGACGCCGCGGCCGTTCGGCCACAACATCGACGACGAGGACGACTGGGTGGAGGCCGAGCGGTTTATTGCTGCGCAGGGCTGATGGCTGAGGGCTGACGACGCCACTTGCCTTGACAGTGCGGGGTCACGAGCGCACAATGGGTCGTTCATTTCGTGAACGTCCGTTGTTCATGGCCTGAACGCCTGAGCCTTTCGTCGCGCAGGGACCCCGGGACGTTCGTATTCATCGGGCTGGTCAGCTCCCGTCAACCCGTACCGTCCGCATCGCCGGAACGACCGTGCTTCTCCGGCTCGTTCTGTAAGCGAGGGGGCGAAGCTCCGTCCCAATCAGCAATAAATCAGCAATCAGCACTTGGCAATTAGCAATTCCGACTTGTTCAACCTCGTCGGCCACGTCGCGGTTGTGACGGGCGGCCTTGGTCGGCTCGGCAGTCAGTACGCGCGCGCGCTGACGTCGGCCGGGGCGAAGGTCGCGCTCTTCGACGTCACCGAAAAACGGCCGGCGATCGTCGACGATCTGCTGAACGCACCCGCGCCGGTGTCGACGCACGTCGTCGACGTGACGAACCGTGGCGCCGTCGACCGCGCGATGGCGGAGGTCGCCGCGCAGCACGGCGTGCCGACCATCCTCGTCAACAACGCCGGCCTCGGCTCCTCGCCGGCCGACGCGCCTGGGAACAATGCCGAGACCGGCCCCTTCGAGCGCTATCCCGAGTCGGCCTGGGACGCGATGATGGAATCGCATCTCAAGAGCGCGCTGGTCACGTCGCAGTCGTTCGTCGCCGCGTTTCGCGGGGGGAAGCGTCGGGCCGGCAGCATCATCAACGTGTCGTCGACGTACGGCATGGTCTCGCCCGATCAGAGCGTCTACGACTACAAGCGCCGCGGCGGCGCCGAGTTCTACAAGCCGATCGGCTACAGCGTCGCCAAGTCGGGGATGCTCAATTTCACGCGCTGGCTCGCCGAGTACTGCGGGCCGTTCGGCATCCGCGTGAACACGCTCGTGCCCGGCGGGGTGCGCGAGGACGGTCACGCGCCGGAGTTCGTCGCCGAATACGAGAAGCGGACCGTGCTCCGGCGCATGGCGCGCGATGACGAGTACAACGGCGCGGTCGTGTTTCTCGCGTCGCCCGCGTCGGCGTACATGACCGGCGCGACGCTGGTCATCGATGGCGGGTGGACCGCGCGATGACCAAACGCTCGCCATGAGATCGTACGGTTTCTCTTTCGTGGTGTCGTTGCCGGCTTCTAGTTAGGCGATGGGAGAAAAAGACAGTTCCGACAAGCAGCTCGCCGGCGTCGGCGGCCTGACGTTCGCCTCGCTCGAGACGATCGCCGCCGCGCGCGCCGCGACGACGGATCCGGCCGCCCGCGCCGGAATCCTCGCCGATCTGTGCCGGCTGAATACGCTCTACATGATCATGCAGGCGGGCTCCGGCCACATCGGCTCGAGCTTCAGCTCCACGGATCTCATCACGTGGCTGTGGACCGAGGAGCTGGTCGATCCGAACGGCGGCGCGCCCGACTCGGACACGTACTTCTCTTCGAAGGGCCATGACGCGCCCGCGCTCTACTCGCTCCTGGCCGCGCTCGGCAAGATCGACTTCACGCTGATCCATCGGCTTCGTCGCCTGGGCGGACTGCCGGGCCATCCCGATGTCGAGACGCCGTTCATCGCCGCGAACACCGGCTCGCTCGGCATGGGCATCTCGAAGGCGTACGGGATGGCGCGCGCGCGGCGGCAGACGGGGAAGCGCGGTCGAATCGTGCTGATGACGGGCGACGGCGAGCTGCAGGAAGGACAGATCTGGGAGTCGCTGCAGCCGGCGGCGAACGAGCGGCTGTCGGAGATCATCGCGATCGTCGACCACAACAAGTTTCAGTCCGATACGGCGGTCGCCGCCGTCAGCGATCTCGGACCGATCGCCGAGAAGTTCCGAACGTTCGGCTGGGAGGTCGCGCGGATCGACGGCCACGATTTCGGCGCGATGCGCGACGCGTTCGCGCGCTTCAGGACCGTCGCCGACAAACCGAAGGTCCTCGTCGCCGACACGGTCAAAGGCAAAGGCGTGTCGTTCATGGAAGGGATCGCGTGCGGCGATCAGACCTACCACTTCCATGCGGGCGCGCCGTCACTCGAGCACTACCTCACGGCGGTTCGCGAGCTGACGACGCGCATCAACGATCGGCTCGCGAGCGTCGGCCACGGTCCGCTGGCGTTCGACGCGGCGCTGCAGCCGGTGCGCGGCGCGCCCGCCAGTCCGGAGCGCCTCGTCCCGGCGTACGGCGACGAGCTGCTTCAGATCGCGAGGACGCGGCCCGACATCGTCGTCCTCGACGCGGATCTGTTGTCGGATTGCGGCATCGAAGCGTTCAGGCAGGAGTTCCCCGAGCGGTTCATCGAGTGCGGCATCGCGGAGCAGCACATGGTCTCCGCGGCGGGCGGGATGGCGCTGAACGGACTGCTGCCGGTCGTGCACTCGTTTGCGTGTTTCCTGTCCACGCGCGCGAACGAGCAGATCTACAACAACGCGACGGAGCGCACGAAGATCATCTACACCGCCACGCTCGCCGGCCTCGTCCCCGGCGGTCCCGGCCACTCGCATCAATCGGTCCGCGATATTTCGGCGATCGGGTCGGTGCCGGGCCTCGTCGCGATCGAGCCGTGCGCCGAGCGCGAGGCGCGCCTCGCGATTCGCTGGGCCATCGAGGAGAATCCGCGCAGCTCGTACCTGCGGTTCGTCAACGTGCCGACGGAGCTGCCGTACTCGCTGCCCTCGTCGTATCGCCTGCGCGTCGGGTGCGGTGTCACGCTCCGCGAGGGATCCGACGTCGCGCTCGTCGGATACGGTCCGGTGCTGATGACGAACGCCTGGCACGCCGCCGACGATCTCGCGCGCCGCGGGATCAGCGCGGCGGTCATCGATCTGCCGTGGTTGAACCGCATCGACGATGCGTGGCTGCGCGAAGCGCTCCGCCGGGTTCCCGCCGTCGTGACGCTGGACAATCACTACACCGCGCTCGGCCAGGGCGCGATGATCGCCGCGGCGATCGCGAGAGCCGGCCTGCGCGTCGACGTCACGTCGATCGGCCTGAACGACATTCCTGCCTGTGGCGCCAACGCCGAGGTGCTCGCGCATCACGGACTCGATCCGGCGGGGATCGCGCGGACTGCTGCCGCTTGTATCCACAACACATCCTTCACTGGATAGAGGACGCGGAGACGCCGAGCGCCGCGGGCGCCCGATCGTCGACGTTCGAGAAGCGCTGTCCGATCGACGACCGGGTCGTCGCGCGCGTCGAGCGTGGCGGTGCGGCCGACGTTGCGCGCGCGGTCGGCGCCGCCGCACACGCCGCCGCGTCGTGGGCGCAGCTGCCGGCGCCGGCGCGCGGCGCGGTTCTCGGCCGCGCGGCCGCGCTCTTGCGCCTGAAGGACCGCGAATTCGGCGAGATCGTTCAGACCGAAACCGGCAAGCCGTGGAAGAACGCCGTCGCTGAAGTGGCGTCGTCCGCGGATCTCGGCGTCTTCATGGAGAGCGAAGGCAGCCGGTTCTACGGCAAGACGATGACGAGCCCGGTTCCGAATCGCAGCGTGCGGACCGAGCGCGCGCCGATCGGCGTCTGCGCGGCGCTCATGCCGTTCAACAGCCCGCTCGCCGGGATCGCGTGGAAGGTGTTTCCCGCGCTCTTGTGCGGCAACGCCGTCGTCGCAAAGTCACACGAGCTGACGCCGTACACCGCGGTCGCATTCGGCAGGCTGCTTCAGGAAGCCGGGTTGCCGCGCGGCGTGTATTCGGCGGTACAGGGTGTTGGCGCCGAAGTCGGCGCGCCGCTCGTCGAGGACGAGCGCGTCGGACTCGTCAGCTTCACCGGCTCCGTCGCGACCGGCAAGCAGATTCAGCAGGCGGTCAGCGCGCGGCCGGTTCTCGCGAAGGTCTGCCTCGAGCTCGGCGGCAAGAACCCGCTGATCGTCTGCGACGACGCGGACCTGACGCTCGCCGCGGAGCATGCGGTCGCGTCGGCCTTCATCGACGCGGGCCAGCGATGCGCGGCCGGCAGCCGTCTCATCGTGTTCGACAGCGTCTACGAGCGCTTCCGCGATGCGCTGCTCGCCCGCGCGAAGGCCGTGAGAATCGGATCGGGCCCGCAGGACGACTGCGGTCCGGTGATCTCCCGCGCGAATCTCGATCGGCTCCTGGGGGCGGTCGCGGACGCGAGGCAGCGGGGCGCCCGCGTGCTCCTCGGCGGCTGCGCGGTCGCGTCGCTGGCGCCCGGTTACTACATGGCGCCGACGATTCTCGAGAACGTCGCGCACGACGATCCGCTGTCGCAGCAGGAGCAGTTCGGGCCGATCACGTGCCTCTATCGAGCGTCGGGCTTCGACGAGGCGGTTGCGCTCGCGAATGCGACAACGTACGGGCTGACCGGCGCGATTCACACGGTCAACAGCAACCGCATCGAGCAGTTCATCGCGCGGTATCGGGCCGGCCTCGTCTCGATCAACGGTCCGACGTACGGCGCCGGTCCGCACATGCCGTTCGGCGGCGTGAAGAACTCGGGCAACGGCTTCCGCGAGCCGGGGACCGAGGCGCTCGACGTCTACGCCGAGTGGAAAACGATCGTCGTCAATCACGATCCCGGCCGCGTCTGATCGGCGGCTGAGCCCTTACATGGACACTGTCTTCGCCTCCGCGAGCGGCAAGATTCCGCGAAGCGGCGCCCGCCGCGTCTGCTTCCCCATCACGAGCCGCGCCTACTACGGCCGCAGCCAGCTCCTCATCCGGAAGCTGCACGGCGATCCCCGCATCGAGCTGGAGCTGATGCTCGGCGGATCGATTCTGCTCGACAAATACAGCCGTCACATCGCCGACGACATCGAGGCCGGAGGGTTCACCATCTCGGCCTCCTTGTTCAACGTCATCGAAGGCGGCAACCACGTGGCGATGGCGAAGACTGCGTGCCTGACCGCGCTCGAGTTCACCAACGGCCTGCACGCGATCGATCCGGACGTCGTTATCATCTGCGGCGACCGGTTCGAGCAGCTCGCGATTGCGATGGCGGCCGCGTATCTGAACAAGACGATCGCGCACATCGAAGGCGGCGACGTCTCCGGCAGCATCGACGAGAGCGTCCGCCACGCGATCACGAAGCTCGCCCACGTGCATTTCGTCACGAACGACGACGCGCACCGGCGCGTGCTCGCGATGGGCGAGGATCCGAAATACGTGTTCAACACGGGCTCGCTCGACGTCGAGCTGGCGTCGCAGATCGACGCGGCGATCACCAGCGCGCGCGTCAACAGCTACGGCGTGGGGCACGACGTCGACGTCACGCGCCCGTTCCTCATGGTGATTCAGCATCCGGTCACCACTGAAGCCGACAACCGCCGGCATCTCGAGCTGACGATGCGCGCCGTCGGAGCGATCGGGCTGCCGGCGATCTGGTTCTGGCCGAATCCCGACGCCGGCACCGCCGAAATGGCGGAAACGATCCGGCATTTCCGCGAGCACCACGAGGCCGCGACGGAGCGGCTGCGGTTCATCACCAACGTGCCCGTCGAGGAGTTCGTCTCGCTGCTGAAGGCGGCGGCGTGCCTCGTCGGCAATTCGTCGGCCGGTATCAAGGAATGCTCGTACCTCGGAACGCCCGTCGTGAACATCGGCGCGCGCCAGCAGGGACGGCTGCACGCGGAGAACGTCGCGCACGTGCCGTACGACGCCGACGCGATCCGCGCGGCAATCGATCGCCAGGTTCGGCACGGCAGGTATCCGGCGTCGAGCATCTATTACCGGCCCGGCGCGAGCCAGCAGATCGTCGACCATCTCGCGTCGCTCGAGCTGTACACGCAGAAACGATTCTTCGAGCCGACGCCCGCACCGGTTTCGTGAACGATCCAGTCAAACGCGACAACGGCTCCAGCGGCCGCGCCGCAACGCGGAACGGGGTTCGTACCATGGACGTCGAAGCGCATCGCGATCTGAAGCTCCTCGAGGCGGTCGAGGAGGACTCGGCGGTCACGCAGCGGAGCCTGGCGAGCCGGCTCGGCATCGCGCTCGGGCTCACGAACCTGTATCTGAAGCGGCTCGTGCGCAAGGGCTACATCAAGTGCGTGAACGTGCAGTCGAATCGAATCAGCTATCTGATCACGCCGCGCGGGATCGCGGAGAAGGCGCGCCTCACGTACGAATTCATGGACTACTCGCTCGCGCTCTACGGTGAAGTGCGCCACCACCTGCGCAGCGTGCTCCAGGAGTGCGCGGCCGCCGATCGCCGCGTCGCGATCTACGGTCGCGGCGAGGCCGCCGAGCTCGCGTATCTCTCGTTGAAGGAGTTCGGGCTGGAGCCGGTCGCGGTGTTCGACGTCGAAGGCGGCGACACGTTCCTCGGCATGCCCGTTCTTCCGGTGCGCGACCACGCGCAGGTGTCGTACGACCTGATGATCGTCGCGACGCTCGAGCGCGGCGATCGGCAGATCGTGGCGCTGCAGGACGGCGGCGTGCCGACCGAGAAGCTGTTTCCGCTGCGCCAGCACGCGGCGTTCGTTCCAAAGCGAAAGGTGGCGCTGTGAGCCTGACGGGAAAGCGAATCTGCATCACGGGCGGCGCGGGCTTCATCGGGTCGCACCTCGTCGAGCGGCTCGTCGAAGCGAACGAGGTCGTCGTCTACGACAACCTGCACCGCAACGCGCTGCAGTTCGCGCATCTCGACGGCCACCGCAACCTGCGGTTCATCAAGGGCGACGTGATGGATGCCGAGGCGACGCGGAGCGCCGTCGACGGCTGCCAGATCGTGATTCACTGCGCCGCGATCGCCGGCGTGTACTCGGTGGACCGCAACGCCGTCACGACGATGGAAGTGAACATGCTCGGGACGAATCAGGTGGTGCGCGCGGCGCTCGCGGCGCGCGTCGAACGGTTCGTCGAGTTCTCGACCAGCGAGGTGTACGGTCCCTTCATTCACAAGGGCCGGGAAGACGATCTCACGACGATCGGTCCGGTCGGCGCGAACCGTTGGGTGTATGCCGCGAGCAAGCTCGCGTCGGAGCATCTGTCGTTCGCGCACTACAAGGAAGACGGCCTCCCGCTGACGATCGTGCGACCCTTCAACGTGTACGGGCCGCGGCAGGTGGGCGACGGCGCGATTCGCGGCATCGTGCTCCAGGCGCTGCAGCACGCGCCGATCACGCTCTACAACGACGGCACGCAGATTCGCGCGTGGTGCTACGTCGACGATTTCGTCGACGGCGTGCTGCGCTGCGCGGAGCAGCCCGCCGCGGTCGGCCACGCGTTCAACCTCGGAAACCCGCAGGGCACGATCACGAACTTCGAGCTCGCGAACATGATCATTCGCCTGTCGAACTCGAAGTCCGGGATCGTGTTCAAGCCGCATCCCGGCCCCGAGGTCGACCTGCGCGTGCCCTCGATCGAGAAGGCGATGACGATGCTCGGCTTCACGCCGACGATTCCGCTGGAGACCGGTGTGTCGCGCACGATCGCATGGTACGCCGAGCACATGACCGGGCTGCTGCGCGGATGAAGCTGCTGCTGACGGGCGCGTCCGGGTTCATCGGCCGCAACGTGCTGCTGCGCGCGCCGCGCGAGTGGCAGATCGTGGCGGTGTATCACCGCACGACGGATCTACCCGCGTTCGTCCGCGAACACCGGCTGCCGCACGTCGAGCCGATCGCGTGCGATCTGTCGAGCGCCGCCGCGGTGGACGCGCTCGCCGCACGCGCCGGACGCTGCGACGCGGTGCTGTATCTCGCGGCCAACGGCGATCCGGCCGCGTCGGCCGAACGTCCGCGCTGGGATCTCGAGCTGAACGCGGCCGCGCTCGTGAATTTTCTGGAACGCCAGCCCGCGGATCGCCTGGTGTTCGTCTCGTCCGGCGCCGTCTACGACGGCCTGCGCGGCGAGGTGACGCCGGCAACGCCGGTGAGCCCGCTGCTGCCGTATGCGATATCGAAGCTGGCCTCGGAGCGGTACGTGACGTTCTTCGCCGAGCGGCGCCGCGCGCTCGCGAGCTACGCCAACATCCGGTTCTTCGGCGCGTACGGCCCGTACGAAGCGCCGCGCAAGATTACGACGCGCTGGCTGAAAGCGATCATCGCGGGCGCGCGCGAATTCACCGTTCGCGGCGACGGCCAGAACCTGATCGACTTCATGTATGTCGACGATGCGGTCGATGCGATGCTGTGCGTCGTGACCGACGCGACGTTCAGCGGAACGGTGGATCTCGCGTCGGGCGCCCCGGTGACCGTGAACGCCGTCGTCGCTGCGATGGCGCAGGCCGCCGGCGTCGACGTCGCCGTTCGGCACGAGGGGCGTGTCGAGGAGTACATCGAGTTTCGCAGCGCCGACGACACGATGCGCCGCCGCTTCGGCTTCACGCCGTCCGTCTCGTTCGAGGACGGGATTCGGCGCCTGCACCGCTTCTTCGTGAATGAACCCGCACGGGCTTAGCGAGCGCGCGCTCCACGAGTACGTCGCCGACGTCGAAGGCCACGAGTCGCAGGTCGCCGGCATCGTCGGGTACTTCTACGCGATGTACCGCGCCGAAGTCCTCGCGCGCGTGGCTGGTATCGACGGCCGCGACATTCTCGAGGTCGGCTGCGGCGAGGGGATGATGTTCGACGGCACCGGCACGCGGCCCGTTCAGATGGATGTGTCGATGACGCGCGTGCGGCGCGCGGCGGGGAAGGCGCCGCGACTGCTCTGCGCCGACGGCTACGAGCTGCCGTTCGCGTCCGAGTCGTTCCGCGTCGTGCTGCTGGTCGCGGTGCTCGAGCACACGCGCGAGCCGTGGCGGATTCTCGCCGAAGCGCGGCGTGTGCTGAGGCGCGGCGGCCTGGCGATCATGGTCGTGCCGAACGACGTGACGATGAGCATCGGCCGTCTGCTCCTCCGGAAGTTTCCGATCCGCTATCCCGATCACCTGACGTTCACGACGCCCGGCCGCATGCGCCGCTGGCTCGCCGACGGGTTCCGTCTGCGCGAAGGTTTCAATCTGCCGGTTCGATGGCTGCCGTTCGCCGCGAACCTGTACTTCTTCGCCGTCGCGGAGAAAGCCTGACCATGCCGCGGCAGAAAGTCGTCATCCTCGGCGCCGGACCGGCCGGCATGTCGGCGGCGTGGCGCCTGTCCGAGCTGGGCCACGCGGTGACCGTGCTCGAGCGCGACGGCACGGTCGGCGGAATGGGGAAGACGATCCGCGTCGGCAAGTACGACGTCGATTACGGGCCGCACACGTTTCACATCCGCGAGACCGCGGAGAGCCGCGAGATCCACGAGGCCATCCGTCCGTTCTTCGGGCCCGATCCGCTCGTGCTCACCCGCGGCACGCGCGTGCTGCTGCGCGGCAAGGAATACGTCTATCCGCTCGAGATGCTGCAGGTGCTGACCGGCGTCAGCCCGCTGCTCTCGTTCCGCATCGTGTTCGACTACGCCGTCGCGACGATCAAGTCGACGCTCGCGCCGCCGCGCCGCGAGGATTCGTTCGAGGAGTGGGGCGTTCGAAATCTCGGACGGACGCTCTACGACCTGTGCTTCGGCATCTATTCGGCGCGCGTGTGGGGCCTGCCGACGTCGCAGATATCCTCAAAGCAGGCGCAGCGCGTCGCGAAGCTGAATCTGAAGAACATCATTCTCAGGACGCTCGGCATCAAAGCGGATCCGGCGACGTACTTCACGAAATACATGTACCCGCGCCAGGGCATCAGCGTGCTCTACGAGAGCATGGCTGCCGCCATTCGCGCGAAGGGGAACTGCATCCTCCTCAAGGCGCCGGTCGTGCGGCTCGAGCGCGACGGCGATCGCATCGCGCGCGTCGTGTTCTCCCGCGACGGCGTCGAGGAAACGATCGACTGCGACGGCGTCCTCTCCACGCTGCCGCTGCCGAACCTCGTGAAGATGATGGCGCCGGCGCTGCCGCAGCAGGTGGCCGACCACGCCGCGAAGCTGCGCTACCGCAGCCTGAAGCTGATTTACATCGCGCTCAAACGCCCGCAGCTGACCGATTACCACTGGGTCTATCTGCTGGACGGCCACTACCGCGTCAACCGGATGTCGGAGCAGAAGAACGTCAGCGACGCGATGGTGCCCGCCGATCGGACGATCCTCTGCATCGAGCTCTCCCTCTGGCGCGACGAACCGCTCTGGCAGGCGAGCGACGAAGAGATCTATCGCATCGCGCTCCGCGACGTGATGCAGATGGGATACGGGGTGACGGAGGACGAGGTCGAGGATTACTACGTAACCGAGATCGCCACGGCGTACCCGGTCTACGAGCTCAATTTCGAAGACCACCTCATTCCGACGCTCGAGGGCGTCCACGCCGTGCCGAACCTGATGACGCTCGGCCGCCACGGCCTGTTCCTCAACAACAGCATGGACGACAACGTGCTGCTCGGGATGAAAGCGGGCGATCGGATCGACGCGGCCGGTTTCAACAGCCAGGCATGGCTGTCAGAGATGCTCGGCTTCATGAACCTGCGGTTCGCCGGGAAGTGATCGACTCACGATGTGCGCGGCGCCAATCACGGCGAGCAGGAGCACGATCGGCTGCGCCGGCAGCGACTGACGTGCTTCGGTCAGCAGCGGCGTGTGAACGACGGTGATGTACACCAGCGGAGTGGCGAGCAGGACGGCGTCGGTTATTCGTTTCGCGCGAACGAGCGTGACGAGGCCGGCGATCGCGAGCGCGATCAGCACCGCCTGGAGCGCCCAGCACGCGTAGATGACGATTGGCGGCAGCGCGTTGATGTCGCTGTATCTGAACGGAATCTCGCCGGCCCAGAGGATGAAGATGCCGCGCGCGATGCGTTTCGTGAGATGCGCGAACGAATCGCGGCGGAGGTTCTCGATCGCGACGCGCCGGTATTCCTCGTCGGCTTTCACCCGCGCGAGCGCGCGTTCGTATGGATCGACGGGCGCTTCCCAGATGCGGCGAATGTCTTCCCACTGGTGAACGTAGTCAAGCATCGGCGCCGCGGAGACCCGTTCGCGTTCGGCAACGGCGCCGACGCGCCGATCCAGCTCGCCGCGGTCGTCGATGTCATCGGCCAGATCCGTGAGCTCTTTCTGGACGCGCCCCGACCACGTCGCCTGCCACGAGCCTTCCCACAGGCCGCGGCCGATGCCGCCCGCGGGCGACAGCGTGAATCGTCCGAGCGTGACGTAGTTGTAGGCGAACCACGGCGCCATCGTCAGCGCGAAGGCGGCGAGCATGGCGAGCCAGGGCGCCGGCGTCGGGCGTTTCGTGACTGACAGCATGGGCAAAACGACAAGACCGACGGCCGCCAGCGCGAGCGGAAGCAGGACGAACACAGGGCGGCTGAGGGTCGTGATGCCCAGCAGCAGGCCCAGCCAGCAGAACGTCGCGGTGCGACGCGTGTGGAGCGCGGCGACGGCGACGGCCATCGACGCGGTGAAGAGGACGGTCGTCCACAGCTCGGTGAGCACGAGCGCGCCGAAGTACGGAAACGGCGGGAACAGTGCGACCGCCAGCGCGGCGCCGGTTGCGATCGGCTCTCCAGCGATCCGGCGGGCGACGCCGTGCGTCATCAGGCAGAGCAGCACGAACAGCACGGCCTGCGCGAGCGCCACCTGCAGCTGGCCGGCGCCGAACAGCCGGTACACGACGGCGACGAACGCCGGATACACCGGCGTCCGGATCACTTCGGGGACGAACCGCGGCGCGTCGGGGAACCGCGTGAACCTGCCCGTCTCGGCGAGCACCTGGCCGAGGCGTCGATATCCATCCTGGTCGGGCCAGTGCGCCGTCCAGTCGGGCCGCTGATACCAGATGAAGAACAGCGCGTGCAGGGCGGCGACGATCGCGATGACGATGCGCGCGCGACGGATCATCGCGGCGAATTGTAGCGTCTCATCCCACGAGCTCGCGGTAGAGCGCGTCGACGTCGCCGACGAGCCGGTCGATGTGGTAGCGCGCAAGCACCGAGTGCCGGCCGCGCTCGCCAAGCGCCGCGCGCCGCGCCGGATCGTCGAGGAGCGCGAGCACGTGCGCCGCCAGCGCGCTGGCATCGCCGAACGGGGCGACGAGCACGCTGCCGGTGCCGTCGATCACGTCGCGGACGCCGCCGACGTCGGTCGAGACGCCCGGCGTGCCCGCCGCGAGGCTCTCGATCAGCGCGACCGGCGTGCCTTCGTTCCGCGACGTGAGCAGGAAGACGTCCGACGCCCCGTAGACCGTCTCGAGGTCGCGGCGCCATCCGAGGAACCGCGTCCGCCGATCGAGCGCGAGGTCGCGCGCCAGCCGTTCCAGATCCGCCCTCAGCTCGCCGTCGCCGGCGATGACGAACACCGCCAGCGGATCGCTCGCGGCGATCAGGCGCGCCGCCTCGAGAAAGAGCGCGTGCTGCTTGATCGCGGTCAGCCGGCCGACGGTCGTGATGACGTGGGCGTCGGGCGGGATCGCGAGAGCGGCGCGCGCCGCCGCACGCGCCCGCGCGTCGATCGCGGCGAGCGCACGCAGATCGAATCCGAGCGGGATGATGCGGTACTGATCCGGCCGTCCGATCCGCTGCTCGCCCGCGAGCTCGTCGCGGATGCGCGGCGAGATGGCGACGATCCGATCCGTGATGCGCGCCAGCGCCCGCTCGACCGCCAGGAACATGCGCGTGCGCGCCGGGCTGAAGTACCCCTCGAGCACGTGCCCGTGATACGTGTGCACGACGCGCGCGCGGTCCGCGCGACCGGTCGTCCGGTTGTGAATCGCCGCGGCCGTTCGGCCGACGGTTCCCGCCTTCGCCATGTGGGTGTGCACGATGTGCGGATGGAACGCGCGCATGATGCCGAGCAGCTGCGCGACCGCGCGCAGATCGCGCGCCGGCGAGATGGCGCGCTGGAGCGACGCCATCTCGCACGCGTCGACCATTGGCGGCAGCAGGTAGCGCATGTCGCCTTCGCCGGTGCCGACGCGGCCGAACACGAGGCGGGTCCGGTAGCCGCGCGCCGACAGGCGATCCGAAAGCGTGATGGCGTGAATCGAAGGGCCGCCGATGTTCAGGCGCGTGATGAGGCGAAGGACGCGGACGGGATCGCGCCGGGCGGCGTCGGGCGGCGGCATCGTGCGGGCGCGATCACTTTACCACCCGCGATCGGAGCGCGCCCGTGACGGCGATTCCGCTGCGGCGGAAGCTGGTCTACAGCGCGATCACCATCGTCTCGGTGTTGCTGCTCTTCGGCAGCGTGCTGCTCGCCGTCGACGTGTACCTCCATCACCGCGTCCAGTACCTCGCCGGCGTGAACGTCTGGGGATATCGCGGCGATGTCGTCGGCGCCAGGAAGCCGGGAGAGGTTCGCGTTGTCGCGATCGGCGGCAGCACCGTGTTCGGCTACGGTCTGCCGTGGAACGAGTCGTGGCCGTACTACCTCGAACGGAAGATCGCAGCGGCGCAGGGCGGGTTGTCGCCGGTGACGGTGGTCAATCTCGGCATCCCGACCGATTCGGCGCGCACCTTCGTCGCGACGCTGAACGATTACGCGTACCTTCAGCCCGATATCGCGATCTTCTACGAGGGCTACAACGATCTGGGCCTGGACGTGAACCCGCCGAGGAACCGGACCAATCCTGCGGTGTCGCATTACCTCGCGTGGCGCCATCAATCGCCCATCTTCCGGTGGACCGGCTACTTTCCGATCTTTCCGCTCGTGCTGAACGAGAAGGCGCAGATGCTCCTGCACGGAAAAGATCTGCAGGCCGCCTACGGCAACGATGTCGTCTTCAGGCCGGGGCTGGCGACGCGCGCCACGGCGGGCGCGTTGAAGACCGCCGCCGACCTTGGCGTCGCGCTCGAGCGCCGGTTCGGACGGTTGACCAACACCGCCGTGGCCGCGAGCACCGCGACGAACGAGGATTGCGGCCGCTGGAGCGAGTACTGCGGTGCGATCGAGGCAGCGGTGCGCCAGGTGCTCGCGCGGAACGGTCGCGCCGTCGTCGTGTCGCAGCCTTACGTCTCCGATCTGCACGTGGACCAGCAGCAGGCGCTCGCCGCGATGCTGCACCGCAGGTTCGGCGGCGACCGCCGCGTGAGGTACGTGAATCTCGGCCGCCTGATCAATATGGACGACAAGGCGCTCGTCTATGACGGCCTCCACCTCGTCGCGAAAGGCAACGAGATGATTGCCAACGCGCTCGTGCCGACGGTCGTCGAGCTCGTCCGATGACGCTGTCCCGCCGTCGGCGGTTCGCTTTCGCCGTGCTGGCGGTGACACTCGCCACGACGGCGATGCTCGTGATGCTGCTGGCGCTGGACGTGTACTTGCACTGGCGCGTGCAGGATCTTGGCGCCGTCAACGTCCGTGGGTATCGCGGCCCGACGGTCCCCGCCAAGAAAGCGGGCGAAGCGCGTATCGTCGTTCTCGGCGGCAGCACGGCGTTCGGCTACGGTCTGCCGTACCACGAAGCGTTTCCGCATTACCTCGAGGACGACCTGAACGCGCGCGCCACGAACGGACGCCGCTACCGCGTCATCAATCTCGGCGCGCCGGCCCAGGGCGCGTACGGGTTTCTCTCCGACCTCGAGGACTACGCGTACCTGGGCTACGACGTCGCGATCTTCTACGAGGGCTACAACGATCTCGGCGCGCGCGACCTGCCGAACGCCGTCCCCCCGCGTGACGGTCCGAACTACCTGTTGTGGCGGCGCCAGTCGCCCGTCTTCCGGCTGACCGGTTATTTTCCGGTCCTGCCGCTCGTGTTCCGCGAGAAGGCGATGGCGCTCCG
>Ga0114129_10005857_pt1 | contig 17400 bp, 17 predicted proteins | sample RhiMetdeltSRZDD1_FD_80071 | JGI IMG/M metagenome (GOLD analysis project Ga0114129, IMG submission 80071) | Populus rhizosphere microbial communities from Tennessee, USA - Rhizosphere MetaG P. deltoides SRZDD1 (version 2) (version 2) | ecosystem: Host-associated > Plants > Roots > Rhizosphere >... | reverse complement strand
GCGCAGAATCGCAGTTGGCCTGGCATCCCATTTGGCTTTGGGGATTCTGGATTTGTTTCGGCATTATTGCATTTATAGCTTCCGGCGCATGTTGGATTTTTCGCCAAACGCACCCGCGGGTTTTTGAGCAACCGCATGACCGGTCCATCAGAGACTTACGAGAAAGCCAAATACGAGCGCGGTCATCATTTCCGCAGGACGAAGAAGGTGCAAGCAGCCGCGGCGGTCGATGGCAGCCCTCACTGAAGCGCTTGCCGCACACCGTTAGCTGGAACAGATGAAGCACGCCGTGAGATCGATCGGTTCCAGACGTTCCAGGGTTCCAGTAGCTCCAATCGTTAACCGCTATGATTGATTGGAACCCGTTCGAAACGTTTCAGTACCAACTGATGAGTCAGTTTGAAAACGTCTAGATCTTCGACGCTCTTCATATGCTTTCCGCCAAAAAAAGAATTACGAACACGTAACACCAACACGCCACCACGGCTACCGCTCCGGTTCTCAGCGCAAGCTAGTCCAGGCCAAGCAATCGGGCGGCGTTTCCTCCCAAAATAAGCTCCTTTTGCCGATTTGAGATATCCGTTCTCTCTCTTATTCGCGCGATAGTGTGGGGAAATTCGGAGTCGTGGTGAGGGTAGTCACTGGCGAGACAAATCCTTTCTTCGCCTACTTCCGAAATGGCCATCGGCAGTAATTTTTCATCGACTTCGCAAGTCACGTAGCAGTTTCGCCTGATGTATTCCGACGGCGGCATCTTGAGGTGGTTCGCTTCCCCGTCTCGGACCCATTCGTAATCGTCATCCATACGGTGCATCCAGTAGACGACCCATTCCGCGCTGCACTCGAAAAAGGCAACTCTGAGCTTGGGAAATTTTTCAAAAACTCCGCCGCAGACCAGACCCACCAGAGCCGCGGTGCAATTCAAGGGCCTTCCCAGGATATGCATCGCGAAGAAACTATTAAACTTTTCAGTCAAGTCGCCGTAGGTATTGGGATGGCAGAAAAGCGGCACGTTCAATTCCTGCGCCGCCTCGTAGTAGGGATAGAAAACCGGGTCGTCGAGAGTGCGCGCTCCCAGGTAAGAGACGAGATGAGCGGCTTTGAAACCCAGCTCCTTTACGCAGCGCCTGAGCTCGTTCGCCATTTCATCGGGACAACCCGCGGGTGCCATGGCGGCGGGCCAGAAATGATCCCTATAGTCTTTTGTAATGTTTGCCACCCAATTGTTGTACGCCCGGCACAAGGCAACGCCGAGGCCGCCGACGTTGCTCGTGGGAATCGTAATATTGGTTGGAAAGAGGATTTGTCTATCGATCTTTTCCAGGGTTTTGTCTTTAAGACGTCTTTCCAGATCCCAACCGCCCCTTTGCCGCTCCGAATATTCGCCGCCGCGCCATTTTTTGTCAGGATCGCTCATGTAGCGGTGATCGAAAACGGCCATCGCTTTTCTCGGCCTGGGGTCGATGCTGTGGTCGAAGTTGGACTGCTGGTATTTTCCTTCGCCGACTCGGGTGGGCGTGAATTGAGCGTATGGGCCGTCGAGCCGGTAAATTTCGTCGAGAAAATACTGCTCGCGCAGATGCGAGTCCAGGTCTATGATCATGAGTGTTCTCCTTTGTTCAATTATTGACTCTTCATAATCTCTTTAATTAATTTTTCAGCCGTGGGTTCCAGGCGATGGGCGTCATCCGGCAACGTGATCACCACCTTCACCCCTTTCTCCTGTAGATTCGATAGTTCCTCATAACGCGCCCTCGCTCCTTTGCGCGTCGGCACTCTACCCGAATCGGCAACAATCTTTGCGCCGGCATCACTCAATACGAAATCAACGAACAGCGCCGCAGCGTGAGGATGAGGCGCAGGCTTGGCGATACCGATGTGGCTTCCGGTCGAGCCTGGCGCCGGATCGGCGAACACGATATCGATGGGGCAACCCTTTTCTCGCTTGGCCTGCATCGCTTGATAGGCGTGAAGCTCGATGCCGACCGTGAACTCGCCGGCGCAGAGAAGTTGTGTTTGAAGGGTGTGGCCTTTGCGCGGCATCATCCCGTTTCGGAGTAGAGCCTTAATATATTCCCGCGTCTTCACCTCGCCCCACGTGATAAGCCACGCCATGACGGCGCGGTGCGGATCGGTGTCGATCGAAAGTTCCCCCTTGAATCTCGGGTGAAGAAGGTCCGCGTAGCCACGAGGCGCGTCTTCAGGCTTGACCAATTTGCTGTTGTATCCCATCGCCAGAATACTCAGGTGAGAAGAAGTCCAGTAGCCCTGTTTGTCCTTGACGCTCGCGCCGAAATATATCCGCTCCCGGCGAACTGTAACGCGCCCAAACTCCGTCTTTTTCGGTCTGCAGGACGCCTTCGAACGGCACTCCGATCACATCGGTATCGAGTTTCCCGGTCCGGTGCTCTAACACAATCCTTGTCACACCTCGCAGCCCCGGCGCTCTCCACGATTCCACTTTGATAAACGGGTATCGAGCCGCAAATGCTCCGTGGAGAACTTTGATGCTCTCCGCGCTCTCGTTTGATGCGAATTTTATTGCCCCTTCCTTTCGCGCCCCCTCCTCCAGTCTTTTTTGCCTTTCGGCCGGCGCCAGTTTGTTTATCTCGGCCAAGATTTGTTCCGCTGGGCTCGCCAAGGCAAATTCCGCCGTCGAGAACAGAAAAAAGAAGGCCAGTGCAACGAGCAAGAATGTTCTGCCTGGCATATCGCTTCTCCTATGAGGAACAGTGGATTGACTGTTTACAGCTTCAGTTGGGCCAACTTATTTTAGCCAGAGGTAGCACGTCAAGGGAGTGCCGGGACTTGGAAAATGAGAAGGCGTGAGGCTTGAGGCACGAGGCTCGAGTAAGAGTGGGAGTTCAAGACGTTCGAGTCATTCAACCGCTGCGCTACCTTCAAGCCGTTTTAACAGGGGAGAAAATGCAGCTGGGACATAGCGCGGCGGTCGACCTCGTCACGCGTTTCCGAAAGTTATGCTGCCGCAGAGTTTATTGTCGTCATCGATCTGTCATCAAAAATTGATTGTGACTAGGATTGCGTCGCCTTGCACCGTATTCCGACTTACCGTCTGGTGAGAATTTGTGTGGGTGCTGTAGATCTGAGCGTTTCCGGCCGAATTTTTGTCAACATCGACTTTCCAAACAGCTTGTTTGTTACAACGCCCACGAACAAGATTTGAGGTGTCCCCGATCGACGCATCAGCCACTGACAGGACGCAAGACGCAACCACCGCTGCCGTCACACTTAGAGGCTTGGTTGACTGGCCTGAATGTGCACTACGGATCGTGACCAAGAGAACGACGAGGAGCAATACTGGATATTTTTTCAGACGCACTAAGTTCACGTAGCGTTCGGATAGCGCCGGTTTGTGTTCTTTGCGTCAGGCCCCGGGGTGCATACTCAATGTGTGGAATCGTCTCCGACCAAGCCGGCAGAACGTAGCGCCTCGCTTATTGAAGCGACGGCGCCGGGGCAATGGCTGGCATATAGCAACAAATTGCGAGCTTCTGCTTCACTGCAGGCAACGACGGAATTGGTCCCGAACCAAGTGCCGAAGTTCTTAAAGCGAACGGCGTTACCGAGAACTAATTTAGAGCGCGATCCTGGAGGAATGGATCGTTTAAGGCAACGAAAGCTTTTGTCATCAAGAAAGATCTTTAAAGTCATTGATTCAGTCCGTGATGGAATCGCCGTTGTCCGTCCTGCTCTCTGCCAAAGCCGCTTCAACAAGTCCATTTCCCGTTCCCTTTTAGTAGAGTGACAACCGAGCCGTAGATTGACTAGGTCCATGGCAAAAGATGCGCAAATTTGGGACCTGCGGTTAGCATCCGTTCTTTCAGACTAAAAATGTCAGCGCCGGAAGAAAATTTGAGGCGAAATTGTCAATGCAATGGTAAATTGAAGCAACCCTGTTAACGTGCTCGTTTCATGGCATTTGGCCGTATCTGCCGGTCAGGCGTGCCCTAACTCGGTAAGGGAGATCCATCAATATTCTTCTTGCCCGTTCGCTAGGCGGACGCCCTCGGGAACCTGATTTCACGGCTCAAGCAGATCATTTTCAAGCAAATTACCGTTGGAACACTCAGAAAGCTGGAGGCTTCCGCAGTAGACTGCTTGGCTGGTTACCTACACACCAAGCTTACGCTGCTCGCATCCGGGACCGGATCTTGAATGCGAGAAAAGATGGCTAAGAAGCGTATTTGGTATTCGATCGCGGAAAAAAATAAATCGGGTCTCTCCCAGGGGGGCAACTCCGCGGGAACGCTGACGATTGTGCGGGTTGGTCGCATCCGCAACGCGTCAGTCGGCGAGATTTTCCTTGCATTGCGAGGTGGGGAGGCCTACTGTCGTTCATGGCCAGAATAACAGTTGAAGATTGTTTGGGTAGAGTCTCCAGTCGTTTTGAACTCGTGATGCTCGCATCAAAACGAGCGCGGCAGCTCGCGAAGGGAGCCAAGCCGCTCATAGTAGCGGATAATCGCGATGTCGTTATTGCTCTTCGGGAGATCGCCGCGGCGAAAGTACGGTGGGCTGTTCCTAAGCCGTGAGGCATCGAGCATCGCCGGCCGATCAAGCCCTCCCCCGATCGAGCCTCTCGGTAAGCCTGTAACGTGTGAAATAGATCCCCCTTGCCATAGCACTTCAGCTCCTATAGAGTCAGTGGCGCTTCATTCCTTCCGCTGTAATGTCGCGCAAGAGGTAGCAGGCCGCAGCTGTAAGCAACGGTAGCACGGGACTTCGGCTCCGGTTCGGCAGCGAGCGTATCCCCGGTTCAGACCCCTCCCTCTTCCAATAACCGTAGGCTATCAAAGGCCTGAAAAGGAGAGGTTATGAATCCTCTGTTGATAATCGCCGTTCCGCTGGGATTGCTGATCATCGGTATGATACTGAACAGCCTCGATCTCGGTTTCAATCAACCGCCAAGTTCGCCGGAGCAGGACCCGGTCAAACGACTAACGGCGGAAAAGGAATCTTACCGCAAGTTCTTTGAGCTACAGAGAAGCCGGTCCCTAAAACGTCAGAAAAGAGTCGGCCAGTATGCCTGGTTGGTAATGGCGTCCTTCGTTGGCGCCTTCATCTGGCTGTACACGGACACTGTGACCAAGACGGGTCTTTCGAGTCGAATCGCCGCCATGCAAACACTGGCGACCGAGGAAGGCAAACAGATGGTGCTGTCCGTGACTCTGAACGATGGCAACAACGCCAAATACCTGATCAAATTGTCTCCGGTCGAGAAGTTGGAGGCCGGCACAAAAGAAGCCGCCTCCGTGGAAAAGGTCTCATCCTGGGAACTGGAGAGACTGGGCACGGCTGTGAGCACCGGCGATAATCCATTGCCGCTTGGCGTCGCATTGAAAATTGCCAATTGACGAGGGTTCGGTCAACTTACGCTCGGAGGCGCGGGCAAATGTCACTGCGATCACCTTTGGCCGCGCCGAGCGCGAAATGAATGGGCCAAACTGAGGGTAAGCTTCCAGGCCATCCCATCCAGCGGCTGTGAACTGAGCCCGTATCGCTTTGGTAACCGAAATCTCCGTTACACGATGTTACGTCATAGGGTATTATAGGCTAGGAGCACAATCATGGTTGACTTAACGAAACGATTATTCGTGGGAATCAAAATCTCTAAGGCGCTACAAAATGAATTGGATAGTCCAGCTCCAGGGACCCAGCATTACTTTGAAGGAAACGAGCACAACGAGTATCTGCAGATCATCGACATGGGGGAGCAGAGAATTATTGGCCGCTATATCCAAGATGGCTTTCCCGCAATTGACATCAGCGAGGTTAGCCGCAATGTGGGCAGCATGCTGAAATTAATTACCCGTGGCCGGCGTGTCGAGGAGAACGACATCCAAATTTACTCCTTCTGAATTGACGAGCTGTGCGACGTTTCAACCGAGCGGGCGCGGCAGAGGTTTTAGGGCCAATAGGCTTTAGAGTGTTCGAGTTCGTTTGACATCGAGGGCTTCGACAAGCGACGCGGATTTTTTTTCGCCGGGAGGAGATCGATATGTCTCATAAGCTTGACGAGAGTTTGCGCGATGGGACCTTGGTGCGCCACAAGGATAAGGGTTACCAAGGCAAGATCGAAGGCACGACTTCGATCAAGGCGTGCTTCACGAGGAACGGCACATCGTTACAAGCGCCGGTGACGAAAGAAACTTTCCAATATCGGATCTCAATTGCCGGCGAGTCGATACGGCAGATCGCGCCGTTGGAAGATTTAGAAGTTCTCGACGCCGCCGGAGATATCGACTGCGTCGCTTGTCATCAGCGTTTTTACACCAAGCCCGGCGTGGTGGGAAAGCCGTGTGGACGTTGCGCCTGTGGTGGTTGGATTTGCCCGGTGTGCATGGCATGCCAAACGGAAGAAGCCGCGCAAAATAAAGAAACAGGTTGCGTATACCAGCGAAAACGATTCTTAAAACTTGCCAATAATAAGAAAACATCCGGTGCCACCGGTGTGCGGCGCGGCATCGTCGGGTCTGAAGGCCGCTAAAGAGTCCCTCAGTGGGCTGGAACCGTTCAAGTCCTTCAATCTCAGCCTGAGGCTGATCAGCCTTTGGCTGAGCTCTGCACGCTCCATTCAAATCTTGATTTCTTCTCCGCCATGTACTTCCTCATTGCAAGGCGCCTCTTCTGTCTCTTGCGCCTATACAAATTTTTTCGTGCGTCCTGCTTCATGATTATACTCCTTGTGCGCCGGGATAAACCGGCGGGTTGTTTGCGGATGAGGTTCCGCACGGCGAACAGTTAGCGATCCACGCCGGACTCGAGTCATGCGAGGCTGCCCGGCCATCGCTTGAGCGCCGCTTTCTGGTCTTGCGAATCTTCACCGTCTACTAGAGGGCGTGTTTGGAGACAAACAGGGAAGCGCCCAACCGCATCACGTTTTGTTTGCCGCTTCAGCGGCAGCATTGTATTCGGGTGTTCCCTTAGCCGGAATCGTCCAGAAATACACCGTGTTCCCATTGACTTTAAGCGTCTGTTGGGGTTTCCAACTGCCCATGTCAAAGGCGTGCGAGACTATACGGGTTCCCGGCTTTAGTTCGGCCAATAGTTTCGGAAGCAATTTAAGATTGAGGCTGGGCAGGAGGTAGAGCGTCACTACAGTCGCATCGCCAATATTCGCTTCGAACAAATCTTCGTTGAGAAAACGCACGCGGTCGCCGACTCCGGCGGTCTTGAGGTTGACCTCTGCTTCCTTGATGCGTTCGGGATTGATATCGATGCCGACGGCGCGCGCGGCATTGTACTTCTGCACCGCCATGATCGGGATGCGCCCGTCGCCCGAACCCAGATCGTACACCACGTCATTCTTGGCGACCTTAGCGACTTTGAGCATCGCGTCGACGGCTTCATAGGGCGTCGGTACATAAACGACATCGGGCTGGCGGAGTTGTTTGCCACCGCTTGTGCTTTCGTTACTCGCCGCGCTTGCGCCCGCGACTGGCTTACTCTGTTGCGCTGACGGTTGCTGCGCCTGACCGATCGACGGTGCGGTGGCGTAACAGCCATTGAAACAGAGCGCCAATGCCAGCAGATATGACAGTCTTTGAGTCTTCACCTATTTCCTCCTTCAATCGAATACGTATAAGGCATGAGAAACAGTAAGAACCGGATCGTTGCAGAGTTCAAGGCCTAACGGCATTCAGAAGTTCAAGGTTCGGTTCAGACAGCAAAATTTAGTTGAAAGCTAATTGAAGTTCAAGTGTGATTTCCCATACTTTGGGCCTCAATCTGAGAGTAGTTCAGGTGGTCGCATTCGTTGCGAGTGAAAACTTCATGTTCGATAGCCAATTCTCTCTGATTGCGCGCACACGCTTGCATCAATTACGAGTGAAAAACCCACTGCGATTACATCCGATGGCCATTTACAGCGCTAAATTTTTCAACCAAATAACGTTGTCTGAACCCAAGGTTCAACGTAACAATAGGCACGAGGCGCGAGTGAGAGGACGGCGGTTCCAATCGTTCCAGTAAAGGGAATGCATGGCGAGGCGACCGACCCACGGCACTGTATTTGTCATTTTTATGGCTCCGATAATAGTTCGAGTCGAACTGTTGCCTTGCCCGATTGCAAGAACTCCAGTGCTTTTGCCGCCGCCTCCGATAGATCGATGATACGATCTTCGTCAAAGGGTCCACGGTCGTTAATTCTTACTTCCACCGATTTCCCATTGGCTAAATTCGTCACTTTTATTTTGCTGCCGAAGGGCAGGGCTCGATGCGCGGCCGTAAACAGCCTTTGATCAAAAATCTCTCCACTGGCCGTCTGTTTTCCTTGGTGTTGCGCCCCGTACCACGAAGCTTCCCCCGTTTGCGGCAATTTCGCTTGCGCAGGGGGAGTTTTTTTAATCGGCGGTTTAGCGCTCTCAGGCTTGGCCGGTGCGGGTTGGACGGTCGTTTCGGCCGGCGCGGAAGTCTCGGACGAACGTTGAAGCACTGCGCAGCCCTGAGAAAGCAGCAGACCTGAACACATCGCCAGTAGAAATGGACGCCTCCCGAAAACCGCGCGCACAACCAGCTGAAATCCGCGTTTGTTAGTAATCTGGGGGATCATTTCTAACAGGTCGTATGGCATTTCGCCGTGCTTAACAAGCGGAACTGCCCCAGGCGCAAGGATCCAACGGTTCCAATCTTTCCACGCTCACGCCGTGTTCAAAGTTCAAAGCCTAACGGCGGTTCGAAGTTCAACGTAAGTTTCGGATCCGATCAAATCGTTCAATTAGCCTGCCCTGAGCTAGTCGAAGGGTTCAATCCCCCGGATCTAGAAATATTCAAACGCTATTGCGGGCATAGCCAGGACTATTGAGGTGCACTCTCATGCGTGCTCTTGTGGGAAGATGTCGACGGGTGAACCGCGAGAAAAGAAGATCACTATCTATGACTTATAGAAATCCTGCGATCTTCTTGATTCAGCGATTGCCCGACGGCGGCCGGTTCCAGTGGTTCCAGCCGTTCCAATTGTTCCACGCCTGACGGCGGTTCAAAGTTCAAGGTTCAACGGCTTACGCCAGTTCAAGGTTCAAAGTTCAAGACCTAACGGCAGTTCAATGTTCAAGGAAAACGAGCGCGGCTTGACCGATACCCACGCGACTGAGAAAGCAGGAAAAACGCGGCGGCGGATTTTTTACGGCTGGTATATGGTCGCCGCGAGTGTAGCGGCCAACACCATCTTCTCGGCCGGCTATTTCCAGGGCTTCGGCGTTCTCATCATTCCCATAGAACGCACCTTCGGCTGGGACCGTTGGGTGATTTCAGCCGCCATGTCGCTGCGCCAGTTGGAGTCCGGTATTCTCAGTCCCGTTGTCGGCTTTTTGCTGGATCGCTTCAGTTCGCGCAAATTGATTTTCTGGAGCGCCGTCATCTCAGGCTTCGGCTTCCTCGGCCTCGGCTTCACCAACGGCATCGTTGCGTTTTTTTTCTTCTTCGTGGTTATTTCCCTGGGAGCATCCGGCGTCAGCCACGGGGTCACCTGGCCCGTGATCATCTCGCGGTGGTTCCGTCGCAACCGCGGCCTGGCCATAGGGCTTGCGGTAACAGGTCCCATCTTCGGCTCGCCCATCGTCATACTGAATACGCAGATCGAGGAGGCGTACGGCTGGCGCGCCGTTCTTGTCGGCTACGGCATCCTAATCCTGGTCGGCGTCACCTTGCTCAGCATGCTGGTGCGCGACCGGCCGGAGCCCTACGGTTTGCGCCCTGACGGCGACCCGCCGGAGGAAGACGCCTCCACGGAAAGCTTTACCGGCCCATCGGCCCGCGGGCCGGATACCGGGCTCACGCTCCACGCGGTGCTCCGCACCAAGGAGTTCTGGCTGTTCACGACCTACTTGTCGGGCACCTTCGCGGTAAACTCCGCCTTCCAAGTCCATATGATTCCCTACTTCCAGCAAGACATCGGACTTACCTCGGCCTGGGCGGCGGTGGTCCTGTCCATGGTCTTCATCATCAGCGGTATTGGGCGGGTCGGCGGCGGCTATCTGCTGGACAAGATAGACTATCGCCTGGTCCTGGTAGTCGTGGCCGCGATGATGGGCTTTTCGCTCTTGTACCTCCAGGTGGTGGACGTCAATACTGTCTCGGGCACATTGCCCTTCGCGCTGTTGTTCGGCGTCAGCTTCGGCTGCCTTGTTCCCATGCGCGGCGCCGTGGGCAGCATTATGTTCGGCACCCGGGCCATCGGAGGAATCCTCGGCATTCTGCAGGGAGCTCCCGTTGCGGCGGGGGTCATCGGGCCCTTGGTCATGGGCATCATCTTCGACCTGGACGGGAACTACTCCGTGGCGATCTGGGGACTCATAGTCATCAGCACCCTGATGGTGCCGCTATCTCTGGCCATGGCCTCCCCCGCCGACTTGGCCAAGCGCATTGGACAGCGGCAGACTAGCGAAAGGGGTAGAACCTGATCGTTCAAAGCGTTCAAGACGGTTAACACCGGCGCATATTCAAGGTTCACTGTTCAACATCTGTTTGAGTCAATCGGCATGGCAAACGGAAAGGAGCGTAACGTTTCGGGGCTTGGAAGCACATCGCAATCACGGGGGGCGGCCGCGCTCGAGTAGAAAAGTAGACTGTCCCGTGTGATGTCTCTCGGTATTACGTCTGTCCTGATACAATAAAACAGTGGTCAATAAGTTCGATACAATCGTGCTCGGGCTAGGCGCGACCGGAAGCGCTGCGATTTATCAATTGGCCAAACGTGGCCACAGCGTTTTGGGCATAGATCAATTCTCCCCGCCTCACAATTGTGGCTCAAGCCACGGTGAAACCCGCATTATTCGTCAAGCTATCGGAGAAGGCGAAGAATACGTGCCTTTGGTGCTGCGATCGTATGAATTATGGCGAGAAATCGAAAATGAGGTTGGCAAGGAGCTCCTGACAATAACAGGAGGTCTAACCCTCGAAAGTCAAAACAGCGAGGCCGTCATGCATGGTCGGCGAAACTTTTTGGCCCAGGCGATTAGCTGCGCAAAAAAGTTCAACATCCGGCATGAAATTCTCGAAACGCGGGAAATTCAAAAGCGCTATCCCCAGTTCAGCGTCACCAACGAGCGCGGTTATTTTGAAAACGAGACCGGGTTTCTACGACCGGAACTCTGCGTTGCTGCCCAACTGCAACTCGCCAAAACTAACGGCGGGACTGTTCAAACTGATGAAAAAGTGACGGCCATTGCTCCCCAAGGGAACTCCGGCGTGTGCGTCCAAACTGATCGTTCAGTGTATGCGGCGGAATCACTTATCGTTACTGCCGGGCCATGGATTTCAGAATTCTTGCCCGTATCGTATCGAGAATTTTTCAAGGTGTACCGACAAGTGATGTACTGGTTCAACATGAAGGAGGAGTTTCGTTTAACCTTCTCACCTGGGCGGTTCCCTATTTTCATATGGATTTTTGGAAAAGGTAGAGAATTTGGCTTCTATGGATTTCCGACGTTAAACGGCAAAACGATCAAGCTGGCGAGCGAGCAATTCGCTGTCGTGACGGTCCCTGATGAAGTTGATCGAGCAGTTACACGCACCGAGGAAAAAGCCATGTACAAGAATTACATAATGGATCGAATACCCGGACTCTCTGACGTTTGCGGTGAGGCCATAAGTTGTCTCTATACGATGACTCCCGACTCCAATTTTGTGATTGATTTCCATCCCGAGAGTAACCGGATCATTGTTGCGTCACCTTGTTCAGGGCACGGATTCAAACACTCGGCGGCTATTGGTGAGGTTCTCTCGGAGCTAGTGAATGATGGAAAAAGCAAGATCGATATAAGTAGTTTCAGTATGAAGCGGTTTAACATTTCGTAGCACACTACGGGCTTACAGCGGGTCAAGAGTTCAACAGGCTGTTGAAAAAGGCCCACCTGCTTTCGTTGCGCTCGATCGCCTCGCTCCAACGTATGAGAACCCTGGAATACTGGAGTGATGGAGTACTGGAGTGATGGATTGAATCTGGGAGGAGATGGGGAGCCTGTCCTGAGCGAAGCCGACGATCAAGAAAAGTTGAATCCGTTTGGCAGTTTTTTTGCCGCGTTCGGCGTCCGATCGATCACGCTGTCGATTCGGGCCTCGGCTGCGCTAGCGGATTCGTTCATCACTTCGGCGATCTCGCAGATCAGGAGCCTACGCGCGCGTCGCAAAGTTTCCAATTCGTCCACGGCCAGGCTCCTGACGCCGCTTGAGCGCATCAACGATTCGATCGCGTCGGCAAGGTCGAAGGCGGATCCGGAGACGAAAAGTTTCGCTCTCTTCGATCGTCGCTGCTGCCAGTTGGCGATTTCTTTCGGCGGCTCCGCGCGCGTCTTGAGGCGGCTGAGCAGCGTGGGAATCGCATCGGGCGCCAGCAACGCGCGAAGCGGCAGGTCGGAGGCGCTGCCTACGGGGATGAGAAGCTCGGCATCGCTCCCGTCTGTTGGGAGGAATCTATAGAAATTGGCGGTCGCGCCGCAAACCACTTTACGCACGACCTCTCTCACGAGATAGGGGCCGCGCCCCGGATAGTAAACTTTTTGGCCGATCGTAAGCGTCATCGGAATCTCCGTTGTACAGCGGTAAAAAACCGCCCGTTGAGCGAGCGAATGGATGCCCGCAGGTTAAATTTGCGCGTCCGTGCACTGGTAGCGGGAAAAATGTTCCACCGACCATCAGGAAGCAATTGGCTGGTCATGGCGCCCAGTTCGTCGTCGAGAATTTCCAAATCGCCGATCTCCTTTATCGAGCGACCAATGTTGCCCTGCAAGAGTCCGGTTATTTGGGCGCAAAAACGGAGGTTTCCTAAGGATAGGACGCCGACAAAGCTCTGCTTTTCGTGCTCGATGACCAGATAGCACTTTGTCGATCGGTCCCCGCCAGAATGAACATACTTCAAAAAACCGACTTCTCCCTTAACCGTTTTGAGATTGGGCCTTGTCGATTGAGTCCAAAGGGGCGGCCACGTCGGGATATGACGAACGGGCACGAAGCGATGATGATTCCGGAGCTTCATTGCCTAGACCTCCTTTGGTTCGGGATCGGGTTTTGATCTTTAGAGCCCTGCCGCTGGGTGAAAAGCTTTTCCGGGACTTTTTTGAATCGTCGTGGCAATTTCTGTGCGGTGTTTCTGCTGAACGCGACCCATTGGCCCTGGTTGTTATCTTCGTCCCGTGGGCCGCCGGTAGAAAAATGACGACTTGGCGTCGTCTTTCCCGCCCGCGGCTTGCTTGAGCATGCGGGCCATCTTCCTGCCAATGACGTCGTCGACGTAATTCGATAATAGGTGATCGCGCGCGCTCTTGATCTTCTGCCGTAACGCGTTTCTAACCACGTCGTTCACCAGCGCCAAGCGTAGATCGTTCGTCAGCAGGGATACAACGCTCGCCCGCCCCCTCGTCGATAGTCGAAGCGAGAACCTGCCTTGCTGAGTCGGGTCGACTAAACTGTAGTCAAGCTTTTTATCGACACTGCGGATAATAGTGCGCAACAAATCGGCGCTTTGTTTAACCGTTTCTTGTTCGGTCATTGAATCTCCCATGTTTTGCGGCCCCAATAAGCAGCCGCCGAGGTTACCGTTGTCCTCGGCGGCTGAAAGACTCGGAAGCAATCCGTTTCGGCGCTCGCTGAGGTGCGCCGATCCGGAAGGAAGTCGGAAGTAACTCCACTGCCGGAGCTCCGGTGTCGAGCCGGAGGTGAAATTGGGCAACCCGACCTGCTGCCCGGTTCTTCTGTAGCGAAGTCTACCAACGATTGGGGCCGCCGTCGCGGCTGCCGCGACCGCCGGCGTTGTCTCGGCGTTCCATGGGCTTGGCTTCGTTGACGGTCAGGGTGCGACCGTCGAGCTGGGTGCCGTTCAGCGATTCGATCGCCCTTTGTGCTTCGCCGCCGGAGCTCATCTCGACGAAGCCGAAACCCCGCGATTGTCCGGTGAACTTATCCGAGATCACTTTCGCCGATTCAACCGATCCGTGCGCGGAAAAGATTTCCTGCAGCCGCCCGTCCGTGACCGAATAAGGCAAGCCACCCACATATAGCTTAGTACCCATGTTCTCCTCCTATGAGAGAAAGTTTGTCTGAGACCCTGTGAAGTAGACTGCCAGTCGGCAGAACATGGGCTAGTCGATTACTCAAACCACGCTCTGGTCGATTGCTCCCTTAGATATCGTTCGCAAGGCAAGAGACGGATTAGAGGCCTTAGACGTTTGGTTCGTCCTCTTTCAGAAGGCCATTGACTGAAGTAGGGGGTTACTCTACGGGGTAATAGCGAGTATGTCAATGATTCGGAATAATGATCTCTCGATTCGGCGCGATCCCAACTCGGCATTGGATGCGCGGATGGCTTTGTAACTCGGGTGGCGAACTTGCCTAGCGTCCCGGTTTTCTACCTCCTCTTCTTTGCCTGTGAGCTCGTAATGATCGCCGCAGCTCCAGCTATTTAACGCTCAAGAGAGAGTGGTAGCTGCTTGTATGGAATAATTCCGGAATAGTGATAAGTATCCCTCTGTGGTCCAGGCCCAGCGTGCGGCACCGTTGCGGTAGGAGGGCTTGCCGCCTTGGACTATGAGTCGGCCGCGGATTTGCCGTCAGTCTCTAATAGGTTCAGCGCTGGAGTAAATAATCGATGGCGAACCAATTGGAATATCCGCTGACTTTAGATTGGCAAATGAGACTTCAGTTTCTAGCCTCAGTAACAGTTCCCGCTCTGCGATTCACTTTAATAACATGTGGGTCACGGAAAATGACTGGCGCAAACCCGCCGGAGGACATATGAGCAAAGTATACGAATCCTTGAAAGACGTAGTGCAAGGAGCTTTGCAGCCGAGCAAAGTCAACGCCAACTCTCTCGCTCGCCTAAAAGGGACCACTGCTCAGAGTTTAAATGATCAGATGGAAGAGATTGAAAAAGTTATCGCGGATACGATCGCTCGATTAAAGGCGGATGTGAAGGAGAGGGAAGCGATCGTCGCCGAGGAAACCGCACATGCTGAGCAGGTCATCACGAGCCTCAGAGCAAACATTACTGCACTGGAGGATAAGGTTAAAGAGACGGAGGAAAACTTCCGTCAAAGCGAGCTTGCCAGCCAAAGAATGGAAGAGAGCGTTACTAGCAAAATGCAGGATTTGCAAGGCGAGATAAAGAAGAGAGAGAAGTCTTTGAAGAGTCGCGGGCACGAGGTAGACGGCCTCAAGTCCAAAGTAGATACCTTAGAGAGGGAGGCAAGCCAATTGCAGCACGCTCTCCAACAAGCGAATGAGAAAGCCGACAGTGAAGGTAGGCGTGTGGAGCAGGTCACTGAGACCTTTGAAGCAAAGATTGCTCGGTTGGAAGTGCAGCTTAAGAAGACAGAGGAGACCGTCCGCCGAAAGGACTCGACCATCAAGACGTTGGAGGAAACCCTTACCGAAAAAATCCAAAACTTGGACAGCCAGGTGAAAAACAGAGAGAAGCTTCTGGCCGACCGAGACAAGCAACTCGACGACCTCAATTCCCAGGTACAAGCCTTAACCCAGGGGATAAAGGATATGTCTTCGTTTTTCAGGCAGGCAGAAGAATTGGCCGCCCTTGAAACACCGGGCATCGGCACAGTTTTACAGGCTGAAGAATCGAAGAACGAGCAAGACAAAACGGCTACGTCACAAAGTGACCGTCCGAAAGTGATGTCCAACCAGACCGAGACGGCCCAAGAGATCGTTTCACCGGAGTTTTTTGACCGCCTGACCAATGAGCTCACGCAGGTCATAGGGCCAATCGCGTCGACGATTATTCGTAATCACGTGGAAGCCATTGGCGAGTCGATAGAAACATTTCCGCGGATGCGGGTTACAGAACTTCTCGAGATCGTAAGCGAAGAGATACCTGATAAGAATAGAAAAACCAGTTTTCGCGAGCGCTTAGGACAGCCAACAGCCGCCATCCAGGCTCCGGTTTACGAGGAAGGCAGTTATCGCAAGTTTTCCATAAAGACTAAGAATATAGACCGGAGCATCATGCCCAAGGGAATCTACACGCTCGTTTACAAAAATTCTGCCTTCACTATTCTCGAGGGATATGACATCGAGATAATCAACAAACTGACGCCGCTCGTCCCAGCGCTGAGCCCACATCAACAATGGTTCAAGTTCCCACTGCAAATCGGACAAACATGGAACTATGAGGATAGAAATGAGCACGGGCGCATAAGGGAAAATGTAGTGACTGTTGAAAACCCGGAGCCCATACCCAACAGCGCGGGGATGTTGCCATCAATTAAACTGATCAACACTGGAAGGGTTAATTCTGGAGGCGGGAGCTCAGAGGTGGTCTATCACTACTCCGAAAAAACTGGGTGTGTAACGAAAGCAACAACAACAGGCAGTGACGGAACTGTAATTGAGGTTGAATTAATCGAATACGGCAAGATACAGTCCCAATCGGCGAAGATGATCCCCAAACTTCAAAAGATGACACTCACTGGCCGGCGTGCATGGAAGCAAATCGTGTCACGCCAGACGAATTGATCGCGCAGGATTTCGGTCCTCGCGGCGAGCGCGGTCCGACCCGTGAGACTAACCCGGTATTTTCATTTGTCCGCCCTGGGAAAGCCGAAAGCCTTCACGACCTCCTCCTCATACCTTCCCATTTGAGGGTAATGATCCCAGGCCAACAAGGAAAGTTTCTTGCCCCTCGTCGCCTTTTCGTGAAAACTGCCCGCGGTTAAATGCGAGGCCGCTCGGTCCACTTTATCCAGAATTGCTTGAGCTTCCGGACCTGCCTGAAACTCCAACCATAATAGCCCCGCGTAGGGGTTCTGCGCCCTGGCAGAGACACCCTCCGCCTCCGTCAGCCGCACCGGAACAGGCTCGAGAATTTTTACGACGAGCACATCTTGAACGTCTTTTTCCTTGAACCTCAGGTAGCCTTTGTAATTCAAGCCCAGGTTCATCGGAATTTCTCCGCCCGTCATGAGAGGCAGGGTCCGGGTATCCCCCCGAGTCCAGATGGGCTCTTGGGCCGCCAGCTTTTTGGCATAAGCCAACACTTTTTCCAACCCCCAGGCCGGCACGAGCGCTGCGACCGCTCTCGGCCGAACGTCCGTGGCAAATTTTTTCCCCTTGAATTCGGGCTTCAGCATGTCCTCGTAGGTTGCCGGGATCGCATTTTCCGGCACCAATTTTTTGTTGTAAGCGAGTACTTGCATATTCGTCTGCAGCGCGAGGATGTGGCGGTTGACCGGGTCGACCATTTCCGGTGGTATCCGCAGCACTCCGTGCTTGGCCATGCCGAGCAGGTCGAACTTTTTCTGGTGCGGCAGATACTCAGCGTAATAGTCAAAGGCCACATAATTGACATCCCACGCCGTGGTCTTGCCGATCTTCAACTCCTGGAGCATCCGGGTGTAAGTATCCGTGCCGGCGATCTCAGTCGCCTTGACGTCAATG